>Ga0080064_1003862_pt1 | contig 20486 bp, 11 predicted proteins | sample Subgrocontami54m_FD_69260 | JGI IMG/M metagenome (GOLD analysis project Ga0080064, IMG submission 69260) | Subsurface groundwater microbial communities from S. Glens Falls, New York, USA - GMW46 contaminated, 5.4 m (SPADES assembly) (version 2) ...
CCGAACCCCCGCCGGGAGAACTGGGCGACCGCCGCAGGCGACGATGCAGCGACGTCCGACAGCGTGCGCGAGCCCGAAGCGAACCCCGTCGGCGATACGGAGTTCGGTTTCGAGGGCGACAATGCGCCGACGCAAGTCATCGAGCGCCACGACTGGACCGAGCACCAGCGGCGGCGGCTTCGGGATTTCGGACAGGAACTTGCCGCGCTGAGCAATATCAAGGATGACAGCAAGCTCGCCTCCGCTGAGTTGATCCTCGACGACTGGCTGAGTACTGGCTTCAATCCCGTCGTCTTCTGCCGCTACATCGCCACCGCCAACTACGTGGGCGAGCGCTTGGCGCCGGCGCTGAAGAAGAAGTTCCCCAAGCTTGACGTCCAGGTAATCACCAGCGAGTTGCCCGATGAGTTGCGCAAGCACCGCATTGAGGAAATGGGCCACTCGCCACATCGTGTTCTCATCGCCACAGACTGCCTGAGCGAAGGCGTCAATCTGCAGGAGCACTTTACCGGCGTCCTGCACTACGACCTGCCCTGGAACCCTAATCGCCTGGAACAACGCGAAGGCCGTGTCGATCGTTTCGGACAATTAGCACCGAAGGTGAAGGCCTGCCTTCTCTACGGCGCCGACAATCCGATCGACGGCATCGTGCTCGATGTGCTCCTGCGCAAGGTGCGCGAGATCAAGCGTGCCACCGGCATCAACGTCCCGTTCCCCGAGGATTCCCAGAGCATTATCGACACCATCACCCAGGCGTTGCTGCTCAATCCAGACCGGCAGATCGAAAAGAAGCGCGACAAGCACCAGATCGAGTTCGACTTCGGCGATTTTGGTGAGGCCGCCACTGCCAAGGCCAACGTCACCCGCAAGGTGGACGAGGCCGCCGAACGCGAAAAGGCGTCCCGCAGCATATTTGCCCAGAACGCCATCAAAGCGCAGGAGATCGAGGCGGACCTGCGCGAGGTGGACGAAGCCATCGGCGATCCCAAGGCCGTGGAAGAGTTTGTGTCCGTGACGCTCAATAATGTGCTCGGCGTTCAGGTGACTCGCGATCGCAAGGGCTACCGCATCGTCGCGGGCAATCTTCCCCCTCCTCTGCGTGACCTGCTGCCGGCTGGAGACCCGGTCAACTTGAGCTTTCACTCGCCCACGCCCGAGGGATATCACTACATGGGGCGCAACCACCGCTTTGTCGAGCAGCTCTGCCAGCTTGTCATGGCCAACACGCTTGCGCGTGTGGACAAACGAGCCGCGCGCGCTGCGATCGTCCGCACCCGGCAAGTGGCCATCAAGACCACGCTGCTCCTGTTTCGCTGCCGCAACGTCATCGAGCAGAGCAAAGTGGGGCACAAGATAGTGGCTGAGGAAATGCTGCTCTGGGGCTGGCGCGGGACACCGCAGCAAAAGGAGTTCCTGGATCACGCAGAGGCCAAGAAGCTGCTCGGCGAAGCGCGGGCATCATCGGACCTTTCGCCGCAGGCGCGCGAGGGCTTCCTCGAAAACGAACTCAAGCTTCTCGCCGGCCTGCGGGCGGAGTTCGATGGTGTCGCAGAGCAGCAATCGAAGCGGCTGGTGGATGCCCACGAACGCTTCAGTGCACTGATGGACCGCCAGCGATTCCAGGTCGTGTATCCCGTTCTGCCGATGGATCTCCTCGGTATCTACGTCCTGTTACCCGAAGTGTCCTGAGGCAGCCGACCAATGTTTGTTCCCGTGACTGCGCTTGCTGACGTCGCCAAATTGAGCGGGCTCGCGACTCTGGCAATCGACCTTGGATTTTCAGGCTCGCGGCCGACATGCGGCGCTGCATACCGGGCTCAAGGATCGAATCGCGTAGTCCGCGAGCGCTTGAAGTTTGGAGAGTGTGTCGACTTTTCGCTAAAGACACTGGCAGGCAGTAGCGAGGCAGTCCTGATCATTGAAGCACCGCTCTCGGCGGCGTTCGATGCGGATGGCAATCCTCAGGCAAGAGGCGCATTTGAGGCTGCCCCTAAGCCGCGCTGGTGGAGCATCGGGCCAGGTGCTGCCATGGCGCTCGCCGCCCAGTATTTCCTCCGAGCACTCGATCAAGTGGCCACGAGTGACGCGAGACACCATTTGATCGAGGGTTTCGTCACGGGCGCCGACTCGGGTAACGACGCCGAAGTGGCCGAGCGTCTGGTCGAGAGCGTTATATCGCCTCAGAAGGCAACTTGGCACCAGCCAGCCGGTGGACGGATTGTTTCAATTCTGGACTGGCTCGATCCGGCGAATGTGCATTCAATTCCCGTTGTCCTGATGCCGTTTGGGCGATGAACTACCCCAGCATCCGCATAGAAGGGGCCATCCTCTCGCCGGACATCCTCGAACGACTTGAGGATGCCCCGGGGCAGCACGCGGCGGACTTTGGCTTAGACCGCAATGCGAGGGTCAAGGATGAGATCGCGCGAGCCTGGGCTGATGCGCAGGACTACTGGCGTATCTTCCAGCGCAAACTTGAAACGCTCAGACCGGATTCCGCTGCCACCACTGAAACACGCCAGCAATGGGTGGTTCCGCTGCTCGGTCTGCTTGGTTACCAGCTCGAATACCAGTCGCGCGGCGTTGAGTTGAATGGCAAGACCTATGCCATTTCGCATCGCGTCGCCAATCGGGGCCAAACTCCGGTGCATATCACCGGCTGCCGCGAGCCGTCGGGACTGGACCGCAAGCCGGAAAAGGCGGTCCTGCGCATGTCGGCGCACGCGATGATGCAGGAATACCTCACGCTTGACGAGGATCTGTACGGCCTGGTGACCAATGGCCGGCTGCTACGGCTGCTGCGCGACAGTTCGCGCCTGGTCAAGCTCACATATCTGGAGTTTGACCTCGACCGCATTTTCACCGACGGGCTGTTTGCCGATTTCGCCATCCTTTATCGCCTGCTGCACGCGACGCGCTTGCCCGCGTCGCGGGAGGCTGCGGCGGAAAGCCTCCTCGAGCGCTACCACCAGGATTCGCTCGATTCCGGTTCGCGCATCCGCGATGGCCTCAGCCGCGCAGTCGAGCAGGCCATACGCGATTTCGCCAATGGCTTTTTGACCCACCCGGCAAACGAAGCGCTGCGCAACGCCGCAGCAACGGGCGAACTGAAGCCGCATGTGTACTACCAGCACCTGTTGCGGCTGATCTACCGCCTGCTATTTCTGATGGTGATCGAGGAGCGCGGACTGGTGTTTCCGCCCAAGACAGCCGCCGTCAAGCGCGACATTTACGAGCGCTACTACAGCGTGCAGCGCCTGCGGCGCTTGTCCGAGAAGCGCTACCTCGCCGACCGTCGCCACCATGACCTCTGGCTCGCCTTGCGGGCCACGTTTTGCCTGTTCGAAGCCGGTGGGCCTGGTTCCGAGATCGGATTGGCCCCGCTGGCCGGCGATTTGTTCAACCCCGATGCCATCGGCCCGCTCGGCCGCGCGACGCTCGGCAACGATGTGCTGCTCTCGTGCCTGCGCTCGCTCGGGCTTTACCAGCATCCCGATACCCGGCAGGTTATTCGCGTCAACTACGCCGCCCTCAACGTGGAAGAACTCGGATCCGTATACGAGGGCCTGTTGAAATTCAACGCGGTGTTCAATCTTCAGGCAGGCGCCGCAACCTTTGATTTGCAGGCGGGGGCGGATGACACCCAGAGCCACTATACGGACGACGATCTGGTCCAGCCGCTCATCAAGCACTCGCTCGACTACCTGATTGCCGAAAAATTGAAGGAGCGCGATCGCGAACAAGCGCTGCTCTCCCTGCGGGTCGCCGATATTTCCTGCGGTTCCGGCCACATCCTGCTGGCCGCCGCGCGGCGAATCGCTACCCAGCTCGCGATCGTTCGCACCGGCGAAGAGCAACCATCACCTTCGGCTTTCCGCGCCGCGATCCGCGACGTAATCCGCGAATGCATCTACGGCGTAGACCTGAACCCGCTGGCCGTCGAACTTTGCAAAGTCGCCCTCTGGCTGGAGGCCCACAACCCCGGCGAGCCGCTCAACTTTCTCGATCACCACATCAAATGCGGGAATGCGATTGTTGGCTTTGCCCGGCGCGAGGAAGTCGAGCGCGGCGTCCCGGACGAAGCGTTTGTCACGATGCCTGACGATGAAAAGGAAACCGCAGCCCTTGTGCGCAAGCGCAACAAGGCAGAGCGCAAGGATCACGCTTCCGGGCAGATCCCGCTTGCCCCGGCCATCCAGAAACAACTCGATGACATTCTGCGCGGCTGGCGTGAGCTTTCGGTCTTGCCTGAGCGCACACCTGAGGACATCGCGGCGAAGAAACGTCGCTATCAGGACTTCACGAAGGGCGAGGACGCCTGGTTGCTCAATCAGATTGCCGCGATCCCGATCGCCCAATTTTTTCTGCCCAAGACGCCGGCGAACCTACCCAAATTCGTCACCGATGCCGAATTCCGACGCTATTGGAAGGGGGAGCGCAGCCCGCAAGGGCAGGCGACCGCGCAGGCTTGGGCATTGGGCGAGCAGAAGCGTTTTTTTCACTGGTTTCTGGAATTTCCCGAAATCATCCAGCGCGGTGGCTTCGACTGCATCCTCGGCAATCCACCGTATCTTGGCGGACAGGCGCTGAGTGGCACCTACGGCCACCCGTTCTGTGAGTATGTGAAATGGGAATACGCGCCGGCGGGCTTGAGCGATCTGGTCGCCTATTTCGTCCGCCGCATTTACAGCCTCCTGCGTCCGGGCGGCTTCACCGCGTTTATCACCACGAACTCCATCAAGGATGGCGACATCCGCAAGGACGGGCTGGAGCAAGTGCTCGCGCAAGGGGGAGCCATCAACATGGCCGTGCGCGGCATCAAGTGGCCGGGACGCGCGAACCTTGTCGTGTCGCTGGTCGCGATCCACAAGGGAGCTTGGAGCGGGAAGCGCGTGCTCGACGGGCGGGGGGTGCCAACGATCAGTCCGCGTTTCGAGGACGATGTTGACGAAGGCGATCCCGTCGACTTGTCCGTGAACACAGGGAAGGTCTTTCAGGGTTCGATCTTTCTTGGTAACGGCTTTCTTCTGACGCATGACGAAGCCGATAGGCTAAAGCGGCAGGACCCGCGAAACGCTGAAGTGATCTTTCCGCTGATCAACGGAACGGAAGTCAACAACGAGCCCGACCAGACCCCGGCGCGATCTTGCATCAACTTTTTTGAACGTTCTGAACGAGAGTCGGCCACGTACGTCGAGCCATTTAACGTCGTTGAGCGCGAGGTTAAACCCGTCCGACTCGCTTTAGATCCGTCGACACAGGTCAATCACCGCAGACGAAAGTATTGGTGGCAGTGGGGCGCATTAGCCGCCAACATCTATGTAGCTATTCGGCCCCTCAAACGCTGTTTTGTGGCCGCCCGAACCACGAAGTACCTCAGCTACTCTGCATTGCCAGTAAGCCATGTGTTCACGGACATCTACGTCTTCACCACTGACCGCTGGGACCTTTACTCGGTTGTCCAGTCTACGCTGCACGAAGTCTGGGCTCGCAAATATAGCGGCGCGCTGAAACAGGACTTGCGCTATTCGCCATCCAAATGCTTCGACACCTTCCCCTTCCCCGAAAGTCTCTGGCAGACCGCGAATTTGCCCTTGGCGCAAATTGGCGAGCGCTACCACGAACACCGCCGTGGACTCATGCGCCAACTCTGGCTTGGACTAACCGACATCTACAATCTGTTCCACGCCCGTGCCCTTACGCCCGTCGTAGTCGCGAAGGTCAGCAAGAAATCCATGGGAGAAGCGGAAGCAGGCTACCGAAGCATCCTCGAACTGCGCCGCCTGCACCGCGAACTGGACATCGGCATCCGCGACGCCTACGTCTGGTCCGACCTCGACCTCGGCCACGACTTCCACGAGGTCGAAACCCTGCCCGAGAACGACCGCCTCCGCTACACCATCAGCCCCGCCGCCCGCAAGGAGTTACTCAAGCGCCTGCTCGCGCTCAATCACGTGCGGGCCAAGGCAGAGGCGAGAAAGGTGGCTGAACCGACGAAGAAGTACCGTGCGCGAAGGACAGCAAGTCTTTCGAATACCGATCTCTTCGAGCTATAGATGTTCGGAAGACTTCTCGATTCGTTGAGTTACCGGGTCTCGTCTGAGGAGAGGGACTGGTATCGGCAGAATGAGCTCCGACGGCGCCTCCGATATCCGGCGATTCAGCGGTGGCTGATCAGATCTGCAAGAAGGCCATACGTCACCGCGTTCGAGCTGTTTGGACTATCTCTCCTTCTCTCTCTCAATTCCGTTTGCTGGGGAGGAGTCCTCGGTGTCGATGTTGCGTGCTGGATGGACTGCTTGTCGCCGCTGGCACTTGAAAACTGGGACCGAGGACATCTGCTGGCGGGCTTCACTTCGTTATGGACAATTCAGGCGACAATCGTGGCGCTCGTATATCCATTTGTCATCGCATTCGTTGCGCTGCTTTTCCAGCAGAGGAATGCAAGCAACGCGCGAATCCAGGTCTATTTTTTTGATTCGGGCGCAATCATGGCCGGGCTGAGTGCGTTGTTTCTGATCTTGGCCATGTCAGTGCAGTTTCTGTTGATTGTTGAGTACCCGTCACTGCCTACGTCAACAATCGCAGCCTGGTCATTTCTTGCCGCCGTCTGGTTTTCATTCAACGTGGCCCTGACGATATGGTTTCTGATCCGGACATTCTTATTTCTTCGTCCTGGCGGACGAACGCGGATCATTCGGGATTTTGTGATCAACGTAAGCTGGCCGGAAGAAGTGAAGGAGAATTTGCGCCCCTTGATGTTCTACGGGGCTACGACCTTCAAGATCATGCCGGGCCCGGATTACTCCGATGCGCAAGCCCAGAATCGTCCGAGAATTCTTCTGCACGACCTCGGGCGGGATAAGGGACACCCAGAGGTCAACATTTCACTTTCGCGATCCACGGTGCTGCACAACGTTTATTTCCGCCTGCTGCGGTGGGTCGCGCACGGCTGGTTCAAGCGTGCGGGCAAGCCATTTATGGAGGGAAGCAAACGCGCATCGATGCTGGAAAGAGGCAACGATGTTTTGCTCATTTTTCCTGCCGTGCCGGGACGAACCTATGACTACGATGCCGTGGTGTGTCGTACGGAGGGAACTATCCGGCTGACCTGGGCAGAAAAGCTTGCTGCGCGCGCGGCATTCCGATTTCGCGCGCCTGCCGAAGCCGACGAGCGAATGGACGTGGCAGCCTTCTTCGGCGAACTCGAATCCGACGCACTCGGCGGAATAGCGAAGGGGAGCCGCCGGGAGTTTGAGGAAGCCTTGTGGGCACTCATCGACTTGCACGGACTAGTTCTGAAGTCGAGCGCTTTCACTACGAACGACGGCACACCTGACAATTACGCACAGGTGGCGGATACCAGTGGATGGGATCGGCCCGTGTTCGAGGGGTGGCTACGAAGCTACATCGTCCTTTTTGAAGCGGCGGTCGCTCGCATTATGGAAGAGGATGAATATTTCGATCGCTTGGCGCACATCGGTGGTTATCTGTTTCATCGATCCGAGGGGTTAAAGACGCAACGCATTCGCGACAAGTTCATTCAGCTGCCGCCGGTACTCATGAATCGTCTCGGGAACTGGTGGCACAAGCATCTTGCCCCCCCGTTAGCAGCACGCGCTGGCATATGCAGCCCAGCGACGTTGACGGACCCTTATCGGCCTGCCTATGAAGACGGCTGGCGAGAATTTGCTGGCGCGTGGGAGAGCATCAAGGATATTTCCTTCACATCGTCACACCGGTCTAACGCAAGCAAATTGGAGGCGGGCGAGTGGGGTGAATTCCAGGAATGGACGCCAAGCTATGTAACCCACCTTGATGAGACGCTGACGATGTTTCTCCGCGCCGTGCTGCGCGGGGATCGGACGGCCGCGGAATGGTCAGCCGACATACTGCAAAAGTGGATGAATACGCTAGAGCTTCGAGCAAGTAACAGGTCTTTCATGCTCCGCTCCCCACGCTTTGTAACCCTCGAAGTGATGTCGAGCCGATGGCCGGAAGTCCTAACGCAGCTCGAGATTGAGGACGCCTACCCGGGAGCACAACGAATCGAGCGCGATGTGTTCTTTGTAGCGCTTAGAAACTATTGGGTAGATTGCAAGTGTCTGGCGGTCTATCTGCTCGCCATTTGGGGACGGGACTGTCCTTGTGATTCCTCTTTGGCGGCGGAGTTCATTCGGGGACTCGTTGAAGGGGCAACTTGGCGTGGCGGCGGTGAGCGGACCGGTGGGCATGATCCGATCAATTCACTTGAAAAGGCGCTTCAAACGTTGATTCGGCAAAACTTTGCGGACGGTGGTTACCGGCGCGGGTACCGCGGCCGACTTGACGCGCTGGTCGAACGTTTGGAGTCGCTTCGCGAACAAGACTGGGTTTCCGGGCGGATATACAGCCGAGTGGGTGCGGATGACCTGGAATCGGTGTCGGATGGCCATCTGGTCTGGCTTTGTCTATCCGCCAATAGTGATCGGGGCGGGGCAGCCGTCACCGAGGCAGAGATTCAGAAGTGGGTCGTGCAGGATGACGGCCGTGTTCGAGACCTGAAGGCATACCTCGATAAGCTGAAAGCGCGGCTGGAGTCCGAGGAGTTTGCGACATTCAATGACGTGTATCGCTGTATTCGCCAGCTGAAAGTGAAAGGTGAAGGCAGCGAATTCGCAGACGCCCGCAAGCGCGTTGCCGAGGGCCTCAGCAAGACGGTCGCAGTAATCGAGAACGTAAGGTCGCATGAGTTGGAAACCGCGTTGATTGACCAGAACCGCCTAGCGGAGGTTGCGACGGCGGCATCGCGCCTGGGATTCTCGAAGAGTACGGGAAATTTCCCGTTGCCACTGTTTCATGTGGTCACCGCTGTCGAGGAAAGTCTCCAGGAGCGAACGCTTATTTTCAATAACTTGGCCAAAGGCGAATTTACCGAACGGGAAATGGCACAGCGGCCAGTTAATCAAGATGATTTCTTCGCTGAGACGATCCGCAATCACGTCGCCAACGTGGTAATGGCGGAATCGTTGCAGAAGCTGAAGACGTTTTCTGCTGATGGGGCCAGCGCGTCCGAGTATTGGAAGGCCCTGAACGAGGCAGCGCAGACAATGGCAAACAGTGGTCTGAACCCAATACTTCTTCTTGAAAACGCAACTATTCCGGGATGGGTATGGGATTGGCAGCACACGCGGCTTTCTGATGAGGAATATGCGCGCCCGCGAGATATGTCCGTAACTCGACGCGAAGGAATGGGCGAAAGCTATGTGTGCCACTTCAATGACATCGCCGTTTACACCGCGCCAATTCCCGCCGGTGCTTCATACGTGGTTGCACGTGAAGTGTTTAAGGAGGTTAAGTTCAAAGCGTATGCCGAAGGTCGGTTTGTCAGCGTGGCCGCCGAACAAGTCGAGGGAGATTTTGCGAAGATCAATCTACGTTTAGCGTGGGCTCTAGAGGTGACGTTGGGTCCGGAGCCCGCTACTGAGCTGCTGTATGGGAAGCGTCCAATCCGCCGCCGCTCCTGAAGTGGGATGGCCCTTGCTAACCGCATCAGCGATATCCGTCCTCATGGATGACCTGCAGCGCCTGAGCCCGCGGCCGGCGACGAGCGTAACTGGCCTGTCTGAGAGCGAAATTAGGGATAAGAATCGCATATGGACGGACTAACCGCCTGGATTGCGCACCCGCCCACTGCGCAGGGCTTGGACCATCTTGGCACCCAGGCGCCATGCATCAGCCTCTACAGTCGGCTCCTGCCGGGCATCACCAACGTGACCGACCGGGCGCGCTACTACTCGCTTTATCCGTGGCTGATCTGGAAGTTCGATCAGCGCTTCAAGACTGCATCGCCCAAGGATTTCGAGACGTTTTATAGGCGCGCCGATTGTCTGCTGACACTGGTGGCCGAGCGCCACGCGCGCTGCGCGCAAGAAGCCGGGGCGCAGCACGGTGCGGCCATGATTGGCCGATTGACCCTGCTGCCGGCGCTCGACCGTCTCGAAGCCGGCGAGGCTCTACGGTTGTCGACCTATGCGACGACCGAGGACGAGCCCAGGACGCGGTACTTCAAGAACCGGCTCGGCGGGCTCGGCCAGTACTATGTGGGCACGTTCTTGGATCTTGATCTGCTCCTCGTAGGGCCGCGTTCGTGGTTGGGGTATACACACGAGCGGGGAGAGGTTATTGCGAAGAACGTCGAGGAGATTGTTCCCGCCGACCTGTTTCTCAAGACGATTCAGGAAGACGTGGTCTCGCTGCGGCGCTTGGATAACCTCGCGCCTTTTTGCTTCTGCCATCTGAAGGAAGGCACCAAGGAGCACAAGTTCCTCGCGGATTTGTTCTTCGGTCGTCTGGTCGACGAGGGAAGCGACGGTCAGCAACGCCGCCATTCGCTCGCTCTCTTGTTGTCGCTGGTCGACGCGATGGCGCGATCGGGGCGCGGAACGCTGGATATCGACTGGGTCCGAGGCGCGCTGTATGGGCATAGCCTCGGCAAGGGAGCCGCCTGGAATATCCCGCCTGTGCTGGCACCGACGGCGCAGGCATGGGCAACCTACGTCCGCAACGACCTTCTCTCGATTGCTGCGCAAACCGTTTTCTTCTCTTCCCTTTCCATTCTCGACCAATGCGACCGGCGCTTCGATACCGCCGACGGCTTTGGCCGCTGGCTGTCCGGCCGCCCGGCGATCAAGAAGCTCGAAAAGGCAGTGGGCGGCAAGACCTTTGGCGACGCCCTCAGAATCGCGAGGCTTTCTGCGCCGCCACAGGCGGACTGGGACTCGGATCGCCACGAGTTCCAGCACGCATTCGACTGCATGGCGCGATTCCGGGAAATCGATGATGAAGCGGGCGCAGCTGCGGCGATCGGCGTGGCCGTACCGACGCTGGTCCTGCTCGCCGCCCGGATTGAGCCTGCGGTTCCGGAGTACGACGCCAGTCTACTGGCGGACGAGTTTCTCAAGGGCTACCCGATCAATCTGCAAAGCTTCCGGCGGCACGCGTCGAACGGATGGCTAGGCCTTCCGGTTCCGAGCCTGATCGGCTGGCTCATCAAGGACTGGGGCATCGATGCCCACCTGCGGATTGCCCTCCGCAAGCTGCGTAACAATCCCCAGGCGACATTTCGACTGCGCCCCACCGACCAGGGCTTGACGGTCGAAGACGAAATTCCGCCCCCTGTTCCCACCAACCCACGCCTCCGCCAGGCGATTCAGATCCTTCGTGATTTGGGCTGTATCCAGACGGGTGATCCGGCGGCGCCGCCGTCACTCACGCCGCTGGGCAAGACCTTGCTCGGGGAGGCCGTCGGTGGCTGAAATCTCCTTGCACGAAGTCCTCAAGGAAGGGGGCTTCGAAGCCTCGCTGATCACGACGTTCAACGCGTATCTGCCGTTCTACGAGGAAATCGTCCTGAGCCGGCTTCGGGCAGCCGGTTGCAGGCACAACGTCGTTCTGATGGATGCCGCTCAATGTCACGTTGCATACGCGAACGACGAAACGAGGCCGAGATACGCGGGCCGCGAGTACACGCTCTTGCCCATGCGAAGTCGGGGCGCGTTCCACCCCAAGATCTTCCTCCTCGTCGGTCGTCGAAAAGCCGCGATTTTCGTCGGCAGCCACAACCTGACGCTGTCAGGGTTTGGATACAACCGCGAGCTCAGCACGTGCTTCGAGTTCAAACCAGGTACGGACGATATCGGGAACGACATTGCGCGCCATGCCTGGCGTGCAATTGAGACGTGGCTGGCCGCTCAAGGCGATGTATTGCCGGAACCCTTGCGTGAGGCAGTTCGCGCCGTAAGCAATTTCGGCGCGTGGCTGCGTGCGCAGGCAGGCGCGCCCGGAGAGGTGACATTCCTTGCTCAAACGCCATCCTCCAAGGGAATTTGGGGTCAACTGCAGCCCCGCCTTCCCGAGCGCGTGAAGCGGATCATCGTCGTCGGCCCTTTCTTCGACTCGGACCTTGCCTTGCTGTCGCAATTCAGGCAAGCGTGGCCTCGCGCCCCGATTCTAGTGGGGGTCGATCCGGCGACGGCGGTCCTACCGGATCGTAGCGATGCGAAGAAGAAGTTCGACTTCCGAAATGCGGCGAAGCTGGGCAAGCGCGGCGGCTATCTGCATGCGAAGTGTGTTTTCTTCGATACGGGCGGTAGCAGAGACGTGCTCGTAGTCGGCAGCGCGAATCCGAGCGCCCCCGCCTGGCTGGGTACAGGAAAATTCGGTAATGATGAGGCCGTCATCGTGCGATACGGTCGGGCAGCCGGCGATACGGCAGAGCAGCTGGGGCTGCCAAAGATCGCTGATCTTCGTGCGCTTGGCGCGGGCGACTGGCAGGCGCTCGCCGAAGCAAGAGCGGCTGCGAATATCGCGTCCGGTAAGCGCGACGCGCCGCTGGTTGTGGCCAACTCTGTTGACGAAGGGTTGGCCATTCCGATCGCAGCCTTGAAATCTCATCGACCGCGTTCCGCAACCGTGTTTGATTCCTCTGGGGACATCCTGACCGATCAAGTGGCCCCTGTCGTGAAGGGTCAGGTCCTACTGATCCAGATGTCGGGTGAGGCTCGACGGCTCGCATCGATGATCGTTCTCAAGTGCGGCGACGACTTCGAGTTGCGGGCGCTCGTGCACCAAACGCAGGCGGTACATGAATTGATGCGGTCCGGAAAGCAGGCCCAGCTGCGGGCGTCACTCGCGGGCCTCAGCTCGGGAACGGGGGATTTGGTGAAGGTGATCGCTGCGGTGGAAAAAGTAATTTTTGATGAACCTGAAATCGAGAACACGCCTCGCCGCGGTTCGCCGGCCAAGGGTCCCGCAGGCAAGGACGATGAGGAGCAGACAAAACCGGAAAGTCTTGCCGGCACCATTCAGGAACAAAGAAAACGGCGCGCGCACCGACGACTTCTCGAATCCGGCGATCTCGCGTACCTGCTTGACGTACTGATCCGGCGGCTCGGCGTCGGGTTGGAGCGCGATCTTCCCGATCTGGATGACAAAGGCCGTTCCGAGGAGGAGCTGGCCGGGACCGACGATGCCGTCGACCATCCGCCGGAACGCGAGGAAATGGACGATTCCGATATCGCCAAGCTGTGCAGAAGCAAGACGCGCCGCCTGGTTGGCCGCATGGTCAAGCAGATGGAACAGGCTGCGCGGCGTGCCGAAAAGGGATCGACAGTTCTGATCCAATTGGTCGCGGTCCTGGCGATCATGCGCGAACTGCGTCTCGTCGGGCGCATGCCGCGGTGGGCAAGTATCCGGGAATCGCTTGTCAACCACGACGACGAGGAATTATTGCTAAATGAAGTCCTGACGAATCTGTTCGGGCGAGGCTTCCAGCTTTACGACGCGATCAAGGCTGCTCTCGGCGACGAGCGGTTCGACGAACTGGCGCGCCTCAAGGGTTTGCTCATTTGGTTAGCGTGGGATTGCGAAGTCCGGTTGGACGAGCGATTCGATATTCGCGAGGAACCCGAGGATGTGCGACAGCGATTGGTCGACAAAGCCGCGCTGCTCGAATTTGCCCAGATGCTCAAGGGGGACGCCGTCGCACAAGAGGAAGCCGCGAATAGCATCCTGCAGACCGTTCAGGGAAACGCTGCAGCGGTTGCTTCGCGATGGATAGCCAGCTATTTCGGCTGGGCAGACAAGCTGTCGCGGATCGCCATTCCGACAGCGCCAACGAAGGGCAAGCCGAACGCGGCGATAGCTGTTGGGGATCTTGCAGTGCTCACCACGGAGAAGTCCCCAAAGCTACGTGTGGTTTCCTCGGTAACCGGGCAACAGGTGTCTTTGATCGATTTCGGCGACGAGGATGGAGAAATCGAATTTCTGAGGGATCGCGTGGTCAAGGTCGCCAGATAAAACCCACAGAGAGCTAACCTCGATGAACAACCTGCCTCTTTGCAACATCGTTCTGCTATTCTCGTAAATATTCATCCGGTTGATCTGCGACGAGTACCGGAGCGTCGAGAACCTCAGTCCCGCGAAACCTACCGGGTAAACAACCTGTTTTGCCGTCATAGCTAAGGGATCGCAAGCGGCATGTGATTGTGTTAGAAAGATAAAAAAGCCGACAGTGATCGCATGTCTGTTAACCGAAAATCTTGGCTCGACGCCGCCACCGACTGGGTCGCAATCCTGGGCGAAGGCCTGTGTTCTTTCGTTGCGTCGCCTCAGGTCGAGGAGCCCGACTTAGGCGAGCCGGTACGAGCCTCCGATCCTGATTTCGAACGCTGGCTGCACAACGACCCGATGGTCACCGGCAATCCGGCCAGCCGCTATGGCGACGACGCGCCTGGATACCTGACCGGAAATGGACTCGGCAGCCTGGAGATTGGCGCGGCGGACGACTGAAGCGCGGCAGTTCCTACCGGTTCTTGGACGTTGCCTTTCCGTCGGTCGGCCGACGGGATTCTTTCGATCCTGGAAGCTGCTCAGCCTGCGCAGGTGATGCCCCTGATTCCGGTGTGTCCGGCTTTGGACCAGCAACCGGCACGCCGTCTTTGTTGGTGTGCCACTCGCCGACGCTTGGTCTCTCCGGCGGCGTACCCAGTTTTGCGCGGTTGTCGGTTTGCGCGCCAATGCTGTCCCACACGGCCTGATTTCCCCCATGGTGGCGGCTCACCTTGCCGAACCTTACTGCCGCGTTGTATTCCTCGCTTAGGGCGCCTTGCTCCTGCGAGACTTCGCGGCGACGCCTGTCGAGGGTCGCGGAGACCTGGCCTTCGATCGAACCAATCCGCGTCGTGACGTCATTGCCAACGGTTTGCCCTGGCGTGACGCGCTGCCGGGATTGGTGGTCGCGGATCGTACCGTCGTTCGTGGCTGCCTGATTGCGCAACGTGTCGACGTTCTTCGACCTATCGGCTTGGTCGAAGTCCTCGCGCAGCGTCGGCGATGTCCAGCCGAGGAGCTGCGGCAGCGGGCGACTCGGCGTCAGCGGGCTGTCTCCGGGAATGAATTGATTGCCCACATCGCCACCCTTCGCATAAGCGAAGGCGATCTCCGAGACGACTCGCTGCAACTTGATTGGATCGTCCTCGCGAAGCAATCCGCGCTCCGACAACCGCCGCGCGGCGTAGTTGGTGAAATCGGTCTGGGCACCGCTGCTCCACTCGCGCATGAACTGCGCGGTACGGGCGAGTTCCTTGGCTCGACCATAGGCGTTCTCGCTAGAGGACTGATGATCGACTGCCTCGCGATGCGACGAGTCGAATCCAGAAGTAGAAGATATGCGGCTGCCCCGCGCCCATTGGTAGGCATCGGAGGATCGGAACTCCTTGACGAGGGAAGTCGCTTCCGACAGTTGAGCGGTTTCGACGGCCTTGCGTGCGTAGTCGTAGGCGCTTTGGAGTCGTTGCTGATCGACGTGTCGGCCCTCCGCCTTCGCCTGCGCACCGATCTCGGTGAGGGGGACCATGGCGCCGACGGAGGCCGATGCGGCAACGCTCTTGCCGACAGTCGAGTCTTCACCCAAGCCCAGTCGCCGGTTGACCTCACGGGCTACCGAGTTCAGTGTCTGGAGTTGCGTCGACGTGGAGCCGCCGTCGGACGTGGTGCTTGCGCCGGAGCGCTGCTGCGTGCGCTCGAAGTTTTCCTGGATGCCTAGCGCGCGGGTCAGCGCACTGGCTTGGCTGCGCTGCATGGACTCGCGCTCGGACCGGGCGAGCGTTTCCGCCTCACGCGCGTTTTCCGTGAGCGTCGTCGCCTGTCGTTCCGTGAACGTGAAGGTCGTGGCAAGCCGGCTCAAAGTTGCTTGGTAGCGGAAAACCCCCGCATCGGCACCGGTGCCCTGAATCGTGGTGCCATGGGCGTCGGATGTCGTGGACATGAAAGCAGACGACCGTGTCGGGGCGAGCTGCTGCTGGTCGATGGACACTGAGTCCTGGGTAACGTTGCCCTTGGTGGTGCTGCTGGTCTCTCCAGTCACGGCCGACTGGATCGGGCCAACGCCGGTCACGGCCTGGAAGGCGACCTCGCCGCCTTTGATGATTGCCGTCGCGATGATCGGGATGGAGATCACCATGTATCCGGCGATGGCCTGGTCTGAGATCGCGCCCTGGTAGATGCTGGAGGCGGTGTCCAACGCGAGCCCTTGAACGCCGGCACCCATGCGCGCGGCTGCTTCGAGGTTCTTGGCGCTTGCCAGCGTGGCCACGTAGTTCAGGATCGCGTAGAGCGGCGGCCAGAGCTGGATCCACACCAGGCTCAGAGCGAAGCTCTTGATCGCGAGGCCGAGGCCTCGGCCCTGCGCCAGCAGGAAGAGCAGAAACACGAACGGGAACACGGCGTAGATGATGGCTTCGATCACGTTACGCACGAGCGGGAGCGCCTGCTCGGCGACCTTGCCCATGGTAAGGAACGACGAGTTGATCGAGGCCGTGGCATTGGCGCGGGCGGTTGCGATCATCAGGGAGGCAGGGTCGTTGATCTTCTGGCCGACGATGCTGCTCGTATCTTGGACCAGGTTGATCATGATGTTCTGGCGGAGCAGATCCGCTGCTCCCTGGGCGGCGGTCGCGATCTTGGTCTTGTAGTAGGCCTGCTCGATCTGGCTGTCGATAACCCCTTGCGCCGCCGTCACGTCGAGGGAAGGATTCAATTGAAACGCGAGCATCGCCCGGGCGCGCGCGACCTCGGTCGGCAGACGGCTGGCGACGTAGGTGTAGACGTTGGGGCAGGTATCGACCTGCACCGGGTTGCCGAAGGTCGAGAAGCGGGCCGGGTTCGGGGTCCCCATCAGCGCCCAGATGTCGGTGCTCTGGGAGAAGCTCGCCGGGTCGATGGTGCCGTCCTGCAGGTCGTAGAGGGTGCAGTTGTAGACGAATGCGATCAAGTCGGTGCGCAGTTGCGGATCGGCAATGTTGACGGAGCGGGACGCCTGGATCAGGCGGTTGCCGAACATCACCCCGTTCTTCTGGTAGGCAAGTTCGCTCGGGAGCTGCGCATTCGTCGCGGGGATCACCTGGAACGCGGTCTCGAAGAACCGCGTCATCACGTCGCCCACCTTGCTCGAGTAATGGCCGAAGAAGGCGACGCCGATCGGGACGTTGCCGACCACCACCGGCGGCTGGCTCCCCAGTTTGTCCACGATCACGACATCGGCCTTGGGGAGGAAGAGGGCGTAGTAGAGGAACATGAACCCGATCAACCAGCCCCAGCCGTGAAAACGCCCCGGGGTGAAGAGGCCCGCGAATGCCGCCACCAGCACGCCAGTCACCGCGACGGTCTTGATGAGCCCGAAGTAGTCGTCGCCGCCCATGATCGCGGCGATGGCGTTGAACACCCCGGTCAGGGTATCGACGTTGCCGTAGGCGTAGATTTCGAACATGGATGCGCGAAGGTCGGCCGGGGAACGGCGCCCGCCCGGCCGGAATCGCTAAGAGCCGCGTGCGCCTGAGTTGGCGCTGAAATCGAGCATCGCTTTCACCGCCGACGGCATCGAACTCCACAACTGCCGCTCCAGGGTCTGCAGGTCCTGCGTCATGGAGGAGACCGAGCGTACCTTGGCGTACGCGGTCTGTTTCTCGGTCAGAAGTTGCCGTTGGGCTTCCTGGGCGTTGCTCCTCAACGTCTCCACATACTGCTGCTCGATCGCAGTGCGCTTCAAGCTCTGTGAGAGCGCCGTCATGGCCTGCCGAATCACGCGATTCAGGAAGGTCTCGGCGTAGTCGAGCGCGATCACGTCCTTGTAGGTCTCGATCAGCGTCTCGGCGGTGTTGGAGCCTGGAACGGCGTTGGCGACCGCCAGCATCTTGTAGACGGGTTCCGTCGTGTTGTTGATGAAGCCGATGTCAGCGCTCGTCTGCGGGGTGCGGGTGGCGATGTTGTCGGACATCTGGCGCAGCCGCTCGGCAACCAGACGCGTGAAGGGTTTGGCGGAAACTGTCGTGCGAGTGGGGTTGAGGCACTCGGCCGATTCGTCGCAGACATAGACCTCGATATCGACGTTGCCCTCCGTGGTGGAGGCGCCGCGCCCGAGCAGCAGATCGCGCAGGCCCGCGATGCTCGGCTCGACGTAGCGCGGCATTGCGCCGCTGCCGTCGTCCTCGGGCGGGTAGAGGATGACGGTGCCGATCACGCTCATGATCAGTTCCCTCTCCTGCTGGCTGATCGTGCCGCCCACCTGGTTCAGCGCCATCCAGATCACGTTGCCCTTCACGAACGTGGTGTTGCGAACGTTCGGGTCGGCGGAGTTGGCGGCGCTCTTGACCACCGCCGGGGCGTTGGTCGCGCACGTGAGCCGCCCGTCCACCCGGTCGGTGACGCTTCCCAGGTATTGCGAGATGTTCGCGCAGCCGCTCTGCACCGAATTGTCGTATTCGCCGACGATGCCGTTGACCAGCGCCTGCGCGGCCTCGCAGGAGTTGATGTTCATCGCGTTGATCTTGTTGATCTGGTCCTGCAGCTCGGTGAGCAGCTTGTCGATGTCGGGGGAGATCGACTGCAGCGCGAGCTTGAAGGCGTAGCCGATGGCGTTCGAACCGATGTTCTGAAGGAGCGCGACGAACTGCTGCTTGTTGATGAAGGAGAACGCCCCGCCGAAGAGATCGATGCCGCCGCACCCCGCCCGCAGGCTCGGGAGTTGCGCATTGACGAGCGGGTAGTTGCGCCCGGGCGCACGCATCATGAGGCTGCCGCCGGTGTAGAGGTTCATCGCCTGGCCGCGGAAGGCGCCGGGCGAGGTGACATTGCCGAGCGCGCCCAAGTCGTTGAACATCGCCTGCATCTCGGCATTGAGGTCGGCAGGCCGGCTGGTGATGGGCGCCGTTGCCAGCGTGATGGCAAGCAGGCAGGCCATGAAGCGTTTCGGTCGAGTGGTCATCGGAACTCCTGTGAATCGCTAGAGCGGATCCTCGCGCGGGTCCTGTGCGAGTGCCGCGATGCGCTCGACGAGCTCCGTCAACGCCATCACGCCGAAGCCGACGGCGCGGATCTGCCGCTTGGATGGTGCCGTGAGGTAAAGTGCCGGCACGACCGATGCGTTGAGGCGCGTCGCGATCCCGTTGTCCAGTTGAGGATTCGGGTATTCCGGCAGGCCGCGGCCGTCGAGGCTCACGGGAAAGACCATCATCCCGAACTCCTGCTCGAAGCGCTTGAGTATCGGTGCGAAGCGGTGACAGTAGGGGCAGTCGCTCCTGAAAATGAAGAGCAGTCCATGCGTCGACGCCAGGCTTCGGACCACCTGTGCCTGCCGGTCCCGCTGCTGTTCATCGAAGGCGCCGATCGCCATCGAGTTGGTCGGCCGGCCCGTCAGGCCGTAGTCGAGGTCGGGCACCGTCCAGACAAGACGCTGCCAGCTTTGCGCGAAGACCTCGGACTTGTTCATGACGAACCGTTGGTAGCGCATGTAGGCGACCAGATTCGCATCGGTCGGATTCATGACGGCGACGCGCTTTAACTCGTCGAGGCGCTGTTGCATCGCCTCGAACTCGATCAGTTCGAGCGGGCGGCTCTGAGCTGGTGGCGCGGCCTTGGGCGGCTTCATGGGCGCGGGCGGATCCCGGTACCAGAACCACCCCTCGCGGTATCGCAGCCAGTAAGTGCCGCTCGGCTCCGGCGGGGTCTCGACGGTGACGACGCTCGTGGTGGACGAGGTTTCGTCGGCAGGAAGGGCCGCAACCGGTAGGACGGCGAGCGACAGTGCGGCGAGCGCGAAAAACTTTCGCATCACGTTCTACCGTTTGTCGGGAAAACGGCCGTCACGGCAGTAGCTCACTTGATAGATGAGTTCCTTGTCGCCGCGCTTCGTCTTCTCCAGCACGTCCCTCTGGCGTGTCGTCACCTCGAGTCGGCTGCAGCCTGGCTGGGGTAGGGTGTGCAGCGAGCGCACGTCGATCTCTATCGGGGCGCTGGAACCGAACTTCTGCCGGACGTAGGTGGCGGCTTCGCCCACCAGCACGCCGCGCGCTGACCCTCGCTCGATCGCCCGGATCAGGAGCGGCTTGATCTCGGATACCTCAATGCGGGCGAAAGGCTGCGCCGCCACACTCTGCGCGAGTGCGAGGGAGGCGAGGGTGCCGGCGAGGATGATTGTCGAACGACTCATGGGCCGAAATAGCTGTCGATCTTCTGTTGGGCACGGGAGCGCATGGCGTCCACGTCCGGAAGCGTCGGTGCGATCTCGGCGTAGAACTCCGCCAGGTCCATCCGGGAAAAGTCGAGCGCCTGTAGCTGCGCGATGCTGAAGCCGCTGCAGTCGGGGCTCTCCGCGCCTCCCCACCCCTTGCCGAGCTGGGCGCGGCCCTGCTCGTTGAGAATCCGCGCGAGGCGCGAGTTGAAGCAGCAGTAGCTTTGAGTGGTCTCGATGCAGAGGCGAATGATCGGCACGCGCGCCGAGCAGTAGCTGCCCACGCCGTGGCAGAGCCGGTTGTCGCGCTTCATAGCAAGGACCTGCTCCGCTTGCTCGCAGTCGAGGAGACCCGAAAGCTGGATCGCGAGGATCGCGATGGTCCATGGGCCAGGGACAAGGGACCCGATGAAGGCCTCCACGGAGATGTCGCCGGCGA
>Ga0080064_1003863_pt1 | contig 20475 bp, 23 predicted proteins | sample Subgrocontami54m_FD_69260 | JGI IMG/M metagenome (GOLD analysis project Ga0080064, IMG submission 69260) | Subsurface groundwater microbial communities from S. Glens Falls, New York, USA - GMW46 contaminated, 5.4 m (SPADES assembly) (version 2) ...
AACTCACCGGCTCAAACGTGGTAACAAGCAGCACGGGTACCCAAGAAGAACTGACGGACTACTTCCCCTTTGGGGCTATTCGCCTGGACGAAAAGGTGAGTACGTTCAGCGAGCAGCGCAAGTTCACGGGGCAAGAGTATGATGTAGATACCGGATTGTCGTACATGAATGCCAGGTATTACAATGGGACGATTGGGAGGTTTATAAGTGAGGACCCGTTTGAGATAGTAGGTTTGCAAATGGTTGATCAAGGTAGTTTTATCACCTACCTCGTCAATCCGCAGCGGTGGAATACCTACAGTTACGCCCTAAATAATCCACTCATTGTTAGCGATCCGAGCGGACTAATACCTACCAAGGAGGAAGCGGAAGCTATGGTGGCACAAATAGCCGTTGATGGCAAAGAGGGCGAAAACCTAAGCGGGGGTTGGCAGTACATAAATTCCCTCACGAATAGTAAAAACTTGAAAATGGGGGTTTACTCAAGAGAAAAGCAGGATACAACCACTGAATATGCTTTGGTGAACAAGGGTACTACACCCTCAAGTTTGAATGATTGGACAGAAGATTTGCTACTCCAACCCTTTGGCTTTTCTAAAGATTTGCCTGACTCCGTTCGCTATGCTACTCAGTTTGTACAGCAGAATAAAGATAATGAAATTACCTTCGTTGGTTACTCAAAGGGTGGAGCTGAATCTGCGGCTAATGCGGTTGCTTTAAATAAAAATGCGATCCTATTTAACCCCGCCGCTGTGAACCTGGGCGCCTATGGGTTGAATAAAAAAGATTACCATGCCCAGATGATAGCGTATATAGTACAAGGGGAGATAGTGCATGCATCTGAGGGTTGGATATCGAATCCAATCGGTAATGTTGAATACCTACCGACACAACACTCAACGTCGTGGTTAACAAGATTAGCCATAGGGCCATTTTCCGCACTTAACGATATATATCATTCGGTCCAGAATCACTCCATGCAGTCGGTGGTGAGTGCGTTAGGTGTGAAGAGATAAATTTTCTTGCAGACCCCCGCATTTAGTTGAGAACCCCTTATAAAGAGATTTTATATGAATCATTGATACCATGAAAAAAAATATAATTACAATCATCAATATTATTTCTGCTACCCCAATACTACTCTATCCATTTGCACTCATTGCCGGGGCGATGTCTTTTGATGCACCAGACAGTGCACAACATATATTACCGTGGTTTCTATTTCTCTTCTCAACACTGTATCCCGTATTCATAATTGCATTTATAATTATTTCAAGAAAAAAGAATTCATTATTATTTGCTTCAATCGCACTTATTCCTCTACTGTTCATAATTTTTGCCTTCCTTTTTTCGGGTGGATTAGCCAAAAGAGATGCTTACTATACACGAAGCAAAGATTTTGTTTGTAATTCTAATTCTTTTCTTTGGGTAGAGAAAAATGGTAACTTTGGTGGCGTAAACTTATTTGAAAAAAAGAATTTTTACACCTATGGAGGAGGAACAATTGCCAGTATAGATAATGGGAGTATAAATATTTTTTCGGATAATTCTAAAGAAACAAGAGACTTACTTTCAAATTGCAAAAATAACGAGGGTAAATCTTTGCTGGACTTCTATACTTTAATTAGCAAATAAGTGATGGGAATCTCAGCAGTTGTCGAGCAGAGCATCTTTACAGATTTAACATTCTCCAATTCGCCCGAATCGGCGAATGTTAAAATCACCTCCACCTACGATTCCTCAGGCCAGCGTGTTAAAGTAGTAAGTGGAGGCATAACTACTGTGTACCCTTCATCTTACTACAACACTGACGGAACAACCGCCCAAAAGCACATCATGGCTAATGGTGCGGTGGTGGCCACCATTAAAGGTACTGCTGCTACAGCTGTGCCGTACTATGTGACCACTGATCACCTGACGGGGTCAAATGTAGTAACTAACGCTAGTGGGGTACAACAAGAATTAACTGATTACTATCCATTTGGTGCTATTCGCCTGGACGAAAAGGTGAGTACGTTCAGCGAACAAAGGAAATTCACTGGCCAAGAATATGACCAAGACACGGGACTAAATTATCTCAATGCCAGGTATTACAATGGGATGATTGGCAGGTTCTTAAGCGAGGATCCAGTGTTTTGGGACAACAAACAGGACGCTTCTAATCCTCATAGTCTGAATTCTTATTCGTATGCCAATGATAATCCAATAGTCTATAATGATCCGACTGGGAATAGGGCTGAAATCGTTATTAAAAATCTATATCCTATCCTAGGAGCCCATGGTTTTGTTAATATAATTCCAGATAAAGGAGAGGACTTAAGTCAATACGGCAGCACGGATCACTTTACTATAGGTGGGTATTCTAATGGTAAACCAACTGGTGCGCCACTTATAGCACAGATTAATAATGCTGGGGATCTGAATGTTTCCCCATCTCGAATCTTAGCAACATATCCACTTACTGTTCCTGACGGGATGACGGCAACCCAATATGACCAAGCCCTACTTAACGCCGGAACTGCTTTGACAAAACAAAACTTGGGAACTTATACATTTACTGGGCGGCCGATTAGTGGTAATGCAAATTCTGGTAACACCTGGACTCAGGTTGTCTTAGATGCAAGGGGAACCGTGCCAAATATTCCAAACGTCTACTATGGAGCTGGAATTTTGGGACCCAAAACCCCCTATTTCCCGTTAGGATCGGGGAATTCTCTCAACACTTTATCCTATGGTCAGCAAACAGGACAAAGCGCAAGGTATGCTACTAATCAAATTGTAAATAACTCGATCTCTGCAGCTCAAGCCACGAGCACTACTGCTCAATATGTTGGCAATGCGATTGGCCGTACCGCAAACACAATTTCATCCTCTGTGTTAAATCTTAGTTCTTCACTATTAAACTCTTTAATAAGGTATGGGCACTAATACATCGACCCCTTTAATCGGTTCGCTCAAAAAATTTTCTCTGGTAACTCTAGCCTTAGTGGTAACAGTCATCATTTGTTCGACGGCTTTTAATTTCATCCTCTGGCTTACAGGCTTACTGGTTGATAAAAATGGATACATTTACGAAACATTCTATTATTTTATTCCTATCTTAGTGCCTGCTATTATTTCAACCTATTTATTCTTGAAAAATAAAGAAGGATTAGGGGTAATAGTAATTGTCGGCGGGATATTATACTATATATGGTTATGGTTCGGATTACTTTGGATGTCAGCCGAGGCTCAATCACCAATTTTTTATGGCCTAATTCGCCCTTATTAACCCCCAAAAAAAACTCAGTAGACAATTAGCCACCTCAACGGCAATAGTGTGGTCACTAATTCTACCGGAGTCCAACAGGAGTTAATGGATTACTATCCATTCGGCAGCATTAGACTTGATGAAAAAGCTGGTACGTTCTCCGAACAAAGGAAGTTTATTGGTCAAGAATACGATGCTGATACTGGGTTAAGTTATATGAACGCTAGATACTATAACGGTACGATTGGGAGGTTCATTTCCCAAGACCCGCTGGCTATAGAGTCCCTGCAAACGGCCGACAATAAGAAATTCCAGTATATTCTCGCTAACCCACAAAACTGGAACACTTATAGCTATGCGTTAAATAATCCTCTGGTGGCCAGTGATCCGAGTGGGCTGCTGACGATTTTCGTCCCAGGGACAAACTACGACAAGGACGCGATGATGAACTCAGACCTCGGAAGTAGACTAAGCTCAACCTTTGGCGAGCAAGCAAAATTCTTCTACTGGAATGTGGATGGTAAGGCTGGTCCGAATGATAGCGGAGCACGAAGTCTAGCTGCTACAGCTCTTGCAGGTTTGATTAATGATTATAGCTTTGCTCAAGGCGAAAAACTAAATATCGTTGCCCATAGCCACGGAGGAAATGTGGTTATGGAAGCTACCAGCATGCTGCACCATACAATTGATAACTTAGTTACTCTCGGCACGCCCGTACGCCCTGACTACCAACCCAACATGAGTATTATCGCAAACCACGTCAATGCTTACAGCACCAGAGATGGGGTACAGATTAATGGTGGTAATGATTCATCGCTTTCCAGTCTAGGAGAAACTATTGGCATACTTATGCCTCGTTTATCTGCACAAACTGGTAAGTTTATTGGCAGTATGGTTGCCCGTCAGCTCGGTGGGCAAGAAGCTGGGACAGCGGGGAGGACATTTAATGGTGCGTTTAATATTGATATAACGCAAGTTCCAGGGTTTCAATATAAAAGTAATGGCCGAATAGGAAACCATAATGTACCAGGAAGACCGCAAACATGGGCTGCCACTGATACTGTGTTGAAAGAACAAAAAATGTCTCTTAAAAGATAAGTTTATGCTGAAAAAAATAACATCGACCTTAAAACGGCTGCCAAAATTCTTTCAGGTTATACTGGCGATAATTATTGCGTGGCTCCTATTTCAATTATTCTTTATTGTTCGCATAAATTATAACTACTTGGATAACATCAAAAAATCAGCAAACCGAGGCGTCATTGATCCCGAATCAAAAGTATATCATAATTTTAACAAAAATGGTTCGCCTGCTTATTTACAGTGGCTGGGTGATAAACTAATGGTTGAAAAAAATACTTATAATTACATGAAAGATAATGCACGCCAGGTTGGTTTTGTGATGACTATATATAAATTTGATGAAAAAACTACAGAGTGGATAAAATTTTTGGAATTAAAAAATAGTGCAGGCTGTGGAAGTATATTTTTGACGGAAAAATATCTTAATTGCCTTAGTGATACACGTATTTCGCAAATTGATAATAACGGCAGAATAGCTAGAGAAAAAGATTTTGACTCTTCACCCTGGTATCACCAATATAGTACCTTTGAGGAACAGCTAGCCATTATTCCTCAAGATAGCGAGATAACATTTATCTGGCGTGATTCACGCGCCAGGTTACCTAACCCTCGTACCTTTTTCGCTGTATTCGCCGATGTTGATAGGCATTTTGGTCCTCATCTCCTCATGGCTGGAAAATTAAATCTCGATACTCTTGATTTTAAAGAGTACGTGATTGGTTACAATGCTCGTAACTTGGAAGATATTGGCATCACACCTAAGTAAGGAAGTGTGCTGCTATTAAAATACAACTAATAATTAACTATTTAAGCACCAACCTATGTTAAAGAATTGTCTGATAGTCCTAGTGTTGGTCGCTTTAGTTTGTAGCTCAACATTTCCCCATAGAGCAGCGATGGCACAGGAGTCCGGACAAACTGACATAGTCCAAACTCTAAAGGCTATCGTAAAAATAATGGTGTACGACTCGGACGTTCAGAACGACCTACAGCCCTACACTTCAGGATCGGGTGTAATAATTAATTCATCAGGAATCATACTAACAAGTGCTCATGTAGTACAAGATAAAGATGTAATTACACAAAAAGATTTTCCTTTGGGCGTACAAGTTTGTGTGCCAAGCGACCCTGCTAAAGAAGCTGATTGCATATATGCAGCCAAACTTATTGCAATAAACAAAGACCTCGATATTGCCCTACTTCAAATTATACCTATCGAAGGCCTTAGCACTGCAACAACTTGGCCATATATCCAAATGGCCGCTACAGACACCACCCAGATTAACGATGCTTTAGGAGTTTTTGGCTACCCTGGCATAGGCGGTGATACCATTACCTATACCACGGGCGTGGTAAGTGGCAAGGTTGATAAATACGGAAAATTGTGGTTGAAGACCGACGCCACCAGCAGCTTCGGCAGCTCCGGTGGGGCGGTGTTAGATAAGTCTATGAAGCTAGTGGGCATTACAAATGCCGCCCAAGCCGACTACCTGGGCAGCTTGGGTTACGCTTTAAGTGCTACATCATTTACTTCTTGGATCACAAGTAATCTAGGTAACCCCGCTACTGAGTTCCCGCTTGGGCAGCGGGTGATTAATTTTTCAAAACAGCAGAATGAAATTAAGGGTTCACGGGTTTTCTCACAACTAAAACCACCCTTGGCCATTTCTTTGCCGGAAGCTTGGGAAGCGAAACTAATAGCTGAAGATGAGGTTTACTTAACTAATAATAACGACGCTGACGGGGGGTACATAAAAATTCTGTGGCAAGTCATGCCAGTGAAAATTGATAAGGGCCGACTTACCGCCGACTTAATGCAAACTTTTTTTGAGAATAGGAATATTGCACTCGCAACTATTGAGTACAAGGATATTACCATTGGCAGTAGGAAAGCCTGGCAAGTTAGTCTCCGTTTTCCAGATAGTCGGCAAGAATTGTACATCGTTCCAACGTCATCATACCTCGTTACTGTTCGTTATGGGTATGGAAAAGAGAATAAGGATAGGAAGCTAATTGAAACGGCAATCCAAACGCTTATTATTGAAGATACACCAATCGAAAAGGGCATAGTCTCGTACACTAATACTGAACCGAAGTTTACTTTAGCAGTAAAGAATCCTTGGATAGGACAAACCTTCAACGATTCATCTCAACCTATAGACTTCTTGCACAAAAAGTACCCAGAAGTGCACATGCGCATTCAGGTTAGAAGGGAAGATGATGATTTGGCGCAAAAAGACAGTAAAAAATTCCTGGCTTTATTAATTGAAGCACTTGATAAAAATAGACAGAAACAAGTGATGTCTGATCTGGAGGATACTATAATTTATAAAACACCAACTGTACGATTAACAAAAAATAGTGTGCCAGCAGTTCACTGGCAACTCCAAGGCAAATCTGTTAGTAGTAAAAAAGTCCTCTACTATTCGGCTGATTACATTTTTAGAGTGGGGAAATATGAGGTTGATTTTGAGGTTAACGCTTTTACTAGCAATAAAGCAATTTTTAATAAAGCGCTTACCGATGCTCGTGCCATGATAGCTAGCTTCTCCTTTAAATAGGCCTATGTAGTATCTGGCTACAACGCCTCCAAGCTTGAGGATATTGGTATCAATGTTAAATAATATACGTGGCTATTCTCTAATTCGCGCGAATAAGAAAGTAGTCCTCTATAGTAACAGTAACAAAATGCTACTGGTAAAGTAGCAAACTCTTCGAACGAAACTTCAAAAAATCCGAGCTTAGGAAACTCGGGTTTTTTATTTACCTGATGTACGTACTTTACCGGCGACCGACTGGTGGAGGAACGCCCAAATCTTGGCAAATCTTTTTGGCTAACCAACTATTGATCTCTCGGTGCCGAGGCACGGTGGAAAAGCGATGGGTCTCAGGATTAAAATACAGACTATGGCTAGCACCTTCGCGAACAAACGTACACCCTTGTCGCGCCAGGTGACGAACTAAATCACTGCGTTTCATGCTCGCCTAACGGCTGATGACAATAGGTTCACGCCGTACCGATGATTGAGCCTGACGACTCACCAACAGCCGATTAGAATCGAGGACAAGTTGGAGGGCGTCCAGTAAGTTGGCCTTGGCTTCCTTGAGCGTCCGACCTTGGGTGTTCACCCCGGGTACTTCTTCCACATAGCCAACGTACCAACGACCAGACTTTTGGTACACAGCGGTAAAATGTTGTTGCATAAAAAGGTATGGGTGATTAAGTAGAGCTAGTATACCGAGCCTAACCTACTAATGTCAAAGGCTGATTGCCCTGAGCTATATATTACGTATAAGGAATCTGTTATCCCCAGAATATAGCCCAACTAGTATTAGGCTCAACTAAGGCTTATTTAGGGTTGTTTGGGGAAGATATGCACAGGGCTTGAGTTGTATTGACAATATTATCCTTTTATTCTAAGCTTGGCTCGAAACAAACTTATTAACTCATTACTAATTAGTTAACCGAAATCATAATTCAGACTCATAATAAGGAGTCAACCAATAAACGGGGTAAAAAACTAAGGGGGTTACGACAATGAAAAAAGATTTATTGGAGCGAGTAATCAACGAGATTACTAAAGAAAAAGAAGAGATTGAACGAAGTATAGCTTCAATAAACAAAGACATTAATGATGCACCTAGCCCTGGGCAGTCACATAGTGATACAACTCGGTTTCAGTTGACTGAAGTCGTTAATAGCCTATCAGAATCAGTTACCCAAAAAGAGCGTGCTATTTCCAACTTGATTGCATATTCTGGAAAAATACCGGAAAACATGAATAAAATTTTATTAGGCGCTTTTGTTGAGGTAACAGACTCTGAAAATACTTCTGAATTCTACGCTATTCTGCCAGACGGCGCCGGGATGAATATAGATATTGGTGGGAAGAACTATATTGTTATTACACTAAATTCACCACTCACTCGTTCCCTACTTAAAAAAGTAACGGGTGAAACAGTACTAGTCCAGGTTGGGCAAAATCAGCGTACACTTAAGGTAATCTCCATCAAATAACATAGGTGGTTAATGAGAAAATCTTATTACCACCTATTTTATATATTATAAAATGTAATAACATCAATTTTTATTTAACCTTGTCAATAATTTTATATTTATCGTTAGTAATGGTCGTTAAGGTAGTATTAAGTTTATGGCTTTGGAATACCTTGAGACATGTTTTTGGATCTTTGGTTATAGTAAAAATACCAGGACCAACAGAAGATATAGATAATACCTCAGCTATACCTTTAGTTTTAAGGAAAGCTAATTTATCCATAAGAGCAGGTAACTTACGATATGTATAGGAACAATTTTTTATACTCCCCATACTAAAACGGTATTCATAAATAACATCTCCAATAACCGTAAGGTTACCCTCAACCATAGCAGGTAGTAATCTGTGAACTATATTATATGCAATAGTAGGACCATACTTCACACCTGTTTCAATAAACTTATTCATATTTTTTATTTCTACATTTAGTAACTCTTGCGAATCACGTTCTACAAAATCATTAGGAATTCCTATAACTACGAAGTACTTAGAAGGAATTGATGCACTAGCAACAACGACGTTTTCACCAGCAAGCACAATCAAGCCACCCGCAAATAAACCGGCAGCTGCAGCACCCCCAAGACACTGAACTGGGTACAGGTACTCAGTATTACCATCGATTTCCTCGCCATGATTCTGTGCCAAATATTTTACAAGAGTTTGAGCGGGAATAGGAGAACTGTAAAGCTCATTTATGGCTGTAGCCACGCCAGCTATTAAACCACTACTTGACCCCAGTCCAGCGTGGCGAATTTCACTATTATTATCAACATCTATGTACATTCCATCGGTAAAACCTAAAGCCTTTTTCATCAAAAGGAAAGCGTGGGTAATAAGAGGTTTACGCTTAGAGCGTGGGCTAATAACTAATGCATCCCCTGTTAAACGCTTGACATGGATTCGTTTATAGAGCCCTATTGAAAAAACCACTTCGCCAGCCTGGTAAACCATCTTTTCATTCATTGCAATCCGGCTTGGATCAATGGCCATGGCGTTAAGCCTACCTGGAAAATTAAGTGTTAAAGAACGAAGTACAGGTCTCGAAAGCCTAGAAAAATTCGAGATTTTATTAAATACTCTCCCTACTCTAAAGGGGGTAGCACCTTTTATCTCATTTTTACTTTGCCTTCCCATATTTCTCGTAATTCAGGGTAATGGAGTTTGTATAAAACAAGTTCCTTAATTTCCCTATCTAATACATTCTCATCGCCATCATTAGTGATGGTATAATCCGCGACTGGTTTTAAACTGTTTAAACCTAACTCATCATCTCGCTCGAGTAAGGCGTAAAATTCTTCTTTAGAAATATCCATTTTCTCACGCTGCTTATAACGCTCAAAAAGGGTATCAAAAGGTGCATCCATAAAGATTATCGTATTTTTTGTATCGCGGTAATTTGGTACCTCTTTCAAGATATACTCTATACCTTGCAGTGAACGGCTACCTACAATAACAACGTCGCTGGGATAATGTTCTTTTGTAAGTACGGTTTCGTAAATAGATTCAATGCCTTTAACAACTAAATCATCAGAAAACTGCTTACCATACTCGGCCTCGCCTTTTTGCATCCATTCCGAAAATGTGCCACCGGCGCCAGATTCCTTATGCATATTACGCAACATGGGACCAAGGTCAATTTCAACAAAATTATTTTGGCAAATAATTTCAGCACAATGAGTTTTACCTGCTGCGTGTGGACCAACCAAAAAAATCATAACTGACCCTTAACTAACAGGTCGGCAATATCTTGGTAGTTCTTATTCCAAACATGAGTACGTTCAGCTTCAGGGTATTCCGCTAAGGTACGCGTATCACCCTCAAGCATCAGCAGACGTGCCCAGCCAGATAGTAGGGTACCACGCTCTTCAGTACTCAATGTTATGGGGACAGTAAAAATAAAATCCTTAGTTTTACCATTCGGTTCGGCATACACTAATGCCAGCTCGAAGTGACCACTTCTGTCACTAGTCTGACTCATAAGCTGAAGTAGCTGTAGACAGGAAATTCTTTTTTCAAAATAGTTGGTGTAGGGACCAGGAAAATTTAAAGCATGAATAAACAGGCTATGATCTTCTCGAATAGCTGGCTGACCAAGGTCTCGCGCTGCCTGTACTGCCCCATAGCGGGCAATCTCCAGACTAGTGTCAGCCTGAATTTCAAGGTACTCTTTATCTACAAACTCTACCTCAATGCCAAGAGGTTTAAATATTGATAGGGCAGCAGATTTTTTCCCAGGATTTTTAGTAATAATATAAATGGCCATATGTACTTATGATTTGAGAGTCTTTAACTTCTCAGCGACTTTTTGCTTAGCAGCTGAAATATGCGTTAGTAAAAATTCCAAAATTTCAATATCATAACCGCCACTACCAACGGCGCCGGCTGGACGTAAAGCCATATTATCTTGAGCAATCTTGAGGTGAGGACGTCTAAATTGTTCAACAAAAAGAAGTAGCTCATGTGCAGCGGTTAGTGACTCAATGGCAACTTTTTTAGTTGACTCTATGTTTAGATCGCTAGACTCTAATTCCTGAAAAACTCTAGTAATTATTGGTACCTCTTTAATAATAGAGCTTTCTCTATCTCTTAATATATGCGGTTGGTAGGCTAGATTCTCGCGGTAGTACCCTAGATACATAGGATTAGACTCACTCGCTCCCCACAACGCTTGATCAATTAAAATAATAGGCATTTGAGCGCCCCCTGGGGCTTTATATATCCTTCCTCCAATTGTCTTTGGTTCAAAATAGGGTCGGAGTTCTTTGGTAAAGAATTCTGGAGATATAGCTTTTCGCACTCGCACAATAGCAGATACCATGGCTTCAAAATTTGAAGCCACCTCCCGCACCAATGGAGCAAACTCTAGATTATCAACTTTAGTATTTTGTACCTTTTCTAAAGTGCTTAAAGCTAAGGGGAGATTAACCATTCCTTCTCTAAAACTATCAATGAATAATCGCTCTTCTGGAAAAGTAGTAAACGTTCGCGTTCGTTCGCCAATAGGATTTCGTGTACCATATGAGAAAACTGTATCAGCAGGAACCTCAAGTGTTCTTTTTGATAATGTAATAAGTGCAGACTCTAAATATGGAATTTCTCCCAATGATCTGTTATGACGACGCAATGAAGAGGCAACCATGCTTAAATCACGAGTGGCTGCCATTGCTTCCTCGGGTGAAAGTGAATGGAGTTTTTTGGAGTCGATACTAAGACCCTCCATTCGCTCGATTAAAGCTTCCGGCTTAACTTCCATATTAAACCGTGGAAGTTCCTCGATAAGGAGTGAATCAAGCTCTAGTGGGTCGAGTAATTGCACTCTTTTATCAATAGCTATGCTCTGTTCGTAAGCATCGTTGCTATTCGTCTCTTGCCTCTCGTTTGGATTAAAGCGTTCAATCATAATTAATTCGTCAGAACTACGACATTATTAGCTTATAAATTATACCTTATGGCTGAATAAATGGCGAAAAAGATAAACCTTACTTAACCAAGGGCGGGCAGGCAGTGGGTTAAGGAGTCGCTTCACAGAAAACATCTTATTCACAGGGTATAGTGCCTTGCTACCAGGGCTGGGTTGAGGCTTGTTTTTGGCCATTTGCCGAAGATATGCACAGGGGCTAAAGATTTGGTTTTTTAAGCCCCACCCCGATTCCAATAATTTTCAAACTTTCAATGACTGAGGGGTTATGGAATATATCAGTTAGTATCAATTTGCCCTTAAATTGATTTTGCAGAGGGGTTAAAAATTCATCTCCCCACGACGGGGAAAACGTTATAACTCCACTAAAGTCAATTTCCAAATTCTCATCTGGAGCCAAAGATTTTAATGACGGCTGAAAAGCTGCCAAAGCCTCTTTCCCGGCTTGCCTAGATATTAAAATATTTCCAAACTTTATTAAATGAACGCGCATAGGTATTAGTACGTAATGAATGCCAAACAACCCTTAATTGATTCCACCGTATTCTCAATGTTTAATTCGTTTTGTGTATGCTCCAAAGCTAAAGAAGCATTGCCAGTTTGAAATACTACATTAATAGGGTAATCTTGTACTACTTTTCTAACAAATTTTAATCCATTGCCTCGCGCTTCAGGATTTCTTCCCGATATCACTTCAGTAAATGCCACGCGCAGAGCTTCGGCGTGGGTAGGTAACTCCGGCCTCACTCGTTTGAGCGTTTGTAATACACCCAAACCCCGATCCGCTAAAACTATTTGTTTCTTATGGGTATCAAAAGCAAATAAAATTCCCTGTATGTCTGGCCAATTCCCTATATTATGATCAAATGAATTACTACCAATCTCCCCCGCTACGGCTACCAAAAGAGAGAAGTAATTTTCGATGCTGGCATCCAATCCTAAAATAGTTTGCATTTTTTGTAATCGAGCTTGAAATACTGAGCTGGTTGGGCAGTAGAGCGTAGCGGGCAGTGCTGAAGGCTCTGGGGTTGATACCCATACCGAAGCGAGTTTAAAAAGGTCACTCAAAAAAATTTCAATATCGTGTGTTCTATATACGCGGTGCCCCCCGGCGGTTCTTACGGCCTTAAATTTTCCGCTTTTATCCCAGCGGCGAAGAGTATCTATAGCTACAGCCATGAGCTTGGCTGCTTCGCCTATACTTATGTATTCACCATGAGCCATAGACCAACTAAGCTTAAAATATTCAAGGTTCATGCTAATTATAGCGTAAACCTAAAACCTATGCAAACTTAATAAAAAACTATGCATCATATTAAATAACCTTATACATTAGCCTATTTTCAAAAGATATGCACAGGGCAGGGGTTGACAAAACTATTTTTTCGTCCTACAGTGTATTGTTAAAAACCTGAAATAGGACTATATATGTAACTGTAGGGGGTTCCCGCCAAGGCGGGGCAAGCTAGCACCAAACAAACCAAAAACCGTTCCACTTTGTTATTTTGCCCTGGTAGGCAAGGGGGTTACCTCACGGGGTAAAAAAACAAAATAATAAACTATCCCCACGGTAAGCGCAAGCGAACTGTACGGGAAAAATCAAACGAAAGGAGTTCATTTACATGACAAAATATAATCACATATCGCTCGTCGCGGTAGTTATCGCGACATTGTTCTTCGCAGTTTCAGCTTCAGCACAGCAAGACGGGTGGGTACAAACCTACTCAACTATGGCTTCAAACAGCATCCACGTTGATAGCGTCAGCGGCGCACATCAGGGAAGTTGGTATTTAAAAACCAATTTCAATGGTGTCTTAGGTGACACTGTTATTTGGACTAGGAGCGGCTTTGACACCCCTTTTGAGGGACGATTACTGATTTGGAGTCGAGCATTCAACAACGATTTCATCACAGTCATCGGCTGCATCCTTCATCATGGAGATAGCACCATACATGACGATGGTTATGTTAGTGCCGGCGATGGTTCAAGCTGGGCGAGTGGTGTTCTAGAAAACTGGTCTGGCACACTAAGCCGTTTTGATGCTATTTCAATCGTTGCATACTACCATCCCCTCTTTCAGGGTGGTGCCGCAATCACTGACCTCGACGACTTCCAAGTACAAATTGGCGGCCAATGGCAGCCCTTCTATACTGCCGGTGACCTTGGAAAAATCAAGGGAAGCCTATTCGATGACGCGAATAGTAATAGTTCGAAGGATAGTGGAGAGGTAGGACTTACAGGTTGGGTAGTAAACTTAAGTGGCCCACAGTCAGGAACAACGACTACGGATAGTTTGGGAAACTATAGCTTTCCCGACCTGCCACGAGGTACCTACTACTTGACACAAGAACTGCAGCCTGGTTGGCAGCAAACGTATCCGGTAATGAATGATACACAAACAGTGGTAGTGGGTAACGACTCACTTACCTGCACTGCCGACTTTGGCAACTTACCGACCACCGCCCAAATATTCCACACCATGAGACAGGGTTGGAACTTGGTATCGCTGCCAGTCCGTCCGGCAGATTCTTCCAAAACCGCTGTGTTCCCCAATGCTATTTCTGCGGCCTTTGCCTACGTGCCTAACAGTGGGTATGAAACTCGGGATATATTGCAACCTGGTTTGGGGTACTGGATAAAGTATCCTTCTAGCCAAAAGGTTTATATAACCGGTGATACGGTGAGCAACCAAATGGTGGATGTAGAGGAGGGGTGGAACCTTTTGGGTGCCATTACTTCATCTATATCAATAAATCAGGTGGCCAGCTTACCCTCTGGGGTTACTATATCAGCCTTCTTTGGTTACAACGGTCAGTATAAGGAGGTTGATACGCTTCGGCCCGGCTGCGGCTACTGGGTAAAGGTTGAGCAAAAAGCTCAATTAATACTCAACGCTTCACCAGCCATGGTGGCAAGCAACCGGGTGCGCATTGTGCGCACCGATGAACTGCCACCAGCAGCACCGGGCGAGTCAGGGACAAGTGACAAGCAACAAGCAACAAGCTTTGCCCTGGAGCAAAACTACCCTAATCCGTTTAATCCAACAACTGCAATTAAGTTCACAGTTGATAGTCGACAGTTCACAGTCCTTAAGGTGTACAACCTGTTAGGACAAGAAGTGGCGACACTGGTTGAAGGGATGAAGGAGCCTGGCAGTTACCAGGTAGAATGGAACGCCACAGTGTTTCCCAGTGGCATTTACTTCTATCGCCTACAAGCAGGCAACTACACAGCAACCCAAAAAATGCTATTAATGAAATAATAGCGCATGAACTATATTACATAAGCCCAATCACTGAACATGATTGGGCTTTTTCATTATAAAATTTCGTAACCAGTTCAAATCTACTGTGGCTCATGGAACCTTGTACGTCATTACTCTAGTTTAGCAGATAATCGAATAAAAACAGGGCTACATTTAAAGCGCAGACCTGTTATTGGTTTGATTTGTTGATTCTTCAGTTTACTTGTACAATAAAAATACGACTAATTCTATGGATAATGGACGAACTAACAATCAATCGAAAAAAGACCTATCTTTATTGGCAAAAATGGTTTCTTTGCCAAGATTTTTAAGTTATGATCTTGGTGGAAAGGGCATTGAGGTCAAGCCAAACAGATTTTCGCCGATATATATTAATTTAAAATCGGTTTGGTGTTATCCAGAAATTTTATTTCCTCTTATAAAAAAACTAACTCATACATTAATTGGTTGTAGTCATGTTATTGGCATTGAAACGGGCGGGAGCCCTTATGCGGTTATGGCTGCGCGAGATTTAAAAATCCCTTTAATTTTAGCAAGAAAAGAGTCAAAAAAGTCGGTTGAGCATCTTGCTGGATACACAAAGGGTGATGGTACATTCGCGATCGTTGACGATGTATTGGCCTCTGGTTTTTCAATGGAACCAGCACTTAAGGCTATCCAAAATGACAAGAGAAAGGTTCGGTTGGCGTCCATATTGAGTTATGGCATGGATGCACTTATTGAAAAAAAATACAATATCAAAGTATACTCGCTATACCAAATCGAAGATGTTTTAAAAGTAATTTCTCCTGAATTGGCTGAGGTGTTAACACCAGTTATCAGCAAATTTAAGAAAGAATTAAAGGAAAAAATGTGAAAACTAAATCCAAAGAAAAAAAAGCTATTGTAATTTTAGATTTTGGGAGTCAGTATACACATTTGATTAAGGCCCAATTATATAGCTTGTCCATTAATTCGGTGATAGAGGCCGCCGATTGCACAGTCAGCTTGTTTCAGCGGCTACATTCCAATATTGGTGTAGCGGGTATTATTTTGTCGGGGGGTCCTCAGTCTATATACACCAGCAAGATTAAATTTGATCGACGGTGGTTGCAGCAAGGTATTCCAATCCTCGGCATTTGCTTTGGGCATCAATTATTGGCCCATCTTTTTGGCGGTGTGGTACAAAGGGGGCAGGCGGAATACGGTCGTGAATTTATTACCATAAAATCAACCTCAAAACTCCTTAAAGGACTACCTAAACGTCTGACTGTTTGGATGAGCCATCGTGATACAGTTACAAAACTACCGCGCAATTTTGTTTCAAGGGCAACCAGTTCCTACGGGGGCAATACTATTATTGAACAGCCAAATTTAAAATTCTACGGACTCCAATTTCACCCAGAAGTTAGTCATACGCAAGGGGGGTTAAAAATTCTTAGTAACTTTGTTACCAATATTTGTCTAATGCCACGTTTTCGGAAATGGACCCCCCAAGCCTTTATCGCCGAGGCAGCCAGTATATATCGGGATAAGGTTTGGCGCGGTAAGGTATTGTGTGCTGTTTCCGGCGGCGTTGATTCAATGACGTTATTGGCACTTCTGCGTAAGACGTTGTCCAAACCACAACTTTTAGCCGTCTATATTGATAGTGGGCTAATGCCTGTAGCAACCAAAGCTGAGGTGCGTGCCTTTTGTCATCAGTATGACATCACGCTGTTGGTGCATGACGCCTCGAATATATTTTTCAGACGCCTTAAGGGAATTACTGACCCTTCGCTCAAATGTAAGGTAATTGGAAAAATATTCATTGAAGAGTTTGAAAAAATTGCTACCCAACGCAAAATTCATTTCTTAGCCCAAGGCACTATCTGGTCAGATGTGGTGGAAAGCGGAATCACTAAGTTTTCTTCGCAAATCAAACCACACCATAATGTGGCCGGCTTGCCGTCTAAGCTTCACGTTATGCTGATTGAACCACTACGGGAGGTATTTAAAGATCAAGTGCGAATCGTTGCCAAAAAATTAAAGTTACCAAATCCTATTGTTAATAAAAAAGTTTTCCCTGGTCCTGGTTTTGCTATTCGCGTTGAGGGCGAAGTAACTCGAAAAAAGGTTACACTGGTACGGCAAACAACAGAGATTATTGAAAGTATTATTTTTGAGAGCAAAATAGCGAGGCATATTTGGATGGCGTTTGCTATTCTTATCAACGTACCAAGCTTGGGCGTGAAAGGTGACGGACGGATAGAAAATAAGCATGCCATGGTCGTTAGAATTGTTGAATCAAAAAATTCCATGACAGCGAATTTTTCTCGGCGGGCCCTACCGTATTTGGAAGCTATTTCGGACAGAATTATCAAAGAAACGCCCATTGGACGCGTGGTCTACGACATAACAAATAAGCCCCCGGCAACAATTGAATGGCAATAAATAACCAAAACAAACAAGATATTGAGCATCAATTATGGTTTCGTGTTCCCGCGACAAAGGTGCCCGGTACTACACCAATCGATGAAAAGTTTTGGTCCTTGCTTAGGCCAGGCAGTATGGTGCTGGAGGTGGGTTGTGGCGATGGTCGTATTATTTATGAATGTATAAAACGGGGATTTGCGGTAATCGGCATTGATATTAACGCGGCAGCCATAAAAAAATTACGCGCGGGAATTAAAAAAATGGGGACAAATACAGTATCACTGGATGTTTCTAGTATTACAAAAACTAAATTTAATAAGGATTTTTTTAATGCGGCCACTTTGCAGGGAATTTTGTCGGCTTTGTCCACGGCCGATCGTGTGCAAGCGCTACATGAATTATGGCGTATTCTTAAACCAAATGCGATTATACATATTGCCGAATTTGAGTTTATAGACAATAATGTAGTAGCAAGGGCAAGGTATGATCGAGATTACCAAATAACTAAAGAATACGGGACAATTTCAGTAACTAATGACCTGGGTACAGAATTATATCGAACCCATAATTTTAAAGAAGCGGAGCTCAGGTCGCTGCTGGAAGCTACGGGGTTTACCATTATTTCATTTCGCCGTGAAATATTTACATCCTATCACGGTAATAGAAAACCAGGGCTTCTAATTATCCTAAAAAAATAACGTATGCATGATGAAGCAAAAGATAAAAGCCATTTAGTGCTAGTCAACGCCGTGGTGTTTAAGGGTAATCTCGTACTGGTGTCTCAACGGAGTTGGGAAGAACCTCATGAACCAGGCAAGTGGACTATTCCGGGCGGCAAGGTCGAGCGGATGGAAAAAGAAACTTTTCACATCTTAGAAGCCACGGTAAAGCGAGAAGTATTAGAAGAAACTGGCGTAACAGTCAAGGATGAGATTAAGCTAATAACCAACAACAGTTTCATACGATCGACTGGGCAGCACACTATTGCGTTAGTTTTTGCCTGTAACTACGACCAAGGGGAACCCCAACCCCTAGAAGACACTATTGGTTGCCGTTGGGTTTCTCAAAACGAACTTAAAGATATTGATTTTGCGCCTAATGTTAGGGATTACATTCTCGGGGCTTTCCAAAATAAGAAATGAGCCCTTTTAGGTAGAAGGGCTCATATAGTTGTTCAGAATCAAACTGACAATTTTTTCAGTTATCACCACGATTGGCTGTCTGGCGTTGATAACGACAAACCGATTTGGTTCATCTGCGGCTAATTCCTGGTAGCGTGCGACTTTCAGGTTAAGCCATTCAGGATCAGAATGATGATTAATCGCCTGACGACGTTCACTGAAAATATATTCAGGGCCAATTTCCAACAAAAAAGTTAACTTTGGTTTTGGCAACTCCTTTGTTAATTGATTCGCTTCCTCTTTTGTCATTTCCCGATTGGAAGCATAAAATGAATCAATATATCTATCCCATAAGATAACCAGGTTATTTTCCTCAGGAACCATCTGCAATGAGGCAACCATATCTTCGAGAAAAAGCTTATTTCTCGTTGCCGAATTTAATTCCCTAACATGCTGTCGCAAATATTGTCCTCGAACTCCGTTACTTGGGCTAGCAACAGTTTGCACCAGTATGCCAAGTTTTTGTAAATGAGCTGCAATGAGTGGAAGCTGTGTACTTTTACCAGCACCATCTATTCCTTCCAAACTGAACATGCTGTTAATAACTTTAGACATTATTACCTCCTTGATATTTTTATTATTGTGGATTGATTATTTTTTGGTAAATTAAATATTGGTAAATAATTAATAGTGTAGTTTACCACCCTCGTTGATGCTTGTCAAGGAGTAGATAACAAGGCAGTTTATAAACATATTTCTGGCCTTATTTTACAGAATCTTGTAGTTGACGGACGATAATATTTGATCTATACTCCCCGCACGTAAATAAAATAAGGAGACATAATGAAAACATATATAACAAAAAAGAAACACAAAGAGCTGCTTAAAAAGCTGGAGCAAATGCAAAAGGATTACCGGACTTTTGCAACCACTGAGCTGGCGGAGGCTGTAGACCTTGGAGATATTAGGGAAAACTCGGAGTACGATTCGGCAGTATGGAAACAGAACCACATGGCAGCAATGATTTCCGAATTAAAGTTCGCCCTGAGTCAAAGTATAGTCTACATTGACGACTTACGGCTAAACCTCACGCGAGTCAGTATCGGTACTGTAGTGACAATACAAGATCATGATTCACGTCAAATTGAAATATATACCATCCTCGGGCCACATGAGTCCGATTTTGATCAAGGTATTATTTCATACCTCTCTCCTTTTGCAAAACTTCTAATCCACAAAAAGGTGAGCGATAAAATCAGGATCGACGACAATCATTCATATCAAATTATTGATATCAAAGGTGCCGAGTTTAGTTAAGGGGTAACAAAAATAGAGCCGCAGACGCAACAGTCTACGGCTCTTTTTTACTCTGCAATCATACACGCAGACGCCTCACCTTCCTCTATTTTTGTTTTTGCTTCTTTGAAGCCACGTTTATCACGTACTCGCTCTATCCCAATTTCCTGCAACTCTAAATTGGAGTTTATCAATTTTTGAGTATACCTACTCTCAATAGCTTCAAGAGAAGTTCCGAGAAAGTATGGGCCTATAATCTTTCCCGAATGGGCAGCAATAATAGCCGCCGCTATTAGTTGTTTACTTTTTTTAACGTTTTCCATCTGTTTCTCCTTGGTATTATTTAAAGATTTTACCATTAGTTTTAAGCTCATAATTACTGCCGCTATTGAAAACTTAGAGCCATGTCGTATGTTAGCTTAAATTCCGAGGCTTGCGAAGTCCGACTTACCAACAGCTTACCAACTAGCCTAGTTTGAGAGCTTGCGGCATCCCTTGGGGTACTATGCCTAACCTCACCCCAACTCCCCTACCACCGAGTACTGCCTACAGACCCCCAAATCCAGTGAGCAGTAAGAAAAGCGGTTTT
>Ga0080064_1003864_pt1 | contig 20466 bp, 20 predicted proteins | sample Subgrocontami54m_FD_69260 | JGI IMG/M metagenome (GOLD analysis project Ga0080064, IMG submission 69260) | Subsurface groundwater microbial communities from S. Glens Falls, New York, USA - GMW46 contaminated, 5.4 m (SPADES assembly) (version 2) ...
TGAGCTTCATTGTTGCGGGGGTGGGATTTGAACCCACGATCTCGTGGTTATGAGCCACGCGAGATGCCAGACTTCTCCACCCCGCGCAATTAGTCTACAGTAGTATAAAATAAAAATCAAGGAGACTTGTGGATATAGTATTGTTACCTTTTCCACTTGTAGGAAGTGCTAATTAGTTTATACTCAAATCTAGTTTGTATATTTTTTGTACCTTTAAAAAAAGAAAGAAGAAAAATGAGCCAAATCAGAGGAACTATAGAGGTGATTACTGGGTGTATGTTTTCAGGAAAGTCTGAAGAATTATTACGCCGCCTTCGCCTTGCGCAGGTAGCACACCAACATGTTGAAATTTTTAAGCCAAAACGCGATACGAGAAGCCCGGGAAAGATTAAAAGTAGATGTGGTATTTCTCTTGAAGCTCGTGAAGTGACCGATTCGGGAGAAATTCTTAAAACAGTAGGGGGTCTATCAGTAGTTGGTATTGATGAAATTCATTTTTTTGAAGATTCGCTTTTTGAAGTTGTACTTGCACTACAAGAACGTGGTTGTCGTATTATTATTTCTGGTCTTGATATGAATTTTCGGGGTGAACCTTTTATGACAATGGCACGGTTTATGGGTATTGCGGCAAAAGTTGATAAACTACGAGCTGTGTGCGGACAGTGTCATGTACTTGAGGCAAACGCGATTTATAGTCAGATGTTTCGAGGGGGTGAAATCGCTTTGTATGATAGTGATAGTCAGCAAATAGGCGATGCGGAAACGTATCAAGCTAGATGCCACAAGTGTTTTGTTCGACCTATTCCAAAAAATGGCGATAACCATTTGTCCTTAGTATCGCCCGTGTTTTCTTCCTTAAATCTTTAGTTCATTTTTTTATTCCTCCTTTGAAAAAGGGAGGAATAGTTCGTTTTGTCACTTGGAAATTATGACATGGAGTGATAAACTTCATAAAGAAATATTATTATACTCATTCTATGAAACAAACCATTGGAATTATCGGGGGAGGAGAAATTGGAAGCGCTTTAAAAGAAATTCTTAAAAACAAAAAAAATCTCACTATTTTTGTCTGGGATAAAGACGAAAACCGTATTCAAGGTGAAAAAGATTTTTCTTATGTCGTAAAAAAATCCGATATTCTTTTTTTATGTGTACCATCCTGGGTTTTACAAGCGTGTGTTCGTGAATTACTTCCTCTAGTTTCTAAGGATACTCCCATTCTATCTGTAACAAAGGGTATTTTGCGGTTCAATAATGATACAAAGTTTCATCTCACGAGCGAATTTTTAGAAATTTCATTTTCAAAAAAACAATTCGGACTTTTAAGTGGCCCTATGCTTTCAAAAGAATTAAAAAATGGACTAGCGGGTGCCGCAGTATGCGCAAGTAAAAATCAGATTCTTTTAAAAAAGGTAGAGATGCTTTTTAAAAACACTGCTTTACATATTGCATGTTCTCGTGATACACGCGGTGTTTCTTTGTGTGGAGTATTAAAAAATATTTATGCAATAGCGCTTGGCGTTGCCGATGGATTGGGTCTTGGATGTAATACACGCGGTATATTAGTCCAAATGGCATTTCAGGAAATGCAGCGCATAGTGTCACGAGCTGGTGGTAAGCGTGAAACAGTTTTTTCGTATGCCGGCATCGGCGATTTTATCGCAACAAGTTCAAGTCATGACTCAAAAAATTATACCGTTGGAAAAGAGCTTGCGCATTCGGGTGTGTGTACGACTGAAAGTGAGGGAAAAGCTTCTTTTGAGGCACTCCGATCAATTGTTGGATTAAAAAATAAAAAAGAGTTTCCCTTATTTCATTTAGTTGGAACACTTCTTTCTTGTAAGCAAACACCTCAAAAAGCCTTGAATAATTTTTTTAACAAAACATGAAAAACGCTCAAAAAAAATATGCCCTCGTGCTTGACGTTGGCACCTCAAGTGTTAAGGCATTGGTATTTGATGAACATGAAAAGATTATTTCTCAAAGCTCACAATTTTTTGCATTTTCCCATCCCCATAAGGGTTGGGTAGAACAGGACCCGTTGCAGTATGTAACATATTCAATAAAAGCTATAAAAGATGTGTTACGAAAATCCCGCATACCCACTAACTCCATTATTGGCATGGGAATTGCAAATCAACGGGAAACGGTTATTGCATGGGAAAAAAATACCGGCAAACCATTGTATCCGGCAATTGTATGGCAAGATGCTAGATCAAGTGTTTTATGTAAAAAACTTACAAAAAAATATTTGAGTACCGTTCGTTTTAAAACAGGTCTTGATCTTATCCCCTATTTTTCTGCATCAAAAATTCACTGGCTTTTAAATGAATGTTCTGCTGTAAAAAAAGCATACCTGACAAAAACTCTTTGTGTCGGTACGATTGATACATGGCTTATGTGGAATTTACTAAAGGGAAACCCGTACTGTACGGAGATTACCAATGCTTCACGTACACTTTTATATAACATCAGAACAAAAAAATGGGACAGTAAACTTTGTGATTTGTTTGGCGTTCCATCTCAGCTACTTGCAAACGTAGTATCTTCTCAAAATAATTTTGGAATGACAAAAAAAGATTTACTAGGCCTTGCTATTCCACTTACTGCTGTGTGTGGGGATCAACAAGCAAGTATGGTTGCTGCAGGAATCAAAAAAGGTGCTATAAAAATAACATACGGAACCGGTACGTTTATAATGCAGATAATAGGAAAAGAATATGTTTTTAAAAAACCCTTTTTTACAACCCTTGTTTCTTGGGGCAATAAAACGCAGTATGTTTTAGAGGGAAAAATCCAGTATGGGGGAAAAGAAATAGAAAAATATCTATCAAATGAAAAACTTTTAAGTAAACATCTGAAAAGTCTTGCCAAACGAGTTGATGTTCTCCTAAAAAAACTTCCCATAAAACCACGTTTGCTTACTATTGACGGTGGTGTTATGCGCGATGGACTTATGACAAAAATTCAAGAAGATGTTTCACATACTCCTGTCAGTCCACAAAAAGTATATAATGGTACCGCATTAGGTGTTTCCAAAATGATCTTTCAAAAACATTGACTTTTTGTTTGAGTATTGTAAGGTAGAACCATTATTTTTAATGGTTCTTTTACAATTTACAAACAAAAAAAAGGAGTCGAATAATGACTCAAAATAAAGAGCAGGCAAAAGAAGTTTATTTCGGCATTGCGGATCTTCGCCAGATGTTTCCTCAATTTGGACATTTAGGACTTGATGTTCTCAATCTTCTTTTTGATAGGCTTATACGTGATTTTTCAGTACTTGTGCCGATTGACCCAATAAAAAGAATTCAAGAACATGATTTTACGCCAAGGCTTGTCTTAGAAATTACTGACAAAGCGCTTTTACCACAAGGAAATGTTTTTATCTATAATGGCAGAATTATTGAGGCGCGATACGGGATAGAGCATATTCCGCCTTTCAAGGGAGAGGGTGAATATCGTGATGGTATTACAGGCGTATCTGTGATATGCCATAGTGATGAGAGGTTAGCTCAAAGTTTTGTAAAAGGACTGCAATCATATATCTCTTCACAGAACTTATATGACCTTCGTAAAACAATAGGCGAATCCATTGATCCTGCTAGATTTTTTTCCCAAGAACAGGCCGATTTTTACCTAAAAGTTGATAATGAAGGATGGGTTTCTGAGATGTGCGGTGGTATTACGCCTCGACTTATTCTTCTTATGGTTTTTAGCGATTGCGAGGTGCTCTACCCAGAAGATTGGCAGTACATACTTGAAGAATTTTATGCTATGCAAGCCGAGCATCCATTTTTTACCGTATTAGGATTAGAGCGCCAAGAAAACGGCATAATTGTTTCCCCTGTCTTTTATTCTGTTATCCAAAATCTTTTGGATACAGGAGTGATATATGTGAAAGATTATGAGAGTCAATTGGCTTGCGGGCAAGTTTTACCAGTACATGGAGAGACAAGTTTGCGTATTTATAATCATCTACATGTCACTGAAGAACCTGGCTATAAAAAACACTGTAACCGTTTAAGAAGTCCATGTCGGATATTGCGGCAAAAAATTGAAGAAAATTTTTGTGAAAAAGAAGGATTTAAACAATGAGTTGCATGACACATCAAAATAAGATCAATTGTTTGTATTTCAGTGGCGGACAGTTGGATGAGTTTTTAAGCCAGATTCTTTTATATCTTTCAAGTGATCTATATAAACGCAGATCAATGGATGAAAATGCTCATAGACTTGGTGCAAAAGTTATTGAGCGAGAAGGCTTAAAGATTACGGTTGCTACACATTATAATTCTGTATTTCTTCAATCACTTTGTGGGATCAGATTTACCGGGTTCATTAGTATGTTAAGAAATCAAACAATCTGTGTCGTTTTTTTTGTAAGAGAACACGATCTTTTAGGAAGTTATATTCTTCCTCAAAGTATGAATCAAGACAATGTGATACCTGACGAGATAGTAAAGACTCTTATCAACGTTTAATTTTGTTCATTATGGTGCACCCTTTCTCGCGCGAGAAGGGGTGCTTGTGGTATATCCTAAATAGATTGACAATTTGCTAGAGCATTGTAAAGTAGAACCATTATTTTTAATGGTTCTTTTACAATTTAAACGGAAACCCTTCGATTATACTCAGGGGTTTTTTTGGGTACAAAAAAGAGGAGTTGAATAATGACTACAGCTACGCAAGCACAAGAAGTGCAACTTGGTATTCATGACTTGAAAGAACTTTTTCCTGAATTAACCCACTATGGACTTGATACCCTTGCACCGCTTTTTGATCGGCTACTCACAAGATTTATTGATTTTGTTCAACGACTTGGTAATCAAGAGCATTCCATGAGGTTTTTTTGCGGTTCGTTTCATACTATTAGCGATGTAGTTTCTCATCCCAAAGACATTAGTAGCTGGCATCTGTTTGTTGTGAACGGGAAGATCGTTGAATTGAGTTGTGGAGATATAGATTTGCCAATGAGAAAAAATCAAGACGATTATCCGAATGGTTATTATTCCATACGCATTAAAAGTTCCCACCCAGATGCAAGTAAATGGCTTTTTGAAATGATTAAGGGTTTTATGGTGAGACAGAATTTGTATGTGCTTCGAGCTGAAATTAATGCTGAAATTCCTGATGTGCCACAAGCATTTCCGGGAGGCCAGGAACAGGAAGATTTTTATCGTAACGTTGGAACTGAGCAGTGGGTGCCAAATATGGCGGGCGGCTTAACCCCCGAACTGGTGCTTATGACGATGTTTGAATATTGTGATGCATTTTTTCCGCGCGATTGGCAACCACTTTTAGAAGAAATTTTTGCAGCACAGCAAGAACATCGATTTTTGAGTCTATTGGGATTACATCGTGGAAAAGATGGCAGAATCGTCTCTGATATTTTTGATGCAGCAATTCGATATCTTTTAGATAACGAATTTATTTGGGTGCGATATATGCAACCTAAATCAGTACGGCCTGAATATGGTAAGACGCGATTGCGCATACAGGGGAATCATAAAACTTCTGAACAGGCAGAATTATTGAAACGTCATCATGATTTGATTTGGTCTCCTTGTTATAATCTTGGTCGGCGCCTTAATGAAAAATTTGGTTCTCCTTCCTTGTTCCTTAATAAAACCCTTTCCTCGTGAAAGGGTTTTGGTATTTTCCCATTGTCAAAACATGGTATGCGCGATATACTATTAAACATTATGGCAGCACAAGTGATTGCAATCGTAAATCAAAAGGGCGGAGTTGGAAAAACAACGACCGCTATGAATTTATTGGCATTTTTAGGGAAAGAGGGGAAAGCATGTTTATTGATAGATCTTGACCCGCAGGCAAATGCAACATCGGGAATCGGGCTAAATCCTCAAACTATTTCAGCCGGGATTTATGAAGTTATTTCAGGATCTCATCAGCCCTTTGACGTTATTGTAAAACCGGATCATCTACCTTTTCATGTGATCCCTGCAAATATGAACTTGGCAGGCGCCGCCATCGAACTAGTGTCAGTTGATGACCGGGAATTTCGTCTCGCGCAAGGAATCGCGCCCCTGAAAGACCACTACGACTATATTTTTATTGATTGCCCGCCCTCGCTTGGCCTTTTGACAATTAACGCACTAACCGCGTCAGACAAGGTGCTTATTCCCGTACAAGCAGAATACTTTGCGCTTGAAGGCATTGGCCAGCTTATGGGCACGATCCAATTAGTAAAAGAGCATTTAAAACAAGATCTTGATATTTTGGGTGCAGTCATTACTATGTATGATAAGAGGTATAAGTTATCAGAAAGTATTTTATACGAGTTGTATCGGCATTTTCCCAATAAAATATTTCGCACGGTTATCCCAAGAAATATTCGCCTTGCTGAAGCGCCAAGCCATGGAAAGACAATTGCTACCTACGATCCCTCAAGTAGGGGTGCGAAAGCATATGAACGGTTTGCGCGCGAACTCCTTCATTTAGATTCATAATTTTTTGTATATGTCCACGTATGGTTTAGGGAGAGGACTCGATGCGCTTATTTCTCGCACATCTACCCCCCCCTCTGTTTCAAGGCCGCAAAACACTCAGCAATCAGACCAAAAACCTCTTGAGGTTTCACTTGATGTTATTGTTACCAATAGTAATCAGCCCCGAAAAACATTTGACGACGCTGAACTTGCCGACTTGGCCCAATCAATTAAGGTGTATGGAATCATCCAGCCACTTGTTGTTTCAAAAAGCGGAGAAGTATATCACTTAATAGCAGGTGAGCGCAGGCTCCGTGCGGCGCGACTTGTCGGACTTTTGACCGTGCCGGTTGTATTGCGTGATACTAATGAACACGAACGCCTCGCTGTTGCATTAATTGAAAATATTCAACGGGTAAATTTGAACCCCATCGAGTTGGGGTTTGCCTATAAACAATTAAAAGATGAATTTAATTTAACACAAGATGAAATTGCAAAGCGCGTGGGTAAAAGCCGTCCTTCCATTGCGAATTTTTTACGCATTCTTAATCTTCCCGAGCCAATCAAAGATGCATTGCGTGATGGTATCATACCGGAGTCCACCGGACGAGCAATTTTGAGTATGGCAGGAGAAACAGAACAGTTGGCTTTTTTTGACCATATTCTTAAAAATAAATTAACATCTGAAGATGCGGCCCAACACGCAAAAGCATTTTCACAAAAAAGTTTTAGCGGAAGAACTGCGCGCAATACGATTGAAACAGAATCAGAAAATGTATTACGAGAATATTTAGGCACCAAGGTGAGTGTACAAAAAAAGTCCGGCAGAGGATTGATAAAAATAGAGTTTTATTCCCCGGAAGAGCTTAAAGAAATCACCCGAAAAATTATCAAAGATGTGATGCTATAATCGTGAAAATTTGAGCATGTAATTTAAAACGTAACACACGCTGCCTTTTTGGCAGCTTTCATTATGAAATTTGTCATTAATGGGGGAAAAAAAATATCAGGGGAAATTCCGGTCGCTGGCAGTAAAAATGCTGCACTGCCTATTTTGGCTGCAACATTATTGACCAATGAATGCTGTGTTATTGATAATGTTCCCCATATTAGTGATGTCACCGCGCTTTTAAAAATCATCTCAAGTTTGGGAGGCGAGGTATCTTGGACAGGAAAAAGCCAGGTAACTATTTGTGCACAAAATGTAACCTATCAGGCATTTGATCAAAAGCTTATTAGAAGTTTACGTTCTTCCATTTTGTTAATTGGGCCCCTCGCAGTTCGCTGTCCCTTTTTTGAATTGTATGAACCAGGCGGGTGTATTATCGGTAATCGGCCACTTGATGCGCATTTTCATGGACTTCGAAAATTAGGAGTAAGTATTGAGCGTCAGAACGGTACGTATTTATTTACCCATCGAGGACTAACAGGAAATGAAATTATTTTTCCAGAAGTCTCAGTTACTGCAACTGAAACAGTTATTATGGCAGCCGTGCGTTCTGTAGGAACTACGATTATAAAAAATGCTGCATGCGAGCCACATGTGCAAGACCTCATTGAGTTTTTGCAAAAATGCGGTGCAGATATTTCTGGAAGCGGTACAAGCACGTTAGTTATTCGGGGAGTAAAAAAACTCAAAGGCGCAGATCATACGATTATTCCTGACCCAATTGAAGCAGGAACATTTTTGATACTCGCACTTGCAACACGTAGTACCATAACTGTTTCAAATGTGAGAACGGATCATTTAGATGTTGTATTGGAAAAATTACACTCCATGGGCGCAAAATTTTCAATTTTACATGACGCCATCACTGTTGAGCATTCGGGCGTATTGCAAGCACAAAAGGTTGAGACACGAGTCTATCCCGGCATACCCACAGATCTTCAATCGTTATTTGGAATTCTTGCAACACAGGTGCAGGGAACGACGCTTATTCATGAAACTATTTTTGAAGGCAGGCTTGGCTATATTGCTGAACTTATTAAAATGGGTGCCAATGCGGTGATTTGTGATCCGCATCGGGTTATTATAAGCGGCCCTACGCCACTGTATGGTCAGGAAATACGAAGCAATGATTTACGTGCGGGCATTAGCATGATTATTGCCGGGTGTATTGCTATTGGGCAAACAACATTGTATGATGCAGAAATTATTGATCGAGGATATGAACATATTGAAGACCGATTGCGATTATTAAATATCGATATCCAACGCATCGAATAATACTGGCTAACTGGTTAACTTGCAAACTTATAAACTTCTTAATATGAATATTCAAGAAATTCTTCATCATAAAAAAACATCACATAGGAATCTTATACGTCCGCTGGCAATTGGCGGAGTCATTGTTTTGTTTGTATGTACCTTTGCGCTTGGTTTTCAAATAGGAATCAGTGCAAATCAATCCAGAGGAAGTGAGATTACACTAGAAAAAGAAACAAAAGAAGGAAAGCTGCTTAAAACACCGAAAGAAAAACCCTCGTTTTTACATAAAGATGTTGATTTTAATTTATTATGGGAAGTATGGAATCGGGCAAAAAAAGACGCGTTTGTAAAAGATACGCCTGACACCAAATTATTTTACGGTGCACTTTCGGGCGTCATATCCGCACTTGATGACCCGTACTCTGTTTTTTTTGATCCAGACACGGCAAAGAAATTTAAAGAAAGCCTTTCAGGAACTTTTGATGGCATCGGCGCAGAGATCGGTATTAAGGATAGTCAGCTTATTATCGTAACGCCCCTTGATAATTCTCCGGCAAAAGCTGCAGGTATTCGTGCAGGCGATAGAATTCTTGCCATAGATAAACGGCCCACCAATGGAATGGCGGTTGATCATGCAGTAAGTATTATTCGTGGGAAAAAAGGTACGCAAGTCACCCTTACTATTTATCATGAAGGCGCAAAAAAAGAAGAAGATATTTCCATTACGCGAAATAAAATAGAAATTGCTTCTGTTACCTGGAAGACGCCTGATGAGAAAGGAATAGCCACTATCAAGGTCTCACATTTTAATGAGGATACCGAGAAAAAATTTGGCCAGGCAGTAAAAGAAATCTTAGCAAAAAAACCAAAAGGATTAATTCTTGATTTGCGAAATAACCCGGGCGGTTATTTGAATGCCGCGGTTTCCATGAGTGGGTATTGGATAGATGGAAACGTCGTTGTGAGCCAGCAATTCAGTGATAGCCATAAGGAAGATTTACGGAGCTTTGGCAAAGCTCGCTTGGCCGATGTGTCCACGGTAGTGCTAATTAATGAGGGAAGTGCATCCGCATCTGAAATTGTTGCAGGCGCCCTACAAGATTATAAAAAAGCGCATTTGGTTGGCAAAAAAACATTCGGAAAAGGTTCGGTACAAGATCTTTCTACCCTGAAAGATGGTTCCGCGATAAAGTTGACTATAGCAAAATGGTTTACACCGCTCGGGCGTTCCATCGATAAAGAGGGTATTACGCCTGATACGGTTGTTGAAATGAAGTTGGAAGATTATGAGACAAAAAAAGATCCCCAGCTCGATAAGGCACGGGAGATACTTTTAAAATAGTAACCCGTAACCGGTAACTTGTAACTGGTAATAAATACAATACACAAAACCGCCTTACGGCGGTTTTATTTTTGAATCATGAATTGTGAATCTATTGTATTTTTGGCATTACGTTGACAATAGTGCTTCGCTTCAAACTTCCATCAAACTTCACAAGTTTTCTTGAGGTAAATTTTACGATGCCATCTACTAACGAATATAATGTATCATCATTGCCGCGTTTTACATTTTTACCAACATGATATTTGGTACCGCGTTGTCGTATCAAGATCATACCTTTGCCGGCAAATTGTCCATCTGCCCGCTTCACGCCAAGACGTTTCGATTGGGAGTCTCGGCCAAGCGATGTAGAACCCCCCGCTTTTTTATGTGCCATATGTTAACTGGTAACTCGTAATAATACAAATAAAGTGCTATATAAGAAAAGTGAAATAGCTCAAAATTGAGAATACCATATGAATAGGGGATAAGTCAAGGGTTGATTTATCTTTTGACGATGTTACACTTTTAGTCTCAGAGACCATTAAATATCGGCCTTTTTTGGTATCTCAAAGATAGTATGAATATACAAAAAATTTCCTTTTCCCTAAAGCACGGCACAGATCATTTTTTTAATGCATTATTTTTTAGAGATATATGGTTTTTGAGCGCCACGGCACTCTCACTTCTCCTGCATATGTGGCAGTGGGTACTTCTTTTTTTAAACCTCTCACTTCTTAAGGGTTTTGGTGAGGAATATATCGCACTTCATACGAAACAATATATCGGGGTGGATTTTTATAGCTACTGGTATTATATTTTTCTTGCGCCGCTTACCGGCTTGATTATCTTTTTTGTAAACACGTTGTGCGCGCGAAGGGTGCGAGTATTTGATAAGGCGCTTTATTATTCATTTCTCATTATTTCAGTCTGGGTACAGTTAGGAATTATTATGGCGCTCGGGCATGTAATAAAAATTAACGCATTTTAGTATGGATAACGCATTATTTAAAATATTTTTTCTTTCCACGCTCGCATTTTTATTTGCTTGGGCATGGACGCCATTTTTACTTTCTTTTTTAAAAAAATTCAATCTCGGCAAGCAAATCCGGGACGAATCAACAACTCCGATATTTGCAAAATTGCATAAGAAAAAAATAGGCACGCCAACCATGGGTGGAGTTTTGGTATGGGTAACGGTATTGGTGTTTGCGTTGGGGTTTTATTACCTATCAGTTTTATTTCCTGATTCATTTTTGAAAAGTCTCAACTTCTTATCACGATCGCAAGTATTATTACCGCTGGGCGCATTAGTAGCCTCGGCGCTTGTTGGTATGGTGGATGATATACTCAATGTTAAAAAAATCGGACCGTTTGGAGGTGGGTTAAAAATGCGACATCGTTTTGTTGCCTACACGCTTATCGCGTGCGTGGGCGCATGGTGGTTTTATACCAAACTTGATTGGGATATTTTACACATTCCTTTTTTTGGCGATCTTAATATTGGGTGGTGGTATATTCCGTTTTTTATTTTTGTTATTGTTGCAACTGCATTTTCGGTAAATGAAATCGATGGGCTCGATGGCCTTGCAGGAGGAACGCTTCTCTCGGCATTCGGCGCCTATCTTGTCATTTGTTTTTTACAAGGGAAGTATGACCTGGCAACGCTCTGCGGCGTTATCATAGGCTCGCTGCTTGCATTTTTGTGGTTCAATATCAATCCTGCAAAATTTTTCATGGGAGATACGGGGGCTATGTCATTGGGGGTTACTCTGGGGATCGTTGCGCTTTTAACAAACACCGCGCTTTTATTGCCGATCATAGGATTTTTGTTTGTTCTTGAGTCACTATCAGTGATTATTCAGATGACATCAAAGAAATTTAGAAAAAAGAAGGTTTTTCTTTCTGCGCCTATTCATCATCACTTCGAAGCAAAAGGATGGGCCGAGAGTACGATTGTGATGCGATTTTGGGTTATTTCGGGCGTCACTGCGGCTATGGGAGTTATTATTTTCTTGCTTGAAAAAGGAATCTATTAAAATTCAGTAGTAAGTAGTCAGCTTGCCCCGCCAAAGGCGGTGGTAGTAAGTAGAGCATGTATGGAACTACATTTACCTCAAGATATTCGCGACAAAAAAGTGCTTATTATGGGTTTGGGCCTGCATGGCGGTGGCCTTGCAGCTGCACTATGGTTTTATCGTCATGGCGCACAGGTGACGGTTACTGACATGAAAGAAGCAGCTGAGCTTTCTGAAAGTATTACAAAACTTCGTGATGCAGCTCCTCACATTTTTTTTCGATTAGGAAGTCACTGTGAGGAAGATTTTTTGCAGAGCGATCTTGTTATTCAAAATCCTGCAGTGCCGGCAAGCTCTCCGTATCTTGCCTTGTGTCGAGATAACGGAATCCGAATCGAGAATGAACTCTCGTTCTTTTTTTTGATGACCAAGGGAATAAAAAAAATATGCGTTACCGGTACCCGGGGCAAATCAACAACCACTATGCTGATAGCAGAAGTGCTAACAAAAAAGTTTTCGGCAGTTCATTGCGCAGGCGTTGCAGTGGGGAAAGGAACACAATCATTTTTTCATATTCTTGATGCAGTATTTGAGGATGCGCAAAAAAAACGTGATCCAATCTGTGTTATGGAATGTTCAAGTTTTCAGCTTGAAGCGCTCAATGAAACGACCGGCGGCCCCGCATATGCGGTAATCACTAATATCTATCAGGATCATCTCAATAGATATGATACGTTAGAAAAGTATTGTGACGCAAAAAGAAATAGCTATCTATTTCAAGATTCAAAGGATCGCGTAATTCTCAATTATGATAATGAACACACACAGCTGTTTGGTATGCAAGCACTACCTGGTAAACGCTACTGGTTTTCTCGATTAACCACAAAAGTTGATGGGGCAACTATCGATATGGATCCCCAAACAAACACCAAGTGGTTCATTATACGTGAGGGAACGAATGTGCGGTGGGTATGCCCCGTTGAAACATTACGCCTAGCCGGAGAACATAATATTGAAAATGCATTAGCGGTATTAGCGATAGCTCATGATCTTGGCGTATCGAACGAGGATATTCGAGAAACATTTTCTTCGTTTACGGGAGTTGCCTATCGACAAGAATATATCGCAACAATTCAAAACAGAGTTTTTGTAAATGATACAACTGCAACCTCACCCGATGGCATGATTGCCGCACTCAATGTATTTTGTAAAACATATCCAAAAAAAATCATTCTTCTTGCAGGCGGAAATGATAAAAATTTGGCATTTGACCAATGTGCGAAAAAAATAAGTGAGACGGTGAAAGAAGTACTTTTTTTTGAGGGGACGGCAACGCAAAAAATGTGCGATGCACTTGATGCGTATCACATGGGCTATACGCGCGGTTTGCAATCAATGGATGAGGCAGTCCGCTTGGCATTTGAAAAAAGCCAAGAAGGAGATGTTATTCTTCTTTCCCCGGGGGCCGCAAGTTTCGGAATGTTTAAAAATGAATACGATCGGGGAGAACAATTTAATTTGTGTGTGAATAATTTAGCGTTGTGAAAAAAATATTTTCAAAATTATTTTCACATCAAAGCAAGCCTGACTACATATTTGTCATAAGTCTTTTTTGTATCATCTTTTTTGGTTTAGTGATGCTTTCTTCGGCATCATCGGTTCTTTCATATCAAAAATTCCACACCCCCTTTTATTATATTGTACGCCAAATTCTTTTCGGCATTATTCCTGGGCTCATTCTTTTTTTTATCTGTTCTCGTATCGATTATCATATTTGGCAAAAATACTCATTTTGGCTTCTCTCATTTTCTATTCTGCTTCTTGTCGCGGTTTTTTTGCCGGGAATAGGTTTTTCCTACGGAGGAGCGCGGCGATGGATTCACATGGGGTCGTTTCTTATTCAGCCGTCTGAAATTGTGAAACTTACCTTTCTACTTTACCTTGCTTCGTGGTTTAGTAATCGAGAAATGCGCCAGGTAAAAGATATGGCGCTTGGCTTTTTGCCGTTTCTCGTGCTTGTGGGAATTGTTGCATCCCTTATTATTTTGCAGCCAGATGTGGGTACGATGGGTGTCATTATTATGATTGCCTTTTCAATGTATTTTCTTGCCGGTGCGCATATCAAACATATCATCCTCTCAATTATTGGCGGCATTGCGGCGTTAGGCATTCTTATTAAAATTGCACCCTATCGGTTAAATCGTTTCACTACCTTTCTTAATCCTGATGCCGATCCATTGGGGATTGGGTATCATATCAATCAAGCGCTGCTTGCCGTTGGTTCGGGGGGATTATTTGGAAGGGGTTTTGGGCAATCTCGCCAGAAATTTGCCTATTTGCCTGAAGCTGCCGGAGATTCTATTTTTGCGATTATTTCAGAGGAGTTAGGATTTATTCTTTCATTTCTTTTTATCGCTCTCTGCGTTTTTTTTGCTTGGAAGGGATTTCAAATTGCACGTAACGCGCCGGATCGATTTGGCATGTTTGTGGTCTCCGGTGTTATGGCTTGGATTATTTTTCAGACATTTATTAATATCGGCGCAATGCTCGCACTCGTACCGCTTACCGGTATCCCGCTGCCTTTTGTAAGTTATGGCGCATCATCGCTTATCGTGCTTCTTACTGCTATGGGAATTGTGGTAAATGTATCGCGGCAAACCAAGGGCAAGTAGAAAGTTATAAAGTTATAAAGTTTATCAAGTTTTTATTATGGTAGTATGAAAATAATTTTTACGGGGGGTGGAACATTAGGGTCGGTAATGCCGCTTTTGACACTTGCTTTGGCATGTGAAAAAAATGGCGTATCGAAAAAAAATGAACTTTTTTGGATTGGTACTCAGACAGGCCCCGAACGTGTATTGGTTGAAAAAGGGGAAATAGTATTTTTTGGAATTTATGCCGGCAAGTTACGGAGGTATTTTGATTTGCGTAATTTTCTTGATCCTTTTTTATGTATCATTGGATGTATGCAGGCGCTTATACTTATGATACGAATTCGTCCCTCTTTAATTGTGCATGCAGGAAGTTTTGTAGGTGTGCCGGTATGTTGGATGGGGTGGTTATTGGGAATACGTGTCGCGGTACTTCAAATGGATATTGTTCCAAGTCTTGCAAATATTCTCGTACGGCATTGCGCGTGGACTTTTTTTGTCTCATGTGAAAAAGCAGCCGCCTTTTTTCCTGAAAAAAAAGTTGTTTTGAGTGGCATTCCTCTTCGCGAGAAAATAGGTGAAGCACATACTCAGGTAAAAAATGCTGCCACTCTTAAACAAGCACGAGATTTTTTTCATATTCCTGTAAGTACGCCACTTGTGGTTATTTTAGGTGGGGGGACAGGCTCACAGGATTTAAATACATTGGTATGGGATTCACTTGAATATCTTACCCCTCATGTATACGTTATCCATTGTACTGGAAAGGGTAAGACTCCACCTTTTGAAATAAAAAATACGTGCTATCAATGGCATGAATTTTTCGAAGAACATGTTGAATTACTTCTTGCCTGTGCGGATATCGTGGTAACGCGCGCCGGTATGGGAGTACTCTCGGAACTTTCCGCATTAGGAAAGCCAGCACTCATTATTCCGCTTCCTAATTCACAACAAGAACGTAACGCAAGTTTTGTAGAGGAACATGGTGCAGGAAAATATTGTACCCAGAAAGCACTTACTCCTAAAAAATTTGCTAAAGAAATTCTCGATTTATTAGCCGACCCAATGCGAAAAATGACTTATTCCCAAAACATAAAAAAACTGTTTCCCGAAAACGCCACCGAAACAATCATTAAAGTAATCAAATCTTTAAAAACTGGCTAACTTATTTTATGACCTTCGCTGCAATTATCCCTGCACTTAATGAAGCGCAAACCATTGGGTCTGTTGTTGCGGCACTCCGTGGAGCGCACGAGCTTTCAGAAATCATCGTGATTGATGATGGGTCAACAGATGATACGGCGCAAGCTGCAGCTGCCAGTGGCGTGCGAGTTATTCGCTTACCGCAAAATATCGGTAAAGGTGCTGCCATGCGTCTCGGCACAAAGCAAACAAAAGCAGATGTCGTTATTTTTATTGATGCAGACCTCGTAGGTATTCACAAGGGCCATATTACTGCCCTTACGAAGCCCTTTGACCAAAATGGGGAATTAGGAATGGTTATTGGATTGCGTGACCGCTATAATGGTATTACAAAAATACTTAAACATTTTTTTCCGTTTTTTGTATTAAGCGGCGAGCGTGCAATACAAAGGGATCTTTTTCTCTCATGTTCAAAAGACACGGCAGATTTTGGTATTGAGGTTCGCATGAATGCATATTGCGCCACACATCATATTCCAGTAGAGTATGTACATCTCGCAGGACTTGATCAAATTATTAAAGAAAAGAAATATGGGCTTTGGTTAGGATTTTATGCACGAGTTCGCATGATTTGCCAAATTGTCCATGTCTGTATCTTAATGTTGCTAAACAAATAATTCCTATGATTGATGAAAAACAAAAAAAGCGCATTCATATTATTGGTATTAAAGGTTGGGGCACGAGCGCGCTCGCACAGCTTTTAGTCGCGCAAGGAAATACGGTATGCGGTTCGGATTTTCCTACCTATTATCGAACGCAAGATTTACTTACCGAGAGGGGTATTATATTGGAAGAATTTTGCGATCATATTCATGATGGCGTTGACGAGGTTATTTATTCAACCGCCTATATGGCACATCCGGAATTTGTTGATGCACGAAAAAAAGGCATCTCGTGTTTTTCATATCCTGAACGCCTTGCGCCACTTCTTAATTCTCACGCAAAAAGCATTGCGGTTTCAGGCACACATGGCAAAACAACCACTACCGGGTGGCTTGCCTATGTGCTCCACACATTGGGTGTGAACCCTTCAGCACTTATCGGTTCGCGGGTTACCCAATTTGGTACCAATGTATTGGCTGGTGACTCAGATTATTTTGTCCTTGAAGCAGATGAATATCAAAAAAAGCTTGACCGATATAATCCTTGCGTTGCGGTTATTACTTCTGTCGAATATGACCATCCTGATTTTTTTAAGACCGAAGAAGAATATCGCGAGGTATTTAAAAATTTTGCCCAGCGCGTAATAAAACGAGGGAAGCTTTTGGTGTGTTGGGAAGATGCGGGTGTTCGCGCTACTCTTGGCCCAGTGCACGACCACCAACTATTGTTGTATGGTTTTGATGAATCATATACGTACTCTGCACAACACATTGAATATACTTCTTTTGGTTCGCAGTTTGAAATTTTTGAGGAAGGCGAGCGGGTTGGCACGTGTGCTATTCAATTGCTCGGTACCCACAATATTTTAAATGCATTGGCGGTATATGGAGCGTGCCGTATGATTGGTATGAGTATTTCTCCTGAATTATTTTTAGCTATCTCATCATTTCAAGGGACTGCCCGAAGAGCTCAGCTGCGCGCACCGTTGGGAAACACCGTTGTCATTGATGATTATGCGCATCACCCGACGGAAGTACGCGTTACCTTGCAGGCGATACGCAATCAGTATCCGGATAAAAAAATACTTTGCGTGTTTTTTCCCCATACTTTTTCAAGGACCGAAAAATTGTTTAAAGATTTTGTAACGTGTTTTGATAGTGCAGATGAAGTCGCGCTTATCGATATTTATGGTTCGGTGCGCGAACAATCCGGTACCGTAACATCCCAGCAACTTGCCGATGCAATAAATGCGCGCGTGCATGGAAATGTGGTTGCCCATGCAACTGGTTCACAGGCGCAAACAGGAGAATTTGTAAAAGATCATATCCATGCGTTCGATGTGCTTGTTACGATGGGTGCTGAAGATCTTTGGAAAGAGTGGGATGTATGGAAATTTTAGAAAATGTATCACTAGCTCGACATACCACCTTTGGGGTGGGTGGAAATGCACGATGGTTTATCCGCATTGCTTCTCGTGATGAATTGCCCGCACTCGGTGAGTTTGTGCGTACACAAAGCTTGCCCTTTTTTATTCTTGGCGGCGGGAGCAATGTGCTTGCATCCGATCATTTTTTTGAAGGCATTGTCATCAAAATTCAAAACAACGATATGATGATTAGTTCGTCCGGTGTATGGGCTGATGCGGGTGTGCCGTTAGCGCTTCTAACTAAAGAAACAGTACAAAAGGGTCTGAGTGGCCTTGAGTGGGGGTTTGGTATTCCCGGAACAGTCGGCGGCGCGGTGCGTGGGAACGCAGGTTGCTTTGGGTATGACATGAGTGAGTGTGTTACGCATGTGGAAGTGTTTAATTTACACACGGACACATTTGAAATTTTGCCAAGTGAAAAATTAATATACGCATACCGAAAAAGTTTTTTTCACGAACACCCCCATCTCGTGATTGTGCGCGCCTATTTTTCACTTGTTTCCCAAGGCATAGATACCTGCACGTCAAATTTAAAAAAGTATTATGAGATAAAAAAGCAAACGCAGCCCCTCGGAGTACACTGTGCGGGGAGTATTTTTAAAAACCCCAAACTCGATGGGTTGCATGCAGATATTTCAATTCCAGTGGAGTGGCTCACCGTTGGGCGCATCCCGGCTGGGTTCTTAATTGAAAACGTAAATATGAAAGGCCATTGTATTGGCGGGGCAACCGTCTCGCTTAAACACGCGAATTTTATTGTGCAAAATAGTGAGGGGACTAGTACGCATATCAAAGAACTTATTGAATATATAAAGCAGCGCGTTCATGAAAAATTCGGGGTAACACTTGAAGAGGAGATACAATACATAACATAACTGGTAACCTATTGTTTTTTTTAAAAATGAGACTACAATAGTGGCATACAATTAACCAAATTAATTGTTTTCTAGTATGGGACAAGCGCGAAAATATGATTTTTGTATTCTCGGCGGTGCAGGCATGCAAGGCAAGATCGTAGCAAAAGATTTAATTCAAAGTGGCTACTCGATTTTTATTGCTGATATTGATCGTACGCGTGCACAAAAATTAATGAAAAAGTATCCCGGTATGGCTGCATCAGCATACGTTGATGTGAATGATATTGAGTTGACGGTTGATGTGATCAAGCGTTCGGGATCGTACGTAATTATTAATTGCGCAGAAGGGAATTGGAATATTCAAGTATATAAAGCATGTCTCAAGGCAGATGTGCATTGTATTGATTTGGGTTCTGAAGAAGAAGAGACGCTTGCGCAGCTTCGCATGAATTCAATATTTCGCAAGCGAGGGCTAACCGGCATTACCGGATGCGGATCGGTTCCCGGGATTGGAAATGTAATGCTTCGGTATGCCGCAAAAAAATTTGATTCCATTGAAACGATTGAAGTGGGGTTTGCGTGGAAATCAAATATGAAACAGTTTGTGGTTCCTTTTTCTATTGAAAGTATTATTGAAGAATTCACTAAACCCGCACCCGTTGTGCATAATGGAAAATTCATCAATCGAACGCCACTGAAAACAATTACGATAAAAAATCACAAAGCAATTGGAAAACAAAAAATGCTTATTGTGCGCCATCCCGAAACGTATACGTTTCATCATTACTATAAGCACAAGGGCGTAAAAAATATTCGGTTTTATGCGGGCTTTCCACCGCACTCCGAAGAGAAAATTCGCAGTATTATTGAGCTTGGATTTGGAAGTAGTAAGCCGTTTAAAATCCACGGGCATGAAGTGCGCCCCATTGAATGTACGACCGAAGTATTGCGGCGCTTACAAATACCAAAGGGGTATCGTGAAACAGAAAATTTGTGGGTGGAAATTACCGGAAAGAAAGACGAAAAGGAAAAAATAATTTACATGAACTGCATCGTGCCTACGTTGAAAAATTGGGAAGAAGCAGGATGTAATATTGATACCGGCATGACCGCTTCAATTATTGCACAAATGATTTTAGAAGAGACTATTCGAAAACGCGGAAGTTTTGCGCCCGAAGGAGTGGTGCCGGAAAAAGAATTTTTTAGAGAACTCGTAAAACGGCACATGACAATTTATGAAAATGGAGAAAAATTAAATGGGAAAATAATCGGCAAAGTCCGCCGCCGAAAATAATTCATAGTAAATCGTAAATCATGTGTTTTTAAATAAATTATTTGGTGACCCCAACACGCGCTATATTCAAAGTCTGCAACCGATTGTAGATGAAATTAATGCACTTGAAAGCACGTATGCAAATCTCACCAACGAGGAATTATCAAATCAAACACAACTCTTAAAAGAACAGCTTGCATCTGGGAAGACACTTGATGATATTGTGCCCCAAGCTTTTGCTGTGTGTCGAGAAGCTTCGCGCAGGCATTTGCATATGCGCCATTTCGATGTGCAATTATTAGGTGCGCTCGTGCTTCATCGGGGGCAAATTGCTGAAATGCGCACCGGCGAAGGAAAAACATTAATGGCAACACTTGCGGTATATGTAAATGCGCTTTCAGGCAAGGGCGTACATGTTGTTACGGTAAATGATTATTTGGCAAAACGTGATGC
>Ga0080064_1003865_pt1 | contig 20464 bp, 21 predicted proteins | sample Subgrocontami54m_FD_69260 | JGI IMG/M metagenome (GOLD analysis project Ga0080064, IMG submission 69260) | Subsurface groundwater microbial communities from S. Glens Falls, New York, USA - GMW46 contaminated, 5.4 m (SPADES assembly) (version 2) ...
ATCAGCTGGGCATGAAACTACGGCAGAGGCTGTCCCCTCAAGAGACCGGGTAGGGGCTGCGCCCTCCGCGCGAGCGGCTACTTACCCGGGTAGTCCCACGATTTCATCAACTGGGTTCTGCGGTCGAAGACCATCCGCACACGCTCGCCGCGGAGGCGGGAGAGTCCGCCTGTGCCACTGTCCGGCCTGTCCATCCGAAACCCGTTCGACGTCGGATCTTCCCACACGGCCGAGATGCTGGCGGCGGTCTCCGTTCGATCCGTCGGAGGGCCGAAGAGTCCCAGAACCTGCTCATAGGTGGCCTGCCCGACGGAACGATTCATCATGCCTTCGAACACGAGCCGTTCTTCCTGGTGCTGTTTCTCGTCGGACATGCACCCTGTCAGGAGCAGACCGAGCAGGAGGACAAGCAGGGATTTCTGGAGCATGGCTAGAAGAGAGGCTCTTGCGGTCCCGGGCGCATGCCGGCGAGGTCCGGGTCCTCACCATCGCGAGGCCGAGGAGTCTCCGCTTTATCTGCTTTTTCCGCCTTCCGCTGGACCCGGCGTTCCTCTTTTTCTTTCTGCTTGGCTTGCTTGGCCCGCTCGCGATCGCGTTTTGCGAGAGTCGCTTTTCCTGGTCTGGGGATTGTAGCCTCCCGGCGTGAGTATGTCGCCTTTTAGGTTGAGTGGGCCGGAACATCCGGGTTCGGATGCCCCGGCCCATTGTTTTCAGTCGGTGTTAGCCTATCGCAGGAATTGGTTACCAGCGTCCGCCACGCTCGCCGCCGCCCTCCCCGCCATAGCCGCCCCCGCCCCCGCCGCGCTTTTCCTGGGGCTTGGCTTCGTTCACGGTGATCGTCCGGCCGCCCATTGGCGTGCCGTTCAACGCCGTGATCGCCTTCTGGGCCTCTTCGCCGGTCGCCATCTCGACAAACCCGAACCCGCGAGACTGGCCGGTGAACTTGTCCGTGATCACTTTGGCCGATGTCACGGAACCCTGCGGTGCGAACAGCTCGCTGAGCTGCTGCTCGGTGGTGGAATAGGGCAGGCCGCCCACATACAACTTCGTACCCATCGGGTACCTCCTTTACTGATGCGACGCGGTCTTGAGAGTAAGGAATGAGAGGGGCAAGGAGAGCACCGAAGACAAGCCCAAATTCCTACTGCAAGGCACGATCGCGATGGAGTCCTTATTCATCTGGCGCCGCACCGCCGGACTCCTTCAACGATGAAACGCAACCCTACGCTACCACAGGCTTCCGGGTGGACGCAAGTGTTCCCGACAGTCCGGCGTCAGTGCGCCCCTTTCCGTTTCTGATGTCCCTCATGCGCCCCGCCCGGCGGTGGCTCTTCCACGCCGACTTTGTACCGGAAGACCAGTTCTCCTCCATACCACCCTTGCAGACCCAGCAGCGACGTGCCGCCGAGGCTGAGGATAAGCGGCAGGACCGTGTCCCCTCCGGGAAGCGGCTCGCCCCAATTGTGCAAGGCGAAGTTGACGCCGTAGAGCACCAGCAAGCCGAGGCCGACCACCAGATGCGTGGTCGCAGCGTTCCAGGCGGGAGGCGCTTCCTTTTTGATCGCCAGAAGATCTGGAATTCCCGTGATGATTGCGACGAGGTTGCCCAGCATCCCGAACGCGATGCACCAGAAGGCCATGCGGAACCAGAACGGGTCCTTGGTAAAGACGTACGCCGCATCGGCGAGGAACGCAGCCGTGTAGAGGCCGATCGGAAGACCGACGGTCATGACATGAACGGGATGGCCGGCGATTTGCAAGCGACTCTTCATGCTCGTCCCTCCTTTGGCAAGAGTGGAATGCCTTCAGCTTTCGCTTCCTCCTGTCGGCGACGCGGACTTCTCATCCTCAACAGCAACCGGCAATCCACGTTGGCTTCTGAGATCTTCGATCTTGTTCAGAGGCCTCTCGAGTTGCCGCTTACGGGTTGTCGCGAGTGTTTCGTAGTCCTTCATCACATCACCGATTTTCTTGCCGAGCAGATCGAGCTTGGCGGCAAACTCATCCCACTGCTTCTTGAACGCGCCGAACAACGACAAGATCTCGTTTGAGGTTCGCTCCAACGCAAAATTGTCAACGGCCTGGCGAATGACCGCCAGCACCGCAAAAAGGGTGATGGGCGAACAGAACACGACCTTGTTCCGGATCCCCTCATCGAGAATCGAGCTGTCCTGCTCGTGGATGAAGGCATAGATCTGTTCATTGGGGATGAACAAGAGGACATAATCCACCGTATTTGATTCGGCATCGATGTATTCGCGCGTGGTAATTTCCTTGACTCTGGCTCTTGCGTCTCGAAGAAAGTCGCTCCGGAATTTTGCTTTCTCTCCGTCGGAGTTGGCTTCCAGAAACCGAATGTAGTTGTCCAAAGGAAATTTGACGTCCATGTGAAGCTTGAGACTCTTCGGCAACAGGAAGGTGAAGTCCGGCCGCGATCCGATACCTTCAATCGTTTTTTGCTTCAGATAATTCACGTTCTCGATGAATCCAGCCAGCCGCAGAACGTCCTCTGCCATCCGCTCTCCCCATTGGCCCCTGGCTTTCGTGCTCGAGAGCGCTTCGCGCAAACTGTTGGTCGTTTGCAGGAGCGCTTGCGTCTGCTGACCGGCTGTTTGCAATTGACCGGCTAGTTGCCCGAACTTTTCTGATCGGTCTTTCTCCAGGTCTTTCATCAGCGTGGACACGTTTTCCAGCTTGGCGGTCATCTGCTGCAATTGCTGATCAATCAGCGCTTTCTTTTTGTCCAGTTCGTTCGCATCGCCTTCCCTGGCTGAATCCAGCTTCGCCTTGGCCAATTTCAAGAATTCGTCGTTGGCGGTTGATAGAGCATCGAGCGAAAGGCTACGAAAGCTCATCTTCAAATTATCAATCACAGCGTTGATCCCGGACTGGCGTTGCGCTTCGCTCTCGCGAAATAGTTCCTGTGCAAGGTCATGGGCCGTCTTAGCCTGCGCCAGCCTTAAGACAAATGCTGCGGCCAAACCTAAAATAAATCCTGCAACAAGCGCCAAGATCACCATTGCGATGTCCGTCATAGTGGAATCCCTTGGAACCTTTACTTTAATCCTTCACACAGTAGAACACAAAGCTTCGTGGGCGCAGCAAGCAGTGCCCCTGCGAAGATCGAATCGCTTCACTCCCGCCGGAGTACCGGCAGGGGTTTCTGGCCGAGAATGCGGTACGTGGACAGGAAGCCGACGAGGATCGTTCCCGCCATCGTCGCAGCGATTCCCCAGGCCAGAGCCGCCGGCTGGAAGAGCCACTTCACATCGAGAATCCAGCGCCCCACGCCCCAGGCCAGCGCGGCGGCCAGGCCCGTGCCGACCACCCCTGCGGCGGCTCCCAGCAGCGCGTACTCCACCGCGAAGGTACCCGCCACAGTCCCGCGCGTCGCACCGACCGCCTTCAGGATCATCGCCTCGTAGAGACGCCGGAACCGCGCGGCGGCCAGCGCGCCGGCCAGCACGACGCTCCCCGCGAGAATGCTCAAGCCCGCCATGAAACGAATGACCAGGCTGATGCGGTCCACCACCCGCGCCACGGAATCAAGGACGTCCCGGATATTGATCGCCGAGACGTTCGGAAAGGCCGCCACGACGGCGCGCTGCAAGGGGACCTCCTCCGTGGGATCCACGCGAGCCGTTGCAACGTAGGTCATCGGCGCACCGTCGAGCGCGCCCGGCTCGAAGATGAAGTAGAAGTTCGTGGACATGTTCCCCCATTCCACTTTCCTGATGCTCGCCACCGTGCCCGAAACCATGGCGCCCTGGATGTCGAACTCCACCGTCGAACCGAGGTCGAGCCCCAACCGATGCGCCGCTTCTTCTTCGACGGACACCCGCACGCGCCCGGGCGGCCCTGAACCGTCCCACCACCGGCCCTTGGTCACGACATTCTCCTTGGGGAGCTCCTTCTGGAAGGTCAGCACATACTCGCGGGTGTAGTACCAGCCGTGCTCGCGTTCCTCGTAGTTCTCCCGCCGAACCGGCTTCCCGTTCAAGGCCCACAGCCTCGAGCGCACCAGCGGCGTGAGTCGCACGTCGGCGTGCCCGCGTTCCGCCATCAGGCGCGCGAAGGCCTCCTTCTGGTCCGGCTGGATATCAATGAAAAAGAACGACGGCGCGTCGGCGGGGATATTCTCGCCGATCTCCCACAGGATGTTCCGTTCCACCAGATGGATCGCCAGGATCACCATCACCCCGACTCCCACCGACACCAGGATGGTCTTCGCCTGGCTTCCGGGACGATAAAGATTGGCCAGCCCCTGCCGCCAGATCAGCGGTTTCCATCGGGGGAGCCGTCTCGCCAGCCGCACCACGAGCCACGCCGTGCCCTGCAGCAGGCCCAGCGCCGCCACCAGCGCGCCGATGAACAGTCCGGCCGCCCGCCACGATCCAGCCTGCCAGAGCGCCAGCCCGACCAGCGCCAGCGCCAGCAGCGCGCCGGCGATCCAAGCCGTCCGGCCAGGAGAACCGGCCGGCTCCTCGCTCACCTCGCGGCGAAAGATCAGATTCGGGCGAACGTGCCGCACTTCCAGCAGGGGCCAGAGCGAGAACAGGGCCGTCGTCAGGAGCCCCATCGCCACGCCGCGCACGAACGGGAGCCACGCAAATTGAAACTCCAGATCGATCGTCAGCCAGGTCTTCATCAGCGGGGGCAGAGCGATCTGCAACGCCGCCCCCAGGGCCGCGCCGGCCAGACTGCCCACCAGTCCCAGCAGCAACGTTTGCGTGAAATAGACCTGCAGAATCGTACTGGATTCGGCGCCGATCGCTTTCAGCACGGCGATCGTCTCCAGCTTCTCCTTCAGGAACGCGCGGACCGTGCCGGCCACGCCGATCCCGCCGACCATCAGGGCGATCAGCCCGACCAGCCCGAGATACATCGTGAGCTGGCGGAGGAACCGCCGGAGCATTGGCTGGGACTCCTGGTAGGTGCTCACCCGCAGCGTCTTGTCCGGAAAGGCGGCCGCCAGCTCGCCCTGAACGGCGCGCGGGCTCAGCGTCTCGGGCAGCTTGAGGAGGTACCGGTGCGTCACCCGGCTGCCCGGCTGGACTAGCTGGGTCGCGTCAAGGCTCGTGCGGGACATCAGCACGCGGGGGCCAAAGCTGAACGCGCCGGCCGCCCGGTCCGGCTCCTTCTTCAAGACACCGGCGATCCTGAAGTCAGCCTGGCCGATCTTCAGCATGTCGCCGACCTTCAGACCGAGACGGATCAGCAGGGTTTCCTCGGCCAGCACCTGGCTGCCGCCGAACAGCGCCGCCGGCGCGTCCTCTGGATCGGCCCGCAATGTCCCATAGAACGGATAGCCGGGCTCGACCGCTTTGAGTTCGATCAGTTGCGTGCCGGCCGACGCCGCGGCCATCGCCACCAGTTCGCTCACGTGCATGCGGGCGATCCCACGACCGTCGAGCCTGCTCAATATCGTCTCTCCTTCCGGCGTCAGCGGACGCGCCGTCCGCAGTTCCACATCGGCGGCCAGCAGGCTGCGGGCCTCGCGCTGAATCGCCCGATCCATGTTGGCGGCAAAGAGTCCCACGCCCACCAGCGCGGCCACGCCGAGCGCGATGCACACGAAGAAGTAGGTGAAGCGCCGCCAGTCGGCGCGGGTTTCCCGCCACGCCAGGCGCAGGGCCATACGATTAGGGAACGGGCTCACTGGTGAGCACCGAACGCGGGGCTCCGCAGCTCATCCGAGGCGATCCGGCCATCCAGCAGGCGGACGACGCGATCGGCGTAGGCGGCCAGGGCCTGATCGTGGGTGACCAAAACCAGCGTGCTGCCGTGGTCGCGGTTCAACCGAATGAGCAGATCAATGACCTGCTGCCCGGTCGCCGTGTCCAGGTTGCCGGTTGGCTCATCCGCGAGCAGGATGGCGGGCCGGTTCGCGAACGCCCGCGCGACGGCCACCCGCTGCTGCTCGCCGCCGGAGAGCTGGGCCGGATAGTGATGCCCGCGCGCCTCGAGCCCGACGGCCCGCAACAGCGCATCCGCCTTGCTCTCCGCCTCGGGATCGCCGGCCAGTTCCAGCGGCACCGCAACGTTCTCCCGTGCGGTCAGCGTCGGAATCAAGTGAAAGGACTGAAAGACATAGCCGACCTTCTCGCGCCGCAGACGCGCCAGTTCGTCTTCCGACAAGTTCGTGATGTCCCGCCCATCGAGCGAAATGATCCCTGCGGTCGGCGCGTCCATGCCGGCGATCAGGCCAAGCAGGGTGGACTTGCCGCTGCCGGACGGCCCGACGATCGCGAGAAATTGCTTGGCAGGGACTTCGAGCGTGATGTCGTCCAGGATGGAGACCTCGCGGCCGCCACAGGAAAGCCGCATGGAGAGGTTGCGAATGGCGATCATGGCTCCTATTATACAGAACATGCTGGTGTTGCCCAGAACCGTCTGCTGCCTTGCGCTGCTGACCGTCAGCCTGTGGGCGTGCGATCAGCAGATCGGCAAACCCGCGCCCAAGATCCAGGGCACCAGCGTGGACGCGCGGCCGGGCACCAAATCCCCGCCTCCATCCAATGCCGCGCCCCGCCCTGAAGAACGGATCCTCGTGGCGTTCGGCGACAGCCTGACCGCCGGGCTGGGCGTTTCGCCGGAAGAATCCTATCCGGCCCGTCTGCAGGAGAAACTCCTTCTCTCCGGCTACCGGTATCGCGTGGTCAACGCCGGCGTCAGCGGCGACACCACGGCGGGAGGCCTCAGACGTGTGGAGTGGGTGCTCAAGAGCAAGCCCGACATCGTGATTGTTGAATTAGGCGCCAATGACGGCCTCCGCGGGCTGGATCTGAAAGAGACGCGGGCCAACCTGACCACCATCATTCAACGATTCCTCGCCGCCGATGTGAAGGTCGTCCTCGCCGGCATGAAGCTTCCTCCGAACTACGGCGCCGACTATGCCCGGGCTTTTCAATCCATGTATACCGAACTGGCGAAGCAACAGGGCATTGCCATGATTCCCTTCTTTCTGGATGGCGTCGCCGCCAAAACGGCCCTCAACCAAGCCGACGGCATTCATCCCACAGGCCAGGGCTACGCCGTGATCGTCACTGGCCTGTGGCCTGTTGTGGAACCCCTGCTGAAAAAATGATCTGACTCCCTTGACAATCATGATTTCTTTGACTTACTATCCGACCAAGTAAGTCTCCGATTGATCTGGTCGGGGATTAAAGTGATCGGATACATCTTTGCGTTCGGCAAAGGCTAGCGACAAGGAGAGATAATATGGACTGCCCCCGTTGCAAGGGTGTCATGTCCCAGGAGATATTTGAGGACTTGTTGGACGATACAGGCCGCATCAACTTTAAGGGGTGGCGTTGCCTGACCTGCGGGGAAATTTTAGATCCCCTGATCGCCCACCATCGTGGTGCACACCACGAGCCTCTTCTGGGGCGTTCGCGAAAGAAATTCGCCGCTCAGTTGAACTGAGCGAGAATATAAATCGGCAGCCGATACTCCAGGAGTGGCTACGGGGAACCGCGTACCCGCGCGGCAACCCCTGAAGGAGAATAGCTCAATATGGCCGCAGTCACGGAACAGGCAGTCATTGACGCGCTCCGCACGGTGATCGAGCCGGAACTTCATAAGGACCTCGTCACCCTGAACATGGTGAAGGACGTTACGATTCAGGACGGCGCCGTCAAGTTTACCGTCGTTCTGACCACCCCAGCCTGCCCGCTCAAGACCGAGATCAAGGAAAGCTGCGACAAGGCCGTGGGGGCGATTCCCGGCGTGAAGTCCGTCGAAGTGGACTTCACCGCCAACGTGCAGCAAGGGCGTACGCAGACCAAGGACAACCTGATTCCGACCGTCAAGAACACCATCGCCGTCAGTAGCGGTAAGGGCGGCGTCGGCAAATCGACGGTGGCGGTCAATCTCGCCGTCGCGCTGACCATGCAGGGCGCCAAGGTCGGCTTGATGGATGCCGACATGTACGGCCCCAACATCCCGATGATGATGGGCGTGGAGCGGCCCCCCGAGCAGCAGGACGGCAAGCTGCTGCCCGCCGAGAGCCACGGCGTCAAGCTGATCTCGATGGGCTTCTTCGTTCCCGAAGACACGCCCCTGACTTGGCGCGGCCCGATGATCCACACCGCCATCCAGCAGTTTCTGCGTGACGTGATCTGGGGGGAACTGGATTACCTGATCGTGGACCTGCCGCCCGGCACGGGAGACGCCCAGCTCAGCATCGCGCAACTCGTTCCATTGACCGGAGCAATCATCGTGACCACGCCCCAGGAAGTCGCGCTGCACGATTCACGCAAGGGGCTCGTCATGTTCCAGAAGGTCAACGTGCCGATCCTGGGCATCGTCGAGAACATGAGCTACTTCATCTGCAACAAGTGCGGCGAACGCACCGAAATTTTCTCGTACGGCGGCGGGGAACGCGCCGCTTCCAAACTGGGCGTCCCCTTTCTCGGCCGTATCCCGATCGATCCGGCCATCAGGGCCGGCGGCGACATGGGCATGCCCCTCGTCATGGCCAACCCTGAGTCCCCGCAGGCCAAGGCCTTCATGGAGATCGCCTCCAGGATTGCGGCCCGCATCAGCGTGCTGACCGCCGGGGTGTCGGAGATGGCTCCGATCGAGAGCCTGCTGCAGAAAATCAAGAAGCCGCTTACGAGCGGCGCGTGAGCGCCTGCCGGATCCGGCGAACAAGCCCGGCCCATCCTCCCGCCGCCCCAGGGGGCCGTTCGGGATCGGCATAGTCGACCCACAATTCCTGGCTCCCAAGATAGGCGCCGCCGAGAAAAATCAGGCGGGTTCTGAGCTGCCTGTAGCCCCGTTCCTGGAGTAATCGCACCATCTCAGCGAGAGCGGCGGCGGCGCTCCCGGCGCCCGCGCTCTCCAGCGCAAGCGTTTCATACCGGAAGATCGCCCGAAAGGCGCCCTCCCGTCGCTCGATCTCCACCGGCCGGCTGAATCCGCGCTCGCGCTCGTCCAGGCCGGCCATCAAATGCTTTTCCGGCGTGTCATCGGCCATCGCTCACCCGGACTACCCTCTTCCTTTTCCTTGCGCCGCGGCCTGACGCCTCGTTATACTTTCGTGTCCCATGCCACACGCATCGCTGCATACGATCGGGTGTCGCCTGAATCAGGCCGAGACGGCCCTCCTCGGAGACCAACTCCGCAGCCGCGGGTACGACCTGGTCGAGCTCGGCCGGCCCGCCGACCTCGTCATCCTCAATACCTGCTCCGTGACCGACAACGCGGAGGCCGACTGCCGGCACCTCATCCGCAAGATCCGCCGCGCCTCGCCGGATGCCTTCGTGGCGGTCACCGGCTGCTACGCCCAGACCGGCGCGGACGTCCTGCAACAGATGGAGGGTATCGATCTGATCGTCGGCGCGCAATACAAAATGGATCTGCCCCGGTACTTGACGTCCCTGGAGCGCCGCCCCGCGCCGGAGGTCCTGCACACCCGCACGGTCAGCCGCGACGATTTCACGATCGAGGGCGTCGGCGACTACGAGAGCACCCGCGCGAATTTGAAGGTGCAGGACGGATGCAATTTCATGTGTTCCTTCTGCATCATCCCCTTCGCGCGCGGGCACGAGCGCAGCCGCCGTCCCGACGATATCCTCCGGGAAGCCGAGGGCCTCGTCGCGCGCGGGCACCGGGAGCTGGTGGTCACCGGCGTCAACGTCGGCCGGTACGCCTGCGAAGGGCGTTCGCTCGACGACGTGATCGGGATGCTGGAAGGCGTGCCCGGCCTGGACCGCATCCGCATCTCGTCGATCGAGCCGACCACGATCTCCGACCAGCTGCTGGAACGCATGGCCGGTCCCTCCAAGCTGTGCCGGTATCTCCACGTGCCGCTACAGAGCGGCGACGACGGCGTCCTGGAAGCAATGAATCGGCGCTATACATCGAAAGAGTATGCCGCCTTCATCGAGAAGGCGATCCGGAAGGTGCCGGACCTCGGGCTCGGCACCGACATCATGGTGGGCTTCCCCGGCGAAACGGACCGCGCGTTCGCCAACACCCGCGGGCTGGCCGCCGATCTTCCATTTTCGTACTTCCACGTGTTCAGCTATTCACCCAGGCACGGCACGACCGCCCTCAAACTGCCCGATGCGATTCCGGCCGTAACCATCACGGCCCGCAGAGAAGAACTCTGCGCGCTCTCCCGCGCCAAGCGCCTGGCTTTCTATCACCGGCACGTGGGACGGACAGTCTCCGTGCTGTTCGAGACCCGCAACCAGTCCGGTCTCTTCACCGGGCTCACGGACAATTACATCCGGGTCGGCGTGCCTGCCGAGGCGGACCTCAACAACCAGTTAACGCCGGTCCGACTGACCGGAGCCATGGACGGCCTCGCCCTGGGCGTTGCCGTGGACCTTTCCCCTCTACAAACGATCGGAGCGTAACACGATGGGCGTGCCTCTCAAAATCTTCATCGCCGGCGGAAGCGGATTCATCGGGCGCCACTTGATCAAGGCCTTCAAGATCCATGGCCATGAAGTGTACGGCCTGGCCAGAGATCGAGTGCGCGGCAAAATTCTGGAGGAGCTGGGATGCGAGCCCATCATCGGCAACCTCCTGACCAACGGACCCTGGGAACGCAAGATTGAAAAATTCGACGTGGCGATCGGCTGCACGATGCCGGGCAAGCGCGGCCAGCCTCCGGCCATGCGGCAGGTGCCCGAGCTCCTGAAATCCCATACGGACGCGTGCAGCACTCTCATCAATGCGGCGATGGAAGGTCAGATCAGGGGTGTGGTCCTGACCTTCGGAGTCCTCGGCTATGGGGAGCACGGCGAGGACTGGGTGGATGAGGACACCCCGTGGGAGCCGCTCGGCTATGGGCGCTTTATCGGCGCGGCGCGTGACCAGCTCAGGCACCTGGCCGAATCCAAGCGCCTACCCGCGACGTTCCTGTTGCCGGGCTGGGTCTATGGAAACGGCGGCTGGTTCAAGGAACAGCTCCTGCCGGGCCTGGATCAGGGCCAGGCTCGCATCGTCGGCTCCGGGGAGAACTACATCAGCTTCGTGCACGCGGAAGACCTCGCGGAAGCCTACGTGCTGGCGGCCGAGCAGCTCGGCTACGCGCCCGCGCTGGAGGACCGGCCCGTGACGCAGATGCTCAACCTGGTGGATGACCAGCCGGTCACGCAGAAGGCGTGGCTTTCGGTCGTCGCGCAAGCGCTCGGCAAGCCCCTTCCCGGTTTCATCTCGAAGGAGGACTGTGCAAAGCAGGCCGGCGAGCTGTGGGCGGAATCCATCGCTTGCTCGACGCGGGTCAAAAACGACCGCGCGAAGGCGGCGCTGGGATGGACGCTCAAGCATCCCACCATCAAGGAAGGCGTGCCGGCCGCCCTCAACGCGATCCGAAAAGAGCGCTGATGCCGTTGCGTCCACCCGCGGTTTTCATCGAAACGTTCGGCTGCCAGATGAACGAGTACGACACGGAGCTCGTGCGCTCGATCCTCAAGGACAACGGCTATCGCTTCACCGACTCGGCCGACACCGCGGACGTGGTGCTGCTGAACACCTGCGCGATCCGCGAAAACGCGCACAACAAGGTGTACGGGCACCTGGGCGCGCTCAAGTCGCTCAAGAAAGACAAGGGCCTGGTGATCGGCGTGCTGGGCTGCATGGCCCAGAACCTCAAAAAGGACCTCCTGGAGAGCGATTCGCTCATCGACGTCCTGGCCGGCCCTGACAGTTACCGGGCGCTTCCCGAGCTGCTGGAGAAGGCCGCCGCTGGACGGAAAGGCATGGCGGTGGACCTGTCCGAATACGAGACATACACCGACATCACGCCCGACCGGATCGAGGGAGTCGCGGCCTGGATCGCCGTCATGCGGGGCTGCGATAACTTCTGCACCTTCTGCGTGGTCCCCTATACACGCGGCCGGGAGCGCAGCCGGGAATTAGACGGCGTCGTACGGGAAGCCGAGGCCCTTGCCGCGAGCGGGTGCAAGCAGGTCACGCTGCTGGGGCAGAACGTCAACTCCTACCGTGACGGCACCCATGACTTCGCGGACCTGTTGCTGGCGGTGGCCGAGGTCCGTGGCATCGAGCGCGTGCGGTTCATCTCGCCGCACCCGAAGGACTTTCCGGAGAAACTGCTGGAGGCGGTCGCCGGCCACCCCGGAATCTGCAAGCACATTCACCTGCCCCTGCAGACAGGCAACGACCGCATTCTCCAATTGATGGACCGGACCTATACGCGGGCGGAGTACCTGGCGCTGGTGGATCAGATTCGGACTCGCTGCCCGGAGATCGTCCTCACCACCGACATCATCGCCGGGTTCTGCTCAGAGACCGACGCGGAGTTCGCGGACACTGAAGACCTTATACGAGAAGTCGAGTACCATTTGGCGTACATTTTCCAGTACTCGGAGCGCAAGAACACCATCGCGGCCAGAAAATACGCAGATGATGTGCCCGCCGGCGTGAAGGCCGCGCGTGTGACAAAACTGATCGAGTTTCAGCGGGGTATCTCCCTGAAGAAGAACCGGGAGATGATTGGAAAGACCGTCGAAGTATTGGTTGAGGGAGAGGGGAAGCGTTCCAGCGATCAGTGGATGGGCCGCACCGACGGCAACATCGTGACCGTGTTCCCAAAAACTTCGGACGCCCTCAAGCCCGGCAGCCTCGCCTCCGTCCGCATCACCGACGCTACCGTCACCACGCTGTACGGCGAAGCAGTCTAAAGCCCGATCGACCCTACTGAGGGGATTTCGTCGGCTCTGGGGTCGGGCAGGAATCCGGCGGCCATGAGTTTGTCCAGCCAAGTCAGCGGGGGCGTAGTGCGGAAACCGGCGGTGGCGGTCAAGGCCTGATAGCGAAGGCGCGTGTTCCGGTCCATGCCCCGGAAGACACGATCCCGCAGGAAGCACCGTACCGGATCGGCCGCGTTCCAGAACAGCACCTGCTCGTCAGCCAACCGCTGCAGCATCTCGACCTGCGGGCGGCGCGCGCGCTCATAGGCGCTCAGCGCCGCGGCCGACCAATCGCCTGTCTCCCTGCAGCGTCCGATCACCTCGGCCAGCACCATCGCATCAGCCATCGCCTGCATCCGACCCTGCGAAGCATGTGGATTCATCGCATGGGCGGCATCACCGATCAGGACAGCACCCTCTACCACCCAGCGGTCCGTCCGGACCCGCGTGCAGGGCAGAAAGCCAGCCTGCTCCCACGCCGTCAGACTCTCCAAAGGCTTGGCCATGGCCGCGTCGATTTCCCCGAGCCGCGTCTTAAAGACATCCAACCCTCGCGCCTTGAAAGCTCCAACAGCATCAGCCTCAACCATGTAGAGCGCAACCACACGGTCACCAGGAGCCGGGAATAACCCGAGCAGTTCCCCACGGCCGACATAGTACCGCGCTTCGCCCTGCATGCCCTCCGGCCTGGGCAGCAGCATGATCAAGTAGCCGTGCCGATAGTGGTGGACGTCGGCGTTGATTCCGAGCACCCGCCGCACCAGCGACCCGGCCCCGTCGGCGCCGACCACCAGCCGCGCTTCGATCTCAATGCTCTTGTCCTCTCCGGCACGACGGACAACGACCCCACCAACTTTTCCATCCCGCTGCACGAGCCCCTGGAACTCAGCTCCATACCAAAGCTGCGCGTTCTTCTGCTCGGAAAGCCGGTCCAGAATCAGGTGATGCACGGCGCTGGAGAGGGCCACCAGCGCGCGATTGTGCGGCGCGGGGAGCATCCCGTAGTCCATCGTACAGAGCCTTTCGCCTCCGATACCGACGAAGTGAAAGCGCTGCACGGCCTGGACGGTCTCCGGCGTGAGCGCCGGGAGGATGCCCAGTTGATCGAGAATCCGCTGGCCGTTCGGCTGGATTGTTTCACCCCGAAGAGCGGCGGGCGGACCCGGCTGCCGTTCCAGAACCAGCACGGAGACGCCCCTCTGAGCCAGCGCCAAGCCAAGGATCGCGCCACCTCCCCCCGCCCCGACCACGACGACTTCAAAGGTCAACGCCAGTCCTCGTAGCGGTTGTGGTCGGCCCACATCTTCAGGAATTTCTCCCTGGCTTGATGGGTGCTGGCAGGATCGTGCAGGATGTCCAGCCGCTCGTCATTATAGCGGGCGGCGCTGGTCGTCTGATTCATCGAGCCCGACGTGTTCACGCGGTCATCTACGATGGCCTGCTTGAGATGCATCAACCCGTCGTGCCGGTTGACCTTGATCGGGATTCCGGCGAGACGGAGTGTCTCCAGCGCAGCTCGCTGCTTTTGGTCGTCCAGTTTCCCGCGATCGGTAATGACGCGAACATCCACCCCGCGCTTTTTCGCCGCCACCAACGCCCGGACGATCGGAGGGTAGGTCAACCCGTAGCTCGCCAGATAGATGCTTTGTCTGGCCTCTTCATAAAGAGCCACCAGGCGATCAGCCGGCCGGTCCTCCGGGGAATAGAGCACTTCGTGAGTGGTGATGGAACTCGTGGGACCGTCTTTGAACCCGACGACCGAGGCCCAGAGCGCCACGGACAGGAGGCAGGCGCCAGATCCAACCACCCACGACCACTTTCGACCATGCGTCATATTTATCCCCGTGATGACCGGCGAGGGGAGTATAGGTGGCGCCCCCCCCATTTGCAACGAAGCCCACAAACGATGACGCAATCCGGGCAACCATTGCCTCAAACCCGGTATTGTAACGATCCGGACTCCAGGCCTACGCCAGCCAAACATTCTAAGACATTGAAATGTTTTAATATTATTAAATAACACGATCCGTTGCCATGGCATATGAAATGCTATGACTGACAGTGGGTACACACGCTACAGAAAGAGAGGGGGTGATTCTGAATGAAGGCACTTTTCGCAGCGCTGTTCGCAGTAATGATCGGATTGACCTTTGCCGGCTCCACCTTCGCGGATGAGAAGAAGAAGGATGCCGCTCCTGCCGCCGCTCCCGCCGCCGCTCCTGCTGGTGAGATGAAGAAGGACGAGGGCAAGAAGGACGAGGCCAAGGCCGAGAAGAAGAAGCACAAGAAAGAGAAGAAGGAAGAGAAGAAGTAATTCTCCCCCACTCTCTGGAACAAAGAAAAGGCCGGCGGCTTCAACCAGCGCCGGCCTTTTTATTTCTCCTTCCGGTTCACTCTTCCTCAAAGATCATCTTGAACGAGTCCTCACTGTTGTCCCAGGCTTCGGCCGCAGTCTTCATCAACCATTCCTTGATCCAGGTCTTCTGCGCCTCGGACAGCAGTTTCTTGATCTGATGCGAGCGGCCCTGGAGCGGCTGCAGCATGCCGGTCTGCCGGCCGATGTCCAGAATGGCCGTCCGTGCGTAAACGTTCGTGTAGGCGACCGGTTTGCCCTTCTCCTCATCGCCCTGCACCCAGACGGAGATGTACCGCTCGCCGTTCAGCGCCGCGCTGTCCAACGCCTGCGGGATATCGTGGAACAACTCATTCTCGGTCTTCTCGATGGGCGTGGTCCCGTCCTGCGTGAACATGAAGTTTTGATTCCACATCGGTCGCTCCCTCGCACCTACTCGTACCGCAACGCCTCGATCGGATTCAGGCGGGAGGCCTTGTTGGCCGGATAGAGGCCGAAAAAGACGCCGACAAGCGCCGAAAACCCAAAGGCAATCACCAGGATGTCGCCCGAGATGATGGCCGGCCACCCCGCGATGTTGGAGGCGGCCTTGGCGCCCGCGACCCCCACCCCCACGCCGATCAGCCCACCCAGGGCACTGAGCACCACGGCCTCCACCAGAAACTGCAGAAGGATATGCCGGCGCTTGGCCCCCACGGCCATGCGGATGCCGATTTCTCTGGTGCGCTCCGTGACCGACACCAGAAGGATATTCATGATCCCGATCCCTCCGACCAGCAACGAGATGGACGCCACCGCCAGCAGGAGCAGCTTCATCGACTCGCTGGTCCCCTCCTGGATTTTCGCCGTATCGAGCTGGTTGCGGACGGTGAAATCATCATCCTGGTTCGGCCGTAGCTTGTGGCGCTGGCGGAGCACCCGCTTGACCTCGTCGACGATTTGAGCCATCTGCTCAGGGGTTTCCGCCGAAAGGAATCCGGCTCCGATGGACCCCAGGAACTTGGTGCCCATGACCTTCCGCTCGGCGGTCGAGAACGGAATGAAGACCACATCGTCCTGATCGCTCCCTCTCGTATCGTATCCCTTGGCAATCAGCTTACCGACAATCTTGAACGGGATGTTCTTGAGCCGGATCGTCGCGCCCACGGGATCCTCCCCGGGACCAAACAAATTCTCGGCGACCGTATGGCCGATCAGCACGACCTTGGCAGCCGTATCGTTGTCAGCCTGGGTGAAAAAGTCCCCGCTCACGGTGGACCAGCCGCGGATGACCAGATAGCCGGGTGTCACGCCGTTAACCGTCGTGAACCAGTTCTTGTTTTCATGGACGACCTGCATCGCGTCGCGCCGGGCCCAGCCGACATCCGTCACGCCGGGAATCTTCCTCAACTCCTCCATGTCGGCGATGATCAGCGTCACCGCCCCGCCATGGCCGGTCCGCACCCCGGTCGTGGTCATGGCCCCGGGCAGAATCGTGATCACGTTGGTGCCGAAGGAGGCGATCTGGGCCTGCACGGCGGCTTTGGCGCCCTCTCCGATGCTGACCATCGCGATGACGGCCCCCACCCCGATGATGATGCCCAGCATCGTCAAGACTGACCGCATCCGGTTCCGGCCCAGCACGCGGAACGCCACCAGCACCGTCATTAGAAGAAAATTCATGCGCCGGTCTCTTGCGGCGCGGGGCGGGCGCCGAACATGTCGCCGGTGGGGCGGTCGGACTGGATGACCCCGTCTTTCATCATGATGATCCGATGGGCATACCGGGCGATGTCCGCTTCATGCGTCACCAGAATGATGGTGATTCCCTCAAGGTTTAACTGCGTCAGCGTGTCCATGATTTCCCGGGAGGCCTGGCTGTCCAGATTGCCGGTCGGCTCATCCGCCAGAATGATCGCGGGGTTCGTGACCAGCGCACGGGCAATGGCTACCCGCTGCTGCTGCCCCCCGGATAGCTGGGCGGGATGATGATGCTCACGGTCGGCGAGCCCCACACGCTGCAGCGCGCGCAAGGCCAGGGCCCGCTGCTCGCTGGCCGGCATTCCCCGGTAGAACAGCGGCAATTGCACGTTTTCCCGCGACGTGGTCCGGGGAATCAGATTGAAGTTCTGAAACACGAACCCGATCTTCCGGTTGCGGATCTCCGCCAGACGGCTCCCTCCCAGGGTGGACACATCGGTGCCTTCCAGCCGGTAGGTGCCGCTGGTCGGCACGTCGAGGCACCCCAGGATGTTCATCAAGGTGGATTTCCCGGAGCCCGACGCCCCCATGATGGCCACACAGTCGCCGGCCTCGATCGTCAGCGAAATCCCCCGTAGTGCCCGGACTTCCATCTCGCCGAGGCGATAGGTTTTGACGAGGTCCCGGCATACGATGAGGCTCATCTCACATCCCTCTCGGCGTGCCGGTGCTCGGCCGCTGCGTCGGCTGGGAGCCGAATCCGGGCGGCAAGCTGCTGCCGTATGACCCCTTCGGCATATCAATCCCAATGATGACTTCATCGCCTTCCTTCAAGGCACCCTCGACGAGCTCGGAAAAGGTGCCGTCCGTGATGCCGGCTTTGACCTCCACCGGCGCCGGCTCTCCCTGGGGGCCGCGCAGCCAGACTTGCGGCTTGGACCTGCCCTCACCGCCTTCGCGTCCGCCCCCTTCAGGAGCGCCGCCCTTGCCGGCGCCGTCCCGCTTCCCCGCAGAGGCCGCGGACGGGCCGCCTGACCTCTCTCCACCCTTTGCCAGCGCCGGCTTGAACCGCAAGGCCTGGTTGGGAACCCTCAGGACATCGTCCCGGCTGGCGACAATGATCGCGGCGTTGGCCGTCATGCCGGGCCTGAGCCGAAGATCGGTATTGTCCACCCCGATCACCACGTTGTAGGTCACAACGTTCTGAACGGTGATCGGCGCATTCCGGACCTGGAGAATCGTGCCCTTGAACACCTGGTTGGGATAGGCGTCCACGACAAACGTGGCGGGCTTGCCGTCAGTGATGCCGCCGATGTCCGACTCGCTGACGTTCGTGTCGACCTGCATCTTGGTCAGATCCTTGGCGACCGTAAACAGCACCGGCGCTTGGAAGCTGGCCGCCACGGTCTGCCCGACATCCACGTTCCGCGAGATCACGATGCCATGGACCGGCGAGTGGATGGTGGTGTACTCCAGATTGACCTTCGCCGTATCCAGCTGCGCCTGCGCCTGTTTCACTTGCGCCTCCGCAATTTGCAGATTGGCCTGAGAGGTTTCAAAGGCGGCGCGGGCATTATCCACGTCCTGCTGGGCATTCAGTTGCTGCTGAAACAAAGCCTTCGCGCGATCAAAGTTGAGCTTCTGCAAGGCAAGATCGGCGCGGGCCCTGGCCACATTCCCCCCGGCGTTCTGGAGGCTGGCTTCCATCTGTGTGACAACGGTCCGAAAAGGAGCCGGATCAAGCTGGGCCACCACCTGGCCCGCCTTCACCACCGAATTGAAATCGGCATAGAGGGCCTTGATGATGCCGGAGACCTGGCTGCCCACCTGGACCGTGATCACCGGATTGATCGTGCCGGTTGCCGACACGGTCTGTGTGACGGTTCCCCGTTCGACCTTCGCAGTTTTATACTTGGCGGGCGGCTTCTGCTCGCCGTTCCAATAGAGATAGCCACCCGCGCCGAGCGCAACGATCAGCACGGCTCCCCCGACAACCCACCTGTTTGCCCTCATGAGCCGCCCCGTACCGGGGCGCTGATGCCCATCGCATTGTCGAGCTGGGCCTTCGTCGCCTGGTAACTCGACATCGCGACCACATCGTTGACCTGCGCGTTCACCAGCGTCACCTGAGCATCCGTCACCTCGACCGCGTTGCTGAGCCCGGCCCGATAGCGCCCTTCCACCAGCGCCATATTTTCCTTGGCCTGGGTCACGGTGACCGCCGTCACCTGCAGACGCTCCTTGGCCGCCTCCAGGTTCAAGAGCGCCTGGCTCACCTGCAACAGAATGTTCTGCTGGAGCACATCCCCCGTGGCCTTGGTCTTCAGGAGAGTCGCACGAGCTTGGGCGACCTGTTCCTTGGTGAGGAACCCACTGAAAATGGGAATATTGAGAGTCCCTGCAACATTCCAGTTGTAGACCAGCGGAGAATTCGTCCCATTGTATGAATAATTGGCCGAACTCGTGACGGTCGGAAAGAAATTCCCTTGGGCCACTTTGATGGCCGTCTCGGCGGCTTGCTCCTGCGCCTGCTGTGAAATCATTTCCGGACGAAGGCGCATAGCCAGTTCCACCGCCTCATCCAAAATGAGCCGCTCATGCGGGATCACCGTGGGATCTTCCACGCGATAGCCATCCGAGGCTTTGATCCCCATCGCGTTATTGAGCGTCACGCGCGCCACCTGAGCGTTGTTCCTGGCCGTGATCAGATTCAACTGGGCGTTGGAAAGGTTTACTCCGGCGGTGGTCACGTCTATTTTGGGCGCCACGCCGGCTTTGAACCGTCCCTTGGCGAGGTCCAGATGCTGTTGGAACTGCGTGATGGCTTCCTCGCTGACCTTGACCAGGCGCTGCGCCTGCTGTAGCCCGAAATAGCCTTGCTGCACGTTGACGATGACCGTCTGCAACGTCGTTTCCGCATCTGAATTGGCGGCTTGCAGATTGTACCGGGCCGTGGCGACTTGGGACTTAATCGTTCCAAAATCATAGAGCAATTGGTTCAGGGTGACACCGTTCTGATAGTAGCCGAAATTATCGCCGGAGGTATGCCGAGGCAGTGGGCCACCGGTAAAGTTGCGGCTCGGATTCACCGTTTGTTGCTGATATCCGCTTTGGGCCTGGATCTGCGGATAGAACCCGGACTGGGCCTGCCCCACCAGGGCTTCGTTGACCGCCTGGGTTCCGGAGGCTACCCGAAGACTGGGGTGATGGGCCAGCGCCAGCTCGACGGCCTTCTCCAAGGTCAACACCTCCGGTACAGCCTGGGGAGGCATGACCTCGACGGCGGCCGCGAGGGTCCCCATCCCTTCTCCCACCACCAAGCCTACTGTTATTGCCGCCAGCGCGATCGCCTTTAGTCCCATGCTCTCCTCCTTCCAGCCTCGACAACCTTCCGCTGCAAGACTTGAGTGCAGACTCCACCCCTTGTCATGTGACCCCTGGACCACTGTATTCGTTACTTACAGCGATGGGGAATATTCAACATGCAGCTCAAAACTTATACTAGGGGAGCCCCAGCCATTGTGTCAAACCGCCTTGCAAACACAAGGGCCATACCACCTGCGCGGCGGCATGGCCCCAACAATTATCCCTGCGCCTGGAGATTGAGATTACGGACCGACGGTGATTTTGTCCTGAATTTTATCCACCGTCGCCTTGGCAATCCCGGCTTTCGTGACAAGCTCCTCTTTCGTCTTGTACGGGCGGTTCTTGACCAGCTTGTCGGAGTCTTCCCTGGCCAATTCCACGGCCAGCGGCCGCTCAC
>Ga0080064_1003867_pt1 | contig 20447 bp, 20 predicted proteins | sample Subgrocontami54m_FD_69260 | JGI IMG/M metagenome (GOLD analysis project Ga0080064, IMG submission 69260) | Subsurface groundwater microbial communities from S. Glens Falls, New York, USA - GMW46 contaminated, 5.4 m (SPADES assembly) (version 2) ...
AGGCGGCCGATGAGCACGAAGGGCGCGCCGGAAAGGAAGGACACGATGGCGCCGAAACTGAAGGCGTTGCACGCCGCATAGCCCACGAAGCGCCGGTCGGCGAGCAGCGTCCTGTAGTTGCGCAGCGTGCGCAGGACTTCGGTCGCGGCCGGATTCAGGTGCGGGTTCGATTCGGTGACGAGGAAGGCCGCGGTGGCGAACATGCCGCCTCCGACGAGCGCATGCAGCGCGAAGACCGCGCGCCATCCGAACTGCTGCACCAGTTGCCCGCCGATGATCGGCCACAGGCAGATGAGCAGCGACATGCCGGCGCTGATGTAGGCCATCATTCGGGCCGTGCCCTCGGCGCCGTGAACGTCGCGCACGATGGCACGCCCGATGACGGTGGGCGCGCAGCAGCCGACCGCCTGGAAGAACCGCGCGACGATCAGGCCCTCGATGGAACCCGCAAGCGTGCAGGCGAGCGAGGCGAGCAGGAAGACCGCGAGCCCGCCGAGCAGAATCGGGCGGCGGCCGAAGCGGTCCGAGAGCGGGCCGTACAGGAGCTGCGACACCGCGAACGCGGCCATGAACACCGACAGGGTGAGCTGCGCGAGCGAGATGCTCACGCCGAAGTGCGCGCGCAGCCCCGGCAGGGCGGCCACCGTCGTGTCGGTGGCAAGGGGGAGCAGCGAAAACCCCAGCGCGATGATCGCGGCGACGCCCGGGTGGCGAAGCGGCAGTCTAGTCACCTCGGCGGAACGTACTGCACGATGTGCTGGTCAATGGCGCCGAAGACCGACTGGCCCGCCTCGTCGGGCATGTCGATGCGCACGCGGTCGCCGAACTTGAGGTACGGCGTCACCGCCTCGCCCTTCTCGATGATCTCGAGCATGCGCTTTTCCTCCAGGCATGCGCAGCCCGCGCCCTTGTCCCGGTTCGATACCGTGCCCGATCCGATGATGGTGCCTGCCGAGAGCGGCCGCGTGCGCGCCGCATGCGCGATCAGCCGGTAGAAGCCGAAGGTCATGTCCACCCCGGCGCCGGGCCTGCCGAGCGGCTCGCCGTTCACGTGCACGAGGACCGGCAGGTGCAGCTTGCCGCCGTGCCACGCCGCGCCCAGCTCCTCGGGCGTGACGGCGAGCGGCCCAAACGCGCACGCGGGTTTGCCCTGAAAGAATCCGAAGCCCCTTTCGACTTCCGGGGGGATCAGGTTTCGCAGCGATAGGTCGTTCGCGAGCATCAGCAGCCGGATGTGCTCGCCCGCCTTGTCCGGTTTCGTTCCCATCGGCACGTCGCCCGTGACCACCGCGATCCCGGCGCCGAGGTCGATGCCCCAATCCTCGGACTCCACGGCGATGTCCTCGCGGGGGCCGAGCAGCGCGTCGGCGCCCCTTTGGCGCATGAGCGGCTCGGCCCAGGACTCCTTGGGCAGCTCGGCGCCGCGCGCCCGGTGGGCGCGTTCGAGGCGGACCACGTAAGCCGCCCCGTCGGCCCATTGATAGGTGCGCGGCAGCGGTGCCGCGAACTTGGCGAAATCCGCCTCGAAGGCGCGCGAGGACGGAGCGCGGTTCAGGTCCTCGTAGAGCGTTGCCAGTTGCGGGGCGGCGTAGTCCCAGTCGTCGAGCGCGTCCTGCAGCCTGAGTGCAATGTGGTCGGCGGGAACGGCGTGCCTGAGGTCCCTGGAGACGACCACGAGGGTGCCGTCGCGCGTGCCGTCCTTGACTGTTCCGAGTTTCATGAAAATGTCCCGCCGCCGTAAATTGCCTGGAATCGCAGCCGCAGTTCAGCCGAGATTCGCGTAGTTGCCGGAGAGCACCAGCCAGCGATAGGCTTCGCGCGCCACTGCGACCAGGGGATCGGCGCTCGCATGCCTCCCGTAGATGCGCGCGAACGCCGACGCCGTGTCGCCCGGGCGCGTCTTGGAGACGCTGTCGCGCACCTCGGGTGCCCGGACTCTGTACTCCGCGGTGGCCTCGGCCAGGTGAACGAAGCCCGCATTCTTGCTCAGCCGCAATAATAGCTCCCAGTCCTCCAGACAGGAAAGCAGTTCGTCGAATCCGCCGTGCGCATGGAACAGCTCGGCGCGAAAGGCGCAGCAGTTGAGCGGGATGTAATTGCGCACGAGTAGCAGCGAGGCATTGAAGGTGTCGGGCATCGGCTGGCGGTGGCGCGAAAGCTCGATTCTCGACCCGTCCTCGAGCCGCTCCATGACGATATCGCAGTCGGAATAGGCGACGCCCGCCCGCGCGTGCGCGAGCGAGGCCACGAGGCCCTGCAGGTGTTCCGGCGCGAGCCGGTCGTCATCGTCGAGGAAGGCGACCACTTCGCCGCGCGCTTCGGCGATGCCCGTGTTGCGCGCGTACGCCGGACCTTCGCTCTCGGCGTGGGAGAACGCGCGCAGCCGCTCGCCCGCCCCCCGGTCGGCCAATAGGGCGCGCGCGATTTCCTCGACCGGCTCGCCGCCGTCGTTGACCAGCACGATCTCCCAGTGGCGATAGGTCTGCGCGAGGATCGATGCAAGGGCGTCGGCGAGCAGCGCGGGCCGGTTGCGCGTGGCGACGACGACCGAAACGAGGGGATGTTCCGGCAGCGCGGCGTAGCTGCGCACCGGCGCGGGCGGGTCCTGTTCGAGCAGGTGGCGCTCGGCGATGCGAAAGACGCGGGCCCGGCTCTCGGGCTGCCGGTCGGCCTCGAGCGCGTGCGCAAGTAGGCGAGCGGCAGCCGCGCGCTCGCCCTGTGCGAGCGCACGCTCGGCGTCTGCCAGGGTCTGTTCGAGCATGAGCAGAGCGACGGCCTAGGTCGGCCCGACTGGGCCGCTGATCCTGCGTGGTGGCTTGATAAGGGCCCTCCCTAAGTCGACATGGCCGGAATCAAACAGGCTACCTTTATTTGAAACCCATTCATCTCGCTATTTTGAAAAGTTGCGAAGTTGCAACTTTTCAAAATAGCGAGACATTGATAACCCAAAAATCTCCGCCAGTTCTGTCGACACGCGAGTGATAAAGGACTGAAACATCCCTTGTTCAAGCGAGCAGCGGCGGCAGCTCGCGCGTCCACGCCTGGCGCTTGCCGCACTCCCCGCCCGTGAGCGCGAAACCGAGCATCGCCCCGTCCACGTCGAGGAACCTCGCGGCGAGAGTCTCGGCGCCGCCTGCCACCGTCCAGGCGCCGCCGCGGCCCGGCGCCGGCGGGCACACTACCGTCGGCAGGGCGGGCGTCTTCACGGTGATCGGCATGGCCGGATAGCTCACCCGTTGCGGCCGGCCCGCGAGCGTCGAGGCAAGCGCGCGTGCCGCGTGCATGATCGGCGTGACGAAAGGTAGCACATGGCCCTCGACTTCGGCGCAGTCGCCCAGCGCGAAGACCCTCGCCGAGCTCGATTCGAGCGCGCGGTCGACGACGATGCCGCGGTCGACGGCGAGTCCCGCCGATTTTGCGAGCCGCGTGCGCGGGCGCAGGCCGACCGCCGAGAGCACCACGTCGGCGCCGATGCGTGCGCCTCCGGCGAAGCGGATTTCGAGTCCGGCGGCTGCGTACTCGAGGGCTTCCACCGTGCGGCCCAGGTACCAGCGCACGCCCGCGCGCGCAAGCGCCTCGCGCATCGCCAGCCCCGCTTCGACCGGCAGCCGCCGCCCGAGCGGCTGGGGGGCGATGTCGATGACTTCCACCGCGAATCCGGACGCGGCGAAGTCGTTGGCGAACTCGCAGCCGATGAGGCCGGCACCCAGGATCGCAACGCGCCGCGCGCCCTGGAGCTTCTCGCGCAGCCGCGCGTAATCGGCGAGGTCGTTGACCGACAGCACCTCGTGCGCCGCGGCGCCGCCGAGCGGCAGCCGGACCGGGTCGGCGCCGAGCGCGAGGACGAGGCGCGAAAAGTGCAGCTCGCCGCCCGCGAGCAGGAGCCTGCGGCCCGGCACGTCGATCGCATCGACGCGCGTGTGCGTGCGCATCGCCGCGCCCAGCTGCCGCGCCATCGCCTCGGCGCTCGCGTTGACGAGCTGTTGCGGCGTCCTGCCGGCGGTGAGGGCGTTGGACAGGTTGGGCTTCGAGTACGCGCTGCCGTCGTCGGCGGTGACGATGACGAGCGGCAGCTCCCGGTCGAGCTTGCGCAGCTCCCGGGCCAGGCCGTAGCCGGCGAGGCCCGAGCCGACGATGACGATCGGTTCCATCGCCCTCACGCCCCTCACACTGCAGCGACTTCGGCCATCTCGAAATCGGCCTTGGCGACTCCGCAGTCGGGGCAGGACCAGTCCGCTGGGATGTCTTCCCAGCGGGTACCGGCCGCGATGCCTTCCTCGGGCAGGCCCCTGGCCTCGTCGTAGACGAAGCCGCATACGATGCATTGCCAGACTTTCATGATTTTCTCCTTACCTGTTTCGGTGATTACGCTGCCACCTTGGCAAGCTGCGCGCGGTACCGGTTGGCGTGCCGCTCCTCGACTTTCGCGAGCGCTGCGAAGCGCTTGGCGGCCATGGCGAGCGTGGCGCGGAAGCGCTCGGCGTGCACCTTGGACTCGACGATCTGCTCGTCCAGCTCGGCCACCGCGGCGGCATTGCCTTCCTGCTCGGCGAGGTGGCGGAACGCCGGGTACATCTCGGTGTACTCGTAGGTCTCGCCGGCGATCGCGAGCTCCAGCGCCTTGGCCGGGGTCAGTTCGGCCTTCGGGAAGAGCAGGTCGAGGTGGCCGAAGGCGTGCTCGACTTCCTGGTCGGCGGTCTCCTCGAACACCCGCGCGGTCTCCTCGTCGCCCGCGGCGCGGGCGAGCTTGGCGAAGTAGCGGTACTTGATGTGGGCCATCGACTCGCCGGCGAAGGCGGCCTCGATGTTCTTCACGGTCACTGATTCGGGCTTGCTCATTGCGTTTTCCTTTGCGTTGGATTTGCGTCACGCGACGCACGAACGCATTCTGGGCCCGGCAGTGCGATTAATCCATTGGATTGTTCCTACAGAAGCGATAGTTCTAGACTAACAGGGAGGCGCCGGCAAGGCCCAACGAAACCAGCCCGAGCGCCAGCCCGGCCGTGCGGCGGGGTTCGAGGCGCGTCCACAGGGCGAGGCCGCTCAGCGCAAGCAGCACGATGCTGCCGGCGATGGAATCCGCAACCAGGACCCAGAGCACGCTTACGCCGATCGCCTGGTGCAGGCGCGTCAGGGTCGCGACCAGGTTGGGATCGAACGTCTCGACGCTGGCGAAGCGGTTGCCGACGTAGTACTCGGCTCGGGCGTAACGCTGCGGCGCCTCGAACCATATCTGCCAAAGTTCCGGCTGCGTCACCGGCTGGCCGTTCCAGTACACGGTCTTCGCCGGCTCGACTTTAAGGCGAGGCGATTCGCCCTCGAAGCCGAGCCGGACCTGCAACATGGCGGCGAGCGCCTGTGCGTCCTGCGGCGGTTGCGCCAGCGCGATCTGCGCGCTTGTCTTCTCAACTTTCTTCAGCGGGAGGGGCAGGATCGCGCGGTGGTTCATCACGATGCCGGTGGCACCGAACAGCAGACCGACCACCGCGCCCCACAGCCCCAGCCAGCCGTGAGCGCGGCGCAGCCAGCGCAGGAAGGCGGCGCGCCGCACTTCCCGCCGCGGCGCGCCCGCAGGCGCGCAGCCAATCCGTACTGCTCCGTTCGACGCAGCCATGATGTCCCCTCTCATTGCAGAGCGACCGCCATCGTCAGAAGGCGTAACGCAGCGTCACTTGCACGCTGCGCGGCGCCCCGGGCAAGTTGAGGTTCGCGTTGGTGCCGTGTCCGGCGACGATGAACTTGCGGTCGAACAGGTTCTTCACGTTGAGCGAAAGGTCGAACTGCCTGAGGCGGTAGAAGGCCCCCGCATCGAACACCGCGTAGCGCGGCAGCGTGACGGTGTTGCCCGGGTTGGCGAAGCGGTCGCCGACGAAGCTCGCGCCGCCGCCGAGGCGCCATCCTTGGCCTACCGCCTTGGAGAGCCAAACAGAGCCCGAATGGCCGGGCGTGAGCGTCGGCCGCTTGCCCTGGATCGGCTGGCCGCTGTCGACGCCGATCGAGTTCGTCATCCGCCCGTCCAGGTACGCATAGCCGGCCGCGGCCTGCCAGCCCGATCCGAGCTCGCCTGTGAGCGCCAGCTCCATGCCGTCGGTGCGCTGCGTGCCCACCGGGATCAGCGTGTTGGTGGCCGGGTCGGTGACCTTGATATTCGTGCGCTCCAGCCTGAACAGCGACCCCGTGGCGGTGAGCAGCCCGCCGAGAAAATCGATCTTGGCGCCGAGCTCGCGGTTGACGGTCTGTTCGGGGGCGATGTCGGCGTTGTTCGCAGCCAGCGCGAACGCCTCCCCGGAGGGCTGGAACGAGCGGCTTACCGAGGCATAGTAGGATTGATCGAGCGTCGGCTGGTACACGACGCCCACGCGCGGACTCCAGTTCTGGTCCACGCGCCGCAGTCCGGCCCTTCCGGGAAGGCGTTCCACGGTCGATTGCTCGAACCGGTCCGCGCGCAGGCCGGCGAGGAGTTTCCAGCGCTCCGTCAGCGTGGCGAGGTCCTGCACATACAGGCCGGCTGTATCGAAGATGCCCGTGTTGGCGGTGGACGGCGCCGCGTTGACTGTCAGCGGCAACACCGGCAGCACCGGGTTGAAGAGCGACACCGTGGCGACGTTGTTCTGCGATACGGTGCGCTGGTCCTTCGCCTGCCGGCCGAGTTCCAGCCCGTAAAGGATTTGATGCTCCACGCCGCCGAGGCGCAGCTTCTGGACGAGCTCGGACTGGTTGAAGACGCCGTCCTCCTGTCGCCGCAGGTTGGAATGGTTGAGGCTTGCAGTCCGCGCCGTTTCATTCACGCTGCCGACCAGGGTGTTGTTGCGGTCCAGCGTGTAGCTGTAGCTGCGAAAGACGTCGCGGAAGGTCCAGTCGGCGTTCAGCCGGTGATCGAGCGTCAGGGTGCCGCCGTTGACGATGGCCTGACTGTAGTCGACCTGTCTCGCGTTGGCCGCGCCGTAATAGGTGCCGGCCGGCACGTCGACGGGGCGCCCTTTGAGCGCCGGAATGCCGAAATCGGTGACGCGCCGGTCCGAGAGGGTGTCGGCCTGCAGCACGACGCGGGTGTCGGAGGACGGCCGCAGCGCAAGCGAGGGCGAGAGCGCCTCGCGCTGGAGAAACTGCTGCGAGCGGTAGCTGTCGGATTGTTCGACCGCGCCGTTCACGCGGAGCGATGCCGCACCGCCCGCGAGGCGGTCGCCGAGGTCCCATTCCAGGCGGCGCTGATCGAAGCTGCCCAAGAGCGCGCCCAGCTCGTAGCGCGGGGCGAATTCCGGCTTCTTGGTGATGCGATTGATCAGCCCGCCGGAGGAGCCGCGACCGTAGAGCACCGATGCCGGACCCTTGAGCACCTCGATGCGCTCGACGTTCGAAAGATCGCGAAAGTACAGCGCATCGTCGCGCACGCCGTCGAGGAACTGGTCGGAGATGGTCGAGAAGCCGCGGATCCACACCTGGTCGCGCTGACCGTCCCCGTGGCCGAAAGCGACGCCCGGCACGTTGCGCAGCGCGTCTTGCATCGAAGTCGCAGCCTGGTCCCGCATCAACTCCTTGGGTACGACGTTGACAGTCTGCGGGATGTCGCGCAGCGGCGCCTCGATCTTCGAGGCGGTGGTGGCGCTAGGCGCGTTATATTCGGTGGCGGCGTCGCGTCCGCCCTGCACTTTTACTTCGGGCAACTGTTGTTCGGACGCGGTCTGCGCCAGAGCGGGCGCGGCCAATGCCGCAAGCGCAAGAGCGATGGGTTCGAGCCGGAAGCGTGCAGCCATGCGGTTTTCTCCTTTCGACGGTTCGCATGGCTGGCTTTCCGGCTGGCTTTGCGTGATTTGGAATAGGTGAGGTCCGGTGCCCGCCGCTTCGGCGCCCAGGGCCCGGCGTTGCAGCGGCCAGGAATCATGATTTCGGTCGCGGAGCCGGGACTGCTTCGCGGAGGCTGCCTGGCAGGTTGGGGTCGGATACGAAGCCGATGCGCGCAAGCCCCGCCCGCGCGGCGGCGGCCATGATTTCGGCGATGGTCTGGTACTGCGTGGTTCGATCCGCGCGCAGATGCAGCTCGGGCTGTGGATTGCGTGCAGCTGCGGCGGTGAGGCGCGCGCGCAATTCGGGCGCGTCCACGGCTTCGCCGTTCCAGAACGCGGTGCCCGCCGCGTCAACGGAGAGCGCGATGTGTTCCGGCCTGGTGAGGTTGGGCTGGCTCGACGCCTTGGGAAGGTCGATCTTGACCGCATGTGTCAGCAGCGGCGCGGTGACCATGAAAATGACGAGCAGCACCAGCATCACGTCGATCAGCGGGACCATGTTGATCTCCGCCATCGGTGTGCCTTCGCTGCCTTTGCCGAAACTGCCGAACGCCATGGCTCAGCTCCTCGTCACGGTGGCGGGCTTCAGCGGCACCACCTGCGCGGGGTCCTGAACCAGCGCGCTGACATGCGACCCGGTGGTGAGGAATGCGAACAGGTCGTGTGCGAAAGCATCGAGCCTCGCCAGGGTCACGCGGTTGGAGCGCACGAAGGCGTTGTAGCCGAGTACCGCCGGAATGGCCACCGCGAGCCCGAGCGCGGTCATGATCAGCGCCTCGCCGACCGGGCCGGCGACCTTGTCGAGCGTGCCTTGGCCGCTCACGCCGATCGCGATCAGCGCGTGGTAGACACCCCACACGGTGCCGAACAGGCCGACGAAAGGCGCGGTGCTGCCGACCGAGGCGAGCACCGTCAGGCCGGACTCGAGCCGCGCGGTCTCCTCGTCGATCACGCGGCGCATGGCCCGGGTCAGAAACTCCGCGCCGCCGCCCGCGAGGTCCAGCTTGTCGGCGCCGTGGAGCTGGTGATGGCGCGCCGCGACGATGCCGTGATAGGCGAGATGCGAAAACGGCTCGTTGGGATGATCGTGTTCCAGCTGCGTGGCGACCGCGCCGAGCGAGGCCGAATTCCAGAATACGTCGAGGAACCGCGCGCTGCGGCGGCGTACGACGAGCGCCTGCGCGGCCTTGCCGATGATGAGATACCAGCTCGCGACCGACATGGCGAGCAGCACGAGAATGGCTGCCCTGCCGATGCTGTCGGTCTGGGCGAGAAAGCCGGCGACGCTCGATGCTTGATCGATGGCCTGATCCATGGGTTTCAACCTTCGAGAGAAAAAGAAATCGGTACCACGACCCAGGCGGAGACGGCCCGGTCGCCCTGGCGCGCCGGAACGAATCGCCAGCGTTGCACGGCGTCGAGCGCGGCGCGGTCGAGTCGATGAGCGCCGCTGCTCGCTTTCAACTCCACGCGTTCCGCCGCCCCCTCCGCGGTCACCAGCACGCGCAGCAGCACGCGTCCCTGCTCGCCCATGCGGCGGGCGAGAGCCGGATAGACGGGCGGCGGGTTCTGCAGGTAGGCGGCATCGAAACGCGGCAGGACCACCGCGGGCGCGGCCGGAGTCGCGGCAGCGAGCTGGCGCGGGGCGGCCTCGAGCGCGGGCAGATCGCGCGCAGGAGCCGTGGGCGCTGCGAACTGCGCCGGTGCTTCGGCGGGCGCGGCGACAAGCGGCAGCGGCTCGATCGGCGTGGGCTGCTTCGGTTCGATTCGCTGCCGGACCGGCAGCGGTTTGGGAGGCGATCGCGGCTGCGCGACCGGTGCGGCAGGAATCAGGCTCACCATGATCGGTACGGCGGCAGCGACTGCGGCCCGCGTCGGCGCGTGGCTGAGAACCGCGGCGATCACGGCGGCGTGCAGCGCGACCGACAGAGCCAGACCCGTGCGGCGCGGCGTTATCTCGACAGCGGAGCGGAAATTCATCGCCTCTACGCCGTGAGGATGAGCTTGCCGTTCTGGGTCAGGCGCAACCGATACTGGCGCCCGGCGTGCATGATCAGGAGTTCGCGCGCGGCTCCGAGCAGCTGTTCGCTGGCCACGCAGCGCGGATGGCTGCAGGATTCGGACTGGGGAGCCGGCTGGGTTTGGGCGCCGGGGTAGGACTTGGCAGGGGGTTCCATACGCGAATGATAATGGTTCTCATTCGTTCTGTCAATGCCCATAACAACGATATGGGAATGCCCTCGATTTCGCTGGTGGAAAGGGGGAATGCGCGAGCCTATGTCAGCACTCGCTCACTCCGAGGCAATTGCGGATGTGGCGGATCTGGATTTCCCTTGGCGCAGCGCCGACGGAGCGGGCGGTGTTTTCCAACAGCACCTTCTGCTGTGCCGGGCTCATTAGCCGGAACAGCGCTCCAGGTTGCGAGTAGTGATCCGTGTCCTCGCGGTGGTGACTTTGCCCTTGGAATGTGAATCCCATAACCGAGTCTACAGGTTCGCTGTTTTCGGTTGACCCGCGAGCCAGCGTTGCTCGCATTGCATTGGGCTCATGTAACCAAGCGTCGAATGCAGCCTGCGGCTGTTGTACCAGACCAGCCAATCGATGATCTCGTCCCTGGCACGCCGGCGTGTCTCGAACCTCATGCCGTGCAGACGTTCGACCTTGAACGAGCCGAACAGCGTTTCGCTGCACGCATTGTCCCAGCAGTTCATCATTCCTGAAGCCGAGAGGAAGCTGAAGGATTCGCGCAGCCTCGACCTGGTCCGAGATAACCCGATGTCAGGTCGCGGCTGTACGGTATAGGACCATCAAGACCATTCCTCTGAGGTCACGCAAGGTCGTAGCGATCAAGGTTCATCACCTTGTTCCAGGCCGCCACAAAGTCACGCACGAACGCCTGCTGCGAGTCGCTGCACGCATAGACTTCCGCGAGGGCTCGGAGCTGGGAGTTCGAACCGAAGACGAGATCGACGACGGTAGCCGTCCACTTGAGCTCGCCCGTCGCCCGATCGCGCCCCTCCAACACGCCTTCAGAGGTGGCGGACTTCTGCCACTTCGTCTTCATGTCGAGAAGATTCACGAAGAAGTCGTTGGTCAATGTTTCGGGCCGCTTGGTGAAAACACCGTGCTTGGACTGGCCCGCGTTCGCATTCAGGGCGCGCAGGCCGCCGATCAGAACCGTCATCTCGGGGGCGGTCAGCGTCATCAACTGCGCTTTGTCCACCAGCAGCTCGGCCGCCGACCCCTCGAGTCCCTTGCGGACGTAGTTGCGGAATCCGTCTGCGGCCGGCTCCAGTACGGCGAACGAGTCCACATCGGTCTGCGCCTGCGATGCGTCCATGCGCCCCGGCGTGAAGGGAACCTTCACGTCCTGGCCGGCCTTCTTCGCAGCGGCCTCGACGGCCGCGCAGCCGCCCAGGACGATCAGGTCGGCCAGCGAAACCTTCTTGCCGCCGGACTGTGCGCCGTTGAAGTCCTTCTGGATCGCTTCGAGCTTCTGCAGGACCTTCGCCAGTTCGGCCGGCTGGTTGACTTCCCAATTGTTCTGCGGCGCCAGGCGAATACGCGCGCCGTTGGCCCCGCCACGCTTATCGCTGCCGCGGAACGTTGCAGCAGACGCCCAGGCGGTGGTGACGAGCTGGGAGATGGACAGGCCCGAAGCAAGGATCTTGCCCTTGAGGGAGGCGATGTCCTTTTCATCGATCAATGCATGATTGACCGCCGGGATGGGGTCCTGCCAGATGAGATCTTCTGCAGGAACCTCCGGGCCGAGATAGCGTGCCCGCGGGCCCATGTCGCGGTGCGTCAGCTTGAACCACGCGCGGGCGAATGCGTCCGCGAACTGATCCGGATTCTCCATGAAGCGCCGCGAGATCTTTTCGTAGGCCGGGTCGAACCGCAAGGCGAGGTCGGTGGTCAGCATGGCGGGCGCAATGCGCTTGGACTTGTCGTGGGCATGCGGCACGGTACCGGCGCCCGCGCCGTGCTTCGGCGTCCACTGGTGCGCGCCGGCCGGGCTCTTCGTCAGTTCCCATTCGTAGCCGAACAGGTTCCAGAAGAAGTTGTTGCTCCACTTCGTGGGCGTGGTGGTCCAGGTGACTTCCAGGCCGCTGCTGATCGTGTCACCCCCTTTGCCGGTGCCAAAGCTGCTCTTCCAGCCCAGGCCCTGCTCCTCGATGCCGGCCGCTTCCGGCTCGGGCCGCACATGTTTCACGTCGCCGGCGCCGTGGGTCTTGCCGAAGGTGTGGCCGCCCGCGATGAGCGCCACCGTCTCTTCGTCGTTCATCGCCATGCGAGCGAAAGTCTCGCGGATATCCCGCGCCGCAGCGAGCGGGTCCGGGTTACCGTTCGGGCCTTCCGGATTGACGTAGATCAGGCCCATCTGCACGGCAGCGAGCGGATTTTCGAGATCCCGGTCGCCGGAGTAGCGCTTGTCACCACCCAGCCAGGTTTTCTCAACGCCCCAGTAGATGTCTTCTTCCGGTTCCCAGATGTCCTCGCGCCCGCCGCCGAAACCGAATGTCTTGAATCCCATCGATTCCAGAGCGACGTTGCCGGTGAGGATCATCAGGTCGGCCCAGGAGATCTTCCGGCCGTACTTCTGCTTGATCGGCCAGAGCAGCCGGCGCGCCTTGTCGAGGTTGACGTTGTCCGGCCAGCTATTGAGTGGAGCAAAGCGCTGGTTGCCACTGCCACCGCCGCCACGGCCGTCACCGGTGCGGTACGTGCCGGCGCTGTGCCAGGCCATGCGAATGAACAAAGGTCCGTAGTGACCGAAGTCCGCCGGCCACCAGTCCTGCGAGTCGGTCATCAGCGCCAGGAGATCCTTCTTCACGGCCTTCAGGTCGAGGCTCTTGAATTCTTCGGCGTAGTTGAACTCCTCGCCCATGGGGTCGGACTTGGAGGAGTGCTGGTGCAAGATGCTCAGCTTCAGTTGATTGGGCCACCAGTCTGCGTTGGTTGGGGCTCCAGCTATCGTGTGCTTGCGAGCGTCGCCCGAGAATGGGCACTTTGTTTCGGTTGACATGGTTTTGTCCTTTGGATGTAAATGGGATTGGTGCGACTCTGCCGCGATGCGTGCCGGCTCAGCCGTTGAACGCGGCGTAGTCGGCGTACATGCCGATAAGCGTGTCCAGGCTCGCGGCCAGATAGCCGGCTGCGGCCGCGAGGCTAAGTACGGTTTTCATCGATCGTCTCCTTTCGCTTGTCGGGGCGCCGCGAAGCGCTGCGCACAAGCGCAGAATAGGAGCGCGGGGAAGATCAATCCAATTGATTGTTGTAAAGCGACTGATAGTCCATGGCTAAGACATGCGCCGGTATCCGGGCGAGTGCCGGCCCGCGCAGGGGACGCCCGCTACGGGACGAGCAGCTTGACGCCGTTCAGTTCGCAGGCGAGCACCGCCTTCGTCACGACCTCGATCGCCTGCAGGCGCGGAAAGGACTTGCGGTAGACGAGCACCACGCACCGCTCGGGCACCGGGCGCGAGAAGGGGACGTAGGCGAGCAGGCTGTCGCGGGGCGCCTTTGCCGGCACCGAGGACGAGGGCAGCACCGTGATGCCGATGCCCGAGGCGACCATCTGGCGGATGGTCTCGAGCGAAGATCCCTCGAAGCTCTTCTGCACGCCGTCCGCCCCGGCCGGGAAACGGCTCAACTCCGGGCAGGCCTCGAGCACGTGGTCGCGGAAGCAATGGCCCGAGCCGAGCAGCACCATGGTCTCCCGCTTCAATTCGTCGGCCGCGATCGACTTGCGCGACGCCCAGCGGTGCTCGCGCGGGACCGCCACCACGAAGGGCTCGTCGTAGAGCGGCTGGATCGCGAACCCCGGCTCCTCGAAGGGCAGCGCGAGGATCGCGGCGTCGATGTCGCCCTGCTTCAGCCACTCGCGCAGCACGTGGGTGAAGTTCTCCTGGATCACGAGCGGCATTTGCGGCGCGCGATTGTGCAGGAACCGCACCAGTTGCGGCAGCAGATAGGGCGCGATGGTGTAGATGATGCCGAGCTTGAGCGGCCCGGTGAGCGGGTCTTTGCCCGCCTTGGCGATCTCCCTGATGCCCTGCGCCTGCTCGAGCACGCGCTGCGCCTGCTCGACGATGCGCGCGCCGACCGGCGTCGGCGCGACCTCGCCCGCGCCGCGCTCGAACAGGGCCACGCCGAGCTCCTCCTCGAGCTTCTTGATCGCCACCGACAGCGTGGGCTGAGAGACGAAGCAGGCCTCGGCCGCGCGGCCGAAGTGCCGCTCGCGCGCCACGGCGACGATATAGCGAAGCTCCGTGAGCGTCACTTGCGGAGCTCCAGGCGCTCCTCGAGCGGCCAGTCGACGCGGCCCGAATGGGTGACCGCGCCGAGGTTCGCGGGACCGACGAGCCGCGCGTATTTCTCGAGCGCACCGGCGAGGCGCTCGCCGCGGCGCGGTTTCCACGCCGCGCGCCGGCGCCTGATCTCGGAGGCAGGAATCTCGAGCTCGACGCTGCGTGCACGCGCGTCGATGCGGATCGCATCGCCGTTCTTCACCAGCGCGATCGGGCCGCCCGTGGCGGCCTCGGGCGACGCGTAGCCGATCATCATGCCCCGCGTCGCTCCGGAGAACCGCCCGTCGGTGAGCAGCGCGACGCGCTCGCCCATGCCCTGCCCGTAGAGGAGCGCCGTGATGCCGAGCATCTCGCGCATTCCCGGCCCGCCCTTCGGGCCTTCGTTGCGGATGACCAGCACCTCGCCCGGCCTGTACCTGCGCGACTTGACGGCGAGCGCCGCGTCCTCCTCGCATTCGAAAACGCGCGCCGGCCCTTCGAACACGAGCGATTCGAGCCCGGCGATCTTGATCAGCGCACCGTCCGGGCAGAGGTTTCCCTTCAGCACCACGAGCCCGCCGCTCGGGTATAGCGCCCGCGAGCAGGGCCGCAGCACCTCGCCATCGGGCCCGGGCGCGCGCTTCAATTCCTGCCGGAGCGTGCGTCCCGAGAGCGCGAGGCAATCGCCGTGCAGGCAGCCGCCGTCGAGCAGCGCGCGCAGCACCGCGGGCACGCCGCCGGCGTGATGCAGGTCGCGCGCGAGATAGCGCCCTCCGGGCTGCAGGTCGGCGATGAGCGGCGTGCGCGCGAACACGCGCGCGACGTCGTCGAAGCCGAAGCGGATTCCCGCCTCGTGCGCGATGGCGGGCAGGTGCAGCGCGGCGTTGGTCGAGCCACCGGTCGCGGCCACCGCCGCGCAGGCGTTCTCGAGGCTCTTGCGCGTGACCAGGTCGCGCGGCAGGGGACCGCCGTTCTCGAGGATGCGCATCACCGCTTCGCCCGCGCGGCGCGCGAGCGCGAGCCGCGCCGAATACACCGCCGGCAACATCGCCGAGCCGGGCAGGGCGAGGCCGAGGGCCTCGGAGACCATCGCCATCGTGTTCGCGGTGAACTGCCCGGGGCAGGCGCCGATGGTGGGCACGCACTGGGCTTCGATCGCGGCGAGCTCGCGCTCGTCCATCTTGCCGGCGAGCACCGCGCCTATGCCCTCGTAGGCCGTGAGCACCGTCACGGGCCGGCCGCCGCGCTTCCCCGGCAGCATCGCCCCGCCGTACATGAACACCGAGGGCGTGTTGCAGCGGACCATGCCCATCATGATCCCGGGCAGCGTCTTGTCGCAGCCGCCGAAGCCGACCAGCGCGTCGTAGGCGTGTCCGCGCATCACCGCCTCGATCGAGTCGGCGATGATTTCGCGGGAGGCGAGCGAGAAGCGCATGCCCCGGTGCGCCATGGACATGCTGTCCGCGACCGAGATGGTGGTGAATTCGCGCGGCGTGCCGCCGGCCGCCGCGACGCCGAGCTTCGCTGCCTCGGCCTGCGCGCGCAGCGGCAGGGAGCAGGGCGTGTTCTCGCCGTAGGTGCTCATCACCCCGACGAAGGGGCGCGCCATGGCATCGTCGTCGAGGCCCATCCCGCGCAGAAAGGCGCGGTGCGCCGTGCGATCGAGGCCTTCGACCGTGATGCGCGATCGAAGCGCGGGGGCGGGCTTGCGGCGTGGCTTGGGCATGGCTTGGCGTTCAGGACGGCGATGGGCGGGCCGATTCCAGGTGGCCGGCGATGATGGCGTCGATCGAGGCGTCGGCCGTGAATCCGAGCGCGAGCGAGCGCAGGGGACGGAATTCGCGCGGCCAGGCGCCGAACTGCGCCTGCAGACCGGGATCGGGCGCGTAGCGCACGCGCGCACCGGCCTCGGCGCCGGCCGCGCGCCCGAGCGCGGCGAGGATTTCGCCGACGCTCGCGATCACGCAGGGCAGGTTGAGCGCCCGCCGCGCGCCGAGGGACTGCGCGGGTAGCAGCGCAGAGTGGATCAGGTTGGCGATGCAGCGCCCGATCGACTGCACCCAGATCACGGCCTCGGGCCCGACCGGCGCCGTGTAGTCGCGGCCCGCCAGGGGCTCGCGGATAAGGTCGCTGTTGAACGCCGAAAGCGCGCCGTTCGGCAGCGGCGGGCGCACCACGATGCCCGGCAGCCGCAGGGCGCGGCCATCGACGAACCCGCGCCGAGTGCAGTCGTCGAGCAGGATCTCGCAGGCGAGCTTCTGCGCGCCGTAGGAAAGCGCCGGGTGCGCCGGCGTGTCGTCGTCGATCCGCGGTGGGAGCGGCGTTCCGAATACGGCGATCGAGCTCGTGTACACGAGCCGCGCGGGGCGGGGGAGCGCACGGCAGGCCTCGAGCACGTTGCGCATGCCGTCGAGGTTCGCGCGCATGCCCAGCGCGAAGTCCGCCTCCGCCGCGCCGCTCACCAGGCCTGCCAGGTGGAACACGACCCGCGTGTCGGCGTCGATGAGCCGCGCGGCGAAATCCGGATCGGCGAGGTCGCCCTGCAGCGCGGCGACGCGCGGGTCGCCCGCGTCTGTGCCGGGCGGGACGCGGTCCGACAGCACCAGGCGCTCGAGCGTGAAATCGCGCCCCTGCGCGTCGCGCAGCGAACCGCGCGCGGCGAGGGCCCGCGCGAGGCGCGTGCCGATGAAGCCGCCGGCGCCGGTGACGACGGCCTTCATCGGCGGGCGCGCCCGCGTGGTGGCGCCTCGGCGAATCTGATATAACTCGGCGCCTGTGCCGCCCGCCCGGGGCGGCCGGCTTTGTCCAGGGGAGGAATCATGCGTTCATTTTTCAGGGCGGCCGCCGGCTCTCTGCTGGCCTCGTTGTCGCTGGCCAGCGTGACGGCGTTGGCGCAGACGGAAATCAGTATATCAAGCTGGGTGCCTCCATCCCATCTGCTGGTGAAGGATTTCCTGCAACCGTGGTCGCAGGAGGTGGAGAAGGCGACCGGCGGGCGCGTCAAGTTCAGGTTCCTGCCCAAGGCGGTCGCCAACCCCATCGGACATCTCGACGCCGTCAAGGACGGGCTCGCCGACCTCGCGTTCATCTCGCACAGCTACACTCCGGCGCGCTTCCCGCTGACGCGCTTCGGCGTGATGCCCTTCGCGGGGCGCGACGCCGAGGCGCGCTCGGTGGCCGTGTGGCGCGTCTACGAGCGCTACCTTATCAAGGCGAACGAGCACCAGGGCGTGAAGCTGCTCACGATCTACACGCACGGGCCCGGCATCATTTTCAATTCCAAGCGTCCGGTGAAAGCCATCAAGGACCTGGCGGGGCTCAAGTTCAGGGTCGGCGGCGGCATGGCGGCGGACGTCGGCGAGGCGATCGGCGCCACGGTGCTGCAGAAGCCCGCGCCGGAATCCTACGAACTGCTCTCACAGGGCATCGTCGACGGGGTGTTCTTTCCGGCCGAATCGATCGCCTCGTTCAAGCTCGAGAAGATCATCCGCTACGCGACCGAGTTTCCGGGCGGTCTGTATTCCGACACGCACGCGGTCATCCTGAACGAGGCCAAGTTCAACAGCCTCTCGAAGCAGGACCAGCAGACCCTGGTGAGGCTCTCCGGGGAGCACATGGCGCGGCTCGCCGGCAAGGCCTGGGACCGGCACGACCGCGACGCCGTCGGGGTGATGAAGACGGCCGGGATCCAGGTCACCCAGGCCGACGCGGCCTTCGTCGGCGCCGTGCGCGAGCGCGTCAAGAACTTCGAGGCCGACTGGATGAAGGAAGCCGCCGCCAAGGGCATCGACGGGGCCAAGGTGCTGGCCGAATTCCGCGCCGAGTTGAAGAAGGCGGAAGCGGGCAAGTAATTCGGCGGCGCGCGGTTAACGCTTGCGCGCGTACTCCGGGTAGAGCGCGATCACGTGCTTCCTGATCTCCATCAGGTAAGCGTCGCGTACGCCGTGCTCGAGCAGGCCGTGGATGGTCTCGTGCAGGTATTCCGCGGGCGTGCCGAGGAATCCGCGCGCGGTCACCATGATCTTGAGCACCGTGTCGAGCGGCAGCCGTCCCGCGTAGCTCGGGTGGTCGCGCCTCACGATGAAGGCGATCGCGTTCAGCTCCCGTTCGCCCGTATTCACCTTCACCCAGCGCGGGCAGTAGGAGCCGAGCACCATCTCGCGCCGCCACAGCAGCCGCAACTCGTCCTCGGCGCAGTCGCCGCGGATGCGGAACGCCACGCCGCGGCAGGAGCCGCCCGTGTCCAGCCCGAGGACGAGGCCCGGCTTCTGCAGCGAGCCGCGGTTGACGTGCGACCACAGGCAGAAGCGGCGGTGGAAGCCGTGCAGCCTGGCCACGTGCCGCTCCTCGAATTGGAGGAGCGGGTTCCAGATGAGCGAGCCGTAGCCGAACAGCCAGACGTCCCCGCCGCGGGGGTGCGACTCGAGGACCGACTGCAGCGAGGCCTCGCGCTCGGCGTCGGAGAGCACGCGCGCGCCGGGGTTCGCCTGGCGGAAGAGCTTCAGCAGGCGGTCGGACTCCAGGTCGGCGCGCGTGAGCATTGCGTGCGCGTCGCCCCCCGTCAGGCGGCCTTCGCGGCCGCCTGCGGGTTGCGGAACGCCTCGAGGAGCCGTGCTTCGTGCTCCTTGGCCTGCTTCAGGTGCCTCAGCTTTACGTGGCCGAAGCCGCGTATCTCCTCCGGAACGGAAGCGATCTCAACGGCGAGCTTCGCGTTCTCCTTCGACAGTCCGCGCAGCAGTTCCTCCACCGTCGCTTCATAGTCCCCGATCAGGCGCCGCTCGGTCCGGCGCTCCTCGGTGCGGCCGAAGACGTCGAAGGCGGTGCCGCGCAGGCCTTTCAGCTTCGCGAGGATCCGGAACCCGGTCATCATCCAAGCGCCGAACTCGGATTTCCTCGCGATCCCGGTGACCGGGTCCGGCCTGTTCAGCAGCGGCGGGGCGAGATGGAACTTGAGCGTGTAGTCGCCTTCGAACATGGCCTCGATTCTCTGCCTGAAGCGCGGGTCGGAATGCAGGCGCGCGACCTCGTACTCGTCCTTGTAGGCCATGAGCTTGAACCCGTAGCGCGCCACGGCCTCGGCGAGCTGCGCGCCGCCGGTCGCCTGCGCCTCGGCCTTGCGCACGCGCTCGACCAGGCTGCGGTAGCGCTGCGCGTAGGCCGCGTCCTGATAGCCGGTGAGGAATTCGGCCCGGCGCGCGATCATCTCGTCCAGGTTGCGCGAGAGGGTCTGGGAGATCGTGATCACTTCGGCCGGCGCCGCGAGCCTTGCCACCTGCGCGGCGTCGACCGCGGCGCGCCGGCCCCATAGAAAGCTCGTCCGGTTGAAATCCACCGCCACGGCGTTCAGCTCGATCGCCTTCAGGATCGAGGCCTCGGCGAGCGGCACCCAGCCCTTCTGCCAGGCGTAGCCGAGCATGAACATGTTGGTGGCGATCGAATCGCCCATGAGCGCAGTGGACAGGCGCCCGGCTTCCACCGCCTCCACGTTCGCTGCGCCCGCGGCCTCGCGGATCTCCTCCAGGAACGCCTGGCCCGGAAGCTTCCAGTCGGGATTGCGCACGAACTCCGCGGTCGGCGCCGTGGTGGTGTTCACCGCGACGCGGGTGCGCTCGGCCGACATGCGCGACAGCGCGTCTCCGCTCGCCGTCACCACGAGGTCGCAGCCGACGACGAGGTCCGCGGCGCCGGTCCCCAGGCGTGTCGAGTGCAGCTCCTCCGGGCTGGAGGCGATCTTCACGTGCGACATCACCGGCCCGCCCTTCTGCGCGAGGCCCGACATGTCGAGCACCGACACGCCCTTGCCTTCGACGTGGGCCGCCATGGCGAGAATCTGGCCGATGGTGACGACGCCGGTGCCGCCGATGCCGGTCACCAGAACGCCGAAAGGCTGTTCGAGCTCGGCAATCCGCGGCCCGGGGACGGCCGCGAAGCCCTCGACGGAAACCGATGCGGTCTTGCCCTTTCTGAGCGTACCGCCCTCGACGGTGACGAAGCTCGGGCAGAAGCCCTTGACGCAGGAATAGTCCTTGTTGCAGGTGGACTGGTTGATCCTGCGCTTGCGTCCGTACTCGGTCTCGAGCGGCTCGACCGACAGGCAGTTCGACTTGTCGCTGCAGTCGCCGCAGCCTTCGCACACCAGCTCGTTGATGACCACGCGCTTGGGCGGATCGGGGAATTCGTTGCGCTTGCGGCGGCGGCGCTTCTCGGAGGCGCAGGTCTGCACGTAGATGATCGCCGACACGCCCTTCGCTTCCCGCAGTTCGCGCTGCACGGCGTCCATGTCGTCGCGATTGCGCAGGGTGACGCCGGGGGCCCAGTTCAGTCCGGCCGGGAGCGCCTCCTTCTCGTCGACCACGACCACGATGGGCCGCAC
>Ga0080064_1003868_pt1 | contig 20428 bp, 19 predicted proteins | sample Subgrocontami54m_FD_69260 | JGI IMG/M metagenome (GOLD analysis project Ga0080064, IMG submission 69260) | Subsurface groundwater microbial communities from S. Glens Falls, New York, USA - GMW46 contaminated, 5.4 m (SPADES assembly) (version 2) ...
GCATCGTGGCGATCAGCTCCCGCTCATGATGCCGGCCCCAGCGGTGCGACGCTTCCAGCGCCTCCCTTAGAAGCTCCAGCGCCTCCGGCCGGCGCTCCGCAACTTCCCGGCGCATGACCCAAAGAGAATAAACAAAGGGCAGCTTGGTCCAGCTGGTCCAGGCCTCTCCCAGATCCCACCACTGCAGGGGGTCGGCTGATTGGTTGGCCCGAAGGGCCTCGTCACCGATCAGCAGGGCGGCGGGGTATTCATCGAGGATCTCCGGGTAGCGCAGCGGCGTCACCTCCAGCTTGATCTTGAGCTGCCGCTGCCGCGCGACCAGCTTCAGCAGCACGGGCGTCGTCGCCCCCTGGTTGCTGACGCCGATGGTGCGGCCCTTCAACGTGGAGAGGGGCTGGCGGCTCACCACCAGCACGCTGTGAACGCCGGCGTCGGAGCGGATGCACAGCCCCGGCACCGGGATCAGCTCCTCTTGATGCCGCAGGTAAAGGACCGAGGAGACCGCGCTGGCGTCCAGCTCGCCGGAGAGCAGCCGGCGGTTCAGGTCGGCCGGAGTCCCCTTCGACAAGCTCAGGGTGAGCGGGGAACCCGCGCCGACGAGTCCTTCGCGCAGCGCGTAGGTGACCGGCCAGGTATTGAGGAACTCGATGTCGCCCAGCTGCAATCCTCTGTCATCTCGAGGAGCAAAGCGACGAGAGATCCCATTTTGAAAATCAAGATTTCTCGGCCTTCGGCCTCGAAATGACTCTTTTGTGAGTTTGTCCATCAATTCCGATTCCTTGCCCCATACAAACTATCAATGAGCCGCGGCGTCCGGCCGGCCTTCTCGATCATCGAGGTCAGCTCGTCCATCGAGGGGGCATCGTAATGGTTGGCGCCGGCCGCCTTGACGATCCGCTCCTCCATGTTGGTCGAGCCGACGTCGTCCACGCCGAAGTCCAGCGCCACCTGGATCATCTTGGTGCCGACGTAGGTCCAGAGCAGCTTGATGTGCGGCACATTGTCCAGCATGAGGCGGGAGACCGCATAGACCTTCAGGTCCTCGAAGCCGGTGGTGGCGGGGAGGTCCGGGAAGGCGGTCCCTTCGGCGTGATAGGAAAGGGGCACGAAGGCCTGCACGCCCCGCGTCTCATCCTGCAGCGCCCGGATCGCCAGCATATGGTCCACCCGCTCCTCGATCGTCTCCACGTGGCCGTAGAGCATCGTCGCGTTGGTGGGCAGCCCGTTCAAGTGGGCCTGTTTCTGCACCTCAACCCACCGCTCTCCGGAGATCTTCTCCGGACAGATGATGTCGCGCACCCGCCGGGCTAAGATCTCGGCGCCGCCGCCGGGCATGCAGTCCATGCCGGCCGCCTTGAGGCGCTGGAAGACCTCGTCCACCGAGAGCCGGTACAGCTTTGAGAAGAAATCAATCTCCACCGAGGTGAAGGCCTTCACGGTGGCGCCCGGCACGATCCGCTTCAACGTCCGGAACATCTCCTCGTAATATTCGAACGGGAGCTTCGGGTTCAACCCGCCGGTGATGTGGAACTCCCGCACGCCGACCCTGGCCCCGGCCTCCGCTTTCTTGGCGATCTCCTCCAGCGGGAAGGTGTAGGCCTCCTTGTGCCCGAGCGGCCGGTAGAAGGCGCAGAGCCCGCAAGAGAGAACGCAGGCATTAGAATAATTCAGGTGCAGCGTGTGGGTGTAATAGGTCGCGTCGCCGTGCAGGCGCTCCCGCACGGTGTTGGCCAGCGCCCCCAGCGTGAAGAGGTCGGCGTCGAACAGCCGGATCCCTTCCTCCCGGGTCAGCCGCGCGCCGGCCTCCACTTTTTCGGCGATGCCGGAGTAGTCACCGTTCACGGTAACCACCCCTCACCCTTGCCCTCTCCCCCTCACCTTTATCCTCTCCCCCTTCAGGGGGAGAGGGTAGGGTGAGGGGGCGGAGTGAGTGGTCTCCTCGTCCATGACCGGCATCCCGGTCCAGCGGCGGCTCAGCTCGTGGGGGATCTTCATCAAATCCAGCACGCGGGCCACCATGAAATCCACGAGGTCTTCGATCCTTTTCGGGGCGTGGTAGAAACCAGGGTTGGCCGGCACGACGTGCACGCCGGCCTGCGAGAGGGTCAGCATGTTCTGCAGCGTGATTTGCGAGAGGGGCGTCTCCCGGGGCACAACAATCAGCGGACGGCGCTCTTTAAGGCAGACCTCCGCCGCCCGGTGGATCAAGTTGGAGGAGATGCCGTGCGCGATCGAGCCGATCGTTCCGGTCGAGCAGGGAATCACCACCATGCCGGAGGTCGGGAAAGAACCGCTCGCCAGCGGCGAGGCCAGGTCCCGGACATCCTCCTCCCGGTAGCCGGTCGCCCCGAGGTGGTCCTTGAGATCGCCTGACCCAAGCTCCACCCCCATCACCTGCCGGCCGGCGGGGCTCACCACAACATACGGCTCCAACCCCTGCCCGATCAGCACTTCGAGCAGGCGGACGGCGTAACAGGAACCGGAAGCGCCGGTGATCGCGACGATCGGATGGGTCACAGTTTTAAGTCCAACAGGGTGAATAGAAAGAAGCTGACGCTGATCCAGCCGTTCACGGTGAAAAAAGCTTTGTTGATCCGCTCCAGCCGGCCGGGGCCCACCAGCCACTGCTCATACCCCAATAACCCGGCGAGGACCCCCCAGCCCGCCCAGAACCAGACCCCAAACCCGGAGAGAAGGCCGAAACCGGCGAATCCCATAGCCGAAAGAGTATGACAGAGGCGGGAGATCCACAGGGCTTTCCGGGGCCCGAAACGTTGAGGAATCGAATATACGCCGTGCCGACGATCGAAGTCAAGATCGAGCAGGGCGTAGAGGATGTCGAAGCCGGCCGTCCAGAAAGCAACACCCAGCGCCAGCGGAAGGATGTTGATTTCCCAGTACCCGGTGACCGCCAGCCACCCCGCCGCGGGAGCGGCCCCCAGCACCAGCCCCAGCCAGAAATGGCATCCCCAGGTGAACCGCTTCGTGGCGGGGTAACCCACCAGCAAGATCAGGGCCACCGGCGCGAGGCGCAGACACAGGGGATTGAGCCGGGCCGCCGAAAAGAGAAAGAGGGCGGTCGCCGCGGCGGCCAAGCCCCACAGCACCGGCGGCTTCACCCGCCCCGCCGGCACCGGCCAGTTCTTTGTGCGGGGATTCAGCCGGTCCAGCGGAAGATCTATCAGCCGGTTGAGCGCCATCCCGGCCGTCCGTGCCGCCACCATCGCCAGCGTCACCCATCCGACCGTGCTCCAAGCCGGGCTGCCGGCGGCCGCCGTCCAGAGCCCGAGGTAAGCGAACGGCAGCGCGAAAACCGTGTGCTCGAGCTTCAGCGCTTCGGCAACATCCGCCGGCTTCACTTCACCCGCATGATCCAGACCACCGACATGTTCACCGGGCGGGAGGCGTATGCCCCCCCATTCCAGCTGGGGGAGGAGATATTAGTGGGACCCAATCGCATAAAGGGATGAAAGGGCGGAAAGAAACCGTCTTCATTCCCAACGCTACCACCGGTTTGGGGGACAAAGATAGACCAGGCACCGCTACCGTCCGCGCGCACCCAGAGATTACCGGTGGCCTCCTGCATCGTGCCGGAGACGGTCCCACCCCGCAGGAACCGGCCGCCGCCGGTGTACCCACCAGCGGGTATGTTGTTCAGGTTCGGCATCGTCTGCCCGTTGTAAGGAGACCCGGCGTCATTCAGCCTCTGCCCATTGCACTCCACCCAGCCCGCCGGAAGGGCCGGCGTGCCGGCCGCAGATTTGTGCCAATCGGCGCCCCCGCTCCGCCGCCCACCGCCTGCCATTGTCCCCCGTTGTTGAAGAACATCAGCGCCCCCATGGTCGTGTCGTATACCACCAAACCGGCGACGGGAGCGGCAATCGCCTGCCGCTGCGCGGTGGTCATCCGGGGCGGGAGGAAACCTTGCGTCGTGGAAGCCATCTCCACCACGGCGCTGTCCGCCGGCTCCGTGGTGCCGATCCCCACGTTGCCGGTGTTGGTAATTGCCATTCGGGCAGGATAGGTGTTGGTCAGGTTCGGCAATGCTTCATCCCCTGTGTCTGTCGCAAACAGAAGCCTTCCCGGCCCGGAGCGAAGGACCACATCCCCCACCTGCGAATCCATCGAGTAGTGGCCTGCGGCTCCTGTGGCCACCCCCAATGCCCCGCGAAATCGTCTGTTCGATGTCAGGAATTGAATGGAAGGGCTCAGATTCGCGGCGGCCGGTTCAACCACAATGCCTGCCGCCGGCTGATTGTTCGGCCAAGGACCGGATCGAACATGCAGACCGGTGATGGGAGCCGCCGTCCCGATCCCCACGTTCAGGGTCCCGCCACCGGCGCCCGGCAGGAACAGCACCTTATCGGCGGCGCCGGGATAGCCGACCACGCGCAGCGCGGCCGGATCCCGATCCGGATTCGTGTACCCTTGGCCGATCCACAGCTTATCGTAGATCGCCGCCACCCCGTCGGGGGGCGTCACCCCGTTGTAGGCCGTCCCCACCGTGAGCGAGGTCACGTGCAGATCCCCCGTCGTCGCGCTGGAGGGATAGTACGTCACCAACTCGATCGTCTCCGCGTAGACAAAACCGGCCGCGAGTCCCACTCCCAGCAGCGCAAGAAACCCTACCCTCGGAAATCTGTTCATCTCTGTCTCCTTACTCAACCATGCAACCGTTTTTGAATCGCCTCGTAGGCCTGCTTACCCAGCGCGACCGCTTGTTCCGCCTGCCGCCGGCTGATGGGCTCTTGCCCCTCTTCATCCGGATAACGCGCTTCTGTCGCGTAAGGGGTCAGCCCATCAATTCGGTCCAGTTTCTTGATCAGGTCCGGGGCCATAGCGCACAACTCCAAGAGTTGGCCCAATTCATGGATTTTCTCAAACCGCACGCCGTGGAGAGTCAGTAAAGCCTTCAGGCTTTTTTCAGCGCATTGCTGGGCGTGGAAACAGACAGTGTCCAAAGGACACTCCGGGTCGGGTAACAACAAGGTGTGTTGCGCGTTTTTCAGATCGTTGGCTGCCTTGCGCATCCACTGGAGGGCCAACTGCTTACGCGGCCCGGTCATAGAGAACCTTTCCTTGATGGGCGGCCGGGTAGATCACCGTTCCGATAACATCCCGAAAGCGCTCGAACGCTTCCGGACGCACGATCACGATATCTTTGGCAACGCCCGCGCGGCGGAGCGCTCTATAAAGCTCTACCGCCACCTGGCGTTTTGATTCCCCCTTGTTTGTGACGACCATTAAATCCACGTCGCTACCTGGTCCGGCATGTCCGGTGGCATGAGACCCGAAAAGGATGACCTTCTCCGGATCCGCCAGATTGACGATTTTGCGTACCATTTTCTTAATGACTTCATGAATTCCGGACACTGAAGGGCTCTCCGTTACTCTCTGCCGATCCCAATACGGGGATTTGCACTTGGGGCAAATCCGGATCTCTGTCTTTCTTGGAATCCAGCCATGCCCACAGCGACAACATTGGAGATTTTGAATGGCTATGTTCATTTACTTATAAGTATACCCTATAAATAGCTTCACTTCACCCGCATGATCCAGACCACCGACATGTTCACCGGGCGGGAAGCGAATAATACCTGCTGGTTCCAGCCCGTATTCGTGTTGGCAGCCTGAAACGTATTCATAGGAACAACGGGGCCAACGGAGCTATCCATGTCGCTTTGCCCGTTCGCCTGTTGCGATGGAAGGTACGCCCAAGGCAAACCGGGTGCGTGTCCTGAGATGCGTAGGTGTAGGGTCCCATCCTGCATCGCGCCGGAGGTTGTCCCACCCCGCAGGAATCTTCCGCCGCCGTAACCGGCTGCCGTGTTGAGGTTCGGGAGGGTCTGCCCGTTGTAAGGAGACCCCGCGTCATTCAGCCTCTGCCCGTTGCACTCCACCCAGCCCGCCGGAAGGGCCGGCGTGCCGGTCGCGGATTTGTGCCAGGCCACGATCGTGCCGATCGGCACGCCCGCACCCCCTCCTCCCCCCACCGCCTGCCATTGTGTCCCGTCGTAAAACATCAGCCCCCGCACGGTCGTGTCATACACCACCAGCCCCGTCGCGGGAGCAGCGATCGCCTGCCGCTGCGCGGCAGTCATCCGGGGAGGAAGGAAACCTTGCGTCGTAGAGGCCATCTCCACGACGGCGCTGGCCGCAGGCGCCGCCGTGCCGATCCCCACGTTGCCGTCAGAATGCACCCGCATCCTTTCCGTGCCATTGGTATGAAAAGTGATCGGTTGCGCCGACTCCGTAGTTAACCGAGTTTCTCCGGCAATGCAAACCAGGGCCGTAAGATCTCCTGTCGGAGATCCATCCCCTACCCAGCCAATCTCTGTTCCATTGGACGTGCGAAAGCTCAGATAGGGTTCGGCCGCAGCCTGACCCGCGGCATCAGGATCCTGGAGAATCATGGTGGGCAGGGTTCCCGAGGAGCTTGCTATGACATGCAGCCCAGCCGCGGGGTTCGCCGTCCCGATGCCAACGTTCAAGCTCCCCCGCTCGGCGCCCGGCAGGAACAGCACCTTATCCCGGGCGCCGGGATAGCCGACCACGCGCAGCGCGGCCGGATCCCGATCCGGATTCGTGTATCCTTGGCCGATCCACAGCTTATCGTAGATCGCCGCCACACCGTCGGGGGGAGTCTCCCCGGTGTAGTCCGTCCCCACCGTGAGCGAGGTCACGTGCAGATCCCCCGTCGTCGCGCTGGAGGGATAGTAGGTCACCAACTCGATCGTCTCCGCCCGGGCCAGACTGGCCATCATCAGACCCAAACCGATCACCGCCGGCAGGATTTTACGGAACAAGTTCATTCCCTCCTTGTGTGTGAATCACAGGCCGTACTCGGCTCAACCACATGGCAGCGCAAAAACCGTGTGCTCGAACTTCAACGCCTCAGCAACGTCGTTCAAACGCACAGATTTCTATACTGAGGGAGAATGTTTCGGGTACCAAATCGTTTGGAAACCGGAAACCGTTTTCCGGACTCTCTCGAAGTCGCCGTCTGCATGCCACAAAGGAACCCGGTATGAAATGGCCACGGCTGAAATCAGGGTATCCGCGGCAGCCACTCGTCGGCCCGCGCGGCTCAACGCAAAGCTCATCTCCTCCGCTTGATGCCATTCGCGAAAGGTCGTTGCCAGACAGGGAATCGCTTCGAGATCTGCGCGAAAACCTCCAAACTCTTGAATCGAGCGGGCTCCCGCCATTACCTCTAACCGAATCATCTCCGTGATAACCGCGCGGCCTGATTCCACCAGCGCTGTCAACACCCGCTTCATCTCTTCAGGAGGATCTCGGCGGAAAATATCCACCCAAATGGAGGAGTCAACTAAAACGGATGCCTCAACCACGCCGGCGCAAGCGGAGCAATTCTGCTCGGCTGATCATGGACATTCGCCCAAACCGGCTGATCAACCGCTTCATGTGTTCCCGGCGGATAATTTCACGCAAGGACCGCTCGACCAGCTCCCGCTTGCTCTTGGGGCGCAGGATTTCCCAAGCTTCCTTGATTAATTTATCGTCTATGTCAATAGTTGTCCTCATTGTATGCCCTCCCTATGCATAAATATAGCATAAGAAATGATGCATTTCAATGGCAGGAACCCGCCGATATTCCGATTCCCCGTAAAACCTTCACGAGGGTTCCCTCCCATCCTGAAAAGCGCTCTCCGGCAGGTGCATCCTCAGCCGGGCCAGGATCTCCCGCCCCTGCGATTCCTCCATGCCCAAGCCGAACCAAGTGATGCCAGCCCCCGCCCGGAAAAGGACGGCGGGCCAGATCCCCAGAAACCGCAGCGCCCCCTCGATCCCGGCGAGAATCCTTTGCAGTTGGAGCCTCTCCGCCAGCTTCATCTGTCCGCCCTCCCGATCCCGCGCGTACCGTTGCAGGTCCGGACGGCCGCCGCGCATCTCCCGGATCGAATCCACGGAGAAGCTCCTCCATTTCCCCATCCCCCAAAAGCTCTCCCGGAGCATCAGGTGGCCCTCCTCCAGCTTGAGCGTTTCCTGGCCGAACAAGCTGACGAGGATCCCCCACAACCACATCTTCCCGACAAAAAACCCAACCAGGAAGAACGGGATGCCGAGGATCAAGCAGGAGAAGAATTCCGCCGGGCTTTGAGGGCGGACGATTCCCCTACCCATCAGGAAAATCACCAGGAGGAAGGGCTGGAAAGGAAAAACCAGCAGCAACAGCAGCAGCGCGATCCAGGGCCTGCGCACCGGGACCGAGATTTCATAATCGGTCACAGGCCGAATTCAGCCCAGCGGCGGGTGACTTGGGCCCGGATCTCTGGGCTCATCTCTATCATTTCCGGCCAGCCGCGGGGGCACCCTTCCTCCGGCAGCTTGGCGGTGGCGTCAATCCCCATCTTGGAACCGAAGTTCCACTCCGGCGAGGCATGGTTCAAGGTGTCCACCGGCCCCTCGACAAAGAAGCAGTCCCTTTTCGGGTCAATGTTCATGAAGGCCAGCCATGCGGCTTCGCTTACGTTCTGCACGTCCACCCACGCATCCACGAGGATGATCACCTTGGTGAGCGACATCTGCCCCAATCCCCAGAGGGCGTGCGCCACCTTGCGGGCCTGGCCGGGATAGGTTTTCTTGATGGAGACGATGACGCCGTTGTTGAAGATTCCCTCGGCGGGGAAGTTCATGTCCACAATCTCCGGCACCATCTTCCGGATGAGCGGCAGGAAGGCCCTCTCCGTGGTCTTGCCAAGCCAGAGGTCCTCCATCGGCGGCTTGCCGACGATCGTGGTGAGGTAGACCGGGTTCTTTCGGTGCGTGATCGCCGTGACGTGGAAAACCGGGTAGGGCTCGGGGAGGGAATAGTAGCCGGTGTGGTCGCCGAAGGGGCCCTCGGTCTGCAGCTCGCCGACCTGCACGTATCCTTCGATCACGATCTCCGCCTGCGCCGGCACCTCCAGGTCCACCGTGACCCCCTTCACCAGCTCCACCGGTTCCTTGCGCAGGAACCCGGCAAACAGGTACTCGTCAATCTCCGGAGGCAGCGGAGCGCTGGCGACGTAAACGGAGGCCGGGTCCCCGCCGATGGCAATCGCCACCGGCATCTTCTCCCCCTTGGCGTAACCCCGCCAATGCTCCGCCCCGTCCTTGTGCAGCTGCCAATGCATCAGCAGCGTGCGATCATCCACCACTTGCAGCCGATAGAGCCCCACGTTGCGGCGGCCGGTGGCCTTGTTGCGGGTGATCGTCGCCCCCAGCGTGATGTACCGGCCGGCATCTTGCGGCCAACAATGGAGGACCGGTAGAGAAAATAGGGACGTTTCTAGAAACGTCCCTATTTTATTGACCACTTCTTGGCAGGGGGCGCGGGAGACAATCTTGGGCGGGAACTGCGCCATCTCCGCCAGCTTCGGCAGGAGACTCAGCTTCTCCAGCAGGCCGGTGGGATTGGGAATCTCCATCAGCTTCTCGATCCGGGCCGGGATCTCGTTGAGATCCCCCACGCCGAGCGCGATCTCCATCCGCCGCTTCGTGCCGAACAAGTTGATCGCCAGCGGAATGGAAGAACCTTTGGGTTGCTCGAACAGCAGGGCCTGTCCGCCGACGCCGGACTTCATCACCCGGTCGGCAATCTCGGTGATCTCCAGATGGGGATCCACCGGGACTTTGACCCGTTTCAGCTCGCCCCGGCGGTCCAGCTCGGAGATGAATTCAGAGAGATTTTTGAATGCCATGGAAGTGGAAACAGAATACCTTAAAGCCGGACCCCCTGGTAGAGGAGAACCACCCTCCCGGTGAAAGGTTCCGCCCGGACGTCGGAAAAACCGGCCTCTTTCAAGAGGGAGAGGACTTTCTCCGGGTCCATGAAGCCGAGAATAGAACGGCGCAGGTAGAGAAACGGCCAGAGCTTTCCGGTGGTCAACAGGCCCAGCGGGGGAAGGACGAGCGTCAGCCAGAGCCAGTGCCCGATCCGCAGCAGCGGGTTGCGGGGACGGCCGAACTCCAGGAGGGCAATCCGGCCGCCGGGCCGGACCACCCGGTGGAGCTCCCGGAAGACGCCGGCCAGATCGCTCACGTTGCGCAGCGCGAAGCCGATCGTGGCCGCGTTGAAACTCTGCGGCGGAAAAGGCAGCTGCTCCGCCCGGGCTTGAATGTAGCGCATGTGCCAGCCGGCCACCGGATGGCGGCGGAGTTTTTCGGAGGCGGAGAGGAGCATCGGGTGGGAGAGATCACAGGCCGTCACCATCCCCAGCGGCAGCATCTTGAGGACCGATTCCACGGCCAGGTCACCGGTGCCGCTGGCCAGGTCCAGCACCCGCATGCCGGGCTGAAGGTTCAGGCTCTCGATCGTGCGCCGCCGCCAGCCGTGGTCCATCCCCAGACTGGCGATCCGGTTGAAGGCGTCGTATCCCGGCGTGATCGTGTCGAACAGCCGATGGATAAAACTTTCTTTCGTCATGATGTTACCTCAGCAATGGCCGCGCGGGTTTCCCGGCAGAGGAAACGGATCTGCTCCGGCGAGATGGAGAGGGGCGGCATCAGCACGATCACGTTGCCCAGCGGGCGCAGGAGGATGCCGCGCCCGCGCAGGGACTCGCAGACCCGGACACCGGTGCGCGCTTCCCAGGGGTAGGCCTCCTTCGTCCGCTTGTCCTTCACCAGTTCGATGCCGGCCATGAGCCCTCGTTGGCGGACCTCGCCGACGTGCGGCAGCTTGCAGAATTTTTCAAGCTCTCGGGCGAACAGGCGGATCTTGGGCTGCAGTTTCGCGATCACCCTTTCCCGCCGGAACAGGCGCAGATTCTCCAGCGCCACCGCGCAGCCAAGCGGGTTGCCGGTGTAACTGTGGCCGTGGAAAAAAGTCCTCAGCGATTTGTAGGGGCCGAGGAAACCGCGGTAGACCCGCTCTGTCGTGAGGGTGGCCGCCAGCGGTAAATAACCGCCGGTGATCCCCTTGGCCAGGCAGAGGAAATCCGGCTGCACCTTTTCCCATTCGCAGGCGAACATCTTGCCGGTCCGGCCGAACCCCACCGCCACCTCATCGGCGATCAGGAAGAGCCGGTGCCGCCGGCAGAGCCGCTCCACCGCTTTCAGCCAGCCGGGCGGCTGGAGGATCATCCCGGCGGCTCCCTGCACCAGCGGTTCCACCACCACCGCCGCGATCTCCCGGTGGTGGGCTTTCAGCGTTTGCCTCAACGCGCGGAGGGAATCCTTCGCTGAGACGCCGCGGTACGGGTAGGGGGCCGGGACCTTGAACCCTTTGAAGAGCAGCGGGCCGTAGACCTGGTGGAACAGGTCAATGCCGCCGACGCTCACCGAACCGACGGTGTCGCCGTGGTAGGCGTTGACGAAATGGACGAACCGTTTGCGCGCCGGCTGCCCGTTCTGCTGCCAATATTGAAACGCCATTTTGAGCGCGATCTCCACGGCGGTTGAACCACTGTCGGAGTAGAAGACCCGGGAGAGGCCGCGCGGAGCGATCCGCAACAGCTCATCCGCCAGCTCAATGGCTGGAACGTTGGAACAACCCAGCAGCGTGGAATGGGCCAGCTTGCCCGCCTGCTCCCGCAGCGCTTGGGTAAGCGCCGGGTGGCGGTGCCCGTGCAGGTTGACCCAGAGGGAAGAAACACCGTCCAGATACCGGTTGCCCCGCGTATCGGTGAGGGTAACCCCTTCCCCGGACTCCGCCACGAGCGGCTCCTCTTTTTCCCAGTCGGCCATCTGCGTGAAGGGGTGCCAGAGGCGGGACCGGTCCAATCGGCTCAGGCGGGCGCGCCGTGCCTGCCGCCGTTGGAGCGCCGAACGGATCTGGCTCAGCAAAGCATCCGCTTTCAGGTGAGGCGCGATCCGTTCCGGTGTGGGAGAGGAAAGACGCGGCACCACCCCGAACAACGGCACACCGCCCAGTTTCCGGATGACCGCCGGGTTGGTCCGCTCTGCCGGCGTCGGCCGGCCGCTTCGGCCGTTGAGGATCACTCCAGCCACCTCCAATCCCTGGGCGCGGGCCGATTCCAGCGTCAGCAACGTGTGGTTGATCGTCCCGAGGCCGGCCCGCCCCACCACCAGCAGAGGAAGGTTCAGCCGCCGGGCCAGGTCGGCCACCGTGTGCCGCGAATTCAAAGGAACCAGCAGCCCGCCGATCCCTTCGACGAGGATCAGGTCGTGCTTTTGTGCGAGGAGGCGAAAGGCCCGCTCGATGCGATCCAAAGAAATAGGGACAGTCCCCTTCGGGGACAGTCCCTGCGCCACCCACGGAGCGACCGGGGGCTCAAAGCGATAAGGGCAGACCAGCTCGATCGGATCATCGCAGCCGGCGGCGCGCATCAGAAGCCGGGCGTCTTCGGAAACCAGCTGTCTTGGGGTGCCAGGATTAATCCTGGCACCCATTTTGCAGCCGGTCGCCACCGGCTTCATCACGCCGACGCTCAACCCGCGCCTCCGGAAAACAGCCGCCAGCGCGGCGGTGACCGCAGTCTTGCCTACCCCGGTGTCGGTGCCGGTGACAAAAAACCCGAGAGGTTCATTCACTGCAGAAGAGCGGGGGGCGGCCGCTGACGGTGAACTCCTTCGGAGGCAGCACGCCGATGAAATCATCGGCGGAGGCCCCCTGGAGGATCGCCGCCGTGATCACGCCGGAGGAGGCGGTGGTGAGGGAATGGAGGGTGGAGAAGATCCTCGGGATGTTGACGCTGGCGTACGGGGCCCCGCCGGAGCCGTAGAGGCCCAACAGCCGGACCGTGTGCTCATAGAGCTCGCGCGCGCGGGCTTCCAGGCCAAGCGCCCGCAGGAAGAGCACGAACCCGAAGGCGGCCTCCGGCTGGAACATCTGCTCCAGTTTGGCCCGGTGCTCCGGCGGCACCTGCACGAACGGATCCACGAAGGTGGCCCGGAAATAATAAAGCCCTTCCAGCCCTTCCGGCGCGGGCAGATGCGCGGCGTCCTCCACCTGGGCCAGCGGCACGCGGACCAGGAACCGCTCCTCCACGTACCGGGCGGCCAGCCGGGCCAGGTCCAGGTCATACGGCAGGAAGACGTAAGCGGCCCAGGTGTTGTTGTCCACCGCCACGCTGGGCAGCCCGTCGGTGCCGGTGTACAGCGTCCCCCGCGGGTCCAGCGCCGAAACGAAGTGGTCCTGCTGCCAGAAGCAGCGGCGGGCCCCCTCCATCAGCAGCTCGTGCCGCCGGACCAGCTCCGCCAGGAATTTCTCCCGCTGGGGGAGGTGTTTCCGGGTGGCCCGGTAAGCCAGGCGGAACGTTCCGGCCGCGTCAATGCAATGCTCCAGGATCACGTGCTCGTAGCGCCGGTTCAGGTCCCCCTCGTAGACCCGGTACCCCATTTCATCGCCGCGGGCGAGATCATCCGCGTTGTGCAGTCCGGCCCGGACCAGGCCGTAGCGGGGATCTCCCGGTTCCATCACCTGGAGGGGGAAGAGGTATTCCTCCACCGCTTTGTTCGCCCAGGCGATCAGGGCGGCGTCGCCATGCGCCAGCGCGTAGGAGTAAAGGGCGTTCAAGCACCAGCAATTGGCCCCGGCCGGCCCGCGCGGATCAATGAAGGAATCCCCCCGCGTGTTGTAGGAGAAATGCCACAGCCCGTGGAACCCCTTGGCTCTCTCCTGGTGCGCCAGCTGCATCACCCGCCCGGCCTGGTAGCCGGCGGACCGGATGCGGCCGGCCTTCAAATCGGCGTAAATGGAGAGGGCCACGTCGTAGATCCAGATCCGGCCGAACGCGGCGACCGATTTGGAATCGGGATGAGCGGCGTCTTCCTTAAAGCTGCGCCGCAGGCCCTGGAAATCGAAGCCGACCTGCCCGTTGACGCTGGGCTCCATCAGCTTCTGGTTATCGAGAAACTCCAGGTTTTCTTTCAGGAAATCTGCAGGCATTTTTTGAAGGCCTCCAACGCTTCTTCCAGATCCCCCGCCGTGTGCAGCGCCGTGAGACTGGTGCGGATCCGGGCGGATCCTTCCGGGACCGTCGGCGGCCGGATGCCGGGCGCGTAAACGCCGGCCTCTTCCAGCGCCTTGGCTAGGATCATCGTCTCCCGGTTGCCCCCCACCCGGACCGGGACAATCGGGCTACTGTCCGAGATAAGCTCGCATCCCAAACTTTTCAGCCCGGAGGTCCACCGGCGGACGTTCTCCCACAGCCGCCGGCGCAGGTCCGGTTCCCGCCGGACCACCTCCAGCGCCGCCAGCGCGGCGGCGGAACAGGCCGGCGCGGGGGCGGTAGTGTAGATGAAGGAGCGGGCCCGGTTGCGCAGCAACTCAACAACCACTTTCGGGCCGGCGAGATAGCCGCCCTGCGATCCCAGCGCCTTAGAAAGGGTGCCCATCTGGAGGATATCCTTGGGGTCCATGCTGAAATGCTCCAGAGAACCCCGCCCCTCCAACCCGAAGACGCCGGTGCCGTGCGCGTCGTCCACCAGCAGCCAGCATTCATACCGGCGGCTGATCTCCGCGATCTCCGGCAGCGGCGGCAAATCCCCATCCATTGAGAAGACCCCTTCGGTAACCACCAGGGCCCGCCGGTAACGGCCGCGGCGCTCACTCAACACCTCTTCCAGCCGGCCGGCATCCGCGTGCGGGTAGACGCGCAGCGCCGCCCCGCTCAGCCGGCAGGCGTCAATCAAACTGGCGTGGTTCAAGCGGTCGCCGACCACCAGGTCCTGCGGGCCGGTCAAGGCGGTGATGACCCCGAGGTTCGCCATGTAGCCGGTGGAGAAGAGCAAACAGTCCTCCGCCTGCTTGAAGCGGGCCAGCTCCCGCTCCAGCTCCTCGTGCGGCGGCAGGTTCCCGCCGATCAGGCGGGCCGACCCGGAGCCGGCCCCGTACCGGGCGGCCGCCTCTTCGGCGGCGGCGACGACAGCCGGATGCCGGGCTAGCCCGAGGTACCCGTTGGAGGAAAGATGGATGAGCCAGCGCCCCTCCACCTGGATACGGGCCCCCTCCACCGCCTCAATCCGGCGGCAGACCCGGCGCAACCCCTGCGCCTCTAATTCATCCAGTTCCTGCTGTAGGGTCTCAAACATTTATAAAATGCGGCTGTCCAGTTGGAAGACCTGGCCGGTCACGCCGGAGCAAAGATCCGACAGCAGCCACGTGGTGAAGGAAGCGACCGTCTCCGCGGAAGAGACCGTCCCGAGGGCCGAGGCCGCTTTCGCCCGTTCCCAGGCCTCCGGGGGTGCTTCGCGTGTCATCCCCGACTCGATGAAGCCGGGGCAGACCACGTTGGCCGTCACGCCGAACCGGCCTGCCTCCCGCGCCAGCGTTTTGATGAAGCCGACCGTCGCCGCCTTCGCGGCGCTGTAGTTGGCCTGTCCCATCCGCCCGGTGAGGCCGGACTGGGAGCCGATCGCCACAATCTTCCCCTGCCGCCGCTCCTGCATGCCCGGCAGCGCCGCCCGGCAGCAGGCCACCAGCCCGTCCAGATGGAGCCGCATCACCTCGTCCCATTCCGGGTCGGACATCTTGAGCAGCGTGCGGTCCCGCGTGTTGCCGGCCGAATAGACGAGCGCATCCAGTGAGCCGGCCTTTTCCAGCGCCTGTTTCGCTAGAGCCGCCGCTTGCGCCCGGTCGGAGAGGTCGGCCCGGGCCATCACGATCCCCGCTTGCTCCATCTCCCGGGCGCGGGCCTCGTTGCTCAAGTAAGACCCCATCACCCAAGCCCCGGCCTCCCGCAGGGCGAACGCGATCGCCCCTCCGATAGCGCCGGTGGCGCCAGTGACCAGGATTTTCTTTCCGGAAAGGGAGAGGGTCAAACCGTGAAGCCGAGGTCCTTGAGCAGCTCCAGGTCCTGCGCCGGCTGGCGACCGCGCGTGGTCAGGTAGCCGCCGATGATCAGGGAGTTGGCGCCGGCCAGGAAGGCCAGCGACTGGAAATCACGCAGGTTCACCTCCCGCCCGCCGCCGAGCTCCAGCTTCGACTTCGGCAGGATGAACCGGAAGAGGGCGATCGTCTTGATCACCTCCATCGGATCGGGCGGCGTTTCCTGTTCGAGCGGCGTCCCGGGACGGGGGTTCAGCACGTTGATGGGGGCGCATTCCACTTCCATTTCGGCCAGCGCGAAGGCCAGCTCCAAGCGCTCCTTGCGGGACTCGCCGAGCCCCAGGATGCCGCCGCTGCAGATCTCCAACCCGTGCTTGCGCAGCTGGCGCAAGGTGTTGAGCCGGTCCTGGTAGGTGTGGGTGGTGCAAATCTCCGGGAAATGGCTCTCGGAGGTCTCGAGGTTGTGGTTGTAGCGGGTCATGCCGGCCGCTTTGAGCTTCTCCAACTGCTCGTCGGTCACGAAGCCCAGCGAGCATTCCGGCAGGATGCCGACCTCCTCTTTCACGCGGCGCACCGCATCGCACAGCACCGGCAGGTCCTTGTCGGAGAGCCCGCGCGTGGCGGTGACGATGCAGAACCGCTTGGCGCCGAACTCCTTGGCCTGCTTGGCCCGCTCCACGATCTGTTCCGCGTCCATCAAGGCGTAGTTGGAGACGTCGGTGCTGTAGTGGCCGGACTGGGAGCAGAATTTGCAGTCCTCGGCGCACTGGCCGGACTTGGCGTTGACGAGGGCGCAGAGGTCCACCTCTTTCCCGGTGAATTTCTCCCGGATCCGGGTCGCCTCGGAAGCCAGCTCCAGCACCTCGGGCCAGCTGTTGAGCTCGATGAACCGCTCCGCCTCCTCGAACCGGATCGCCCCGCCCCCCAGGATCCGCTCGGCCACCTCATGGATCTCTCGCATCGTCTCCTCCTTTAATTCGGTACCAGGTACCGATGGCCGGTTTGGTACCTGGTACCGATTTTAGCCACTATCGTGCCGGCGGCCCGAATTGTCAACCGCAATCCCTTCCCCGGTTGACATACCTTCGCACCTCGCCCCACTCCGGGCCGGGGATTCACTCCCTCTCCCTCCTCGCCTGAGTCTGAGGTCTCCGGCTCGTCGGTCAACGGTCGTTCACCCCGTCCCCGAGCGGGGCTAAGCCGCGCTGCTGAGCACTGCCCGGGAGATGGGTGAGCGACTTTGAGGGCCGAGCAGAGATCTACTGGGTGCTGCGCTTTAGTGCTCGGCCCGAGCGGAGCGAACCAACTCACGGGCAGGGCGAGGCGGGGAGCTAGTTGCCGAGGGACCAGATGGCGATGAGGCCCCCTTGGCGGGAGACGTTGACGACCGATTCCTTGGAAGAGCGGCCCAGCACCGCCAGGCCATCGCGCGTCGCGGCGAAACCGGTGACCGCGTAGAAGGGCTCCAGGCGGACTTTGCCGTCGCGGCCGGCCACCGGGAAGAGCTCGGCCCGAACCTGCGTCGCCTGCTGAACCACGTGGGTGCCCGGCTTCCGGGCCGCCCGGTCCAGCCGCTGCTCCCAAGCCTTTTGCGTCATCCGGTGCCCAAAATAGACCCCTTCCCCGCCGTACATCCGGTTCGGCTTGATCACTAAAGTTTCCCGGTTGCGCCGGGCGTAGGGAAAGAGGTCCACGCTCCTCCCCTGGCGGTCGGTGGTCTTGCGCTGCCAGAGCAGCCGGGTCCAGAGGACGTGTCTGCGGAAGAGGTTCTTCTGCCGCAGCGTGAAGTGGCGGGAGAACTCCGGGTTGGTGAACAGCTCCCAGGCCGATTTGTGGTCGAACTCTCCGGCGATGGAGGAGATCACCTGGTTCCGGATGAAGGCCTCCCGCATCCCATCCAGCAAGGCCGGCTTTTTACCAGCCATCTCGAACATCTCGGTGATCTCGGTGTCCCGGTAAAAAATGTCCACCGGCTTTCCCTTGACCGACAGCTCCCCGCGGCGAAGCGTGATCTCCCGCGGGTCGGCGGTCACCGCCTGGACACCCCACCGGCTGATCTGCCGGGCCACGGCGGAAAACTCATCCGTCCCCTCATTGACCGACTGGTCCTCCAACAGCGCCACCCGCCGCAGGGGCCGGCCGATCGCCTTGGCATGGCGGGCCATCAGCTTGAACAGGATCTCCCGGATGTCGTCCGGGTAAATAAAGGAAAGATCGGGGAGGGCGCGGCGCAGGGCCGGGAGCACCCAATCCTTGGTCAGCTCGCACGTGGCCTGGATGTAATGGACCCCGCCGATCCCGACCGAGTTGGGCTCCAGGAACCAGAAATTGTCCCGCCAATCGGAGCAGGCGAAGGTGGCCGTGGAATCCAGCCGGTCCAGCACCGCCTGCGGCCGCTGCACGCCGCCGGCATTGGCCTGCAGCAGCCACTCATGCTCTTCCGGCTCGAGAGGGAGGACCCGGCGCACAGCCGGGTCGGCCAGGTAAAGCGGCATCACGCGGGAGAGCGCGCTCCGAAGCAGCCGGCAGGCCCGGTGGAAGAACTTTTTCTGCGCGGCGTCTATCCCCCAGGGCCGCATCTGCACGTCAATCACGCGGGCCTTCCCCTGGGAGGTGTACATGGACATCCCGTGCTTGAGGGAGAGGGGATCCCGGCGCTCCAGCATCCGCCGGACCTCCTCCTTCGGGATGCGCAGGAAAGCGGCGTTGATCTCCTCCATCGCCCTGAGCGGCGTGTAACGCATAGCCGTGATTATAGCCGAAAAGTTTGCTGGTATACTGTTCGGAACCTATGGAATCAAAGCTCACCCATCCTCTTCAGGAAACCCTCCGCCTGCTCAAGCGCCGCGGCGCGGATTACGCCGACGCCCGCTGGGTGGAGCAGCAGCACGAGGAGCTGGTGGTGCAGAACCTGCAGGTCCAGCATGTGAGCCACTCCACCACCGAGGGGGTCTCCCTCCGGGTCCTTTATCGCGGGTGCTGGGGATACGCCTCCTCCTGCCGTTTCGACCCGGAGGCCTTAAAACACACCGCGGAGAAAGCGGTCGAGATGGCCAAGGCAGTGGCCTCCGGTTCCCAGGGCAAAGCCAAGTTTCCCTCCCTGCCGCCGGTGAAAGGCCATTACGAGACACCGCTGGCCGTGGACCCCTTCCAGGTGGAGATGCAGAAGAAGCTGGATTACCTGATGTGGGCAGCCCAGGTATTGAAAGACCACTCCCACATCAAGACCGCCACCGCGATGCTGGAGTTTTTCCGGACCGACAAGCTGTTCTGCTCCACCGAGGGGTCGCTCATCGAGCAGAGGATCACCGAGTCCGGCGGGACGATCGAGGCCGTGGCCTCGCTGGACCATGAGATCCAGAAACGCTCCTTTCCCTCCTCCAACGGCTGCTGCTTGGCGCAAGCCGGCTACGAGTACGTCAAGGGATTGGACTTCGTGGGAGAAGCGGCCCGCGTCCGGAAAGAGGCGGTAGCGCTCCTGCGGGCGAAGGAATGCCCCTCCGGGCCATACAGCGTGATCCTGATGCCGGACCAGCTCATTCTTCAGATCCATGAGTCCTGCGGCCACCCGGCCGAGCTGGACCGGGCGCTTGGGATGGAGCTCTCTTTCGCGGGCGGCAGCTTCCTGACGCCGGACCTGCTGGGCAAATTCCGCTACGGGTCGAAGCGGGTCAACATCACGGCCGACGCCACCACTCCCTCCGGCTGCGGCACCTTCGGCTACGACGACGAGGGAGTCCCGGCCCGGCGGGCGCCGATCATCCGGGAGGGGCTCTTCGTGGATTACTTAAGCTCCCGGGAGTCGGCAGCGGCGATCGGGCGGATCTCTTCCGGCGCCATGCGGGCCGACGGGTGGAATTCGGTCCCGATCGTCCGGATGACCAACGTGAACCTGGAGCCGGGCGAGGGCACCCTGCAGGACCTGATCGGCGACACGAAGCGGGGCATCCTGATGGCCACCAACAAGAGCTGGTCCATTGACGACAAGCGCCTCAACTTCCAGTTCGGCGCCGAGATCGGCTGGGAGATCAGGAACGGCAAGGTCGGCCAACCGCTGAAAAACCCGGTCTACACCGGCATCACGCCGGAATTCTGGGGCTCCTGCAGCGCCATCGCCGGCCCGGAGGAGTGGAAACTCTACGGCGTGCCCAACTGCGCCAAAGGGGAGCCGGTCCAGGTGATGCACGTCGGGCACGGATGCTCCCCGGCCCGCTTCGAGAAAGTCCAGGTGGGCGCCCATGCTGCTAGGTGAAGCCCGGATCCTCTCGGCCCTGAAAGAAGCCGCCAAGCGGTCGCCGGCGGACCAGACCCTGCTGGCCGCGCAGCGGGGCGCGCAGACCACGCTCCGGTTCGCCCACGGCCGGATCCACCAGAGCTTCCACGAGGAGGACCTCGTCGTCTGGATCAAGGTCTCCTCCGGCGGCCGGGCCGGCGTGGCGACTACCTCCTCGCTGAAGCCCTCGGCGCTGGAAAAAGCGATCGAGGCGGCGATGGCAATCGCCCGGCTGACGGCCAAGGCCCCCGCGCCGGCTTTCAGCGCGGCCCCGCCGGAGCAAGCCGTCCCGAAGTTGACCACCTATTTCCCCGAGACGGTCCACCGGCCGCTGGAGGAGACCGTCCGGCTGATCGGCTCCCTGTGGGACCGCGCCCGGAAAGAGGGCCCGGAGCTGGCCGGCTCCTTCGTGGCGGGGG
>Ga0080064_1003869_pt1 | contig 20428 bp, 12 predicted proteins | sample Subgrocontami54m_FD_69260 | JGI IMG/M metagenome (GOLD analysis project Ga0080064, IMG submission 69260) | Subsurface groundwater microbial communities from S. Glens Falls, New York, USA - GMW46 contaminated, 5.4 m (SPADES assembly) (version 2) ...
TCCGCTCTCATCCGCGACACCCGGGCCGCGCCATTCCGAGAAAGTCGATGGTGGCAAACGAGTTTGCTCCGCGACGGCGCCGCAACGGTATCACGATCGAACAGCCTCCAGACAACGCGCGACGACTCCGGAGTGCCGCGCGCTTGTATCGCCGCAATCAATTCCAATACCGTGCGCACGTGATGCACGGCGAAGCCCTGATCGAATGGAGCGACCCCGCGCCGGGACGCGGTGCGCGAGCCGCCCGGCAGCCGTCTTGGCGCGGACGACGTGCCCGGCCAACCGCGCGCGTCGGCGCCGCCCGCCACCAACCGGAAGCATCGTGGCCTCCGCGATGACACCGCAGGTGGAGCTGCTGTCATCCGCGAAACTGCGGATCAACGAGCGGCTGCTGCGCGGCCAGCCGGAACCCAGCGCCGTCATTCTCCGCGCGGTCGGCGGCACCCGCCGGCTCGTGGTCAGCCCGGCGCAGGCCGACATTCTCACGGAAGATTTTGCCGAATCCAAAACCGTGCCGGAAGTCCTCGTCCGCACGATCGCCGAGAATCGCTGCCCGCCGCTGCGCGAGTTCTACGAACTCGTGGTGCAGGCCCACGCGGCCGGCATCCTGTTGGGCGCACCGCTGCCGGCCGGGGAGCCACCGGCGTTGCGCTGGCCCGTGCGCTTGTCGCCGGGACCCGCCGCCTTTCTCACCGGCACCACGGCAGCGATCAGCGCGGTGTTCTTGGCGGTGGCGATTCCGCGCTGGAGCGGGCCCGCCAGCTGGGTCGACGTCGTGGCGGGCTGGGCCGTGGCGTGCCTGCTGCTCAGCCTGGGCCAGGTGCTCGCCGCCTGCGCGATCGCGGCGAGCGGGGAAGTCCGCGCGAGCCAGGTTTTCTGGCGGACGCGTTTCCCCCATTTTCGCATCGACACGGCCGAGGCCATCATGGGGGGCCGCACCTGCGAGGTCGCTGTGGCCGGATTGCGGGCCGCGCCCATCCTCGTCGGCGCAGCGGTCGCGGCGTGGCAAGCGCCGGGGTGGCTGGCAGCATTGTGCGGCGGCGCCATCTACGTGCTGGCGCCGTTCGGGCACTCGGCCGCGCGCCAGTGGCTCGCATCACGGCGCAAAGCTCCGCGCTATTCCATCCGCACGGATTTCCTCTTCGAGCCGGTGCGGATCGATCTCTGGACGCGCGGGGCCGCCCGCTGGCGCGCGTTCGTCTCCGAATTCGGCTGGCTCGGCGTGGCTTGGACGGTGATTTGGGTCGCGTGGCTGTACGTGGCCTTCACGCACTGCATGCCGAAGACGGCTGCGACCATCAAGGCGTGGCTCGAGGGAGCACCGCCACCGGTTCACCTCGGCGCGGAATATCTGCTCCTCGCCGCCATCGCGCTCGGCGTGCTGGTGTGGGTGTGGGTTGCGGTGAAACACTGGTTCCTGCAACGCGCGTGGGTCAAGCCGCTGGGCGGCGCCGGGGCCCGCGGCCCAAGCCGGCCGCCGCTCGCCGGCGATCACGCCGCGATGCTCGCGCAGGTGCCGCTCTTCCACGAACTGGATGAACCCAGCCGCGTCGCCCTTGCCACGGCGATGGAACTCGTGGTGTGCGGCCGACGCGACGTCGTCGTGCGCGAGGATGATCCGGGCGAGGATTTCTACGTCATCATCGAGGGCGAACTCGAGGTGCGGAAGCGGCTGCCCGGGAAGCACCACTCCGCCCCGATCGGCTGGATGGGCCCGGGCGAGTGCTTCGGCGAAATCGCCCTGCTCGAAAAGACCACGCGGACTGCGACGATTGTCGCGAGCCGGCCGACGCGGCTGCTGAAATTGGGCCGTCGCGATTTCGAGCAGCTGGTCGTCGCGCGCATCGGCACCGCGCCCATCCGCGAGCTGCTGCAACATGCGCGCTTCCTCGGCCGGCTCACGTTCACCGCGGGCTGGCCCTTTGCCGAGCTCGTGAAATTCGCCCGCCGCTGCCGCAGCGTGCACGTCGACGCGGACACCGCCCTGCTGACGCAAGGCGAACGGAACCACTGGTTCTATCTCATCTACGACGGCGCGTTCGAGGCGCGCGACGGCCAGCGTGTGCTGCGGCGGATGGGGCCCGGCGATTATTTTGGCGAAATCAGCCTGCTGGAAGGCTGGGAGGCCACCGCCACGGTCGTGGCGCTCGAGGACAGCCGTTGCCTGTCGCTCTCGCGAAACGATTTCCTGGAGATGTTCGCACGGGATTTCCGCATCGGGCTCCGGATTGAAGCGCAGGCCGAGAAGCGACTGGGCGGCCGCGTCTTCGCCTCGCGCTGAACACCGGGGCGTGAGTGGGCTCGCCGGGGCGCAAACCGCCGCTGGCGATCGCGCGTGGCGGGATCAACTCAATCGACCCCCGGGGTCCGCCGCGGCAACCAAGCGTCGCGCCCGCTACCCTGCCGGTGCGCGCGATAGCGGCGGTTGATGTCCACCGCGGTGAGGCAGAACGCCAGCCACATGATGCCGACCGCCATCGCCGCCAGCACGTCGCTCAGGTAATGGGCGCCCAGATAAATTCGCGACAGCGCCACGAGGAGAATCATCAAGCCCGCCGTCAGCAGCGCGAGCACGCGCCAGCGCCAGCGCCGCACGGACTGCATGACCATGAACGCCATCAGCCCGTAAAAGAGCGTCGCGCCGATCGTGTGACCGCTGGGAAAGCTGTAGGTTGAAAGGTTGACCAGCGGATGCTCGACCACCGGCCGGGTGCGTTGAAACAGATTCTTGAGCGCGACGTTGAGCAGGCTGCCGCCGCCCAGCACCAACCCGAGCGTGGCGAGTCGATCCCACGCCTTTTTCCGCGCCAGGATCAACCCGACGACGACCCCCGCGCTGGTAAGGAAGAGGCCCGAACCGGTGAACGTGAACGCTCGCGCGACTTTCGTCAGCTCTGCGGTTCCGTGGCGGTTCAGCCAGTTTGCGAGCCGGTAATCGAACCCGATGAGCGGCGCGTTGGTGAGCAAATCCTCGGCGAGCTCACCGAACCACCAGCCCGCCGCCAGCACGATGATCGCGCCCACCGTGAGATGCAGCCCGAGGTATCCGCCCGGCGTCAACCGCGCCTCGACGAATTCGATCTGCCGCGCAAAACGGCGCCGCAGCGCGACCACGCGCGGCCGTCGGCCGAACTCCCGCCAGCGACGGCGCAACTCCGGTTCGTGTTGCACCAGCCAGCTCCACAGCCGCGCGAGGGCGAGGATCAGCACGATGACGGCGCCGACGACTCCGCCGGCCCGGCCCATCCATTTTTCCACGAGTTGCCAGCTCTCACCGGCGACGTAGCCGAGCAGCACGAAGACCGTCGCCCAAAGCATGCAGCCGAGCGCGTTGAAGAGCACAAACCGGCCGTAGGCCATCCGGTTCGCCCCCGCCATGAATGGCATCAGGGCGCGCAGCACATGCAGGAAGTGACTCAGGAAAACGCTTTTCCCTCCATGGCGCCGGATGAAACCGTCGACGCGCTCGAAGTGCCGGTCCCGGATGCCGACGCGCGCCCCGTGTCGCCGCAACCAGCCCGTGCCGAAGTGACGACCGACTTCGTAGCCGATGCTGTCGCCCACAATCGCGCCCGCGGCCACTGTAATGATCAAAGCATCGAGAAAGAAGACCCCCTGCCCCGCGAGGAAACCTGCGACCAGCACCATGCTTTCACCGGGCACGAACAACCCGAGCAGCGCCTGGCATTCCAACAGCACCACGACGAAGATCAGCAGATAGCCCCAATGCCCGAGCCGGTCCGCCAACTCGATGAACTGCTCGACGATACGGTGCACTGAATGGGATAGTCAGCGCACATTGCCGCGAGTGCCAGTCCGCGCGGAGATGCCCGCGGTTGAGCGTTGCCCTCGTGCGCGTCGCTTGTTGTGTTGGGAAGTCCTCGCTGTCCGTTGTGGCAGCGCTCCCCCCCAACCCACGATTCCCATGAGCACAACTACTGCCCGCACCACGCGCGGGCGCGGCCGTCGGTTTGAAAGCATTGTCGACACCATCGGTGACACGCCGTGCATTCGCGTGAACCGTCTCGCGCCAGCGAACGTTCGCCTCTACGTGAAAGCGGAGTTCTTCAATCCGGCTTCCTCGGTGAAGGACCGGCTGGCCATCAGCATCATCGAGGAGGCCGAGCGCCGCGGCGATCTGAAGCCGGGCCAGACGGTCGTCGAAGCCACGAGCGGCAACACCGGCATCGGACTCGCGATGGTGTGCGCGGCGAAAGGTTATCCGCTCGTCGTCACCATGGCCGACAGCTTCTCGATCGAGCGGCGCAAGCTGATGCGGTTCCTCGGGGCCAAGGTCGTGCTCACGCCGCGCGCGGCGAAGGGCATCGGCATGTATCAAAAGGCCCAGGAACTCGCCGACGCCAACGGCTGGTTTCTCGCGCGGCAGTTCGAAACCGCCGACAACGCCAAGATTCACGAGAACACCACCGCGCGCGAGATCATCGCCGATTTCAAGGGCGAGAAACTCGATTATTTTGTCACGGGCTACGGCACCGGCGGCACCCTGACCGGCGTGGGTCGCGTGCTGCGCAAGGAACGGCCGGAAACGAAAATCATCCTGAGCGAGCCGGCCAACGCCGCGCTCGTGAGCAGCGGTACCCCGCAATCGCGCGGCGCCGCCAATGCGCCCGCGGCCAGTCATCCCGCGTGGCAGCCGCACCCGATCCAGGGCTGGACGCCGGACTTCATCCCGTTCGTCCTGCAGGAAGCGGTCGACCGGAAGTACTACGATCAAATCGTGCCGATCGCCGGGCCCGTCGCCATCGAGTGGTCGCGCAAACTCGCGCAGAAGGAAGGCATTTTCACCGGCATTTCCGGCGGCGCCACCTTTGCCGCCGCGATGCAGATTGCCGGGAAGGCCGCCGCCGGTTCGGTGATCCTGTGCATGCTGCCGGACACGGGCGAACGCTACCTCTCGTCGCCACTGTTTGAAGGTATCCCCGAAGGCATGACGCCGGACGAAACCGCGCTCTCCCAGTCGACGCCGGGATTCCATCTTCAGTAGCCCGCGCGGGCTGCAGGCTGCGCGGGCGAGGCGGAGCGTCGCCCCTGCCGTTCACGACTTTCATGACCGGTCGGGCGGAGGGTCCCTCATGCGCCGCCATTTCACGACGAGGATGCCTTCCCCTCCTCAGCGCTCTCCCTGGATTCGCGTCGCCGGAGCCGATAACTCCGCGCGCAACCGGTTCATGCCTGCGCGCGTCGTGTCGTCCGCGATCGCGCCGGCTCCGGCCTCCAGCACCCTGGCCGCTTCGGCTTTCCGGCCGTGGCGCGCGAGGGCACAGGCGATTGGATACACCACCGCCGGCCGCCGCGCGAAGAGCCGGGCGCCCGCCTCCAATTCCGCGAACTCGGCCGGATTGGGCGTCAGTTCGCAGCAATTCCACGCCTCGGCCAGCAATCCATACACCTCCGGCAGGGGCGGCGCCTGCGTCAACGCGCGCCGCAGCGGATCGAGGACCGGCGCGAGATCGGTGAAGGAATAAATCTTCGTGGCCGGTGCTCCGCGCCGGAGCTCGGCCAACCGCAACCGCGCCAGCTCGTAGTATGCGCGCGGCCGCACCACGCCGGCGGCGACCGCCGGCTCGAGGAAGGGACGTGCGCCCGCTTCGTTGCCCGCATCAATCTCGCAGAGTCCCATCGTCGCGAGCAGCCGCGGGTCGCGATCGCCCGCGTCGAACGCGCGGCGCAGCGTGCGGCGCGCCTGCGCGATGTACGGCTCGCGGCCGCGCGGCAGCCGGGGCTGCACGTGCCCGATCGCGAGCCGCTCCCACTCGCCGCGCACGCGCGCCACCTGGTTCGGCGTGGCGGGTTGCACCTCGAACGGCGGCACCGGCGGCAGCGCCCCGGGAGCGATGTGCGCCGTCTCGCCCACCGCCTTCGGCAGGTAATCGCTCAGCCGGTCGCGCAGTTCGGCGAAATCGAAGCCGAAATTCGCCTCGAACAGCTCCTCGCTCACCGGCCCCTCGGCGGCGCGCGCGGCGAACCGCCAGAACGCCTCGCGGGTCGCGCCGCCGGAAACGATCGCCCAGCGGAAAAACAACTCCTCCGTGCCCGCGCGCGCCCCGACATGCCGCGGATGCCGGTTCTCCAATGCCCGCGCGGCCGCGGTCGCGAAGAGTTCGTTCGCCGGCAGCAGCGCGCGTGGCCGCGCCGGATCATTCGCGAGCGCGTCGCTCTCCCCATTGTTGTTCCAGACCAGCGGGCGCAGCGTGATCGGCTCCAGCACGAAATCCGCGCGGTGCCAGGCGCGTTCGACCCCCTCGACCAGCCACGCCGGCAGCTCCGGCACGCGGCCCTGCAGCAGGTAGTGCACGTGGCCCGGGGCCACACTCAACCCCGCCGCGTCGAACAGCGCCTCGTCGATGTAGGCGATCGACGCGTGCATGTCGCGATCGCTGAGTCGCATGCTCGGCGCAATATTCACTCCGCCGCCCCGCGTGCCCTCGCGCCCCTGCATCTCGCGCTGAATCTCGGCGCTCACCGTCTGCTTCAGGTCTTGCGCGTAGAGCACGAACACCGAGGGCACATCCGTCTGCGCCAGGAATTGTTCGGGCACCAGCACGCGCACCAGCTGCATCTTGGTCAGCCACGCCTCGACCAGGTCTCGTGTCGTCCCTTCCGAGCAGCGCGAGAGAAACTCGGTGTCTCCCGCCTTCACGTACAGCCACGGCACGCTGGCCGTCGATTCCTCGACCAGCATCGGCGGCAATTCCACCGGCGCGCCCAGCGCCGTCTGGTCCGCCCCGTGCGACGCCGCCACGATTCCAAGCGCCAAAAAAACCCCAACCCAGCTTGAGTCCAAGCGGGTAAGAGAGCACAAAGAAAACAAACGCGAGATCACACGATCCTTTCCCGGTCCCTTGCTCTCGTGGCCCATGGTCCTTGGTCCCTGGTCTCTGGTCTCGAATCGCATCACTCCACCTCCTTCGCCGCGCCAATCTTCACTGCGTAGCCCTGAAGGTTCACGTTGAGAAATTCCTCGATCTTCCGGTAGGTCGCTGCGCGCGCTTTCGGCTGCGCCGCGGCAAAACCGGGATCGAGCTCGACCTGCTCGGGTGCGCGACCCGCCCGTTGCAATCTCGCGCGCAACTCGCCCGTGGCTGCATCGATGACCGCGTTCCGTTTCGGCTCGACGAGCAGTAGCAGCGGCTGCGTCAGCGCGTCCACCTGCTCCAGCACCGAGAGCTTCTGCCAGTCGGCGCCTGCGTGATCGATCAACGCGGCGGGGACGTCGCCCACGGGCTTCGGCGCCACGGTCGGTTCGGGCAGCCCCACCCCGTTCGGCGCCCGCAACCACGAACGCAGTTCCATCGGCGCGTCGATCGCGATGCCGCAACGAAACACCGCGGGCTGCAGTTGCAGCGCGCGCACCGCCAGATAGCCGCCGAAGCCCCGGCCGATCGTCGCGACGCGCCTGCGGTCGAACGGCCGCTGCGGATACCGCGCCGCCAGCCACTCGATTGCCGCCACCGCATCGTTCACGGAAACGCGATCGACCGCCGCGCGCAGCGCACCGAGGTCCTGCGCCCTCACGCCGCCCGCGCAGCGGTGGTTCAGCCTCGCCACGACGAATCCGAGGTCGGCAAAGACCTGCGCCTCGGGATCGCCCGCCGGTTGGCCGTGCCCCGGAAACCCGCAGGCGAAGACGACCAGCAGCGGCGGCGGCGTCAGGCGGGGTTTGCGCGGCCAAGTCACATACCCGCTGAGCGGCGCGCCGTCGGCCGCGGCGAACTCGAAGAACTGCGTCGCATTGAGCCGCGTTGCGTTCAGCCACGGCGCGCGCCGCAGGAACTCCACCACGAGATCTTCCGGCCGCTGATAAACGAAAACGCGTCCCGGATCGCTGCCGCCCGTCACGCGAAAGAGCACGCGCAGCCGCGTCTCGCTCCAGTCCAGGATTTCGACAATTCGCCGCGGGAATTTCGCCTCGAGCTCCCGCTGCACCCGGCCGAACTCCTCGTCCCGCCAGGCCGTCAGCGGATGCACCGCCTCCTGGTGCTCGCCGACGGTTTTCAGCCGATACCAGTCGAACACCTGCGGCTGGCCCGGCGGCAACGGCCAGTCGCCCCCGAACTCCCGCACGCTGCCGGTGCGGATATCGATGAGATGCTGCGCGGGAATGCCATAGCCGCCGCGGGTTTGGATGACCATCTGCCCCCGCTCGCGCGGCAGAAACCCCAGGACGTCGAGGTGCGGCATCCGCCAGTGCACGGGCTCGTTGCGCGTCGCCTGGAGTTCCTGCGTCGTCCGCAGGAAATCCGCGAGCGTTCGCCGCGCCTCCGCCGGCGTTTCCATGAAATCGCGCGCATCGACCAGCGTCCCGTGCTGTTTGCCATCGGCATCCACCGCGAGGATCGGCGCCACGATCGTGGGTCCGTCGGGATTCGGGACGGGCCGCCCATTCCGGTCCGCCACCGGCGGCAAGGGCACGACTCGCTCGGTCGGGGCAAACACCAGCCGGCTCGGCGTGGCCCATCGCAGGAAACGCAATTGCGCCGGAGCCTGGACGAACGCCTCGCGATTGGGATCCACGAACACCGTCCGTCTCGGCCCCGGCTGGTCGAGGCTCATCATCACGATCGTCAGGTTCCGCCCAGCCTGCCGCGTGTAAGCGACCCGCTGCCCGTCCGGCGAAAGCGCCATCACCTCCCCGAGCGGCGGCCGGAACAGCGCCTCCACGCGATCGTCGAACGATGCCGCGCGCAGGACGCCGGCAACGCAGAGGCACGTGGGAAGGAAACAGAGGTGGGGCAACCTCACGGGGAATGCGTCCATTCGCGACGCGCCGGCAAAGGGAAAACAATAAACGCCGATCTGCAACCGCAGTTCTCCGCTCCCCACCCCGGGTCCAGTCCGCCCGCACCTCCGCGATCCCCGGCGGCCCGGCGAAAACACCGTAATTCCGGCGCGGCCTAGGTGCCGCGAGGCTGGGCCCGGCCCCACGCGAAGCTGGCGGCGTATCCAACGCCCACGCACACGCAAACCCCGACGAGGGAATACAAGTAGACGTGCACCTGCGTGTGGCGCTGGAGCCAATACAGGGCCACCGCACTGGTGAGGGCGCCGGTCATCGCGCCGCCCTGGTTCGCCCGCCGCGTGAAAATCCCGAGCACGAAGAGCCCGCCCAGCCCGCTGCCGGTGAGGCCCACGATCTGCTGGAAGAGGTCGAAGGCGGAATCCACCTTGATCGTGGCGAGCAGGCAGGCGAGGCCCACCGCAATCACCCCCATCCCGCCGGTAATCCACTGGGCCAGCCGCAACCACGCGTGGTCCGGGCGCGCGGGGCCGAGCCGTTGCAGGAAATCCGTGACGAGCACGGTCGCGGTGCTGCTCAGGCTGGTGGAAATCGCCGATTGCGCGGCCGCGAAAATCCCCGCCATCACCAATCCGGCCACCCCCGGCGGCAGCTCGTGGGCGATGAAAAAAGGCAGGATCGCATCCGGTCGCGGCAGACCCGCGAGATTCTGCGCGTGAAACCGGTAATACACGAACATCGCGGTGCCCACGCCGAGGAAGATGAACGTGTTGGCCATCGCCACCCCGGCGTTGGTCCACATGGCGCGGCGGGTCGCCCGCAAATCCGTCGTGGTCTGATAACGCTGGATGATGCTCTGGTCGGAAATATACGGCACCAGCGTCGTGAAAGTGCTCCCGACCAACGCCACCCACAGGGCGTTCGTGGTGTAGTCGCCCGACCAGTTGATCAGGTGAAACTTGTCGTGCGCCATCGCGGTGCGGAAGAGCGTGCCCAACCCGCCCTCGAGCCGGAACACGATCAGCACGAAGCTGAGGATCGCGGCTCCCAAGAGAAAGACGGTCTGCGCGAAGTCCGTCCAGATCACGCCTTCGATTCCCCCCAGCGCGGAATACACCGCGCTCAGCGCGCCGATGAGGAAAATACAGAGGAAGATGTTCAGGTCCGTCACCGCGGCGAGCGCCAGCGCGGGCAGGTAGATGACGAGCGCCATCCGGCCGATTTGGAAGATGACAAACGCCGTGGCGCCGTAGAGCCGCGCCGCCAGGCCGAACCGGGTTTCGAGATACTCGTAGGCCGAGGCGGACTGCAGCCGGTTGAAGACCGGCAGCAGCACGTAAATCACCAGCGGGGACAGCAGCAGAATCGGCAGGTTGACCCAGAAGACGACCCAGTTTTCCGCAAAGGCCTTCGCCGGAATCGACATGTACGAAATCGAGCTGACGTTCGCGATGCTGATTCCCATCACGAGCCACGGCACCCGGCGGCCAGCGAGAAAATAGTCGGCTGTGCTCCGGTTGCGCCGCGTAAACCACAGTCCCATCACCAGCGTGCCCAGGAGGTACGCCCCCAGCGTGAGATAATTCAGGGCGCCGAATTCGATCTTGCCGGTTTCCATCAGAGGAGGTGGGCAGCGGCTCGGCGCGAAGCCGCATCACACGGGCACCGGAATTGCCAACGACAGGGCGGGAACAACATGAAGGAGGAAAAGCCGCGGCGTGCGCAGATCCGGCGGGCCTCGCCCACCGGCCAGGCCCGACTTCGCGGGCCCGGGCCGGCCGCCGGCGAAAAATCAGAACGTCCCGCGAACGCCGAGGGTGAAGTCGGTGCCGTACACGTTGAGCCCCGTCGTCCTCGCGTAGTCGGGAGTCCTCGAGCCGTAACGGTACCCGATCTCAGGGGTGTCCGTCAGATTATTGGCTGTGCCGTAGAGCGACAGCCGCCTGGTGATTCGGTATTCGACCTCGGCGCTGACCACCGTACGCGAGTTCGACCAGTTCGCCGGCGCAGTCGGATCGTCGCCCGCCGGATCCTGCCGCCGGCCGGGGCGCTGATGCCAGTTCATCCGCGCCGAATATTTCGGCCGGGCGAAGCTGATCCCCCAGTTGTAGATGCGCGGCGAGTAGCGCGAGAAGTCGGCGGCGTTGGTGCCGGACAACTTCAACGCCGTCATGTTGCCGAACACCTGCAGGCTCTCGCCCCAGCGGCCGAGGAAGAACAGCGACTGCTTGTAGCTGAGTTCCACCCCGCGAATCCGGGCGTCGCCGACGTTTTCCTTCGTCACGATGTCATAGGTGGAAAACTCACCGGGGACCGCCTCGGGAATCTGATAAAGATCGAGCCGGTCCGGCGTCGCGGGGACCCGCACGCCGCCGAAGAAGTTTTTGATCTGCTTTTCGAACACACCGATCGTGCCGATGCCCCATTTAGGGTGGTACGACTCGAGCGAGAGGTCGACGCCGTCGGCGGTCCACGGCTTGAGGCCGGAGTTCACGACCGTGATGATTCGCCGATCGATGGGTACGCTGGGATCGGCGATCGTCAGCCCCGGGATAATCTCCCGCAGATCCGGGCGGCCCAGCGTCCGGGCGTAGGCTGCGCGCACGAGGAAGTTGTCCGTGATGTTAAAAGTACTGTTCAGGCTGGGATAGTAATCCTGATACGTCTTCCGGGCATGCGCGCCGCGGTAGACGTAACGCAGTTTGGTTCGCTCCAGCGCGGTGCCCGGCACCAGGGTGAGCGCGCCGGTCGGGGAGCGGACAAAATTGCCGCTGGCGTCCCGCACGAAGGTCGCCCCGATGTCGTCGAGCGGCCCTTCGCCCTGGTCGAGCGTGTGTTCGAAACGCACGCCGCCGACGAGCCACAATCGGTTTTCCAGCGCGCGCCAGTCGGCCCGGAGAAAGCCGGCGCTGATCGCCTCCTGCAGCCGCTTGGAAGGCCGCACGCTGCCGGAGTAGGAGTTGGCTTCGTTGAGCACGAAGTAATCCGGGTGCTCGCGATAGATATCGTAGATTTTCGCCAGGCTCACCCACTGCACCTGATGACCCGGAAAATAGTTCTGCGCGGTCGCGGAATAGGCCGGCTGCAGCACGTTGTAATTGCGCGCCTGGCGCACCTCGGGCGTCGTGCCCGGTCGAAAATCCCAGCGTTTGAACTGCTCGCGATAATCGCGCTCCTGCGAGCTGTATTGGACGCCGGTCATCAGCCGCAAACCATGGCCGAACTCACGCGAGAGTTTCGCCTTGAATCCGATCTTGCGCTCCGAGCTGTCCGAGGGGCGGCTCACCACCCGGCTCAGCGAGTACAGCCCGCCATCGAACACATCGATGGGCACGCCGGCGCGATCCGTCGCAGTCATCGTCCGCGGCAGCGGCGACTTCGGCAGCCCCGCATAAAGTCCTTCGCCGCGCAGGACGATGTTCGAGATGTCCAAATCGACGCGATTGAAGAAACCCTGATCGACGTCGCGGCGCGCGGTGCGGCTCTGCGAGACAGAGCCATCCGCCTCGAGTTTCCACAGCCCACGCTCGAGATAGTAGCCCAGATTCTCCTGCACGGTCCGGCTGTTGCTCTGGGCCGTCGCCGGATTGCCCATCTCCGCCAGGCCCGACGCGGCCGCCGCTCCCTGCACGAGGTTCGCTCCGCCGGTCGCACCGCCGCCAAACTCGAAGTTGAGCCGGTTCCGGCTGATGTACGACACGTTGTCGACGTAGAGCACGGAAGCGCGCAGGCCCTGTCCCTCCCCGATCCGCCACTGGCCGCCGACCGCGATATCGGTCGCGCGATAGAGTTGTTCCTGCGCGCTGATTTCCGCGCCCGACAAAACATACGTCGACTCGTTCCACCGGGTCGATGCTCCGCGGTACTGGTAGTTGCGCACCGCGCTTCCGCCGGAGACGGTGAAGGCAAACGATTTGTTGACCGGCAGTTCGTAGGCAAACCGCAGGCCAGGTTGCAGCGGTCGCGCCGAGAGCTCCGGCCGGCTGCCCGTCCGCTGGTCCAGCTCCGTCGTCCCGAAGCTGCGGCTGTTGAATGTGGTGAACACACGCGCGGTCAGCTGCGGCTTGCGGCGCTCGAACGCATTGCGGCTGATCACGTTGACCGAGCCGCCCATCGCGTTGGCGGGCAGGTCGGGCGTCGGGACCTTCGTCACTTCGACGCGGCTGATGTTGTTCAACCGCAGCGCCTCCAGGCCCACCGCGCGCGTCGGATTGCCGTCGGGCGCCATGGCGGCACTGGCCACGTCGGCGCCGTCCACCGTCACGAGCGTCGACGCGCCGGGCAGGCCGCGAATCGAAATGCCGATGCCCTCGTTGGCCGAGTAATCGGCCGACACGCCCGGAATGAACTTCACGAATTCGGCGATGTTGCCCTCGCCGATGTCGCCGAATTCGTCGGCCGTGACGACGTTCTTGATGTTCGGCGCATACCGCTGCTCGTTCAGCGCGACCGCCTGCGCGCTCAGCCGCCGCTCCTCGACCGAGAACGCGTCGAGCACCGCGACATCGCCCTGCTTCGTCACCGCCGTGCGCGTATCCAGCTCGAAATCATGCCGGGCCGTCGCCGCGGACGCGACGGTCACGCGGACCGTCTGCGTGCCCAGCCCGGTGTATTGCGCAACCAGTTCCACTTCGCCCGGGGGCACCTGCAGTCGGTATTCGCCGCTCTCGTCGGTGAAAGCCTCGATGCTCGTTCCCTTCACGGAGACGCGCGCATTGTTCAGGTTGCGACCACTGGAGACATTGAAGACGCGGCCGCGGACTTCGCCGGTACCGGGGTGCTCGGCGCCAACGAGAGTGGAAAGCGCAACGAGTAAAGCGCCGACAGCAAGCAAACGCCGGAGGACCGCTGGGAGGTAGGGGAGCATGATTCGGGAGAGGCTCGCTGCTTTGCGCCGACCCGAAATCATCCCAGGCCGAAGCAGGCGCGCAGCAAACGAAGGGGTTGGGAAAAGAACGGACGGGCGCGTGACATCACGCTCGTGCCGAAGGGGCGGGGGTTGGGCCGGTCCAAGAAGGCGCCCTATCGGTCGCCGACCGTCAAGCTCGCGCTACGGAGTTCTTCACCGGCCGCGCGGCGATCGCGCCGCCGACCCGGCGTGCCTCAGGCCCAGATCGACGGCGTGGTCGCGTAAAGGATCGCCTGTCGCCGCGGGCCGTGGGATTGCCGGCCGTTGTGCGCGCTGTTCACGCCAGTGTAGAACAGGTGCCATTGCCCATCGCGCTGGACGAGCTGGCTGTTCGCGTAGATCCCGTACGAATCCACCGCCGGCGGTTCGCCGCGCGGCAGCCAGGCCCGCCGCAGCGGACGCTGCCACACGGCGCCGTCGGGCGAGTAACACCATTCCAGATCCATCGTCTGGGCCTCGCACCGGTAATGCCCCAGCATCCCCACGCAGCCCCGCGGCGTGCGCGTCACCGCCAGATAATAAAACTGCTGGTCGACGGGGTCGCCCGCGTCGCGCGCGATGATGCGCGCACGCGTTTCAAAATTCAGGCCATCGCCCGAGGTGTAGCGATCGATCACGCGCAGCAGGCCGGGGGCATTGTCGTGCGCGAAATAGGCCGGGTCGCCGCGCGGCACCGGCACCAGACCGACCGAGTACAACTCGAAGGTGCCGTCGGCCAGCTGGTAAGCGTTGGTCGCGTCGTTCGAAATCAGCCGGGCCGGCGCGAGCGGCTCGGCAGCCGGGCGAGTCCGGTTGAGCTGCTTGCGCAGCGTGACGCCGTCGGGAGAGGGCACGCCTTGCGCGGCGCGATCGTTGGGATGGTAGAGCACCGGCCGCAGCGGATCGAGGACGCGGTAGCGCCGGCCGTCGTCGCTGTCGGCGGCCAGGTAGCGGAGAATCTCGGGCCCATGCGCCCAGAAATAGATCCGATGCCGGCCGTCGCGCAGGCGGACGTGGACGACCTGCTTCGGCCGCCATCCCTCCGGCAGGTGGCCCAGGCCGAACGGCGCATCGGGCGGCTCGCCGGCCGAGCATTGGGCCGGGAACTTCTTCATCGGGCCGCCGGGAACGCCCTCGGCATACGCGATCCCGCCACCGACCTTGCCGGTGCCCGTGTACCAGATCCGCCACGCGCCGCCCGGCCGCGGCTCGGCTGGCGACGTGAAACTTTGGATACCGTCGCCTTCCCAGGCCTCGGTGGCCTCGAGCACGACCCCGTGCTTGCGCCACGCCCCCGGCGGGCAAGGCGGCGGCCCGCCACCGGTCGTTTTCGGTCCCCGGTGCACGCAACCCGGGCCGGCGAACAAGGCGCCCGCCGCCGCCCCGAGGGAGGAAGCGATGAAAGTACGGCGGTCAGTCGGGTTCATGTTCGATCGGCGATGGGGCGGGCCAGGGTTTTCGTCGCCCGCCAACTAAGCGGGCAGGGGCGGCAGTGCGACCCACGCGCGGGTCCGCCACGAGGCCAGTGCGGCCTCGATGATTTGCATGGAGACAATCGCCTCGTCCGGCGGGCTCTCCGGTGCGCGCCGGCCGGCGACGGCGTCGAGGAACGCCGCGTGCTCCTCGGCGTACATGGGATCGCGCTCGGCGGGGAACCCCTCGACGCTTTCGGAAGACGACGCCCGCCGGCCCAGCCGCAACCGGCCGGTGTTGAAATCGAACAGCGCCCACCCCTCGTCGCCGACGATTTCGTACTCGTGGCGCTCGGGCATCTGCACGTAGTTGAGGTGAATGGTGGCCAGCAACGGCCGCGCGTAGTCGCAGCTCAGCGCGATGAAATTCGGCCGCGACGACAACTCGATCCGGCCGGCCTGTCCGCCCGACGCGAAGACGCCGGTCGGCGCCTCGCGCAGAAACCAATACAACAGGTCCGGCTGATGCGTGTAATCCATCAACAGCGCGCCCTCGAGCCGGCCTTGGTGGCGCGAGCGCGAATTCACCAGCGTGATGTACGACCCGACGCGGCAGTGAAAGTGAACGAGTTCGCCCAGTCCGCCGCCGGCCGCGAGCGCGCACAACCGGCGCAGCCCCGGGTTGAAATGGAGCTGGAAGCCAAACGTGAGCACGCGGCCCGCCGTCGCCGCCACCTGCCGCATCCGCGCTGCCGCCGCGAGAGTGTCGGCCATCGGCTTCTCGCAGAACACGTGCGCACCGGCGCGCAGCGCCGCCACCGTCTGCGCCTCGTGCGCCGCAGGGGGCGTCGCGATCAGGATCATCGCCGGCGCCGTGGCGATCATCGCTTCGAAGGTGCCGTGGATCCGGGCCGGTGCGCCGAGATCGGCCTGCGCAGCCGCCAGAACCGCCGCGTCCGACTCGCACCACTCGACCTCCACGTCGCCCCGGCGCGCGAGCAGCCGGGCATGCCGGCGGCCAATGGAGCCGAGCCCGACCACCACGATGCGCGGTTTCACCGCCATACGGAGAATCCGCCGTCGACCACGAGGTTCTGGCCGGTGACGTAGTCGGAGGCCGGTGCCGCGAGAAACAGCACGGCCCCCTTCAGATCAACTCCGTCGCGGCCCATCCGCCCCAGCGGGGTGCGGTCACCGTAATCGCGCACGAATCCGGGCGGCAGGTTGCCGCGGGCAAATCCGCCCGGGGAAATCGCGTTGACGTGCACGCCGAGCGGCGAGAGCAGCCCGGCGAGATCGCGCGTCAGTCCGATCACGCCCGCCTTCGCGGCGGCGTAATCGATCGGCTGCCCCTTCATCCCGTGCGCGGCGTACATCCGGCGATCGCGGCCAACCAGCCCGGCGACCGACGCAATGTTGATGATCTTCCCGCTGCCCTGCTGCGCCATGATCCGACCCACCTCCTGGCAACAGTGCAGCACCCCCACGAGGTTGTTCTGGACGAGGTCGACGACCTCCGCTGGATCGCGCTCGAAGAGCAGCGCCGGGCCCGGGCCGGCGCCGCCCCCCGCGTTGTTCACCAGGATGTCGATCCGCCCGCGCCAGGCCAGCGCCGCGGCCACCATCGTCACGACGCGCGCATGCTCCCGCTGATCGAGTTCCAGCGCGAGCGTGTCGACTTTGTGCTGCCCGCCCAACTTCGCCGCGGCGCGCTCGGCGCTGGCGAGCGTGCGGGACGTGATAATCACCGCCGCACCCGCCGCGGCCAGCGCATCCGCCATGTCATAGCCGAGGTCGCGCGCCCCGCCGGTGATTAACGCAATCTTGCCATCAAGACGAAACAGCGCGGGGAGACTGTGCATCGTCCTTGAGCTGTCGGTCCCCGCGCCGGCCTACAATCAAAAATTAGCAGGATGATATCGCCAGCGGATCAAAAAACGGTTTCGACCTACCGCGCCGCTCGCGCTCTTCGATCGTGGGCGCCCGCCGCCCCTTTTTCGGCTCAAACGAACCCGGAATCGCATGCCCACCCCACCTTGCCTCCTCGTCACCTGCGCCGCGCTGGTTTGCGCGACGGGGCCACGGCTGCCGGCGGCTGCGGCGTCCGCGACCGTGCAGGTTGCGCGCGGCGCACCGCAGCTGTTCGTCGACGATGCGCTGATTGAGACGCAGGCCGACCTGAAGCGGACGCTGCATCAGCCGGTCAAGGAAGCGGGGGCGACGGGCCGCTGATCGTCCCGGCCGCCGGGAAGGACCTGCAGGCGTATGGCTCAATTGTATTGGATCCGCGCCTCGGGAAGTACGTCATGTTCATCCGCGAACACATCGGGGGCGGCGGGTTCTTCCTCGCCACCTCCACGGACGGTCTCCAATGGGACCAACGCGACCGGGCCAGCCTGGTGCCCGTCACGTTCGGGCCCGACGTCGAGCCGGAACCCGGATTTGGCGCGCGCCGCGGGCTCGATCTCTTCTCCTGTCATTACAACGCGAAGGGTACCGCCTACCCGTACCAGGGCTGGTTGTTCTTCGCGAACTACGGGCTCGACCGCGAGGGCACGTACTTCGTCCGTTCGCGCGACGGCCGGCAGTGGGAACGCGGCCGGCAAATCGTCAGTTCATACGCCGGCCCGGGCGACACCAGCAGCCACGTCATCGCGCAGGATGGGAAGACGGTGCGCGGCCCGGGCGACGTCACCCTCTTTTCGTACGATGCCATCGCCGATCGTTACCTCGGGATTTTCAAGTTCTACCGCGAAACCGGCCGCGATCGCGGCGCGAACGGCTACCGCTCGCGGGCTTATCTTTTCCTCGATCGGCTCGACGCTCCGGTCGACGTCCGGCAAATCGAGCGGATCGCGCTGCTGCCCGCCGGCGCGCAGGCCAACGGCGACACTCCGTTCGACGAGTACTACGCCTCCACCGCCTGGCGCTACGGGTCGCACTGGCTCGGCGGGCTCAAGATCTACCATGCCCGCGGCGACTACCCGTATTCAGCCGCCGGATGCGCGTTCTTGAAGCTGTGCGCCAGCCGCGACGGCCTGCATTGGCGGAAAGTGCCGTTCGCCAACGACGCCGGCGTGCCGGAGGTCTTCCTGGCCAACGGCCCCGAAGGCGGCCACCAGGCGCAGAATGACGGGGGCTATGTCTGCGAGTTCAGCCAGGGGCCGCTGCGGATCGGCGACGAGCTGATCTACTATTACAGCGCCACCTCGTATGGCAAAAGGTCGGCGCCCGATCGCCGGATCACCGGCGGCGGCATTTTTCGGGCGCGGTTGCGCGTGGATGGCTTCGTCTCGGTCGACTGGGGCACGCTGACCACCCACCCGCTGGAATTCGCGGGCGACCAGCTGCAGGTCAACAGCAGCGGCGGGCTCACGGTGGAAATCCTCGACGCCGCCGGAAAAATCCTCGGCCGGGCAGCAGTCGCCGGCGACTCGATCCGCCATCCGGTCGACTTCAACGGAAAATCGCTCCGCGAACTCGCCGCGAGATCGCCGGTGCGACTGCGTTTCACCGTGCCGCCGGAAGCCCGGCTGTATTCCTTCACCGTCAACTGATCCACCTCTCCATGGGGCGCGTCGCACCGTGCGGCGCGGCATGATGGCCCCGGAACGACCACCGCGGGTCGCTCGCGCCCCCACCCTATCGATCAAATGCAAATTCCCTCGCCCTGTCTCCTGCACGCTTTCACCGCGTTGCTGCTCGCCGCCGCGCCGTTGCGCGCGCAGGAGCCCCTCGTCATCGGCAACCGCCGGCAACTGCTGCTCGACGAGACGTTGGTCCAGCAGCGGAAAGGCGTTGAATTCGTCGTGCACTCCCCGCGCAAGACCGGCGACATCATTCTCGCGTCCGAACCGGGGCTCTCGCTGGGCGGATATCACTCGGTGATGTTCGACGCCGGCATCTATCACCTCTGGTACAGTGCCGAGGGATGCGTGCTCTATGCCCGTTCGAGCGACGGCATTCACTGGGAAAAGCCGAACCTGAACCTCGGCGGCGCGCCGCGCACGGATGGAATTGTCAATCCGCCGAACCTCGTGGTCGGGCGCGGCGTGGGCGGCGTCAAGGGCGGCACGCACGGCCTCATGGTGTTTCTCGATCCCAAGGCCGGCCCGCCCGACCGGTTCAAGCTCGTGTTCAATCCAAACGAGTTCGAGAGCCAGCTCCAGATTTTTTCCTCGCCCGACGGCATCCACTGGCAGCACGCGCAGCGCAACGTCGTCACCTTCGATCCGGAGGTGAAGCCCAACCATCTCGACTCGCAGAACGTCATATTCTGGGACGAGCCGCGGCAAAAGTACGTCGCTTATTTCCGCAAGAACGTGCGCGACCCGGGCCCCGGCGGGGCGAAAATTCCGCGGACGCGGACCGTTGCGCGCGCCGAGTCGGCCGACCTGCGCTTCTTCGCCAAGGCGGACGAGGCGCCGGAGGTGCTCCGCGCCGATCCGCGGAATGTCGTGCCGCCCGCCGCGGCGAAGGAAGGGTGGACGCTGCTCGACGTCTATACCAGCGGGGTGATCAAATACCCGTGGGGCGACGCCTACCTCGCGTTTCCGACCGAGTATTATCACTATGGTGCGCAGGTGGCGGAGTTCCGGCCGGACGCGCCGGTCAACGCCGGCACGCTCGACACGCGGTTCGCCAGCAGCCGCGACGGCATCGCCTGGCAGCGTTACGACCAGCGCGCCTTCGTCGGCATCGGCCTGAAGGGAGAGTTCGACGCGAAGCGGATCTACATGGTCTACGGCATCGTGCCGGCGCAGAACGACCGGGAGCTCTACATGTATTACCTCGGCACCAGCGAGACGCACGGCTGGGATCGCGACGATCGCAACAACCGGCTGCTGGCCGCGGCGGGACTGGCGCCGACCGGGCCGAGCGCCATCAGCCGCGTGGTGTTGCGGCGCGACGGGTTCGTTTCGGCGCGGGCGGGCTTCACGGGCGGCGAGTTCACGACCCCCGTGCTGCGCTTCGCCGGCGAGCAGTTGCTCCTCAACGTCGACACGGGCGCAGCCGGCGAGCTGCGCGTCGAGGTGCAGGATCCCGCCGGCGTGCCGTATCCAAATTTTGCGCTCAAGGATTGCGACCTCGTCCACACGGCCAACGAGATCCACCGCGTCGTCAAATGGAAGGGCTCCTCCTCGGTCGCCCCGCTGGCCGGCCAGCCCGTCCGGCTGCGCTTTGTGCTGCGCGACACCGAGGTCTACGCGTTCCAGTTCGCCGAGCGCGGGGGAATCTGAACCGGCCGGCGTCGCGGTTTCACCATGGCCGATCGCACGACGCGGACGCGCCATCGCCGGCCCGCACCCGCTCGCCCGCACCGCGCCAGCGGTTCACTCCGGCCGCCCGCTCAACCGAAACGGGCTCGCG
>Ga0080064_1003871_pt1 | contig 20418 bp, 19 predicted proteins | sample Subgrocontami54m_FD_69260 | JGI IMG/M metagenome (GOLD analysis project Ga0080064, IMG submission 69260) | Subsurface groundwater microbial communities from S. Glens Falls, New York, USA - GMW46 contaminated, 5.4 m (SPADES assembly) (version 2) ...
GGTTGGATCACAGACCATTCAAAATCCGTCAGGTCAAAGCGGGCCATCAGAGCCTCCTGTTCAGGAGGTTGAATCAGAATTTCCCAGATTCGAGAATCCCGTTTATGGGTTCATGACCTAGTCTAGCGGCGCCACCCAAGCGCGTCATCGGCGGGCTGGAATTCGTTATCCTTTCCATTTGGTTAACTATTCACCGACAAAATGCCCGATTGGTATAATATGAGGTCTGGCGGCGGTCCGGTCGTCGCCGAGGAGACCGACTAATGTTCCGAGGATCGCAGGTGCGGAGGTCTCCGCCGGTGCGCGCTGTCATGGCTTGGTTCCGTCCTTGGTTCCGTCCTTGGTTCCGTCCTTGGCTCCGTGCGCTCGCTGCATCCTCGACCGTCCTGCTGGCGGCCTGTACTGGCGGCTTCAATCCCGGCGACATTTTTTCCAGTTCGCAAGCGCCAAGCGCGCCGCCGCAGACGGCCGCGCCGATCGGGGCGGGTCAGGTCAAGGTTGCGCTGATCCTGCCGCTGTCGGCCGGCGGCAATGCCGGGGTCGCGGCGCTGTCGATGCGCAATGCGGCGGAAATGGCGCTCGCCGAATTTAACAATCCGGACGTGCAGCTGCTGGTGAAGGATGACGGCGGCAGCGCGCCCGGCGCCCAGCAAGCCGCGCAGCAGGCGCTCGACGAAGGTGTCGAAATCATTCTCGGTCCGTTATTCGCCCATTCGGTCGGCCCGGTCGGACAGCTCGCACGCACGCGCGGCGTACCGGTGATCGCATTCTCGACCGATGCCAATGTCGCCGCGCGCGGCGTCTATCTCTTGAGCTTCCTGCCGGAATCCGATGTCGATCGGATCATCGGCTATGCCGCCAGCCAGGGCAAACGCTCAATGGCGGCGCTGGTGCCGGACAATGCGTATGGCACCGTGGTCGAGGCCGCCTTCAAGCAATCAGCCGGCCGCCGCGGCGCGCGCATCCTGGCGCTGGAACGCTATCCGCTTGACCGCGCGCAGATGCCGGAACGGGTCCGCGCGGTGGCGCAGGTGGCGAGCCGCGCTGACAGCATCTTCATTCCGGACGGCGCCGAGGCGGCGGCGACGCTGGTGCAGAGCCTGGCCACGAGCGGGGTCGACCTCAAGCGCGTGCAGATCCTCGGCAGCGGATTGTGGGAGGACGCGCAAATCTTTTCGAATCCCGCGCTGGAAGGCGCCTGGTACGCCGGACCGGATTCCACCGGCTTCCGCAATTTCTCCGGCCGCTATCGCACCCGCTACGGGCAGGATCCGGTGCGCACCGCAACGCTCGCCTATGACGCGGTGGCGCTGGTCGCCGCGCTCACCAAGACGCAAGGGCCGCAACGGTTCTCCGAAGAGGTGCTGACCAATGCCTCGGGCTTCACCGGTATCGATGGGCTGTTTCGCTTCCGCCCCGATGGCACCAATCAGCGCGGCCTTGCCGTGCTGCGGGTGACGCCGACCGGCGGGCAGATCATCAATCCGCCGCCCAAGGCCTTCGGCGCCTCTGGGACCTGATCGTAGCGTCGTTGAGCATGATGTTTTCCGAAAATCGGTACCCACTTTTCGGGACCATGCTTTAGGCGGCGAGATCGGCTACCACAGCATCGAGCACCGGAAATCCCGCGGGCGTCACGCGCAGCCGTCCGCTCGCGGTGGTTTCCACCGCGCCTTCGTCGTTTAATAGCGCAATGCGCTTGGGATTGAGCGGCCGCCCGGCCAGGCGCTCGTAGCGCGCGAGGTCAATGCCTTCGGTGAGCCGCAGCCCCATCAGTAGGAATTCGTCGGATATTTCCTCGCGCGTGAGCGGCTCGTCGGTGACGATGCCGTGGCCAAGCGATTCCACGCGCATCAGCCACGCCTCCGGCCGTTTCTCGGTGGCGGTGGCGATGCGGTGGTCGGCGACATCGAGCCGTCCATGCGCACCCGGCCCGATCCCCGCATATTCGTGACCACGCCAATAGACCAGATTGTGCCTGCATTCGGCGCCGGTCCGCGCGTGGTTGGAAACCTCGTAGGCCGGCAGGCCGGCATCCGCGCAGATCGCCTGCGTCGTGTCATAGAGCGCGCGTGCATGCTCATCGTCCGGGACCACCAGCTTACCGGCCTTGTGCAGCATCTCGAATGGCGTGTCCTGCTCGATGGTGAGCTGATAGAGCGAGAGATGTTCGGCGGCTTCGGCAATGGCGCGCTTGAGCTCCGCCGCCCATGCCGCCGGCGTCTGGCCGGGCCGCGCATAGATCAAATCGAACGAATAGCGATCGAAGATTGCGCGCGCGACGGCAACCGCATCGAGCGCCTCCTGTGCCGTGTGCAAGCGCCCGAGCTGCGAAAGCGCGACATCGTCGAGCGCCTGCACGCCGAGCGACACGCGATTGACGCCGGCGGTGCGATAGCCCCGAAAGCGGGTGGCATCGACGCTGGTGGGATTGGCCTCCAGCGTCACCTCGGCATTGGGCGCGATGCTCCAGTGCCGCGCGATCGCGTCGAGAATGGCGCCGACGGTGCCCGGCTGCATCAGCGAGGGCGTGCCGCCGCCAAAGAAAATACTCGAGACCGTGCGGCCCGGCGCGCGCGCGGCCGCCGCCGCGATCTCGGCTGTAAAGGCGCTCACATAACGTGCCTCGTCGATGGCGGCGTGGCGCACATGGCTGTTGAAGTCGCAATAAGGGCACTTCGACAGGCAAAACGGCCAATGCACATAGACGCCGAAGGCGGGCGCCTCGGCCGTTGCGCGGGTTGCTTCATCGTCGCGCAAGACAGGCCTCCGCCAGTTGCAGGAAAGCGCGGGCGCGGTGCGACAGCCCTTTGCCCTTCGGCGGCAGGCCGTGCTTGTCCTCGCTGGTCATCTCGCCGAACGTAAGCTCTTGGCCGTCGGGACGAAACAGCGGATCGTAGCCGAAGCCCAGGTCGCCGCGCGGCGGCCAGACCAAAGTGCCATCGACGCGGCCCTCGAATTCCTCGACATGGCCATCCGGCCAGGCGACGCACAGCGCGGAGACAAAATGCGCGCGCCGCTGCTCCGGTGCTTTGGCGCCCTTCTCCATTAGCCGCGTTTGAATCTCGTTCATTGCCAAACGAAAATCTTTGTCCGGTCCGGCCCAACGCGCCGAATGAATACCAGGTTCGCCGCCCAGCGCATCCACCGCAAGTCCGGAATCGTCGGCAAAAGCCGGCGCTGCTGCCGCTTTGGCCGCCACCCTGGCCTTGATGCGCGCGTTGTCGCGAAAGGTCCTGCCGGTCTCCGCCGGCTCCGGCAGGCCAAGATCTCCCGCCGACACCGCTGCGATGCCGTAGCCGGCGAGCAATTCACGCAGCTCCTCGAGCTTGCCTGGATTGTGGGTTGCGATCACCAATCGGCCGGTGATCGGGCGATGGCCACGGGAGGACGCGGCCTGCGCGCTCACATCACTGCCATTTTCTGCAGATCGACCAATTTGGCCACGCCCTTCTTGGCGAGTGCAAGCAGGCCGAGGAATTCCTCCTCGCTAAACGGTGCTTTCTCCGCAGTGCCCTGGATTTCCACAATGCGGCCGCCGCCGGTCATGACGAAATTGGCGTCGGTGTCGGCTTCCGAATCTTCAGCGTAATCGAGATCGAGCACGGCATTGCCGCTGTAGATGCCGCATGAGACGGCGGCGATGTGATCGCGCAACGGGTCGGCCCGGGTCATCTCACGCGTCTTCATCCAGGCGAGGCAATCGTGCAGCGCCACCCAGGCGCCGGTGATGGCGGCGGTGCGGGTGCCGCCATCGGCCTGAATGACGTCGCAGTCGATGGTGATCTGCCGCTCGCCCAGCGCCTCTAGCGCTACCACCGAGCGCAAGCTGCGGCCGATCAGCCGCTGGATTTCGACGGTGCGGCCGGTCTGCTTGCCGGCCGCTGCCTCGCGCCGCGTGCGTTCGGAGGTAGCGCGCGGCAGCATGCCGTATTCGGCGGTGACCCAGCCGCGCCCCTGGCCCTTGAGCCACGGCGGTAGCCGGTCCTCCAGCGTTGCCGTCACCAGCACGTGGGTGTCGCCGAACTTCACGAAGCAGGACCCCTCGGCGTATTTCACCACGCCGCGCTCCAGGGAAATGGGGCGCAGCTCGTCGGGCTGTCGGAGGCTTGGCCGCATACGCTCTCCTCTTATTGCAAGCACCGCGGTAGCAGGATTTTCTCCGGCGCCGCAAGCTTTTATGGGCGGCCGGCGGGGGCGACAAGGGCAGACTTGCGCTTCCGCCACCGAATGGACAATTCTGCAATGTCTGAACGGAGCAGCCTTGGCTTCCCACGACGTTCCCATCGGCGCCACACAGGTGAGCCTCGCGCAGCTCAACGAGCGCTCGCGCGAAATCTTTCGCCAAGTGGTCGAGAGCTACCTTGCGACTGGGGAGCCGGTCGGCTCGCGCAATATTTCCCGCCTGATCACCACCCCGTTGTCGCCCGCTTCGGTGCGCAACGTGATGTCGGATCTGGAGCAGCTCGGCCTGGTCTATGCCCCGCATACCTCAGCCGGACGGCTGCCGACCGAGCTTGGCCTGCGTTTCTTTGTCGACGCGCTGATGGAAATCGGCGATCTCGCGGAGGACGACCGCCGCGCCATGGAGGCCAAGGTCGCCGCGGCCGGCAAGTCCATGGACGCGGTGCTGAACGAAGCCTCCGGCATGCTGTCCGGGCTCACGCGCTCCGCCGGCGTGGTGTTGACCGCCAAGCTGAATGTGCGCCTCAAGCACATCGAATTCGTGCGGCTCGAGCCGGAGCGGGCCTTGGTGGTGCTGGTGGCGGAAGACGGCCAGGTAGAGAACCGTGTCGTCAACATCTCCGCCGGGCTACCGACCTCCGCGCTCACCGAGGCGTCAAACTTCCTCAACGCCCATGTGCGCGGGCGCACCATCGCCGAAGCCAAGGGCGAGCTCGAAAAGGCGCTGACGGCCGGCAAGGCTGAGCTCGATCAGCTCACGCAGAAGATTATTGCCGCCGGGCTGGCGAGCTGGTCGGGCGGCGACAGCGACGACCGCAAGCTGATCGTGCGCGGCCACGCCAATCTGCTGGACGATCTGAAGGCGCTCGAGGATCTCGAGCGCGTGCGGCTCTTGTTCGACGACCTGGAGACCAAGCGCGGCGTGATCGATCTGCTGGGCCAGGCCGAGCGCGCCGACGGCGCGCGCATTTTCATCGGCTCGGAGAACAAATTGTTCTCGTTGTCCGGCTCTTCCACCATCGTGGCGCCCTATCGCGACGGCGCCGGCCGCATCGTAGGCGTGATCGGAGTGATCGGTCCCACCCGGCTGAATTATGCGCGGGTCATTCCGATGGTTGACTACACCGCCAAAGTGGTGAGCAAGCTCCTGGGCGGTTAACGCTCTCGCCGCTTGATTTTTTAACGGTCAGCCCTGATATCCAAGCAAGCCGAAACGCAAACAGGACCAATACGATGGCGGACAATACAGCGCGCCCGGCCGATGACGCGGTGGGAGCAGCGGAGGCCGAAGACGCGCCCGGCCCATCGGAGCAGGCCAGGATCGCCGAACTGGTCGAGACGCTGGCGCGGGAAGCCGCGGAGAACAAGGACAAGCTTCTGCGCACGCTCGCCGAGATGGAGAATCTGCGCCGGCGGACCGAGCGCGAGATCGGCGACGCGCGCCAATATGCCATCGCCGCATTCGCTCGCGATGTGGTTGCCGTTGCCGACAATATGGGCCGCGCGCTTGACGCTGTGAGCTCCGAATTGCGCGCCACCGCGGATCCGGGCGCGCAGGCGCTGATCGAGGGCGTTGAATTGACCGAGCGTGAATTGCTCAAGGCGCTGGAGAAGAACGGCGTGCGGAAATTCGAGCCGCTGGGTGAAAAGTTCGACCCCAATGTCCATCAGGCGATGTTCGAAGTGCCTGATCCGTCGCTGCCGGCCGGCAGCGTGGCGCAGGTGGTGCAGCCGGGCTACATGATCGGCGACCGCGTGCTGCGGCCGGCGCTGGTGAGCGTCGCCAAAGGCGGCCCGAAGGCCGCCGCGCCCGCCTCCTCAGCGAACGATAACGCCGATGCCGCGCGTGAGCCCGATAGCGCGGACTAGACCATGATCCGATTTAATTGAATCGGATCATGGTCTAGCTTTTTGTTTGAGCATGATCTTTTCCGAAACCCGGTTCCCACTTTTCGGGATCATGCTCTAAGCCCGCCCTCAGCGCGGCTCGATGCTGTCGCGCACTTGCCGGAAGCGGCCATAGGCCGGTGTCCAGCGCTCGGTGGTCGCGACCCCGATGATCTGCAGATAGCCCGAGCCGCCAAAACGCAGCCATTGCACCACGGTCACATCGGCGCCGGTGGCGGCGTCCTTGGCGGTCGCCAGAATCTGATGCCCGATTTGCCCGCCGAGCCGCAGCGGCTCCGAGGCGTCGATGCGGATATCCTTCAGGTTGGCGATGGTGCCGAACAGGTCGCGCGCGAAGGCCTCGCGCTCGCTAATTTGCGTCGGCCCGCCGGGCGCCACCGCGATCACCAGATGCGGCTCGATCGCGGAAACCGGCGTGCCTTTAGGGGAATCGCTCAGGATGACGGCGCGTCCGGGCAGCACCGCGCCGATCTGAAACTCCGCCAGTTCTCCCACCTTGAACGGCAACAGGCTGAGCTGTTCGTCCGGCGGGACCGTGGCGCGGACGGCGATGCTGGAGAGCAGCGCGCGGATGGCCTCGTCGCTGTAGGTGCCGCGGGCGGCCTCCGGCACTTGCACGGTAGCCAGCACGGTCAGTTCAGGCGTCGCCGCCACCAGCAGCCAGCGGCGATTTCCAGCGCCTTCCGCCTCCCGCCCGCTGATCAGGAATGCCTTGCCGAGCGCCAGCGGAAAATCTTCGCGCTGCTCGAAAATCAGGCCCTGCTTTTTCATGGTGGCGGCATCAGCGGTCTTTTCGATTTCCGCAAAGGCGTCGGCCGGCAGCGCTGCCAGGATGATACCGACCTTGTTGTCGGGGTCTTCGAATCCAAAAAAGCTCTTGCTGGGGATCAAACCGGCGGTCGGGACGAGCCCGACGCGCGAGCCGGGCGGATAGACTAGGTCGGCGGCGACCGCGGGCGCCGGGGCGAGCAGCAGCAAGGCGATGAACAGGGCGGAGCGAAAAGAAGCCATGGCTAAGTCTATCCTGGGTGAGCACAAGCAACAGTTAGCAAGCCGGCAGCGATCGTTCACGACAAACGCGGCAATGACGTGTCGGGCTTGGTGACCCGCCGCAGGGTCAGGTTGATACGGCCGCCGTCCGGCAACAGCGTCGAGGTCCCGGGAATAATTCTGTCCACGCCGTGAAAGGCTAGCCGCGCTTCGCCGCCGAGCACCAGCGCGTCGCCCGAGGCGAGCCGGAACGAGCGGGTCGGATCGCTGCGCTTTAAGCCGCCGATCCGAAACAGGCAGGCGTCCCCGAGCGACAGCGACACTACCGGCGCGTTGAAATCTTTTTCGTCGCGGTCCTGGTGCAGGCCCATCCTGGCGGACGCCCCATAGACATTGATCAGGCAGGACTCCGGAGGATGAGGATAGTTCGCAAGCTCCTGCCAAGCCCGCAGCACCTGTTCGGGAAACTCAGGCCACGGCTCGCCGGTCACCGGATGGGTGGGCTGATAGCGATAGCCGGTTTGGTCGGTCACCCAGCCGAGCGGGCCGCAATTGCTCATGCGCACCGACATCGGCTGCCCGCTCTTGGGCATGCGCGGGGTATAGATCGGCGCCTGACGGACGATGTCGTGCAAAGCGGCCAGCAGTGCCTCCTGGGCCAGCCGGTCGAGATATCCCGGCACCACATGCAGGCCTGAAACCTTGAACGGGAGGGTCATCAATCTTGTCTCCGGCGGCGGCGCGTGCCGTCCACATGCCGGAAGTTAATGGCTCGGCCATGCTCTGACACCCCATTCGGTAAACCGTGACCGCATGGCTTGCGGCTCAAAGCCGCCCTCCTATATGAGCCAAGACGCCGCAGGGGGCGGCGTCCGACGCGTATCAGGGGGTCGGTTCCAGGGGTCGCCGCAGCTGGTTTGCGGCCATCACCGTCCAGGCGCCGCAAGGGCTTGGCCGACCTGCCGGCAAACAGAGGAAGAACCATGGGTAAGGTCATCGGCATCGATCTCGGCACTACCAATTCATGTGTGGCCGTGATGGAAGGCAAGACTTCGAGAGTCATCGAAAATTCGGAGGGTATGCGCACCACTCCGTCGATCGTAGCCTTTACCGATGACGGCGAGCGGCTGGTCGGACAGCCCGCCAAACGCCAGGCCGTCACCAATCCCGAACGCACCATCTTCGCGGTCAAGCGCCTGATCGGCCGGCGCTACGACGACCCGATGGTGGAGAAGGACAAAAAGCTCGTCCCCTACAAGATCGTGCGCGCCAGTAACGGCGACGCCTGGGTCGAGGTCGACGGCAAGGCCTATTCTCCGTCTCAGATATCCGCTTTCATCCTGCAGAAGATGAAGGAGACGGCGGAGTCGCATCTCGGCCAAAAGGTCGAGCAGGCAGTCATCACCGTTCCCGCTTATTTCAACGACGCGCAGCGCCAGGCCACCAAGGACGCCGGCAAGATCGCCGGCCTCGAAGTGCTGCGCATCATCAACGAGCCGACCGCCGCCGCGCTCGCTTATGGGCTGGACAAGACCAAGACCGGCATCATTGCGGTCTATGACCTCGGCGGCGGCACCTTCGACATCTCGATTCTCGAAATCGGCGACGGCGTGTTCGAGGTGAAGTCGACCAATGGCGACACCTTCCTCGGCGGCGAAGATTTCGATATGCGACTGGTGAGCTATCTGGCCGACGAGTTTCAGAAGGAACAGGGCATCGATCTGCGCCGCGACAAGCTCGCGCTGCAACGCCTCAAGGAGGCGGCCGAAAAGGCGAAGATCGAGCTGTCCTCGACCACGCAGACCGAAATCAACCTGCCGTTCATCACCGCGGATGCGTCGGGTCCGAAGCACCTGACCATGAAGCTCACACGCGCCAAGTTCGAGGCGCTGGTCGACGACCTGGTGCAGAAGACGGTCGAACCGTGCCGGCAGGCGATCAAGGATGCCGGGCTGTCCGCGGCCGAGATCAACGAGGTGGTTCTGGTCGGCGGCATGACCCGCATGCCGAAAGTGCAAGAAGTGGTGAAGCAATTGTTCGGCAAGGAGCCGCACAAGGGCGTCAATCCGGACGAGGTGGTGGCGGTCGGCGCCGCCATTCAGGCGGGCGTTCTGCAGGGCGACGTCAAGGACGTGCTGTTGCTCGACGTCACGCCGCTGTCGCTCGGCATCGAGACGCTGGGCGGCGTGTTCACCCGCATCATCGACCGCAACACCACGATCCCCACCAAGAAGAGCCAGGTTTTCTCCACCGCGGAAGATCATCAAAACGCGGTGACGATCCGGGTCTTCCAGGGCGAGCGCGAGATGGCGGCGGACAACAAGATTCTCGGCCAGTTCGATCTGGTCGGCATTCCGCCGGCGCCGCGCGGCGTGCCGCAGGTCGAGGTCACGTTCGACATCGACGCCAACGGCATCGTCAACGTCCAGGCCAAGGACAAGGCCACCGGCAAGGAGCAGCAGATCCGCATCCAGGCATCCGGCGGTCTGAGCGAGGGCGACATCGAGAAGATGGTGAAGGACGCCGAGCTGCATGCCGACGAGGACAAGAAACGCAAGGCCGCGGTGGAAGCCAAGAACCACGGCGAGGCGCTGGTGCACGCCACCGAGAAGGCGCTGGCCGAGCACGGCTCCAAGGTCGGCGAGGCCGAGCGGGGCGCGATTGAAAACGCCATGGCCGATCTGAAAGAAGCGCTCAAGGGCGACGACCCGGCGGTGATCGCGGCGAAGACCAACGCGCTGGCGCAAGCCTCGATGAAGCTCGGCGAGGCGATATACAAGCAGTCGCAGGACGGCGCCGGCGGCGGGGACGCCACCGGTACTGGCGGCGACAGCGACGGCGCCGCCAAGAAAGAAGATGTGGTCGACGCGGAATTCACCGAAGTCGACGACGACAAGAAGAACAACAAGAAGTCGGCGTGACGATCAGGAGCCGGGATATGGCCCTCATTCGGGCGAGGCCGTGGCGTCTCGACGATGAGGGCCGTTCTGTGTGCGCCGGCTGCGGGTCCGGGACATAGCATTCAGGCGGGGATCGCGTGACCAAACGCTGCTACTATGAAGTTCTCAGCGTGGCGCGCAGCGCAAGCGACGCCGACCTGAAAGCCGCATTCCGCAAGCTGGCGATGCAGCACCATCCGGACCGCAATCCGGGCGACAAGGATTGCGAGCACCGTTTCAAGGAAATCAACGAAGCCTACGAGATCCTCAAGGACGGCGACAAGCGCGCCGCCTATGACCGCTTCGGTCACGCCGCCTTCGAACACGGGTCAGGCGGCGGTCCCGGTTTCGGCTCTGAATTCGCTTCCACATTCGCGGATATTTTCGACGACCTGTTCGGCATGACCGGCGGCGGCCGCCGCGGCCGCCGCGAAGGGCGTGAGCGCGGCGCCGATCTGCGCTACAACATGGAGATCAGCCTCGAGGAAGCTTTTGCCGGCAAGACCGCGCAGGTGCGGCTTCCGACCTCGGTCGCCTGCGAGTCCTGTAGCGGCACCGGCGCCAAGACCGGCTCCAAGCCCAAGGCCTGTCCGACCTGCGGCGGCGCCGGCCGCGTGCGTCACGCGCAAGGCTTCTTCACGCTGGAGCGGACTTGTCCCGGCTGCCAGGGCCGCGGCCAAGTGATCGACAATCCTTGCCCAAATTGCTCCGGCTCAGGCCGCGTCACGCGCGAACGGACTCTCTCGGTCAATATTCCGGCCGGCGTCGAGGACGGCACCCGCATCCGTCTCGCCAACGAAGGCGAGGCCGGCATACGCGGCGGGCCGCCCGGCGATCTCTATATTTTCCTGTCGCTCGCCTCGCATGCGTTCTTCCAGCGCGATGGCGCCGATCTGCATTGCCGGGTGCCGATCTCCATGGTGACGGCGGCGCTCGGCGGCGACTTTGAAGTGCCGACCATCGATGGCGGCAAGACCAAGGTAAAGGTGCCGGAAGGCACCCATTCGGGCCGGCGCTTCCGGCTGCAAAGCAAGGGCATGCCGGTGCTGCGCGCGCGCCAGACCGGTGACATGTATGTGCAGGTCGTGGTCGAAACGCCGCAAAATCTCACCAAGCGGCAGCGCGATTTGCTGAACGAGTTCGAGAAATTGTCGTCCAAGGATACTCACCCTGAATCCGCCGGATTCTTCGGTAAGGTCAAAGAGTTCCTGGGAGGACGCGCGGGCTCGGCGTGACGCCGGGCTCTTGACCCCCGGCGTGCCGGGCTCTACCCATAGAGCATACAAAACCCTAGGGATTTCGTTGCGTTAACCCATGCCGATGCAAACCCTCCAACTCCTTGAAAAGAAGATCGGAAGGCAATTTCGTCTTCTTGAGCTGAAGAAGGGCATCCTCGAACGCAAGATCGAGGGACAGCTTCGCCGTTTCGAGCAGAAGCTCGACCAGAAAAAAGGCAGCGTCCGTCTCGACGATGTCCGCTTCATCCGCTCCTGGATGGAAAAGCCGCTGGCGATGGGCGCGGTTGCCCCCTCCGGCAAGGCGCTCGCCCGCACCATGGCGGGCTATGTCGATCCGCAGGTTGCGGGACCGGTGATCGAGCTCGGCCCCGGCACCGGCCCGGTCACCCAGGCGCTGGTCAATCAGGGCGTCGATCCGGCGCGGCTCGTGCTGGTGGAGTTCGACCCCACCTTCTGCAAGCTCTTACGCCAGCGCTATCCCACCGCCACCGTGGTGCAGGGCGATGCCTATGGGCTGCGCCATCTGCTCGGCAGTGTCGTGCAGGAGCCGGCCGCGGCCGTGGTGTCGAGCCTGCCCCTGTTTACCAAGCCCCTGAAGACCCGCCTGCGCCTGGTCTACGAGGCATTCGGCCTGATGTTGCCGGGCTCGCCCTTCGTGCAGTTCACCTATGCCGCGGTGCCGCCGATTCCCCGCGCGCTCGACCGCGTCCATTCGGAAGGTTCCGAGCGCGTGTGGATGAATATTCCCCCGGCGCGCGTGTGGGTCTACCGCAAGCACTGACGGCCGCATCGGCCGTCATCGGCGGCTGACCATCTCCTCGTTGGTGATTTCCCGACGCCCGGTTCCCGCTCGCGCGGGGATCTGCGTCGCGAGCCTGACACCCGCAATATCTGCTGTGGTATGGGTGATCGGATTGGAGCCGCCGATGTCCGTTCCGAAAATTCTGGTCATTCCGGGCTCGCTGCGCAACGAGTCGCACAATGCGCGGCTCGCTGCGCTGGCGAGCAAGGAATTGACCCTGGCAGATGCCGACGTCACCCGCATCTCGCTGCTCGACTATCCGCTGCCGCTCTATGACGCCGACCTCGCGGCCAATACCGGGGCGCCTCTGAACGCCCAGAAGCTCAAACAGATGATGACCGCGCATCGCGGCGTGTTCATCGCCAGCCCCGAATACAATGCCTCGCTTGCGCCGGTGCTGAAGAACGCCATCGACTGGGTTTCGACCGTGCGCGACCGCGGCGATCCGCCGCTGGCGGCTTTCCAGAATCGCGCCTTTGCATTGGGCGCGGCCTCGTCCGGCCGCTCCGGCGGATTGCATTCGCTGTTGGCATTGCGTCAGGTGCTGGCGGTGGGATGCCGCGCGCTGGTGATTCCGGAACAAGTGTCGGTGCCGAATGCCGAGCAGGCCTTCGACGAAATGGATCAGCTCACGGATGCGCGCGCAGCCGGTCAGCTCAAGGCCGTGGTGCGCCGGCTGATCGACTATGCGCGCATGCTCGGATGAGGGGAGGAGCCAGTGACACTCGATCCGCATGACCGGCTGATCGTGGCGCTCGATCTGCCCACCGTCGCGGCGGCGCAGGCGATGGTCGATCGCCTGGGCGATACGGTGCGGTTCTACAAGATCGGCTATCAGCTCGCTTTCGCCGGTGGGCTTGCGCTGGCGCAGACGCTGACGCGCGGCGGCAAGCAGGTCTTTCTCGACATGAAATTGCACGACATCGGCAACACCGTCGCGCGCGGGGTCGAGAGCGTCGCAGACATGGGCGTCAGCTTTCTCACCGTGCATGCCTATCCGCAGACCATGCATGCCGCGGTCGATGCGCGCGCCGGCTCGAAACTGCGCCTTCTCGCGGTCACCGTGCTGACCTCCTATGACGACGCCGATCTGGCCGCCGCCGGCTACGACTTCACCGTGCCGGAGCTGGTCGCCGAGCGCGCCGCGCAGGCGCGCGACATCGGCATCGACGGCCTGGTCTGTTCGGCCAATGAGGCGGCCATGCTGCGCCCGATGCTCGGTCCCGGCATGGTGCTGGTGACGCCCGGCATCCGTCCCGCCGAGGCCGAGGCCGGCGACCAGAAGCGTGTGATGACTCCCGCCGAGGCCATTGCGGCCGGCGCCGATTATCTGGTGGTCGGCCGTCCGGTGGTGGCGGCGCGCGATCCCAAGGCGGCGGCGGAGGCGATCGTGGGCGAGATCGCTGGCGCAGCGCGGGCCCAGGCGGGGTAAGGGAAGGGCGTGTGTTGCTGGCCTTCCCTGGCCCCGCTATACCCCGGCCACGCGGGAGACTGATCTAATGTCCGACATGCGGTTGATCGTGGCCGGCGCCGGCGGGCGCATGGGGCGCACGCTCATTCATGCCATTGCGGCGACCGACGGCGTCACGCTGGCGGGCGCGGCCGAGGCCGCTGGCTCGACGGTGATCGGACGCGACGCGGGCGAACTGGCCGGGCTCGGCAAGAACGGCGTTGCAGTGGTCACCGATGTCGAGCCGCTGCTCGGCAAGGCGGACGGCATTATCGACTTCACCGTTCCGGCGGCGACCCGCGCCTTTGTCGAACTGGTGGCGCGCAAGGGCCTGGTGCATGTCATCGGCACCACCGGCCTGTCCCCGGAGGACGACGCCTTGATCGCGACCGCGGCCAAGCGCGCCATCGTGGTCAAGTCCGGCAACATGAGTCTCGGCGTCAATCTGCTGGCCGCTCTGGTCAAGCAGGTCGCCAAGACGCTTGATCAGGATTTCGACATCGAGATCCTGGAGATGCATCACAACAAGAAAGTCGACGCGCCGTCCGGCACCGCATTGCTGCTTGGACGCGCAGCGGCGGAAGGCCGCGGCATCGGCCTGGATCGGCGCGCGGTGAAAAGCCGCGACGGCCAGACCGGCGCGCGCTCCGCCGGCGATATCGGATTTGCCTCGCTGCGCGGCGGCACCGTGGTCGGCGATCACAGCGTGATCTTTGCCGGGCCGGCCGAGCGCATCGAGCTCACTCACCGCGCCGAGGACCGGATGATCTTTGCGCGCGGCGCGCTCAAGGCGGCGCTGTGGGCGCGCGGGCAAAAGCCCGGGCTCTACGCGATGAGTGACGTGCTCGGGCTCGGCAAAGTGTGAGCTATTCCCGCCCCGCGCTCTGAAGAGACCGCGCCGCCGCTCCGCCTCATCGCTGAGGAGGCCGCCATAGCAGGCGCAGCCTGCGTACACTTGGCTGCGATGCGGCCGTCTCGAAGGATGGGCGGCCCGAGCCTCGCTTGCGGCCATCCTTCGAGACGCGGCCCTGCGGGCCGCTCCTCAGGATGAGGTGCTTGCGATGTGGCGCTGCTGACGAGTCAGGAAACCTTTTTCCGCATCAGCGACACACCGGTCATCTCCTTCGGCTGTGGCAAGCCCATAAGCGCGAGCAGTGTCGGCGCGAGATCGGCCAGGCGCCCTTCCGACAACGACACGTCGCCGCCGCCCATCAAAAATACCGGCACCGGATTGGTGGTATGGGCGGTGTGCGGCCCGCCGGTTTGCGGATCGCGCATCATTTCGCAATTGCCGTGATCGGCGGTGACCAAGAGCGCGCCGCCCGCCTTATCGATTGCTTCGGCGAGGCGGCCGAGACCGGCGTCGACCGCCTCCACCGCCTTGATCGCCGCCTTGAGATCGCCGGTGTGACCGACCATGTCCGGATTGGCGTAATTGAGCACGATCAGATCGTATTTGCCGGACCCTATGGCTTCGACCGCCTTGTCGGTCAATTCGGCGGCCGACATTTCCGGCTGCAGATCGTAGGTCGCGACCTTGGGCGAGGGCACCATGATGCGGTCCTCGCCGGGGTAGAGACTTTCCTCGCCGCCGTTCAGAAAATAAGTGACGTGCGGATATTTCTCGGTTTCCGCCATGCGCAATTGTGAGCGGCCGGCTTTTGCCACGATTTCGCCGAGACCACCGGTAAGCGAGGGTGACGGGAAGATGGTCTGCAGCAGGGCGTTCAAATCCTCGCTGTATTCCGTCATGCCCGCGGCGGCGGCGAAGCGAACGGTGCGCCGGCGGGGAAATCCGGAAAACCCGGGATCGAGCAGGGCGCCGAGAATTTGCCGCACGCGGTCGGCGCGGAAATTGAAACAGAGAATGCCGTCGCCATCCTTCATCCCGTAATAGCCGCCGACCACCGCTGGCAGCACGAATTCGTCGGCGATGTCGTGCGCATAGGAGTTGGCCACGACCGCCGCCGCGTCGAGGAAGCGCGATCCGTCCGCATCCACCATGGCATTGTAGGCGCGCACGACACGGTCCCAGCGCTTGTCGCGATCCATGGCGTAGTAGCGGCCGCTCACCGTCGCGATCGGCACCGATGCCGGCAACGCCGCCTGGAACTGCGCAAGATATTCCGCGCCCGAGCGCGGCGGGGTATCGCGGCCGTCGGTGAACACATGCACCACGGTCGGCACGCCGGCATCGGCAAGAATTCTTGCCAGCCCCACCGCATGATCCTGATGTGAATGCACGCCGCCGGGCGACAGCAATCCCATCAAATGGCAGGTGCCGCCGCTCTGCTTGAGCCGCTCGATCAGGCTCAACAGCGCCGGCGCGGTCTTGATGGTGCCACCTGCAATGGCATCGCTGATGCGCGGCAGATCCTGCATCACCACGCGCCCTGCGCCGATATTGAGATGCCCGACTTCGGAATTGCCCATCTGCCCGTGCGGCAGGCCGACATCCTTGCCGGACGTGTGCAACAACGCATGCGGGCAGTTCACCCACAGCCGATTGAAGGCCGGCGTGTGCGCCAGTAGCACGGCGTTGTCGGCCGGGTCTTCGCGCCAGCCCCAGCCGTCCAGGATCGCCAGCATCACCGGACGCCGCTGCTGCATCTGCAATCCTTGCACGTTGCGTCGCCCGACCAAACCGGGCGCACCCATTACGCGATAAAGGCGGGTTTTGCGCGATTGCGCAGGGGCCGTCAATCAGCGCTATGGCCGGCTTCCCAGCCCAGCATGGCGCGCTTGCGGGTGATACCCCAGTGATAGCCGGTGAGGTCGCCGTTCTTGCCGATTACCCGGTGGCACGGCACCACGAAGCACACCGGATTGCGCCCCACCGCGGCGCCCACCGCGCGAGCGGCGGCGGGTGTGCAGACTTTGGCGGCGAGGTCGGAATAACTGGTGAGCCTTCCTATCGGTACCTTGAGCAACGTCTCCCACACGCGCACCTCGAAGTCGGTACCGATCAGGACGACGCGCAACGGCTGCTCGGCGCGCCATTGCGTGCGATCGAAGACGCGGCGGGCGAGCGGCGCAGTGCCCGCGGTATCCTCGACATAGCGCGCCTTCGGCCAGCGGGTTTGCATGTCGGCGAGCGCTGCTTTCTCTTCGCCGGGATCTGCGAAGGCGAGGCCGGCAAGCCCGCGCGGCGCCGCTATCACCAGCGCGGTACCGAACGGACAGGGATGAAAGCCGTAGGACAGACTCAGCCCTGCGCCGCCCGATTTCCATTCGCCGGGCGACATCGCCTCGTGGGTGACAAACAGGTCATGCAGCCGTCCCGGCCCGGACAGTCCTACTTCGAATGAAGCATCGAGCACGCTCGCCGATTGGCGCAACAGGCGCCGCGCATGGTCGAGGGTGATCGCCTGCAGGAACGCTTTGGGAGTGAGCCCGGCCCAGCGGCGAAACAGATGATGCAATTCCGTCACGCTGACGCCTACGGCCTCTGCTATGGCGTCGAGGTCCGGTTGCGCGCGCCAATGCTCTGAAATATGCGCGATGGCGCGGCGTACGGTGTCGTAGTCGCCGGCGTCGGCCGCGAACGGCGCCAGACCACTAGTCCGGGTTGATGCTGCGATGGTCGATGGCTGCAACATGACCCTTAGTTAGCCCCTGGGGTGATCCGCCGCCACCCGATTCCTGTTGCCAATTGATCCCGCCGCTGCAGGGGAGGGTCGGCGCAAAGCGCCGGGGTGGGGTGGTTATTCCACCACGGTCCGCGTCGGCCCGCGCCGGGCCTCGCCCAGTGCGGCGCTGAGCGCGAGCGCAAAGCTTTCCTTTTCCTGCGCCCCCAGGAAGCCGGCGACGGCGAGGCGTTTTCCGTGCGACACCAGAAACAGCCGCTCGATGCCAAATTCCTCATGCTCGTCGCGCTGCAGCCGTACCCACAGCGGATTGAGCGTCCATTCCCGGATGCGGCCGCGCGGGCTCACCTTGCGCACAATCAGCTCGGACGGCGTCACCGTCACCTCTTCATAGGCCTGGGCGGCGCGGTAATTGGCGCGGAACGCCCAATAAACCAGCAGCACGTCGAGCCCGAAAAACCCGAAGACCGGCCAGGCCCCCGCAATCAGAAACACCATGCCGGCGGCGAAGCTGACGCCCGCAAGCACCGCCATCAAAACCACGAAACCGGTCGGACCAAGCGATCGGTGCGGAGTCAGCACCGCCGAAAAGATGGCGGTCTCGCGCTGCTGGTCGTTGTCGGAGCTCATGTCGCTCAGTATAGAAAATTATGGCGCGCAAGACACTTAGGGTAACTGCACCTCGGAGAACCACGCGCGAGAGCCTGAAAAAGGCGCGTGCGGGCAAGGCAGCCAACGTCAAGGGTCCCAATAAACGGGCGGCGGCTGACATTGAGGCGGCAGCCGGCGCGCTGCCGCAATGGACCAATGCCGAGGCGGCGGAAGCGTTCCGCCGCTTTCATGCCGCCGAGCCGGAGCCCGAGACTGAACTCGAACACGTTGATCCGTTCACGCTGCTGGTGGCGGTGGTGTTGTCGGCGCAGGCGACCGATGCCGGCGTCAACAAGGCGACGCCGGCTTTGTTCGCCGCCGCCGACACCCCGGAAAAAATGGCGGCGCTCGGCGAAAAACGCGTGCGCGACTACGTCAAGACCATCGGTCTGTTTCGCACCAAGGCAAAAAACGTGATCGGACTGTCCAGGAAGCTGCTCGAAGAACATGGCGGCCAGGTGCCACGCACCCGTGAGGCCTTGCAAGCCTTGCCCGGCGTCGGACGCAAGACCGCCAATGTGGTGCTCAACGTCGCTTTCGGCGAGCCGACCATCGCGGTCGACACCCATATCTTCCGGGTCGGCAACCGCACCGGGCTCGCCACCGGCAACACACCGCTCGAGGTCGAGAGCAAGCTGGAACACGCCGTGCCGGACAAGTATAAGCGCCACGCTCATCACTGGCTCATCTTGCACGGCCGCTATATCTGCGTCGCCCGCCGCCCGCTGTGCGAGAAATGCCCGATCGCCGACCTTTGCAAATGGCCGGGAAAGACAGCGTAAGCGAGTGACGTGTCGTGTTGTCCGCTGGCGCGGGTGCTGGGGCCGAAATATAATTCCGCGGAGTGAATCGGGGTTGGGCCGGCGCATGCCGTCGCTGCGAACCATCGTCATTGCCGTGGCCGTGCTCGGCGTCTCCTTTGCCGGCGCGACACTCGCCATGCAGACGCTGTGGCCCGCGCCGGTTACCGAAGGGCGGCCGGCTTTGGTGGAGATTGCGCCGTTAACGCAGGTCACCCGCACCTCGGTCATCATCACGCCGGCGGCGATTTCGCTGTCCGCCATCCGCGAGGCCATGGAGGCGAATGCGCCGCGCGATCTTTCCGGCAAGCGCGACAATCCGTTCACCCAACTGCTGTCCAATGCCGACATCGGCTGGACCATCAGCCGCGGGCCGCTCGCGGTCAGCGGGCGGCCGGGGACGCTGGCGGTATCCACGGTGCTGAACGGCACGTTGCGCGCCACCGGTCAGATCGCCAGCCGGGCCGGAAATGTCGCCGGCGCGATTGGCGGCTTGTTCAGCGAAAATCTCGGCAAGGGCATGCAGGGCCTGACCGGCAAGGCGATCGACCAGCGCGCCGACATCCGCGGCAATGTCACCATCAGCGCGCGCCCGGCGCTCACATCGAACTGGCGGCTGGAGCCAAACTTGACCGCCCAGGTCGCGATTGCCGATGCGGCTTTGTCGATCGTCGGCGTCAAGCTCAGCGTCACCAACGAGGTCAAGCCGCTGCTCGACCGGCAGGTCGGCGAGCAGGTGGCGGCGCTGCAGGCGCGGCTGCGCAACGATCCGTTCATCGAGCAGGCGGCGCGGCGCGAATGGGCCAAGATGTGCCGCTCCATTCCGCTCGGTGTCTCCTCCGGCATGCCGAAACTATGGCTGGAAGTGCGGCCCACGCGCGCCTTCGCCGCGCAGCCACGCATCGATGCCGTCAATGTCACCCTCACCATCGGCGTGCAGGCGGAAACCCGCATCACGCCGGCCGAGAGCAAGCCCAGTTGCCCGTTCCCGGCTACTCTGGACCTTGTTCCACCCATGCAGCAGGGGCGGGTCAACATCGCGGTGCCGATCGACGTGCCGTTCACCGAAATCAACCGGCTGTTGGAGCCGCAGCTTGCCGGCAAGACTTTCCCCGAGGACAAGAGCGGTCCGTTCGAGGTCACCATCCGGCGCGTCAGCCTGGCGGCCTCCGGCAATCGCCTGTTGATCTCGCTGCGGGTGAAGGCGCGCGAGACCAAAAGCTGGTTCGGGCTCGGCAGCGAAGCCACCGTGCATGTCTGGGGCAAGCCGCAGCTCGACCGCGAGCGCCAGATCCTGCGGCTCACCGACACGGCCATCGACGTGGAATCGGAAGCGGCGTTCGGGCTGCTCGGCGCCGCCGCGCGCGCCGCGGTGCCTTATCTCGAATCGGCGCTGGCCGAACACGCGGCGATCGATCTCAAGCCGTTCGCCGCCAATGCGCGCAAGAGCATCGAGGCCGCGCTCGCCGACTTCCGCATGAGCGGCGAAGGCGTGCGGGTGGATACGGCGGTCACCGACCTGCGCTTGGTCGGGATCGAATTCGACTCGCGCACGTTACGCATTATCGCGGAAGTCGACGGAACGACTCAAGTCGCGATTACCGCCTTGCCGAAATAACGATCGATACTCTCCACGTCATGGCCGGGCTCGTCACCGCAAGTCAGGTCTACCCGACTTGCGACACCTGAAATTGCAGAACTCGGGCAAGCCCGAGTTCTGGTGCCATCCACGTCTTCGATCGGCTCGTTATTTAAGTCGTGGATGGCCCCGCCAAACCCGGGGGCGACGAGACAAAAAATATTATTGTTGTGTTAATTTTTTCCCCCGCCCCCCGGCGCCGTGGTCGATCCGCGGGGGGGGCGGGGCC
>Ga0080064_1003872_pt1 | contig 20410 bp, 18 predicted proteins | sample Subgrocontami54m_FD_69260 | JGI IMG/M metagenome (GOLD analysis project Ga0080064, IMG submission 69260) | Subsurface groundwater microbial communities from S. Glens Falls, New York, USA - GMW46 contaminated, 5.4 m (SPADES assembly) (version 2) ...
AGGCTCCCCCGGGTCAGGGCCGGGGTCGCACCTCAGGGTGACGGATCAAAGTTCATCGCTCTAAGCTCCGCGTCATGAGTACATTGCATCGCGCTTGCTACTTCTTGCGAACCACGCTTTGCGGGTTGAGGTTGCCGATGCGGCCGCTTTCGCTGCCGGCGGCCGGGTCGATCACCGCGTTGATCAGGGTCGGCTTGCCCGAATCCATGGCCGCATCGACGGCGCGCTTCAACTCGTCGGGTGTCGTCACATGGACGCCGATGCCGCCAAATGCTTCCATCATCTTGTCGTAACGGGCGCCTTTGACAAAGACAGTCGGCGCAGGATCGGAATCGACGCTGTTTACGTCGGTGCCGCGATAGATGCCGTTGTTGTTGAAGATGACGACGCAGACCGGCAGCTTGTAGCGGCAGATCGTTTCGATCTCCATGCCCGAGAAGCCGAAGGCCGAGTCGCCTTCAACCGCGAGCACAGGTTTGCCGGTTTCGATGGCGGCGCCGACGGCATAGCCCATGCCGATGCCCATGACGCCCCAGGTGCCGACATCCAGGCGCTTGCGCGGCTGATACATGTCGATGATGCCGCGCGCGAGATCGAGCGTGTTGGCGCCTTCGTTGACGAGAATGGCATCCGGCCGCTCCTTGATGACGGTGCGCAGCGCGCCGAGCGCGCCGTGGTAATCCATCGGCGAGTTGTTGTTCATCAGCCGCGGCGCCATCTTGGCGATGTTCTCGTCCCGCTTCGACGTGACGGTTTTGATCCAGTCGGCCGGCGGAGATTGCCATTTGCCGATGCCGTCAAGCAGGGCCGAGACGCACGAGCCGATATCGCCGACGACGGGCGCGGCGATCTCGACGTTGGAATCCATCTCGCGCGGCTCGATATCGATCTGGATGAATTTCTTCGGCGCCTCGCCCCAAGTCTTGCCCTTGCCGTGCGACAGCAGCCAGTTCAGGCGGGCGCCGATCAGCATCACGACATCGGATTGCTGCAACACCGTCGAGCGCGCCGCGCCCGCGCATTGCGGATGCGTGTCGGGCAAGAGGCCCTTGGCCATGCTCATGGGCAGGAAAGGCATGCCGGTCTTTTCGACCAGAGCGCGGATCGCGTCGTCGGCCTGCGCATAGGCCGCGCCCTTGCCGAGGATAATCAGCGGCCGCTTGGCGCTCCTGAGGACATCGAGCGCGCGCTTGACCGCGGCGGGAGCGGGAATCTGCGCTGGCGCCGGGTCGATGACTTTGACCAGCGACTTGGCGCCCTTCTCCGCGTCCATCACCTGAGAGAAAAGCTTGGCCGGCAGGTCGAGATAGACGCCGCCCGGACGGCCCGAGACGGCGGCGCGGATGGCGCGCGCCACGCCGATGCCGATGTCGGCGGCATGCAGCACGCGGAAGGCCGCCTTGCAGAGCGGCTTGGCGATGGCGAGCTGATCCATTTCCTCGTAATCGCCCTGCTGGAGATCGACGATCTCGCGCTCGGACGAGCCTGAGATCAGGATCATCGGGAAGCAATTGGTCGTCGCGTGCGCGAGCGCGGTGAGACCGTTGAGGAAGCCGGGAGCCGACACCGTGAGGCAGATGCCGGGCTTTTTCGTCAGGTAGCCGGCGATCGAGGCGGCATAACCGGCGTTCTGCTCGTGACGGAACGAGAGCACGCGGATGCCTTCCGCCTGCGCCATGCGGCCGAAATCGGTGACCGGGATGCCCGGCACGCCGTAGATGGTGTTGAGACCGTTGAGCTTGAGCGCGTCGATGACGAGATGAAAGCCGTCCGTCAGCTGGTGTTCTGCGCCGGCAGCAGCGGCTGCCTTCAACGCTGCGTCAGACATAACTCAACTCCTCAGTCCAGATAGTCGGCGTATTTCTCGACATGCTCGGCCAGCCCAAGCGCGTGGTTGCGTACCAGTTCCTCGGCGCGCGCGGTGTCGCGCGCTTCGATGGCTTCGATGATATGCATGTGATCGCGGATCGATTTTTCGACGCGATCCTTCTCGACGATGGTCTTGCGGCGGATCATGCGCATGTGGGTGAACAGGTTTTCGGCCAGAGAGATCAGCACGCTGTTGCCGCTCATGCGGATGATGGATTGGTGGAATTCGATATTGGTCTCGGAATACTCGTCGAGGTGCGCGCGCAGGGCGCCTTTCTCGAAGGTCGCGAACATCTTGCGGAGCGAAGCGATCTCCCCGGCGTTGGCGTGCTCGGTGATCAGACGCGCCGCCATGCTTTCCAGCGCCGCCCAGGCGGTAATCATCTCGATCACTTCATGCTTGGTCTTGCGCACCACATAGACGCCGCGGCGCGGCACCGAACGGATGAAGCCTTCGCGCTCAAGCTGCGCCATGGCCTCGCGCACGGGCGTACGGCTGATGCCGAATTGCTGCGCGAGCTGGCGCTCATCAAGCCGGATGTCGTCGCGGCTGCGATAAACGTCCATGGAGACGATCACGCTGCGCAGCGCCGCGTAGGCTTTGTTCTTGAAGCTGTCGGAGGCGATGGGCTCCAGCACCAGCGCGGCCGGTGCGAGCGAGGCGGAAGCCCCTTCGCGGCGGGGCTGATGACTGACTGAACGGACCACTCGACTGCGTAAAATCATGGCTGGTATACAATATTCCAAAGCTGTAGCAGAAAGGCAATTCCCTCTTTAGTCGCTGTATAACGCCGGCTTGGCGACGATCAGACCGGCCGAGACCGCAGCCGCGTCCAGCCGGTTTGGAGCAGCGGCCAGAACAGCACCAGCACGCCGAGCGTCATGATCGAGCCCGCGAGACCCGTGGACCAGAAGATTGTGAGGCTGCCCTGCGATGCCAGCAGCGACTGCCGGAAGGCTTCTTCCGCCTTGTCGCCGAGCACGATGGCGAGCACCAGCGGCGCCAGCGGGTAATTGCATTTCTTCAGGATGTAGCCGAGGACGCCGAAGACCAGCATCATCATCACATCGAATGTATTGTTGTGCACCGTGTAGGCGCCGATGGAGCAGAGCACCAGGATCACCGGCGCGATGATGCTGAACGGAATGCGCAGGATGGCGGCGAAGAGCGGCACGCAAGTCAGCACGATGATCAGCCCGGCGATGTTGCCGAGATACATGCTGGCGATCAGGCCCCAGACGAATTCCTTGTTCTCGACGAACAGCATCGGTCCGGGCTGCAAGCCCCAGATCAGCAAGCCGCCGAGCAGGACAGCCGCCGTGGGCGAGCCGGGAACGCCAAGCGCCAGCATTGGCAGAAGCGCAGACGTGCCCGCGGCGTGAGCGGCGGTCTCCGGCGCCACTACGCCTTCGATTTCACCGGTACCGAATTTGTGTCCATTCCTCGATGTACGCTTGGCGATGCCGTAGCTCATGAAGGAAGCGGGCGTCGCTCCGGCCGGCGTGATGCCCATCCAGCAGCCGATGATGCAGGAACGCAGAGACGTCATCCAATAACGCGGCAATTTCTTCCAGGTCTGAAATACAACGCGAGTGTTGATGGTGGCCGAGCGTCCCTTGAAGCTGAGCCCCTCCTCCATGGTGAGCAGGATTTCGCCGATTCCGAACAATCCGATGACGGCGATGAGGAAATCGAACCCTGTGATCAACTCCGTGAAGCCAAAGGTCAGGCGCAATTGCCCCGTCATCTTGTCGAAGCCGATCGCGGCCAGCGCAAAGCCGGCCATCATCGACGCCACTGTCTTGAATGGCGGCTCTTTGCTCATCCCCACGAAGCTGCAGAAGGCCAGGAAGTAGACTCCGAATTTTGCCGCATATCCGAAGCGCAGTGCAAAGGCGGCGACCAGCGGCGCCACCAGCGTGATCATGATGACGGCGAAGAGAGCGCCGACGAAAGATGAAGTGAAAGCAGCGGTGAGCGCCTCGCCGGCCTGACCCTTTTGCGCCATGGGGTGGCCGTCGAAGGTCGTTGCGACCGACCACGGCTCACCTGGAATATTGAACAGGATAGACGTGATGGCGCCGCCGAACAGCGCGCCCCAGTAAATGCACGACAGCATGATGATCGCCGAAGTCGGCGACATGGAAAAAGTCAGCGGCAGCAGAATGGCGACGCCGTTAGCACCGCCAAGGCCCGGCAGAACGCCGATGATAACGCCCAGCAGGATGCCGATGATCATCAGGAAGACGTTGAACGGCAACGGCACGGTGAATTGTCCGATGTGGACGTCGACCACTTGCAGAACGGTCGCGAAGCCGTGAAACAGATTGCCGATTTCTTCCATGTGCTTTCAGCTTTCGCTCTTATCTAAAAGCCCAGCCATTCCTCGATCGGCCCCTTGGGCAAAGGCACTAGAAACCACCTTTCAAATACGACGAATGTCACGATCGGTATGCCAATGGCGACGGCGAAGACCGGCGCCCAGCGATAGCGCCCCAGCCATTTCATGAAAACGCCGATCAGCAGCATCGAGGACACGTAGATGCCGATCCATGGCACGAGCCACACATAGACCGTCGTCGGAGCGACGACGGAAGCAACGCGCCTGAGCTGTTCCCACGTCGCAAAAATCTTTTCCTTTTTTTGCGCGGTAATCGCCTGCGCAAGGTTGACGATGCTGGCGACGAGAACAAAAAGGGCGATGTAGAACGGGAAAAAGCCGGCCCTCGGCCCGCTGGAGTCCCAGTTGATGCCGGCCTTCACGCTCCCCCCAATAATGATGAGCGCAAATACGGCGGTCCCGGCGGCAACGCCGATTTCCATCGTGCGATGGCTGGGGCCGGCGGCACCCGCGCCAGAAGAAGCTTTGTCCATTCCGGTGTTCCGCGATGGCAGAGAACGGCTGCCGGCGGATCGCTCCGCCGGCAGCGTTTGCGCAAAAATCACTTGGCCGCGATGAAACCAGCGGCCTTCATCAAGTCTTCGTGACGCTTTTCTTCCTTGGCAACCCAGTCGGCATATTCTTTGCCGGTCATGAAGCTCTGGTTGAACGCGCCGTCGGCCATGAGCTTCTTCCATTCCTCGGTCTCACGCACCTTCTTGAACACGTCGATGTAGTAATCGACCTGTTCTTGCGTCGCGCCCGGGCTCATGAAGATGCCGCGCAGCATCAGATAGTCCATGTCGATGCCGGATTCCTTGCAGGTCGGAATGCTGTTCCAGGACAGCTCGCCCGCGATCTTGTCCTTGTAGTCCAGCCGCTTGGTATCGAACACGCAGAGCGGGCGGAGTTTGCCGCCACGCCAGTGCGCCACGGCTTCGATCGGATTGTTGACGGTGGAATCGACGTGACCGCCGACGAGCTGCACGGCCACCGCACCGCCACCGGCCTCGGGAATGTAAATGAACTTGGCGCCCGTGCTCTTCTGGATGGCTTCGGTGATGATCTGGTCTTCCTGCTTCGAGCCGGTGCCGGCCATCTTGAATGTGCCGTTCGCGGCTTTCGCCGCGTCGATATAATCCTTCACCGATTTGTACGGCTTCTCGGCATTGACCCAGAGAACGAACTCGTCGAGCGCCAGCATGGCGACGGGCGTGAGATCCTTCCAATTGAAGGGGATGCCGGTGGCGAGCGGAGTCGTGAACAGGTTTGAAAGAGTGATGATGATCTTGTGCGGATTGCCTTGCGATCCCTTCACGTCGAGGAAGCCTTCGCCTCCCGCGCCGCCGGACTTGTTGATCACGACCATCGGCTGCTTCGTGAGACTATACTTGGTGACGATGCCTTGAATGGTGCGCGCCATCTGATCGGCCCCGGCGCCGGTACCGGCCGGTACGATAAATTCGATGGGGCGATTGGGCTCCCAGGCCGCCAGCGCCGGCGCAGACATCATTGCACCCAGCGAAACCGCGGCCGCCGCAAAAAATCCTAGCGAATGTACGGAACGTGGCATGACGTTTCTCCTCCCTCGATGTTGTCGCGCCGCTCTGCGTCGGCCTTCATATATTGTTGCGAGCGGTATCTAACCCTGAGGACCGCCGCCGAGCACCCATCAAAGCGCATTCCCGCTGGCATGCATAATAAATAATTGGGTTTTTGTGGCGATCGGTCCATCTGCCGCACTAGACTTTCGCAGGTGGAGCACACCAACGGCATCTATGCAGGATAGTTCAGGGCGATGCGGCAGAGCTTAGGTGCTGCGCAATAAGTATTTGAACAGCCCATAAAATCACACGCGGCGCTTTTTCTAGCTGACAGGCCGATCCGGAAGCCGATTTTGCGCCATCGTGCTAGGCTCTAGCGGGATTTGCTCACGGGGGAGGATAAAATGCGGGCCAATCTTTTTATTCGCGGCTTGTTGGGATTTGTCGCGAGCGCCTCCTTATTTGCCGGTCCCGCGGGCGCGCAGTCGCCCGCCGACTTTTATAAAGGCCAGACGATCACGTTCCTCATCAGCTCCGGCGCGGGCGGCGGTTACGACACGCTGGCGCGGACGCTGGCGCAGTATCTTCCCAAGCACATCCCCGGCTCACCCGCCGTGGTGGTGAAGAACATGCCGGGCGCGGGCGGAATCGTCGCCGCGAACCATCTCTATTCCGTGGCAGCGAAAGACGGCACGGTGATCGGCGGCGTGCAAAGCAACGTGCCGTTCGAGCCGCTGTTCGGCGCCTCAGGCGCCGCTTTCGATCCGGTCAAATTCAACTGGCTCGGCACGCCGAGCACCGAGACGGCGCTCTTGACCGTCTCGGACACCGCGCCCGTGAATACGTGGCAGGACGCCCAGAAGCAGGAAGTCATCGTCGGATCTTCCGGCGTAAATTCAACGCCGAGCTTTTATGGACGGCTGTTGAACGAAGTGCTCGGGCTGAAGCTTAAGATCATCGTTGGTTATGAATCGCAGTCGACGGCATTTCTCGCCATGGAGCGCGGTGAGATCCACGGATATCCCAGCGTGTTCTACAGCGCGCTGATGTCCACCAAGCCGACCTGGATCAAGGAGAAGAAGATTAAGTTGCTGGTGCAGATGGGCGTGGGGAAAGAGCCTGACCTGCCCGACGTGCCCTATATCCTCGACCTGATCACAAAACCGGAAGACAAGCAGCTCGCGGAAGCCGCTTTCGCGGCGCTCGCCGTCGGCCGTCCTTACTTGATGCCGCCAGGAGTGCCTGAGGATCGCGTGGCGGCGATGCGTAAAGCCTTCGCCGATACATTCAAGGATCCGGAATTTCTCGCCGAAGCGCAGACGCGCAAACTGGGTATAAATTCGCCGCGCAGCGGGCAGGAACTGCAGGAATTGATCGATCGCGTGTACAAAACGACGCCGCCGGCTCTGGTCGAGCGGCTGAAGAAATTGCAAGCGGGATAATCGCGCACGCGGATTTTGTCAGGACAGCGGGGAGACAATGGGAAGACCGGCACCGATCGAATGGCCGAACAGGGCGAAAATCTGCGTCACCTTCATCGTGCCATGGGAAGTGTGGCCGGAAAATCTCGGCGCTCATGGTTCGACCCAGCGCGGCGGCCGCGTGCCGCCGCCAAACGCGCCTTTCAAGAAAAATATGGCGATCCTGACCGAACGGGAATACGGCGACCGGGTGGGAATCTGGCGATTGATGGAGCTGTTCGACCGTCACCAATTGAAAGTGACCATGCTGATGAACGGCAAGAAGGTCGAACAATTCCCGGACGCCTGCCGCGAGATCAAGGCCAAGGGTCACGAATTCGCGTCCGAGAGCTACGAGCACGAATACTCCTACATGTATACGCGCGAGCAGGAGCGGGAATCGATCCAGAAAACGGTGGCAGCATTTGAAAAAGTGCTGGGCGCGGGGCCGAGCGGTTATTTGTCGCCCGGCCATTCCTTCACCGACAACACGCTTGATCTTGTGGCGGAGCAGAAATGCTTTGTGTGGTGGGCCGATCCGTTGGGAACCGATGTGCCCTACTCGGTCGAAGCAAGCGGGCGCAAGATCGCGGTCGTCCCTTACAACGTGCCGGGCTGCAACGATTATTCGACTCACGGCAGCGGACGCACACCGCGCGATCTGCTGCAGATCATGAAGGACCAATTCGACTATCTCTATTGGGAAGGCGAACGGGGCTCGCCGAAATATTTCGCCATGAACACGCATCCCTTCGTGTCCGGCGTTCCGTACCGGACCAAGATCATGGATGAGTTCCTCAAATATGCGAAAGGCTTCAAGGACGTCTGGTTCGCGCGGCGGATCGAAATGGCCGAGTGGTGCCTGAAGAAAGGCTACTAGGACGGCTTGGCTTGCCGGCGCGGCGTAGCCCTGCTGAGAAGAAGCTTGTCGATGCGCCGCCCGTCCATGTCCATGACTTCGAACTGCCAGCCGTGCAAGCGCACAATATCGCCGACTTCCGGCAGCCGGCCAAAGCCTGAGAGCGCAAGACCTGCGGCGGTGTGATAGCTGCGATCTTCCGGCAACGATAACCCAAGCACGTCGGCGAGTTCGTCGACCGGCATGGAGCCGGCAACGATATAGGAGCCGTCGGCGCGCCGCACGATGTCCGGCTCGGCGGCGCCCTCCTCGCTGCGGAATTCTCCGACGATGGCTTCGAGGATGTCGGCGGAGGTCACCACGCCCTGGAAATGCCCGTACTCGTCATGCACCAAGCCGATATGCACCGGCGACGATTTCAAAAAATTGACGACGTCGAGCGCATCCATCGTTTCCGGGATGACGGGCGCCTGGCGAATGCAGCGCCGAATGTCCAGATCGTCGCCCCGGAGAATGCTGTCCAGCAGGTCCTTGCCCTGGACCACGCCCAGCACCGTGTCGGCCGAACCTTCGTAGACCGGCAGCCGCGAATGAATAGTTTCCTCGATGCGGCGCCGGTTAGTAACGTCGTCGTCCGCGAGGTCAATCATGTCCACCTCGCGGCGCGGGGTCATGACCGCGCGGACCGGGCGGTCGCCGAGCCGCATTACCGCGCCGATCATCGCGCGCTCTTCCGGCTCCAGCACGCCGGCGCTTTCGGCTTCCGCCACCAGGGTTTTGATCTCCTCGTCCGTCACCCGGCTCGCGGAAACCCTGTGCTGGCCCAGCAGCGCCAGCACCGCCTTGCCCGAGTAATCCAGCAACGACACCAAGGGCGAGGCTATGCGTGAGATCACGGTCATGGCTGGCGCGACCAGGCAAGCCACGGCTTCCGGGTTGCGCAGCGCGATCTGCTTGGGCACAAGCTCGCCGACGATGAGGGACAGATAGGTGATCGCGGTTATGACCAAGCCGTAGCCGGCCGGTTGGGCGATGTGGTCGGGAATGCCTTGACTGATGAGCCATTCGACCAACCGCCCCGCGAGCGTGGCGCCGGAAAAAGCGCCTGCGACGATACCGACAAGGGTGATCCCAATCTGAACCGCGGAGAGAAAGCGCCCCGGGTTCGACGCCAGGGCCAGAGCCCGGCGCGCCCCGTTGACCCTGCGCTCGACCATCAGCTTCAACCGTCCAGGCCGCGACGACACCACGGCCAGTTCCGACAGGGCGAAAAGGGCGTTGATGACAACGAGTACGAGGACGATTGAAAGTTCGGTGATCAACATAGGTGTTTAGCTATTTCCGCTGTGCAAGCGACGGCGGCCATTTGCACTATCATACAGCATCGGGTAGCGGCCAATCGGCCCGTAGGCGACCAAACGCCTCTACTACGTACATGACCAACCTTGGCGATTAAAAAAGAAGCCCGCCAACTATTTGAGTTGACGGGCCTTTTTGGTTGCGGGGATAGGATTTGAACCTATGACCTTCAGGTTATGAGCCTGACGAGCTACCGGGCTGCTCCACCCCGCGGAAATGGGAAGCGCGGGACCCGTCCCGCGCTTTTGGTTATGTAGCAGCCGTTCCTCCGGATTGGAAGGCCACGATCCGTTCTTTCTCAGAGCGCACGGCGGGGGCGCGCGGCTTTTTGTCCGCTCCCGGGTGTGCAGGATAATGCCGCAAGAGGTCGCCGCCAGGATCAAAAATGCATCCACAAAGCCAACATATATTATGTCTTTCACGTGGTCCTTGGCTCTTCCCAAATTACCGACTTTTGTCGTATGCGTAGCCTCGGTGGATCAAAGTTTACCGACCAAAGGTTTCACCGACATAGCAAGGTCAGATCAGGCCTGGGATACCAATACCGCAGGCTGTCTAGGGAGCGCGGGTCATTATGATTGAAGTGATGTTCAGCTCGCTTTATGGGCTGCTGACTAATATCCATACATTCGGACTGATGCTCCTCGGAGTGTTCCTGGGTATTATCGTCGGGGTAACCCCAGGCATCGGCGGCCGTTTGTCGATCGCGCTCGCCATTCCTTTCATTTTTGGAATGGACATGATTCCGGGCGCCGTCTTCCTGCTGACCATGCATGCCTGCAACGGCACCAGTGGCCAAATTTCCAGCATTATGTTCGGCGTGCCGGGCGACGGCGACGACGCTGCAACCACCCTCGATGGCTATCCTATGGCCAAAAAAGGCGAGGCCGGACGCGCCCTGGGCGCGAGTATCACCGCTTCAGGTGTCGGCGGCATCATCGGCGCCGTTATCTTCGCCATCATGATCCCTATCCTCGAGCCGGTGGTGCTGGCCTTCAGCCCTGCCGAGTTCTTCCTGCTGGCGGTATTGGGCATCACCTTCATCGCCTTCCTGGCCGGTGGCGACCAGATTTTCAAAGGTATCATTGTCGGATTGTTCGGCATGATACTGGCAACCATCGGCACCGACCCTTACACAGGCACGCCGCGCTTTGCCGGAGACTTCCTGTTTCTGTGGGACGGCTTAAGCCTGATCACCGCCGTGCTGGCCATTTTCGCCATTCCCGAAATGATCGCGCTTGCGGTCAAGGGCGGATCGATATCGGCGGTGCCGATCGATAGCTCGCACTCCTACCGGCAAATTTTTCAAGGGGTGATGGAAGTGCCGCGGCATTGGTGGCTGGCGCTACGCACCTCTATCATTGGCGCCGTCATCGGCATGATTCCGGGCCTGGGCGGCTCCGCGGCGGCTTGGTTATGCTACGGCCACGCCGTACAAACTTCAAAGCACCCGGAACGCTTCGGGCACGGTGCGGTTGAAGGCGTCATTGCGCCTGAGACGGCGAGCAATGCCAAGGAAGGCGGGTCGCTGCTGCCGACGCTGTTCTTCGGCATTCCCGGCAGTTCCGGCATGGCCGTGCTGCTTGGCGCCTTCATCATTCTGGGCATACAGCCCGGGCCGGAGATGCTGACCAAGCACCTCGACCTCGTGTGGACACTGATCTGGGCGCTTGTGGTCGGCAATCTTATCGCGGTGAGCTTTCTGCTGTTCATCAACCGCTGGGTCGCCATGCTCACCTTCGTGAATGGCCAGATCCTCGCGCCCTACATCATTGTCGTCGCCGTGACCGGCGCTTACATCAATGAAGGGCAGTGGGAGAACCTGGTCATCCTCGTGGCGATGAGCGTCATAGGATACGGCATGCTGCGCTATGAGTGGCCGCGCGCTCCCTTCGTCATCGGCCTCGTGCTCGGAAAAATCTCCGAAGAGTCCTTGCACAAGGCTTTGGGCCTATGGGGTTTGACCTTCTTCACCCGCCCGCTCTCGCTTGTGCTGGTCGCCTTGATCGTTGGAACGATCGGTTACGCGGTCTATAGAGGCCGCGGGTCGTCGTCGAATATTCCTACTGAATTCCGGATGCCATCATGAGCAAGTACTTCGAACAATCCATCATGACTTTTGTCATGCTGGCCATCTTTGTCTTGATGGTTGGGATGTCCTTTAACTATCCGCCAGCCGCACGATTCATGGTCCTCGTGATAGGTGCACCAGCCATCACGCTATGTCTGGTGCAGCTTGGGGTCGACTATTACCGGCATGAAGAGATTGAGGCCGGCAGACAAGAACCGGACGCAAGGCAGCTCACACAAGCTTCTGACGGCACGATGATGTCCACCAGTTCATCTCCTCTGGCGTCGGGGGACTATTCGCCGGCAACGGCCCACAAGGAGCTTGTTCTTTGGGTTTACTTTCTGAGCCTGATCGCAGGAATCTTGCTATTCGGCTTTAACGCCACGGTGCCGGTATTTCTCTTCACATTCCTGCTCAGCTATGCGCGAGTAAGCCTGCGCCGCGCCGCAATTTACACGGCTGTGGCAGCGTTCTTCTTATACGTACTGTTCAATTATATCTTCAGGATGCCGCTGCATGGTGGTTTTGTGACGGATCGTTTGATGGATTTGATCAGCGGCTAATTGCCTTCTTGTGTTCGCAATTCTGCTGCATTATTTCAAACGAAGCAAAAAAAGGATTCTTGAGCAGCAACAATAAGTTATTGCTGAGAGCCAAAACAGTCAGATGACGAGGAGGAAAGTGATGTTCAGAATTGGGAAGCATCTTTCTTTGGGAGCGGGAGTTCTCGCTATCGCCGCCCTGGCCGCCGCTCCATCGTACGCCCAGACGGGCGCGGAATTCTTTAACGGCAAGACGGTGACCTACATCGTCTCGACCAGCCCGGGCGGCGGCTATGACTTTTATGGTCGGCTGATCGCGGATTATATGCAGAAATATCTGCCCGGCTCGACCTTTGTCGTAAAGAACGTGCCCGGTGCCGGCCACCTGATCGGCACCAACACGATCTATGCATCCAAGCCGGATGGCCTGACCATCGGCACCTTCAACACCGGCCTGATCTATAACCAACTGATCGGCGCGGACGGGGTGAAGTTCGACCTCACCAAGATGTCCTGGATTGGCAAGGCCGCCTCCGAGCCGCGCGTATTCGTGATCGGCACGCAATCCCCAATCAAGACATTCGCAGACCTTCAGGCACAGAAGGAGCCGGTGAATTTCGCAACGTCGGGCATCGGCAGTTCGAACTATGTGGAAATCAACTCGCTGACGGCCATGCTGAAGCTGCCGGTCAAGGTTCTGACCGGCTACAACGGCAATGACGATCAACTGGCCATGCGCCGCGGCGAAGTGGGCGGCGGCATGGGATCGCGTTCCTCGTTCGACCAATTCGTCAAGAACGGGTATGGGCGCTACATCGCCCAGATCGGCGGCAAGGATAAGGATGTTCCGCAGCTCAAGGATCTGGTGAAGGATCCTGCGGCCTTGTCGATGGTCGCTCTGATCCAGTCGCAGGGCGACATTGCCCGTCTGACCGCCGGACCGCCGGATATTCCGAAGGATCGCCTTGACGCTTTGCGCGACGCTTACAAGAAGGCGCTCGAAGACAAGGAACTTCAGGAAAAGGCCGCGAAGCTTGAGCGGCCGGTCGACCCGGCCTATGGCGACGACGTGCTGAAGCTGGTCGAGGCGGCTCTCAATCAGAAGCCGGAAATTATCACCCTGCTGAAGACCTCCTTGGAAAAGAAATAAGGAGCTAACCAATATGATACACGGAGCCGGGTTTTTCCGGCTCCGTGTCGATCCCGCCGCCAGAAGCCGGGATTTTGTAATGCCTGAGCCCTCCTAAGCTTGCTCGACTCGCTCCGGATCTAGCGAGGGCATGGCACAACCGAGGAGGATGAAATGCTCAAGACACCGCGCTCTTTGCTATTTGCCGTCGGCGCGTTGGCCGGGATCGGCCTAGGTGCTTCTTCGGCTTTCGCGCAGACCGGCGCCGATTTCTACAAAGGAAAAACAGTCACCTACATCGTCTCCACCTCAGCCGGCGGCGGCTACGACTACTACGGCCGGCTGGTCGCCGACTACATGCAGAAATACCTGCCCGGCTCGACCTTCGTGGTGAAGAACGTGCCCGGCGCAGGACATTTGATTGGCGCCAACACGATCTATGCCTCCAAGCCGGACGGATTGACCATTGGCACGTTCAATACCGGCCTTATCTATAATCAGTTGATCGGCGCGGACGGGGTGAAGTTCGACCTCCTCAAGATGTCCTGGGTCGGCAAGGCTGCCTCGGAGCCGCGCGTTTTCGTGATCGGAACGCAGTCGCCGATCAAGACCTTCGCCGAATTGCGTGCGCAGAAGGAGCCGGTTAATTTCGCCACGTCCGGCATCGGCAGTTCCAACTACGTAGAGATCAATTCGCTGACCAACGTGCTGAAACTGCCGGTCAAGGTTCTGACCGGCTATAACGGCAATGACGATCAACTGGCCATGCGCCGCGGCGAAGTGGCCGGCGGCATGGGCTCGCGCTCCTCGTTCGAGCAATTCGTCAAGAACGGTTATGGACGCTTCATCGCCCAGATCGGCGGCAGCGAGAAAGATGTGCCCCAGATCAAAGACCAGATTAAGGACCCTGACGGCCAAGCGATCGTTGCCTTGATTCAGTCGCAAGGCGATCTCGCGCGCTTGACCGCCGGACCGCCGGGCATTCCGGAAGACCGGCTTGCGGCTTTGCGCGACGCCTATCGCAAGGCGCTGGAGGATCCAGAACTGAAAGCGAAAGCTGAAAAGGGCGGCCGGCCCATCGACCCCGCCTATGGCGACGACGTCTTGAACTTGGTTAAGGCCGCGCTGACCCAGAAGCCCGAGATGGTTGCGCTGCTGAAGAGCGCGCTGGAAAAGGAGGCGCCGACGGCCTCGCTAGAGGGAACGATTGCGGAATATGATGGCCGCAAGGAGTTCAAGCTCAAGACGGCCGACGGCAAAGTCTTCGAAGGACAGATCTCCGGCTCGCGGACCGAAGTTAATGTCGGTGGAAAGAAAGCCGACCGTGGCGCGTTGAAAGTCGGCATGACCTGCGCGGTCACGGTCGACGAAGGCGCGACGGAAGCCAAGACCGTCAGCTGCAAGTGATCTGAAGTTCATCAACGCGCGGAGCCGGGAGTTCCCGGCTCCGCGCTATCCACCGGCCGCCAGAAGCCAGCAACTTGTGTAAACCCTCGGCCCCACTGAGCCGTTCTATTCGTGTCGGCGCAGCGAGGTCGAGGAACCAAACAAGGAGGACGAAATGCTTAAGACACCGCGGTTATTCTTAGTTACCGCTGGAGCCTTGGCCGGGATTGGCCTCGCTACCGCTCCCGCCCTTGCGCAAACCGGCGCCGATTTCTACAACGGAAAGAACGTCACCTATATCGTCGCGACCTCTGCCGGGGGCGGCTATGATTTGTATGGGCGGCTGGTCGCCGAATACATGCAGAAATATCTGCCCGGCTCGACCTTTGTGGTGAAGAATGTGCCTGGCGCCGGCCATCTGGTCGGGACGAATACGATTTATGCGTCGAAACCCGACGGCTTGACGATTGGAACGTTCAATACCGGGCTGATCTATAACCAGTTGATCGGCATCGAAGGAGTCAAGTTCGACCTGAACAAGATGTCATGGATCGGCAAGGCGGCTTCCGAGCCGCGTATTATCGTGGTCTCCAAAGAATCCGAAATCACCTCATTCAAGCAGCTCACAGAGTTGAAGCAGCCGGTCAACTTCTCGACCGCGGGCGTGGGCAGCGCCGCTTATGTGGAAACAACGGTCCTGCTGAATGTATTGAAGCTGCCGATCAAGATACTAAGCGGATACAACGGCAACGACGATCAACTCGCCATGCGGCGTGGCGAGATCGGCGGCACCATCGCCTCGCGCTCGTCCTGGCAGCAGTTCGTCGACAACGGCTATGGCCGCTTCATCGCCCAGATCGGCGGCGCGCAAAAGGACACTCCCCAGCTTTCAACGCTAGTGACGGATCCGACCGCCAAGGCTTTCATCGCTCTGGTTGAAAGTCAGGGCGACCTGGCTCGCTTAACCGCCGGGCCTCCAGGTATCCCAGAAGACCGCCTCGCGGCGCTGCGCGACGCTTACCGCAAGGCGATGGTGGACCCGGAACTACAGGAAAAGGCTTTGAAGGGTGGCCGCCCCGTCGAGCCTTTGATCGGCGAGGATGTGGCTAAAAAGATCAGCGCAGCCCTCGCGCAGCCGCCGCAAACAGTTGCTCTCCTTAAGGCGGCAATGGCGGCCACACCCGCAGCGGAAAGCAAGTAGACGATTCCAGCACGGGGCGGACGCGACAGTCTATGCGTGGCTCGGGAGTCACCAAGAGAAAGTGTGGACTCGCACTCCGGCCAACCCGTGGGATCAACAAGGACACGCTTAGCCGAGGAGGACAATATGGCACCGAAGATGCTGCCGTGGCTTTTACGGACCGCTGCATTTCTTCTCGGGATCGGTCTTACGATCTCCGTGGCGCCTGCTCAGACCGGCGCTGATTTCTACAAAGGAAAAGTGGTCACTTATATCGTCGCTACGTCGCCGGGCGGCGGCTACGACCTGTATGGCCGGCTGGTTGCCGAATATATGCAGAAATATCTGCCGGGCTCGACCTTCGTAGTGAAGAATATACCCGGAGCGGGCCACATCGTGGGAGCCAATACGCTCTATGCGTCGAAGCCCGACGGCTTGACCATCGGGACCTTCAACACTGGCCTGATCTACAGTCAGCTCATCAAACGCGACGGCGTCCAATTTGATTTGATCAAGATGTCATGGATCGGCAAGGCGGCTTCCGATCCCCGCGCCATCACCATCGGACAACAGTCATCCATCAAGTCGTTTAAGGAATTGACTGAACTCAAGGAGCCGGTGAATTTTTCCACCGGCGGCGTCGGCGGCTCCTCCTATGTCGAAACGGTGATGCTGGTCAACGCGCTGAAGCTGCCGATCAAGATCCAAAGCGGCTACAACGGCTCGGACGATCCGATCGCGATCCGGCGCGGCGAAATCACGGGCATCTTCGCCGCGCGTTCTTCCTGGCAGCTCTTCGTGGACAACGGCTTCGGGCATTTCATTGCGCAGGTCGGCGGCAAGGAAAAAGACCTGCCGCAACTCGGAGACCTCATCACCGACCCCAAAGCCAAAGCTTTCATCGCGTTGATTCAGGCCCAAGGCGAGATTGCCCGGCTGACCGCTGGCCCGCCTGAAATCCCGCCAGACCGGCTCGCTGCGCTACGCACGGCCTATAAGCAATCAATGGAAGACAAAGAGCTACAGGCCCGGGCGGCGAAACTGGAGCGGCCCATCGATCCTGCTTATGGCGAAGAGGTGCTGCAAATGATCAAGACGGCGCTCAACCAGACACCTGAAACGATCGTCTTAATCAAGGAAGCTCTGGAGCCGAAGTAGACTTCCGCGGCGGCGGGTGGGGAAAACCAGGGGGAGACGCGATGTCCAAGATCCTGCGGTATGTAAGTTCAGCAGTCGGCGCCATAGCCGCGGCCGTTCTCGCTGCCTCGCCATCGATCGCGCAGACCGGCGCCGATTTCTATAAAGGTCAAACGGTCACCTATATTGTGGCGACAAGTCCCGGCGGAGGCTACGACCTCTACGGAAGGCTCGTCGCCGAATACATGCAGAAATATCTGCCGGGTTCGACCTTCGTGGTGAAGAACGTTCCTGGAGCAGGTCACCTGGTCGGGACCAACACCCTCTATGCGTCGAAGCCCGACGGCTTGACCATCGGCACATTCAACACCGGCCTGATCTACAATCAGTTGATTGGCCTTGATGGCGTCAAGTTCGATCTGAAGAAGATGTCTTGGATCGGCAAAGCGGCTTCGGAGCCTCGCGTCATTGCCATCGCGCAGCAATCCCCGATCAAGACTTTCAAAGACCTGCAGGAGCAAAAGCAACCGGTGAACTTCGCCACCGCCGGCATCGGGAGCGCCGCCTATGTGGAAACGGTGATGCTCACCAACATCCTGAAACTGCCGATCAAGATCCTGACCGGTTACAGCGGCAATGACGATCAGCTTGCCATGCGGCGCGGCGAGATTACAGGCGTCATCACGTCGCGCTCTACCTACGATCCATTTGTAAAGAACGGCTATGCTCGTTACATCGCGCAGGTTGGCGGCAAGCAATCAGATGGGCCGCAGCTCAAAGACCTGGTTACTGACCCAACTGCAAAGAGCCTCATCGCACTGATTCATACTCAAGCCGATCTCGCGCGCCTGACAGCAGCGCCGCCGGGCGTTCCGCAGGATCGGCTCGACGCGCTCCGGACCGCCTATCGCCAGGCGATGGAGGACAAGGAGCTTCAGGCCAAAGCCGAGAAAGCTGAAAAGCCGATCGATCCCGCCTATGGCGACGACGTGCTTAAAATGATCGTCGACGCGCTTAACCAGCCGCCGGAAACTATCGCCATGCTCAAGCAGGCCCTGGAGACCAAATAGGCTGTTGGGGTTTACCAAGGCGGCAGGTTGGCTGCCGTCAAAAACCCCTTCCAAGCCGAGCCAAAAACAAGCAAACGACCGCAGGCAGGGGCCGCGATTAACGGCTATTCATCTAGGTTTCTGGGGCAAAAACCGTACTTTTATGTTTTTTTCCATCTAGCATTTTTGAAGCCGAAATGCGAAACTTTAACTGCCGCGCCCGGCGAATAGAGTTTCGCTGGTGCATAAGGCGAATCCATGGAGGGAAGAAATGACTAAGACTATCTCGTTGATCGTGGCCGGTGTTGCGGCGACCGCTTTGCTGGTTGCCCCTGCTCTTGCCGACAAGGTCGAAAAAATGGTCGAGAAGGATCTGACGATTGGCGGCAAGACCTACCAGGTCTCCGGCTCGCGCACCAAGGTCACGATCGGTGGCAAGGCGGGCACTCGCGACGGTATCAAGGTTGGCATGGACTGCAAAGTCACCGGAGCTCCGGGCGCCGAAGCCAGCGCAGTCGACTGCAAGTAAGCATCGAATCGATTTTACTGTTCAGCTGCAAAGCTGTGGAGCCAGGTCAAAAGCCTGGCTCCTTTTTTTCAGATCTTCTAGTGCCGCTGAGTAACCCATCGCCAAGACTATTGGTGAACGAAAAGTTGCTCGGAAAAAATCTGCCGTTTTTTTCAATCGGTTTTCCTGAAAGTTTGTTCAGCTTGCCTTATGTTTGATGCGCGCCGTAACTTTTTTCTGAAGATTTGTTCAGGCCGGTTGATGCACAAAAAAATTGTAAGCAGCAAGCAACGTTAGCCACAATCCCACCATAGAAAATGTATGTGCTGCGCTCTGCCACGGATTCGTATCCGTTGAGGCATGAATGATCCAAGGAGAAAACTCATGACGAAAAGAATCACTTCGCTGATCGTAGCTGGCGTTGCGGCGACCGCTCTGATGGTTGCCCCTGCTCTTGCCGACAAGATCGAAAAGATCGTGGACAAGGACGTCACGGTGGGCGGCAAGACCTACCAAGTCTCGAAGTCGCGCACCAAGGTTACGATCGCCGGCAAAGCGAGCGACCGCGACGGCCTCAAGGTTGGCTTGGACTGCAAGGTCACCGGAGCGCCGGGCGCCGAAGCCAGCGCAGTCGACTGCAAGTAAGTTATCGCAATCCCCGAACTTTACTGTTCGGGTAGAGCTGCGGAGCTAGGTCAAAAGCCTGGCTCCGTTTTTTTTATGAAGATTTGTTCATTTTAATTTTTTAAACTACGCGCGCATTTTTCTGTACACCGCGCCCGCCGCCAGCCTTAATAGCAACATAGTGCAAACATTCGCTTAGCACTGTCACGCATCCGCAAAGGCAGAATGACGTTGGAGGAAACTATGACGAAAGTCTTGCATCCACTAGCGGTAGCGGCGTTCGTCGCGATGTCGGCAATGCCAGTGCTCGCGCAAACCAAGGGGACGATTTCCGCGCTCGCAAATGAAAAGAAGGAATTCACGCTCAAGACCGCTGACGGCAAGGAGATTAAGGGCACTATTTCCGCCTCGCGCACCAAGGTCACGATCAAAGGCGCCAGTGCAGGGCGCGACGCTCTCAGAGCCGGCTTGACCTGCACGGTCACGCCTGCCGGCGGGGAAGCTACGTCCGTCGCCTGCGATTAACATCGATTTCAGCGGGACAAAAAAAGCCGCCGCGGTTTCCCGCGGCGGCTTTTGTGTTTGCGGAGGGCAGCTCCACAAATTGCGTGCCACCGCCTGTATGGCGCCGGACGCAAAACAGCCGCCATTGCTGGCGGCTGTTAAGCGTTGAACATCTGAAGAGGAATTTCCGTCTTTGGCAGGCCTGGCAGCGACCTACTCTCGCGCGTCTTGAGACGAACTACCATTGGCGCTGAGGAGTTTTACGGCCGAGTTCGGGATGGGATCGGGTACAGGCTCCTCGCTGAAACCACCAGGCCGGCGAAAGACGGAATGAAGCAAGCGTTTGCTTGAGCGAATAGCGAGTAGAGAGTAGCGAATAGTAGCCGGCACGGCGCCAGTTCTATTCGCTATTCGCTACTCACCATTCGCAAGCTGGTCTCTCATGCCATCATGGATGAGCATTGAAGATGAGAAACGATCAAGACAATCGAGCTATTAGTACCGGTAAGCTGAACGCGTTGCCGCGCTTACACACCCGGCCTATCAACGTGGTGGTCTACCACGGCTCTGTTTAGGGAGAACTCGTTTCGAGGTGGGTTTCCCGCTTAGATGCCTTCAGCGGTTATCCCGTCCATACGTAGCTACGCTGCACTGCGGCTGGCGCCACAACAGCTCCACCAGAGGTATGTTCATCCCGGTCCTCTCGTACTAGGGACAAATCCTCTCAATTCTCCTACACCCACGGCAGATAGGGACCGAACTGTCTCACGACGTTCTGAACCCAGCTCACGTACCACTTTAATCGGCG
>Ga0080064_1003875_pt1 | contig 20401 bp, 17 predicted proteins | sample Subgrocontami54m_FD_69260 | JGI IMG/M metagenome (GOLD analysis project Ga0080064, IMG submission 69260) | Subsurface groundwater microbial communities from S. Glens Falls, New York, USA - GMW46 contaminated, 5.4 m (SPADES assembly) (version 2) ...
AGGCATGAACCCGTCCGGGAAGGTCTTCAGCAGGGGCCCCCGCAGTCCGGCGCCGGCGAACAGGGTGGCAGCTTGTTTCGCTTCCGCTTCGCGCTCTCCAATGGCGCTGAGCACGACCCAGTGAAACTCCGAGCCGGGATATTGCTCGGCCAGTTGGAGAATCGTGCCGCCACAGCCAATTTCGATATCGTCGGAATGGGAACCTAGGCAGAGGATCTTTAACGCCCCGTGGCTTTTCCCATCGAAAATCAGGCGGATCATATATGGTGAGTCGCTCTCATCCTTAGTGTTTTTAGTTGTACGTTCGGTACACCGGCTTCACCGGACGTCCCTCAAGATAGCGGTCAGTTCCCTCTTCGAGAGCCTTGCGATAGACGACGTGGGCAGCGTGTACGGCGTCTGCCGTCCTCTCAATGTCTGCGTCGCTGTGCGAAAAACTCACGACAAACGATGGTGCGATCACTCCCCGCCGGATCAACTCCTGCATAAACAGCGTGCGAAAGGCCTGCGACCGGTTGTGATCCTGGTCGCGGGTTCCAAATACCAGGTTACATGGCCGTCCCATGAGCTCGAAGAAACCCTCCAGCCGGTTCTCCACGATCGACTGGTTTATGAGCCCGCGTAGCCGCTCGCCCTGTTTCCAGAGAAACTGGACAACATTCTGGTCTCGGAAGATACGCATGGTTTCGAGGGATGCCGCCAAAGCATGAGTCTCGGCACCGTGGGTGGTCGAGAGCAAGAAAACGCGTGGCCGGTTGTGATCGAAGCCACCCAGCCGCATGATCTCACGTTTGCCAGCCAGCGCTGCGATCGCGAAACCATTTCCCATCGCCTTGCCAAAGGTCGATAGATGCGGGACGACGCCGTGGAAAGCCTGGGCTCCGCCCAGATGCCAGCGGAAACCGGTAATCATCTCATCGAAAATGAGGACAGCGCCTCGCTCTTCACAGAGTTCCTTGACTTGATTCAGATAGCCCGCGGCGGGAGGAGTAGAAGCTTCTGGCTCCATGACGACGCACGCAATCTGGTCACGGTAGCGTTCGAACAGTTCCCGCAAGCTCTCAAGATCGTTGTAGCGAAACTTCAGCGTCATTTCGGTGATCGCCGGGGGGATGCCGGCGTTGAGCTCCGTGGTGCCGATAAACCAATCATCGGTGGAGAAAAACGGGTGGTCTCCGCAAATGGCAATCAAGTTCCTGCCGGTGTACGCCCTAGCCAATTTGACCGCCGCCGTTGTTACATCGGAACCGTTCTTGGCGAACTTGACCATGTCCGCTCCATCGATAACTTCCAGCAGCGCCTCCGCCAGATCCACCTCGATCGTGGCAGGCCGCGTAAAGTTGATTCCGAGTTGCATCTGCCGGTAAGCAGCTTCTACAACCGGTTCAAACGAGTGTCCAAGCGTGACGGACCGTAAACCCATCCCATATTCAATGAACTCGTTCCCGTCCAAGTCCCACACATGGCAGCCTTTTCCACGGGCGATGAATGCCGGGGCTTGCTCCGGATACTGGTCGTCACCCTTCGCATACGTGTGGGCGCCGCCCGGTATGAGTCGGTGTGCCTTTGGCTGAAGAGAACGGGACTTGGAGAAGTCCATCAGACCAGAGGTTGCACGTTCCGGACTAACCATTTCATTCTTCACGTTTGCCATGTTCGGATCTCTCCTTCTCAACGATCAGGCCCAATCGCCATTGTTCGAGCGCGGAGCGCCTCTGCCGAGCCGTCAACTCAGGCGCCCTCCGATACCACGCCCAAGGGGTTCGCGTCCGAGGTGCCGCGATGGTTCCAGACCTTCCACGGCGCCTCCCCCTCGTTCAGTTCGTCAAGGCGTTGCTTGTCCTTGAACGTGTCCATACATTGCCAAAAGCCAGTGCACTTGTATGTCAACAGGGCCTGCTTCTCGATTAGTCGTTGAAACGGTTCCCGTATGAGCTCTTCACCCGGCTGAAGGTAACGGAAAATCTCGTTCCGCAAGACGAAAAAGCCCCCGTTGATCCAGATGTCAGTGCGGCTTAACGGACAAACGTCTCGGACCATCCCCCCCGGCCCGACGTTAACAAGATCAAAACTCGCCGTGGGTTGCACGAGCAACAGAGAAGCAACCGCGTTACTCCGCCGGAATCTCTCGACCATGTCCGAAAGCAAAACATCGCTCAGACCGTCGCCATAGTTGGCGAGAAACATTTCTTCTGTCTTCAGGTAGGGCTCCACCGCTTTGAGCCGCTCGCCGACGTTCGAGGTTGCGCCAGTCTCAACGAAGGTGATCGTCCAATCATCAATGTCGCGATTCAAGTACTGGATCTGCTTGCCCCCGTTCGACCAGACAAAATCGTTCGAAACAGATTCGTCGTAGTGCAGGAAGTAGTCCTTGATGGAGTTGCCCTTGTAGCCGAGGCAGAGGATGAAGTCCTTGTGCCCGAAGTGGGCGTAGTACTTCATCAAATGCCAGAGGATGGGACGATTGCCGATCTGCACCATGGGCTTGGGAACGTCGTCCGCATACCCCTTGAGGCGCATTCCCGCGCCGCCACAAAAGAGAACCACTTTCATGGTCGACCTCCGCGATTCCGTTTCAAACGACTGCTACCTTCGGAATGGGCACCACAAACCTTCCACCCCACTCGCGAATAAACTGCAATTGTTCGATGATTTCGTCCCTGAGATTCCACGGCAGTATCACCACAAAATCTGGCCGCGTCTCGCGGATGCGGTCGGGATGATAAATCGGGATACGGCTGCCGGGCAGAAATCGTCCTTGCTTGTACGGGCTGCGATCCACCGTGTATTCGATCAGATCCTTCCCGATTCCGCAGTAATGCAGCAGCGTCGCGCTCTTGCCCGGCGCCCCGTACCCGGCGACCTTCTTGCCTTGTTGCGCCGCTTTCAAAAGGAAATCGACCAGAGCAAACTTGGTCTCCTTCACCTGCCGCGCGAAGCTTTCGTAGCCGTCGATGGTGTCGAGTCTGGCCCTGCCCTCGTCAGCCAGCACCTTGCGCACACTTGGTTCGACAGGGTGGGTCTTGCTCTCAGCTCGGCAAGCGTAAACACGGAGCGATCCACCATGAGACTTCAATTCTTCCACGTCGAAGGCTCGCAGCCCGTGCGCTTCCATGATCTTGATCGCGCTGAGTAGCGAGAAATACGAGAAGTGCTCGTGGTAAATCGTGTCGAACTCGTTAAGCTGGATCAGTTGCAGCAGGTGGGGAAATTCGAGCGTCAGCACCCCTTCGGGCTTGAGCATGATCTGGAGCCCTTCGACGAAGTCGTTCAGGTCCGGAACCTGGGCCAGAACATTGTTCCCGAGTACGAGGTCGGCGTAGCGGCCTTCGGCGGCCAGTTCGATGGCCAATTGCGTTCCGAAGAAGCGCACCAGCGTGGGGACGCCCTTTTCGACAGCCACTTTGGCAACGTTTGCAGCCGGCTCAATCCCCAGCACGGGCACGTCACGCTTAACGAAATACTGCAGCAGGTAACCGTCGTTGCTGGCCACTTCCACGACGAAACTCTGCGTGCCCAAGCCGAACCGCGCTTTCATGGCCTCGCAATATTTGTCGCAATGCTTGAGCCATGAATCCGAAAAAGAAGAAAAATAGGCGTAATCGCTGAAGATCTGTTCCGGGCTCTCGTACTCTTCCAGTTGCACGAGCCAGCACTTCTCGCACACGTAGACGTGCAGCGGATAATAGGTTTCCCCGCGGTTGAGGTCGGCAATCGAGGGATAGGTCTCGCACAGCGGAGACAATCCCAAATCGACGAAGGTCCGCCGCAGATGGGTGCTGCAGAAGCGGCAGGTCATGGCTGCTGACGATGATTGAGTTTCAAGAGAAGGCATTGTTGTAGTCATGAGTCTCTTTCAGGATCGCCGGCTCAAGCAAGCACCGCAGTCTCGGTACGCTGATGGCTCCAACGCAATGAGCCATCCAAACGTCCGGCTGCCTGCAGGCGCTGAATCTGGCTGATTCGCACGTACCGCCCACGCTCCATATCTTCGGCCGTGAGCCCCACAGCACGATATGCATCATAGAGTTCCTGCGCGCCCTTGCGGGCGGTCCACTCGGGACGGAAGTTCGGCAGTACGCGCTTGATCTTGTCGCAGGTCACGCGATAACAACGCTTGTCCGGTCCGCCGCCGGGAGCGTACTCCACGCTGCATCCGGGTACGGTTTCAGCGACGATGTCCGCCAGTTCGCGGATCCGGTAATTTTCGTCGGTACGGCCGACATTGAAAGTCTCGTTGTGAATCAGCCCGCGCGGCGCTTCAAGAACTGCCGCAACGGCACCGATTATGTCGCGGATATGCGTGATGGGACGCCAGGGCGTACCGTCGCTCTTGATAAGAATGCGGCCGGTCGTATAGGCCGACGCCACCAGGTCGTTCAGAACAATGTCCAGCCGCAAACGCGGAGACGCGCCATAGGCAGTGGCATTTCTCATGAACGTGGGGATAAAGTCTGTGTCCGCCAGTGGCCTGATGTCGCGCTCGACAAGAACCTTCGACTCACCGTATGGAGTCACCGGGTTCAGCGACGCATTCTCATCCAGGAAGCCATCGCCTGCCGCACCGTAGGTGCTGCACGAAGAGGAGAAGACGAAACGTTTGACTCCTGCTTCTTTTGCGAGTTTCGCCAGTTTTACTGACGCGAGATGGTTAATGTCGTACGTGAGCTGCGAGTCGAGATTGCCTAGCGGATCATTCGACAGAGCAGCCAGATGTACGACTGCATCGAAACCCTCCAGGTCTGCGCGGGTGAGATCGCGGAGATCTTTGCGAACTTCAGGAATTGCTACGAGCTCGTCGCCGAAGTCGCACCCGGCAAAAAGGTCAGTGTCGAGGCCGGTGACCTCATGACCAGCCAAACGAAGAATCGGCCCTGCCACCGCGCCGATATAACCCTTGTGACCAGTCAGCAAAACTTTCATGTGACCCCTGTCTTGGAGGAACTTGATGTTCGTGCTCCCGAAGACACTCCGGTCTGAGTCAAGGAAGCATCTCTTCGCTCAACAATGGTTCCGCAGAGAAACCTAGTAGTCGCAACAAACAAAACGACTTACGTAATACAGAAGAAGTTCATCGTTGAGCAAAGAGGATTGCGATCACCAACCATCCTCACACCGATCTTGCATCGTCGCAATGGCCCAGCCGTTACGCAGTGGTGGTAACCGATCACAGGTTACCTTGACTCTTTGTCCCCACGAACTTGCCTGTGGCCGCGCGCGCAGTCCTTTGACCAGCGGTCTCCAAGGTGAGAACTGCTGTCCGGGGCTGCCTCCGAGAGCCTCTCGTCGGCAACCGCGGACAGCAGGCCACTCTGACACAGCAGATCGGCCGCATTGTTGATCGTCGCGAACGGCAACCCAGCACGCTCCGCAATATCCAGCAGCGTGTGTTCTCCGTCCGAAAAGTTGAGCACCCACAATCGCGCATTGATCTCCGTCCCGATCGACTCGCCGCCCCTCGAGGGGTACAGGTTGCGCTTCCCCAGTTGGGGCTCGCCGTATGGGCTTAGATTGCGATATCGCCGGTTGTTCTCGAGCACGTCGACAATACCGGCACAGACCCGGAGCGATTTCGCCAGTTGCATGGGCTGGATGAAATCGAGATTGTCGGCGGAAGTGTGGTACTCCGGGAAAGTTCCCCAAACGCTTCGCATCAGGCAGCCAACGGCCAGGTTGAAGCCGGGTGAGCAATACTGCCGTTCGTCATAACCGTAGGGGGAGAAGTCGAGAATTTCGGACGGTTCGCCGCAGTGCCTCAAAACGTGGGTTGCCGCCCGGTCGATTTCACTATCTCCGCGGCGGCTCTTCTTGTAGTGGAAGCCACCTTTGTCGCCAATCCCGGTCAAGACCAGCCCGTGTCGGATACGCCCCACGTTCTCGCCATTTCGCGCTAGCCAGGTAATAGCGCCGATCGTTCCTGGGATGAAAACGAATCGGTAGGAATAACGAAGGTCCTGCTGGGATAGCAACTCCGCCAGGAAAGTCGCGACCGCAAGCCCCGATAGATTGTCATTTGCCAGCGACGGATGGCAAGCATGACACGAAATCAGCACTTCGTCGCTCGCGCCGCCCGGCAGATAGCACTCGCCGTAGCTCAGGTGTCCATCTTCGAGCGTAGAGTCGATGCAGACTTCGTAGTCGCGGTCTTCCAGGCCGAGCAGTTGCCCATGAGACAAACAGAATCCCCAGTTCGGCTGGTAGTAAGAAGTACAGTACGGGATCCACTCCGGATGATCGGGCAGACTGAAGAGATGCGGCTTGAGTTCGCGCAGCGGCATCGTTTCGTGTACAGGCGTACTGTAGTTCAAAACGTGCAGGTTGTTCTGCTGAAAATCCACGACACGCTCCCCACCCGGAATCCGAATGTAGGCGTCGCGGATATTCCACTCTTTCGGGACTGTCCAATCGAAGACTGCGGTTCCGCTCGCGACTTCGAAGGTTTGGAGTGGAATCCGTTCTTGGATCGTCTTCAACGTCTGCCGAATCCCGTTCCCCGTGATGCTCCGGCAAATCGGGAATATATTCGCGGCAAAACTGTGCAACTCCCGCCCGATGGAGGCTAGGTCTCTCTGGTCGAGTTTTTTCAGCAGGTTCATTCTTGGGCAATACGCTTCCAGGGAAGTTCGATTCCCGGCGGGGAATAACGCTGATCTTGCCTGGCCAGAAAAATGAAGAGCTGGATCATCGAACAGCTTTCCGCGGGCCGATGGCAGTCGCATGATCCCAACTCGCGTCGCCTGCCATCTGTTGCTGCCGAGTCGCAAGATAATCAGCGATCAACTCGGCGATGCGCCGATCACCCCGCGCATTGGGGTGAATCAAGTCTACAAAACTAGTGGAATCAAACTTTCCCGTTCCGTCAATGTAGGGGATTCCTTTCTGTTGCAGGTAGCTAAGCAATACTTCGCGCGATCGGGAAATACGAGCGATATTTTTCGCCGCGTCCTCCTTCGAGGCGTAGTCCTGAATCAATAACTGGTTGATCGGAGTCACGAAGATAACCAGCTTGTTGCCGCTGCTCTTCAACGCAGCGTCCATCTCCTGAATCCAATCCAATCCCCTAAGAGCCTCGGAATCCACCTGTTCCTTTTCAAAGCTCTCAAATCGCTTCCGTGCCAGGTCGCCATCCCGAAACCAAACCCGGTCCCTTCGCGGCTCGACGCCATACCACTTTCTCGCCGGGAATACACAGTTCAACATGACGTCGGGATTGAGAATCAACAATGGCCTTCTCAGGGCCACCACTCCCTCGGTAAACACACTATCACCCACGAGCCGCCCAAACTCGCCTGGATAGTTGCCCTCCGCCAGCTCGGGATGTTTGTACAGGAGAAAACGAGTCGGCACGATGTCCAGAACCACGGTTTTGTTTCTGGTGCCGTTTTTTGAAAGCAACCTGGTCGCGTTCAAGAAATCCGCCGCGTCGGCGCCATTCAGCGATCCGTTGAACACTTGTTTCCCGCTCATGCCTTGCAGTACGTTGGCCAACGCGTCCGCCGGAGAATCGACATAGGCAGAAATGAACGCTGAGTCTCCGAGCAAGACCACGTCGACCCGGTCGGTGCGAGAATCCCATAGCAGCCGTTCATGCGGATCCTGGCGAGCGCGCCAGTCGATCGTCCGATCAAACACCGCGCTGGCCAAGGCCGCCGCCAGGTAAAAAAGCCCGGCAAACAAGATTGCCTTCTGAAGAACTTTCTTGGTGTCTGGTTGCATTTCAGAACTGGAAGTATACGAATCCGACATCGTCGTAGATGGACAAATAGCACAGCGCAACAAGGAACGTACAGTACAGTGGCCAGCGTATCCACGCAGGCTGATGGTCGATCCGAATTCTTTTCTTCAGAACGTTCCCCAGCACCATGATCATCACCGACACGGTAAGCAAAACGAAGCTGCGCAGCCCTTTTTCCATAAGAATCGGGTCCCACAGATATTTCAGCTGTGTGAGGTGACCCAGGTGGCTCGCCACGGCGACGAGGTAGCTGCCGACTCCGGAAAACAAGTGCGTAGCGACGTAGAAACCGTCGTTCAGCGAGCCCGCCCGGAAGAAAATCCAGGCGAACGACACTAAGTTAAACGTGACCAGGACCTGTACCAACCGGCGCAGGGGATGATTGTGGAGCCCTATTTTCTCCCACATCCGGGTTTGCCATGGCTTCCAGAAAACGGAAGCGGACAAGAACAGTCCGTGCAGCAATCCCCAAACCACAAAGTTCCATGACACTCCATGCCAGAGGCCCGAAAAGAGAAACGTCACCAGAAGCGCACCAGCCACTCCGACATTCTTCCAGTTCCGCCACTCCATTTGCAATGGCTTGAAGATGTAGTCGAGGATCCACCGCGAAAAGGAAATGTGCCAGCGCCGCCAGAAGTCTGCAATCGAGGTGGCGAGATAGGGAGCATTGAAGTTTTGTGTCAGCCGAATATTGAACATCCGGGCCACACCCAGTGCCATATCCGTGTAACCGGAAAAATCGGCGAGAATCTGAATCGCGTACAGGTATGTCGCCAGCATCAGAGTGATGCCGCCGTATCCATGCACGTCCCTATAAACGGCAGTGACGTAGATCGCGAGGCGATTGGCAACCGCTACCTTCTTGAATAGGCCCCAGGCAAACAAGAGCATGCCGCTGCGCACATTGTCATAGTTGCAGCGATAAGGGCTCTTTAGCTGCGGCAGCAGGTCGCCACCTCTTTCGATGGGGCCCTGCAGCATTTTTGGGAAAAAACCTAGATAGAGCGCAAACCGGCCGAAGTGGCGTTCCGGCTCGAGAGTTTCGAGGTAGATGTCTGCCAGATAAGACACTGCCTGAAGCGTGTAGTACGACACGCCGAGGGTGACGAATAAGTCGCTCCATCTGGCCTCGGCCACGGGCGCGGGAGTCCACATCTCGACGATGACCCGCAAATACTTGATGCTGCAAAGAACCCCAAAGTTGGCAGCGATGCCGCCCCAAAGAATCCGCCTCTTCCTCGGTTCATCTCCTTGCCTGGCGATGGCAAGCCCGCAGTAGTACGACACAACCACAACGAGCGCCCAGGCCACCACCAGCAATGGAGCTTTAAGAGCGGCATAGAAGGACACGCTGGCCAACAGCAGCACGAGCCATCGCCGATTGTCCGGGATAAATTGGTACAGCAACCAGACAGCCGGGAACAAAAGCATGTACGGCAGGGAATCAAAGAGCAATGCCACGAACTCCTAGGATGTAATTTGGATTACGTGCTTCGGCGGTTGAGCGCTGGTGATTTTAACTCCGATGTTCCAGTTTTGAATCCAGCAGACGCTGCAGGTCTCCAACATTCTTGAGCTTCAACACTTCCAGGTTCTTGAAGCGCACGCCGAATTTCTTCTCCACGGCGAGAATAACATTGACATGGCTCAAGGAATCCCAGCCCGGAACCTGTGCCGCCGTTGTCTCGTCCGCGAACTCCCAGTCGTCCAGCTTGAGAGCTTCCAAGACAGCCTGCTTCAACTCATTCGAGATCATGCATTCCTCAATTCCAAATCCTCGCGGGCAGCCAATATTCTCTCCTTATTTGCTTTCCGACTCGGCTTGCCGGCAGAGCTCTTGATCAGCCATCGTGGCGGGACCAGATATACTTTTCCAATTGTCACATCGATCGCCATTCCCGCCTTGACGATTGCGAGGCGCAGAGTTTTTTGTCCAGATTCGTCAGCGACGGCTGTTTCCGCAACCACCGATACCTGCTCGCTTCCCAGGCTCTCGCTTTCTTCGCCGAAGGCTACCACTCTGCCGGGAATAACTCCTGCCACTTTTCCGACAACACCTTCGACGTCCTCCGGATAGATGTTGTTGCCAGCGACGATGATGATGTCTTTTTTCCGGCCAATGACGAAATACTCGCCGTCGCTCTTGAAACCATAGTCGCCGCTGTAGTACCAGCCGTCGCGCATGACTTCCGCTGTTTTTTCCGGATAGTTCCTGTAGCCGTCGAACAACGAGACCGAGGCAATCGCGATTTCGCCCACCGTTCCATCCGGAACCTCGTTGAGGTTCTCGTCAACGATGCGCACCGCACAGCCGTCAATCGGCCTGCCCGAGGAAACGCAGATTCTGGCTTGGCCCCCATGGGCCACAGGCTTGATGTTTCCTTTTGACAGCTCTGATCTGTCAACGGCCAACAAGGACGGTTCTGCGTTGGGGAGTGTCTGTGTGGCGGCGAAGGTGGTTTCCGCCATGGCGTAGCAGCAAGAAAGAACGGGGGACCTCAAACCGTAGTGTCGGAAACGTTCCACGAACCGTCGATGGCTTTCATCTCTGACCGGCTCGCTGCAATTGATGAGTAGCCGCCAGCTCTCGAGATTCAATCCACTGAGCTCTTCGTCAGTGATTTTGTCGGCCATCATGTTGTATGCAAAGTTCGGCAGCCACGATATCGTGCCGCGCTCCTTTGCGACCGCCTCCAGCAAAAGAGACGGCACCAGCACCCACTCGAAGGGATCAATTTGAACCGTGGGAATTCCGAAGATGAGGGGGAGGTGGAAAGCGGCAATCAGGCCCATATCATGGTATAGGGGCAACCAGCTCACGACCTTATCGCTTTCCGTCAGAGCGATCGCCGCAGAGTAACGGTTGACGTGTTCCAACACCGCGCGATGCGAGAGCAACACAGGCTTTTGCAGGCCGGTCGTGCCCGAGGAATGCTGCAGCAGGAAGGGATCGGAGTCGGAAGCGGTGCATTCAATGGCTTCCATCTTTTTCGGGGAATCACTTCCGCGCTCCTCCCCCCATTCGAGCGGGAAATGCAGACCTTTGATCGTGCTCTGAGTCCCGGCCACAAGCGGTTGGATCGTCGCCTCCAGGTCTCTCTCGGTGAAGATCCAATCCAAGCCGGAGCGTTGCGACATGCCCTCAATTCCCTGTCGGAACTTGTCGGGATGAAGCCGGGGATTCGGATACGCCAATATCGCTGGGATGGCGCCGACGCAACTGATGGCCAGGTAAAGCGGATAGAGGTGCTTGTTGTGACGCAAAATGATGGCGCAGACTTCGCCCTTCTGAATCCCGCGTTCGATCAGGTGAGCGGTGGTGTCTTTCGCGGCGCTCAGCAAGCTCGAGAAAGTCCAGCGGAAGGGTTCTTCCCCGGCTATCCAATGGATGACAGCATCCCGATCGGGGTGCGCCGATGCGTTTTCACACCACCGGTTCCAAACGGTTTCGTTTTTATCACGCAGATCTTTGATCATCAAGAGTCGATTGCTCTTAACCAAGGTTGACGATAGCGGCGATCACGGGTTCTTGTCAGGTCGCTCTGGTCGGGTTCTTTCGGCAGGCTCATTCTGCAGCTACGAAGTTCGGATAGGTGCGATCTCGCTCGGAAATGACTTCGATCCGCTCTGGCCAGACGACCTGAAAAGCCGGATCGTCGAACCGCACTCCACGAGCCGAATCGGGGTGATAGAACTCCGACATTTGGTAGAACACCTCAGCGTTGTCGGTGAGCGTCAGAAAGCCGTGAGCGCAACCGTCGGGAATGTAGAGCATGTGGCGATTCTCCGCGCTCAGAACGGCCGCGAACCATTGTTTGAACGTCGCAGACTGTGGGCGCAGGTCCACCGCGACATCGTAGATCGCCCCTTGCGTGCAGCGCACCAATTTCGCCTCTTGGTGGGGCTGATCCTGATAGTGGATTCCGCGCAAAGTCCCCTTCCTGACGTTGAATGAAACATTGCACTGCACGAGCTTGGGGTTCAGTCCATGACTGGCAAATTCCTGTTCGCACCAGGAACGCGCAAAGAACCCACGTTCGTCACTCCGGGGATCGAGACGAACTTCGAAAACCCCCGCCAGTTTGGTTTCATGAAAGATCATCTTGGAACGAGTGCTCTCGGCGCCGCATTGCTCGAGTTCGTTGCTTGCGGCCAGATCAAGCATAAATGATGGTGTCACGATGCCGAAGGTGTCTCGCCAAACTCGTACCGTAGCTGACCCCCTACGGTTTTCGCAAACGCCAGCACGGCGCGCTCCGCACCTTCACCCTCGATCCGGAAGGACTTCCCGTCCTCTACAACGGACATCTTGCTGCGGGCCCGCCACCAACGATCGATTTCGGACGGAAGAGCGAACCAGACATTCTCTCTCTCGCGCACCTCCCGCAAGTACCCCAGTAAGTCTCTATATACACGGTTAGGCTCCCGCTCTCTAACGTAGTCGGGATGAACGATGAAACTCACCATGCCATTCTTGCTCAAGATCAGGTCCATCTGCGTTTTCCACAGATCAATGGAATGCTCATTCAGCAAGTGGAAGAGCGTGTAATCCTGAACAGTGGTCACGGGAAGTTCGAGAATGTCCCCGATAAAGTACGGCATGACGGTGCAGCAGCCACCACGCTGCGGGTCAAGGTGCGCCACGTTGGGAAACGACATGTCGAAAGAAAAATCAAGCGCGTCAAACCATTCCGGCTTGCGATAAAGCACACCGGCCCGGAATCCCCGCGCACCATATTCGCGCCCATATCGGTTGATGGCTTTGGCGCGACGGAGAAATTTTTTCTTGCTGTCGAACAAGCGCCCGTCATGGTTCAGGTCCTGGACGCCGATTTCAAATCCTCGGCGGCGAATGGAGTCCAGGAGCTTGGCCGGAACCGCATATCGTTTCTCAGGAACGACCTGAAATGACGCTTTGACCCCAAAAACATCATCCAGGTCCATCAGTTCGCTGCAGAAATCCCTTCCAACTTCAGTTTCCACGTCGTGTGTCATGGTCAAGCAGCCGCGGGCGCCCTTGGGCCAGAACCACACGAATGGAACACGATCTTTGCCCTTGGCTTGCAGAGACAGCAGCATGAGTCTTTCACAGATGTTTTCAACTGTCGTGTCCACGGGCCAACGGGGATGTAGCAGCTTCTCCCAGTTGCGGACGTGGAATTTCTGGATCTTTCGGCGCAGCGACTGGCTGGTTAGCGGCCGAAGCCAGTAGTAGATTTCCTTGAAGATTCCCTCGTAGCCGCTCAGTCGGCTGTGCGGGTATCGCTCCAAACGAAGATTGCCGATGATCTCATCTGGGTCGAACGGAAGTCGGAGCTTCCCGCCTTCCATTGCGATGTCTCGGAGCAAGTCATGCAGAGAGCATCCAGCCCGCGGCTGGAGAACTGCAGAGCTTGACCGGCCGTAGCAGATCGCATTCGGACCGAATCGAAAGTAGCCCTCGCCGGAAGACAATTCGCCGCTCAGCGCAAAGTCGAAGAAATCTTTGGGGCAGCGATAACGATTCCTCACAGCTTGACTCGACAGATCCGGGTCTTCCGCAGTCGATGGACAAGAAATCCCCGATCCCACGCGCCGCTGGGACCAGCCTTCATCGTCGAACGTACATTCCCGCAAGAGTTCAGTGTCCATCCAAGTGCACACTCGAAGCAAGCCGCAAAGAGAGCACTTCGTTTGCCTGCGATACGAACAGCCACGCTACCAACCCCGACTCCATCCTGCGGTCCTCGTCTTAGCCCATGTGCTTGTACAAGATTCCACCGGCCACCGGCAAAACGGCATCGGGCAGGACTGAGAGAATATGCCGCATTGGCCGCAATCCCCAAGGGATCGCTCTCTTCTCCGTTTGGGGGTACCGAAAGTAGGTTAGCAACTTCCGGGTGGTGCCGAACCGCTCCTTGAAGGTGACCAAGCCCACATTGTCGATGCCGGAACGGCCAAAATCGATTTCTTCGGCCGCCTTCGCTTTGCTTTCCTCGATGAGTCTCCAGAACAGAAACGGCATGCCTGCCAGATGGTGGAACCTCTCGTCGGAGCACCCGTACTTGTAAACCACGGAGGATCGGTGCCGCAGGGTCAGCATAGCCGCAATCGCCAAACCATTTTTTCGAGCCAGCCTGACTTGGACGCTGTCGCCCATATATGCCACAAGATTTCTGAACCAGGCGCGAGGCTGGGGAAGCAACCCATGACGCCTCCTGGTTCTCAACAGAAGCCTGTAGAATTCGTCGACCAGTTCGTCAGTCCTACCGACTTCGTAAGAGAGTTGTTCTCTTTCGGCTCGCTTGATTCTTCGCTGGATGGAGTCTCGGTGAAAGCCCTGGAAGATCTGCGCTAACGCCGGAGCTAAATCGAGTCGGTGGAAGTAGTACGACTGACCGTTGGGCCAGTGACATCCCAAATCTTCCCCCGACGACAGGGATCGGAGTTCTATGTATTTCCAGCGTTGACGATCGCATTCCGTTCGCAACCAGTTTGTGAATTCGAGTGACTCATCGAGGTCATCAACAAGGGGCTCACAATGGTCCGCAAACGGTAGCGATACCAAACGGGTCCCCGTGATCCAGCTCGCGACGCGGCAAAGAACAATGCCACTCGTCAGGGGTTGGCCCTCGAGCGCACCGGTCAACACCAATGGCTCATAGCCGTAGGTGTGAGCCAGTGCCTGGAGCCAACCCCTTTCATGAAATATTGACGCCTTCCGATGGCGAGCGACTAGGTCGTCCCATCGCGTGTCTGACAGCGGGTTCAGGAGGTGTACATTCACAGGACTCCAAGGAACCAACCGACCCGTTACCAGGGTGAGGAAGGTACGTCGTCAGGACGACTGGCCGGGAGTGCCCGCGCCCCGTCCGCCACCATTCACTTTGCTCAAAAGATGTGCCAATGCCTTGAACATCGTGCCCTGCCCCCAATGGAACATTGGTGTCTTCACTTTCTTCCAGCCCAAATCCCGGTAGTAGAAATGACCGTCACGCGCCTGCATTTTGTTAATTGTCCAGCGAGCCACTCTCGAAGCCAATTCCAGCGACCCGGGTTCCGTGCCGGAAAAGAAGGCCAGCGTGTCGATGGCCTGAGCGGCGCATTGAATATCTACGGGCCCGGCTTTGTCGTGGTAGTACTTTGGACGCCCGTCCGCTTCGAAGAAATGGGACTCGAAATATTGAAACCCGCTCCGCAGGCATGGTTCAAACTTCCGGTCACCGGTGCTATCGATATATCTTTTTAGGCAGTCGAGATTGTAGCCGGTGTGGAAGTTGTCGATCCAATGATACTTGGGCGCTTCTCCGTAGTACCACGCTCCATCCCCAAGCTGCCGGGCACAGCTATAGGTCATAGCATCTTTCGCCAACTCGCACGTCTGGTGATCATTGGTGTGGACCGCAACCCGCGCCAGCAATGCGGCGCCCAACATATTTGAATTGTGAATTGAACTTTGCATAAAGGGGACATAACTAAGACAAATTCCCCGATCGGTCTGCTCGCGCGGCAAACTCTTCACCCACTCCGCTGTACTTGCGGCCACATCCAAATATTTGGGATTGCCCAGAACTTCGTAAGCTTCCAGAAAGGCCAAGCCAATCAGGCTGCTCCAAACAATGGTTGGCATATGTTTCGGTATGGTGCCGGCCCGCGTGGAGAAGGAGAAGTGGTTGCCCCAGCAAAATTGCTCGTAATCGCGCGACCGATTCTCCATCAGCCAATCGAAGCAAGACTCGGCCCGGCGACGATGGTCTTCGGCACCGGTCAACCCGTACATTTTCACGTACCCCCACCCCATGTACCCCATACCCTTGGTCGAGGTGTGCGGCCGGATTCCGATCCAGGGCCTGATGTGAAAAGGGGACCGCAATACCGCGGCCGTCAACAGGCGCCGCAGGAAATGGATGTTAAGGGTGAAATAGCGAAGAAAAGACAGGTCTCCATCGCCCGGATCGTACGCCCGGTAGTTGTGCGTCTCCACCCAACGCGCAACCTGCTCGATACTTTTGTGCACGGATTCGCTCACGTTCAGGGGAGATGGGCGGGTTCGGCTACACCCGTCAACTGCCGCAGCAGCGCCACATACTTCTTCTTCTCGCCTGCCCACGAGAAGCGATCACGCAGAATCACAGAGCGCTCCCGATAGTGCAGCAGAATCTCGGGAGTCTCGGCGATGCGATCCAGCGTGATGCTCAACGATGAGGGATCGTTCCAGTCAAAGAAGAGACAGTCCTCCTCCTTGAAGTAGTACGAGATGGCGTCGCTGCGAACCGTCACGACCGGAAGTCCCAGCGACATGTATTCGAGCAACTTCAAGGGCAACGCGTAGTTGGTGACGGACGAAATCTCCAGCGGCACGATCCCGACGTTACAGTCTTCGAGGTGCTCGGAAATAGAATGCACCGGGTAACAGTGGTTATCAAATTCCACCATCTGCCCAAGATCCAGCGATTGGATCAGTTCTTTTAGCGATTCGCTAAAATCTCCTTCGCCAATTATTTTCAACCGAATCCGGTCTTTGTGGTGAATTCCAGCCATTGCATTCATCAGCGGCCGAAGTCCTGAACGTTCGAGGATGGTTCCGTGGAACACAACTCTTATCTTGCCCTCGATGCTGAAGGACTGTCGAAGTTTGAAGAGATCGCCATCGGCAAAATTGGCGATTACCTCGATGGACTCGGGCCGCAACCCGTGCTTCACCAGGATGCCATCTTTGACCGGGTGATGCACTGTGATGACTTGGCTGCAATAGGCTGCGCTGAGCCGCTCTTGCCAAAGAAGCACTCGATAGAAGAATCCATTCTCCCGCCCCTTGAATTTCGAGGCGAACGTGTTGGGCATGGGGTCGTGAATATCCAGAATGACCTTCGTTCCAAAAAGTCGGGGGATAAGGGTCACGAAAACCAGGAAATCCGGCATGTTGTTCACATGGATCGCCCGGTATCGCCGCCTGAAGAAGAGACTAGTCGTCTTCAGAAAACACCGGATGAAGAACATTACATACTCAATCAGATACTGGAGGTGCCCGCCGCCTCGATACTTGGCTTGATTCAGCCGGATCAGACGGACACCACGAACCATCTCCATTGGCGCAGTTCCCGCCCTTCGTAACGCCAGAAAGTCGACGTCAAAACCACCGTCAACGGCCGCTTCGGCCTCCCGGATGACGCGCGGATCCGACTCATAGTAACTGTAAGCCACCATGAGGATCGTTGCCGGACGACGAGCCGAACGGCTCACTGAAAGACTCTCGATTCCAGCGTTCTGATAAGTTTCTTGAAATCCGCAGTCAACATTGGATCGGCGAGGATGTTTTCAGGATGCACCAGCAAGACGATGTCCGCCTGCCGGGCATGATCCAACAGCCAGTCCACGGTGAATTTCTTGGTGTCTCTCCAGGATGGTTCGAGCCAAAATGCGGAAGGAAAGACCATCACGTCATTGCCGGCTTTTGTCGCCTTCAGAGATGGGTCTTGCAGGTTCCCCAGGAACAACCGCATGCATGCCTGTCCTGCCCACGCGATATATCTCTGTGGTTCGTATGGAGCATAGTGATGAAATCCAAATTTTGCTCCGCCCGAACCATGCTTGGAGAAAGCGAGCACCTTCCTTCCGAAGTGGCGCTCCACGATTTGCTTCTCCGCGGCGAATGTGGAGAACGAGCGAGAATTCTCCAGGTGCAGTCCGATTTCATGGCCGCCTATGTCCAGCATATCGACGATCGGAGTGGGAGGAAGCGTGCAACGCCGAAAGAACACATGCGCACGTGCGCTCTCTGCGTTAAGCCAAGTCAGCATTGTGTGCAGCTCGGCCAGGAATCCGAAGCCTGCAACCTTCGGAAAGTAGAGACCTGAACTGAGCCGGCTGAGAATATGGCGCAGAGCTGGACGCCTACCGTACGACCGGTCAACGTCAATTCGAATGATCAGGGCCATGCGGTATTGGAATTGAACGGCAGGGCGTTCTGTTTCGACTCCCTCGCAGGCGATTTCCGGCGCCTTCCGGCACCAGTCTGCGAACGTACGGCCTCAAAGTGCTAGCTAGTTAGTGGGCAATGGCTTGGACATTGCTAGGAGGATCCGGGGCACCACCACCGCTCCCCTGCAACGGGTGCGGATAAGTGTAGGGCGTGTAGTAGAGCGTCCACGTATCGGTGGCCGTGCAGCGATACAATTGACCGCTCGTGTTGGCTGGAAGGGTCGTGTTCCAATTCCCCTGATCGGTCGCCCAGTAGCCGACCCCCGTTTTGCAGGTTGCGGGACGGTTGGCCAACACTCCGATGCCGGTGCCAGTCGTTCCGTCAAAGGTTGAGTCGTACTGATAAACATCCCGATTTTCCACGATTTGAGCCGCCAGCGCGGACGTTTGCGAGTTGTTCTCACAGGCCCCCGTGTTCAATTCAAACCGAATTTCCTTTCCATTATTGAGATTCTTGAACATATACCAGGGAGCTTTCTGCTGTGCAGGGGCCGGCGGCTTTCCGTCCCATAGCGATGCATCCGTCGACGCTCCTGGCTGGTCGCGGCAGACATAGCCTGACTTTCCTGCCTGGTTTTCATCAACCGTGCCGCTTCCGAGACAGAAGCCGTAACTGGGAAAGTCACCACCGTGATTGGCATGGCAGGTTCGGACGTTGTCCATGTCGATGAACGGTGTGTGCCAATCTCCATTGAACGTGTTGAAAAACACCATTCCAGTTCCACCCCGCAGAAGCATCGTGCGGATGTAGCCGGTAAGGTTCATGTTAAGAGTGTTGTTGTAGATTTCCACCAGTCGCTGAGCGCGTGCATTTTCCCCCTGCATCGAGTGCGCCTCAAAGTAGGTGTTTTGCATAGTGTTGAAGCGCGCCACGTAACGCCCACCTACGTTGTCGTCAACAAAATTGTTGATCGAAGATGAGGTCTGGGAGGCAATGTTGTCTTCGATGTAGTTGGCATGCGATGTCCCGAGATTCAATGGCTCCGACCACCGCCGGTTGCCGCCGGTATCGGTGTATTCGCCATAGGACACGATCCGACAGTCAGTAAGCGTATTGTGGTCAATCAGGCCCTCGCTGGGGCTAAGAGACTGGCCGCCGACGAGTGAACCGATCAACTGAATGCAGAGTCCCCATGACGGCTTTGTGATCGTGTTGTGGTCAATGCGATAGCCGATTGCACCTTCGATATTGAAAAAGGAAGCTGAGTTCAAAGTAAACGTAAATCCGGTAATGCGGGAACCGGTCCACGGGGAAGACAGGTTGCGAATCTCTACCGAACCACCGGTAATGATCGTTTGCCCAGCGCCAGCGCCTTGCAAGGTAATGTTCTTGCTGCCGGAGATGGACACAGCGCCCGTGCCAGACCAGGCACAGGCTCCTGCCGGCACAACCACCGTATCCCCGGTCGATGCGGAGTTAATGGCCGCCTGCACATTGGTTGCTGAACAGCTCGCTGCATTAATCGTGGCGGCAGGTAGCGAAGCAGGCGACAAGAGGGCTAAAAAGACCACGGCGATCGAGCGCGGGTACAACTTGAATTTCATCATTCGACTGATCCTAGTCATGCGCTTCTGTCGGGGGAAGCCAGGCCTTACGCCCAGGCGCTGTGCAGAATCCGCCCATGTCGTTATCTAGGAGCAGTCTACCTAGTGTGGCTTAGGGGCTCAATGCACGAAAGTGCATCCGGAGGCAGGGGACCACCCTGATCTCCGAAGAAGGGGGAAACGGTCTTTAGGTCATGGCCGTTGGAGCGACAAGTCGCTGCGTTCCAGCATCATACGGGGGTAGTCGAGGGCGCGACATTTTTCACTCGCCTAGCTGGCAGGCTGAGTTTCAACCCTCTCCAGCCAGATCTCCCGCCAATAAGGGTATATGCTCCGCGGACAGAACAAGCGGCATCCGCTGTATCGGCTCTGACACACCACCGCATTGAGGATGATGCCAGGGTTCTTCATCTCCAACATCTTCCCTGTCTTCTCATCCAGTGTCTTGGTAACGCGCGTGAGGACTCGGTAGGTTCCTCCACAGTACGGGACCATTTCAGCATCCCAGTACATGCCCCGGTTCCTGCTGCCTGTGTTGAGTGTTTTGAGGATCTCCTGGTGCGATTTCACGCGCACCAGTTCGCCGGGCTGCAGGTTGAGCGACTCCGAAGGGGTTGGTTGCTGCTCAGGAATAGTGCCGGTCTTGCGGGGGAACTCCGTCCCCTGCCAAAGCGGATGGAGTCTGTCATAGACCCATCGCATCGCAGGCCCTAGCCCGATTCCAGCCTGGCTGAGGTGATAGTACGCCGAATAGACCAGCGATTTGAAAATTTGCCACAGGCCCACATTTCCCGAAGAATAGTCCTCGACGTACTGGCCGATGTCCCACCAGGAGAGATCGGTGGTGGCATCGGGCAATCGCGTCGCCTGACACATGTATGTGGGGACTGCGCTGTTCGTCTCAGACACTTCGGCGCAAGCCCAAACGTCAGATTCGGTACATCCGGGAGTTGACGAGATGGCCGCATCACCCGAGTACGGTTCGATGCGCGCCAGAGCATTACGCGGTGCTTCCGCACGGACGGGTTTCAGCCAGGCTTCTTTCCAGAAAAGAAGGCACCCGGCCTGACATCCGCCGTGTGCCTGCCCATCACAACGGGTTTCGAGATGGACCGCCCGCTCGACCCGGCGTCCACGAACCGGGAAGACCGTATCGCA
>Ga0080064_1003877_pt1 | contig 20387 bp, 14 predicted proteins | sample Subgrocontami54m_FD_69260 | JGI IMG/M metagenome (GOLD analysis project Ga0080064, IMG submission 69260) | Subsurface groundwater microbial communities from S. Glens Falls, New York, USA - GMW46 contaminated, 5.4 m (SPADES assembly) (version 2) ...
GATTTTCCCCCGGCGCTGGCGCGAGGCGCCGTCGGACCAGGAGACGAAGTCGAGCCGGTGTACATCGGAAAGCTGGTAGGTTTCCGGAGCGCTCAGCGTGACCTCGACGCCATCATTGCGGTCAATGCGGCAAGGGGTTGGGCACGATGCGCCATCCACAGTTACGGGGGTTCCAGCGGGATTCGCGCTCACCAGAACCTGGCTCATCAGTTCGTATTCCGCGATGAACTGGAAGCTGGTGGCGCTCGGTTCCGGGACGGTGATGGTTTGTGTTGCCGCGCCGCCGTTGGACCACTTCATGAAGCGGTACCTGCGGCCGCGGGAGTCGGATTGCTCCGGCGGAGCCGAGACCGTTTGCTTGGTGCCGGCGGCATAGACGAAGTGCGGAGACGGCCAATTGTCGCGGCCATTCACGGACAGTTTGAGACCGCTCGGTTGTGTCAGGAAGCTAACGTTGACCCCGCGCACGAACTTGGCGACCAAGGTGATGGCTTCCGTGCCGGAAGAGGGGACTGTGTAGATCTCGTTCTCCTTTAGCCCATTGCTGTAGGAGTCCAATATCCAGGAGGCGCCGAACTTGTCCAGTTGCGGCGACGGCGCTCCGAGCAGGTGACTGGAGCCTGGCAGGAAGTCGAACTCGCCCACGCAAGGCGCATTCACGCCCATCGGCGCGCCGGGCGGCATGACGTTGTTCGGAATGCATGGTTCCACGTCCGTGGTGAAGATTTCGGCCCGGTCCACGCGAATATGCAGGCCCGGAGGGGTGGTCCTGAACTTGACGCGGAGCGCTGGGGCAAAGCGCGGGTAGATGGTCGTCGGGCCCGTGACGTTGAAGGCCTTGGCCGGGGAGTTGCCGGAAGGCTGACCCGTGTCCCATCCCGTGAAAACAAAGCCGGGGTAGGGATAGGCGATCAGAACGTGCGAGCCTTCCTCAAGCCAGACCCGAGTGGTGGCCCAGTAGCAGGCCGTGTCAATGTATACGATGCCTGGCCGGTACTCGATCGGGGTGGCATCACCCGGCGTCCCGCAGGCATTCGGGCTGGCCGAAGGGGCCACGGCGGGAGGAGGGTCAGGAAGAGTTCCGAACCACCGGACCAGAACCTGATGCTCCACCGCGACGTTTGCCAGATAGCTGCTGATGGCCGGATCGGCAGTGACCGCAATGATCCTACCGTCGGAGTTGATCTTCCCGGTGCTGTCGGTCCAGCTCTTGAATCCGTAGCGGCTTGTCAACAGCGGGTTGTACTGCACGCCGGTCTCGTCGACGAAGTACTCCACGATGTGCTTGCTGCCCTGGGGCCAAAGGAAGGAGGCCGCTCCGAAATAGACGAGTCCGTCCACCTTGAATCTTACATTAGGAATGGACGTGTAAACCTTTGTTGCGGAAACGGTTTGAGCGTTTACGGCTGGGGCCAGAAACAGCAACGCGGTCAATGCCGCGAGTGAGAGAACTGCGAGGCGCTTCATCTGCTATGTACCTTCCTGCCGGTGAATCCGGGTGGCTGTAACGGACCTTGAGTCTGCGCTAATACAGCCATTCATCGGCAGCAACAGGCCTTATCTTTAGGGGGGATAGTGCGGCAGGCAACTACCGGTGTTTCAGACGTTTGAAGGTGGGCTGCTACCAGGCCTGGGCGTCGCGGTAGCCGTAGGGGTCTGCGCCGGCTTCGATGACGCCGTTCGGGAGCATGCGGATGATGACGGGCGCGGAGCCGCTATTGTAGCGGGAACGGACGGCGGTCTTGTGGCCGCGGCCGGTCAACTGCGCGACGGTGGGTGAAGGGATGCGTTCGTCCAGTAGGAGGTCGCCGCGGTTCATGGCGTGGTTGTCAAAGCTGGAGACGAGGTGGCGGGTTTGGAGGCGCGGGGCTTCGACGGCCTCCTCGGCATTCATGCCGAACTCGACGACGTTGAGCAGGAGTTGCAGGAGGGCCTGGTCCTGGTTATCACCGCCCGGAGTGGAGAGAGCCAGGAACGGGCGTCCGTTCTGAGTGACGAGGGTGGGGCTCAAGGTGATGCGCGGACGCTTGCCGCCGGCGAGTTCATTAGGATGGCCGGGGACGAGGAGAAAGCTCTGGGCGCGCTGGGTGAGAGGGATTCCGGTGTCGCCCGCAATGACGCTGGGGAGCCAGGCGCCGGAGGGAGTGGAGGAGAAGACCATTCCGTCCTTATCCATGGCGTCCACGCAGGTGGTGTCACTGGCCATGAGGGCATCGTCGATGCGGGTCTGGACCATTTGAGCCTCGGAGGGGTGGAGCGCGTGCTCGGAGGACACCTGTCCGGGGCGGAAATCGAGCGAGGCCTGGTGGTCAATGAGAAGGCGGCGCTGGGCGGCGTAGTCCTTGGAAAGGAGACGTTCAGCGGGGATGCGGGAAAAGAGGGGATCGCCGTAATAGGTGTCGCGGTCGGCGTAGGCAAGCTTGAGGGCTTCCACGAGTTGGTGGAGGTATTCGGGCGAGTTGTGCTTGAGTGAGCGGAGGTCAGTGCCTTCCAGGATGTTCAACGTCTGAAGCAAGACAGGACCCTGGCTCCAGAAGCCGGGCTTGTAGACGGTATAGCCGCGATAGGTGGTGGAGGCGGCCTCTTCCGGCTGGAGACGCATGGCGGCCAGATCCTCATAACGCATGAGGCCGTTGTTGGCGCGCATGAAGGCGTCGATCTTGCGGGCCACCTCGCCGCGATAGAAGTAGTCACGGACGGCATCGATGGCGGCGGCGCGGCCAGAGCCGGAGGCGAGCGCCTGCTGTTCGGCGGCGAGCATCGCGCGAATCGTGCGGGCCAGATCCGGCTGGGCGAACAGATCACCGGGGCGCATGGACTTCCCCGCCGGCAGGAATACGAGCTTGGAGGTGGGCCAGAGATCAAAGAAGGTTGCCGAGCGGGAGATGGATCCGGCGCGGGTTTCATCGAGCGGCGCGCCGAGCGCGAGTTCGAGCGCAGGGGTCATGACCTCGCGGGCGGATTTGCTGCCGTACTCCTTGAGGGCGACCAGGACGGCGTCGACCATGCCGGGAACGACGGCGGGCATGAGCCCGGCCACGGGAATGATCCCCTTGATACCGCCCGGCTCGATAGACATGATCTCACCCATCTGCAGCTTGCGCTGGCGGAAGAGGTCGGCCGAGGCGAGCTTGGGCATTGCGCCGATGCCGGCGATGGAGACGACCTTCCCCTGTTTGGTGCGGATAAGGATGGGGGCCTCGCCTCCGAATCCGAAGTGGGAGTACTCGGTGACGGCGGCGGCGAAGGTAGCCGCGGCGCCGGCATCGACCGCGTTGCCGCCGTCGTGGAAGAGGCGAATACCGGCTTCGGTGGCAAAGCCAGTGCCGCCGGCCACCGCGCCATGAGTACCGCGGACCGCTCTCTGGACGGGGCGTTCATTGGTTTGCCGTTGGGCGGAGAGGCAGAGGGCGAGACTGAGTAGAACAAGGATCAGTTTGGATTTCATGCCTGCCCCATTATAATAGGTGATCGAGCCATGGAGACGGACAATCTGGGGGAAGAGCCGGGAAAGTTGGAAAAGGCTTCCGAAGAGCCGATGTTATATTGTCCGGTTTGCAGCAGCCGCCTGGAGGATGTGAAGTGCAAGCTGGTGTGCGGCAAGTGCGGCTACTTCATGAGCTGTGCGGATTTTTACTAAGACGTGATGAGCGAAATCAGCGAACTTCTGGAACGATTCCGCCGCGGACCGGAGCTGCTGGCAGTGGCCACGACGGGGGCGTCTAACCCGGAGCTGGACTATGTGCCCGGGCCTGGGGAGTGGAGCGCGCGGCAGATCGCCTGCCACCTGGCCGATGCCGAGGTGGTGGGGACGGACCGTATGCGGCGGACGATTGCGGAAGACAACCCGGCGGTGGTGTGGTTCGATGAGCAGGCCTGGGCCGAGCACCTGGACTACAACCGGCGGAAGATCTCGAACGTGCTGGAGACGTTCCGGCTGCTGCGCCATGACAATCACGATCTGCTGAAGTCGCTGCCGGAGTCCGCCTATTCGCGTACGTGCCTGCACTCCAAGGACGGAACGGTGACACTCTTGGATCTGCTGCGTACCTATGCGGAGCATGCCGAGGGGCATGCGCGGCAGATCATGGAGACGCGGCGGAAGTACAAGGCGTCGCGAGTTACCAATACAGCTTAAGACCCATCTGCATGATGCGGCGGCTGCCTGCGCCGGTGACTAATCCGAAACCTCCGCCACCGAGTGATTGATTGGGCAGATCGAACTCGGGGGTATTCAAAGCGTTGAAAGCCTCCCAGCGGAGCTGCGCGCGCCAGCGTTCCGTGATCTGGAAATTCTTGGCGAGCAAGGTATCGAAGTTGATACTGCCGGGGCCAAGGATGCCTGGAGTTGTGCGGGCCAGATTGCCTCGCATGAACCGGGCGGGGGAGGCGAAGGCAGCCGGATTGAACCAATTGATTCCGCGCTGGCCTGCGGCGGGGGCACCGCGCTGGACACCGGCATTCGGATCACCGGCGAGGTCCGGACGGAGGTTGGTGCCGTCGGCCTGATCGCCGAGGATATCGCGCGGGCCATTGAGGACCGTGAGTCCAAAGGGCGCGCCGGCGCGGATGGAGGCGAGCGTGGACATCTCCCAACCACCAAAGATCCTGTTGGCGACGCCGGAACGGTTGAGCCAGCGTTTGCCCTTGCCGAAGGGGAGTTCAAAGATGGGGGAGACGACGAGGCGATGGGGAACGTGGTTAGTGGAGAGGGAGCGCTCGTTTCTGAGGTCGTAGATGTTTTGGATCTGGTCATCGTCGCCGAAGGTTGCATCGTCGCCTCCGACGAAGACGGCGTTATCGATCCACTTGGAAAAGGTGTAGGCCAGGACCCAGGAGAAGCCGCCGCGGAAGCGCCGCTCGGTGCGGAAGGTAAAGGCGTGGTAGTTGGAGAGGCCCCAATTGGGAGCAAGAATCTGGATCTGGGCCTGATCGCTGCCAAAGACGGTCCAGGGGCGGCGGAGGCGTTCCGGGATTTCGGTACGGGGCAGGAGGGCGGGCGGAATGTGATTGAGGTTGATATTGGGAAAGACGATTTGGCGGCCGAGGTTGCCGAGGAAACCGAACTCGAGCAGCGCGCCGTGCCACATGTGCTGGACGGTCAAGTTGTAGTTGAGAGTGTACTGAGTTTTGCGGGTCCGGTTGAGGAACTGGATCTGTGAGGCTTCGAAAGTTGTGCCGCGATTACCGTAGGTAGGGGTGAGCTCGGACAAGGGGATAGCGGCAAAGGCTTCGAGCGGAAGGCCCTGGCGGAGGGTATAGGGAACGGGACTGCGGGCGCGGTAGACGTTACCAAAGCCGGCTTTGAGCTGCTGGACGATTTCGCGATCATAGGGGTTGCCATAGAACATGCCGAAGCCGCCGCGCACGACCGTGTTTTGAGAACCGCGGACTTTATAGGCGAAGCCAAAGCGAGGGCCGACGTTGTTCCAGTCCTGGTTCCAAAGGTATTTGCCTTCGCCGTTCAAATTGGGAAAGAGCACGACGCCGGTAGCGCCGGCGGGGATGTCGCCCTTGCCTGCGAGGGGATTGGGAAGGTAGGGGTCAAAGCTGCTCATGCGGCCGGCGACTTCGAACATGGGGGTCTCGGTTTCATAGCGCAGCCCCAGGTTCAAGGTAAGATTTCCGGTGACGCGCCAGTCGTCCTGGAAATAGGCGGCGAAGTAGTGGATGCGGCGGCCGTAGCCAGGGGCGACCGTGGCATCGACGGAATTGATGCGGCCGAGCATGAAGTCGGCAAAGGGGAGTCCGGTGTTGGTGACGGTTGCGCCATTGGCGTTGAAGGAGGCGGTGAGACGCCCGTTGAAGCCGTACACGCCGCTGGGCTGGTTGCGGCTAAGCTCATTGCCCTGGTAGCGGGTGTGCTGGAAACCGAACTTGAAGGTATGGGAACCGATGATCCTGGAGAAGCGGAGGGCGTAATCGAATGTGTTGATGGCAGCGACTCGGTTGGCGTTGCCGATGGCTCCGATTTCGGTGACGGGCGAGAGTCCACCGCCGAAGTTGAGGCGCGGGAACACTTCGCCGGGAACATTGGGGATGCCGAGGAGCTTGCCATAGTCGGTCTCGCAACAGTCGCCGGATTTCCTAAAGATGAAGACGCGGTTGAGGCCGGCGGTGGCATTGAGAAAGAACCTGGGTGAGAAGATGTGAGTGCCGTTGAGGACCAGGTTCTGGCGGCGGTTATCGATCTTGAGGCCAAGGGGGTCGGCGACGCCGTAGCCGGGGCTGTAGGGATCGTAGTCGTGTTCCGGAGCGGTCAGGATATAGCGGCCGAAGATCTGGGTTTTTTCCGTGAGCTGGTGATCGATGCGAGCGATGTGGTAGTCACGCGTGGAGTTGCCGGCGAAGTTGTACTGCCAGTTGCCGGAGAGGTTAAAGGGGTTGTTGGGGGCGCGGTTGGCGGATGGAATGAAGGCAGTGGCTTTCACTGCGGCCGGATCGAGGCGTGAGGAGGGGATGATGTTGCCGGGGAAGGGAGTGGTAGAGCGAGGGTTGCCAAAGTCGCCGGAGCCGGTGTTGGGGTCATAGATGAGGACCGGGACAGCGCGTCCGCCGGCATCGCGATTGGCGCCGGAAAAATTGCCGGTGCGATATTCGGGAAGGCCGACGCTGCGAGTGGTGCTGGAGCCGCTGATCTGCCGGAGACCATCGTAGTTGTAGAAGAAGAAAGTACGGTTGCGGCGGATGGGGCCGCCGATGGTGGCGCCGAAGTTATTGCGGCGGAGGGGAGGCTTGGAATCATTGTTCCAGCCGGAGGCATCAAGGATGTCGTTGCGAATGAATTCGTAGAAGCTGCCGGTCCATTTGTTGGAGCCGGACCTCGTGACGGCGTTGACGGCTCCAGCCGAAGAGCGGCCATTCTCCGCGCCCATCGCGTTGACCTCAACTTTGAACTCCTGCATGGAGTCGACCGGAGGAGTGAGGTCGACCTGCTGGGCGGCAACACCGCCACGGGAACTGGTGACGCCATCGATGAGGATTTGGGCGGAACGTGTACGGCCGCCGCCGAGCGAGATATCGCTGCCGCGATAGAAAGCGCCTGGCACAAGGTTGACGAGGCGGAAGACATTGCGGTCAGCGAGGGGCATTTCCAGGACGTAGCCGGTTTGGATGGTGGTGCCGACCTGTCCGGAGGTGGTGTCGACGAGGCTGGACTGGCCTTCGACGCTGACGGTTTCGGTCAACTGGCCAACGTCGAGGGAGGCGTCCTGGGTGAGGGTGGTGCCGACGTTGACCTTGAGGCCGCGGATGTCGAGCTGCTTGAAGCCGGGGTGTGAGAACTTGAGCGTATAGTCGCCAGGCGGAAGTTGCGGGGCGATGAAAACGCCGTCGGGCTGGGCGGTGAAGCGGCGCTCGATGGCAGTGGAGTCATTCCGGACGATGACGGCCCCGCCGGGGATGACAGCTCCGGCGGAGTCGCGTATTGTGCCGGTGATTGCGCCCATGGCTACCTGGGCCAATAGGCTTGCAGCGCCGAAAGAGGCGTAGAGCAGGAAAGGGATCAAAAGTCTCATACCAACCCCCCTTTGACAAATCTTGATGAATGTTAACATGAGAACGAGCCAGGATGTAATCAAAAATGTGGGCGCACACTTCGGGTGATGCGATGAGAGCGATGGCGAGCGCATTCCACCCGAACCTAATGCCGGCTTACATCAATCTTGCCGTTTCGCGGAAGCTGAGGCTACATTGCAGCGAATTTCCGGCGGCATGGAGACACCGCGGAAATACAACGCCGCAGCTTTGGCGAATTCGAGCCCCGGTCGAGGACTGGAGGACTGTACGTCCCAATTGGAGTCTCTTGTCCATGCCCGTTCCGGCCGCCGGGAGATGTCACGCCACGCTGTGGAGGCGCCCAGCAAGCGGGCTTTTTTTGAGAATGCGGACTCCGCCAGTCAAAATGTAACGGAAACCAACCAGCTTTCCAAGGGCCGCGATAGGGTGCGAAGGTGGCCGCGGAATTCCAGAAGGGTCTGGATCACCCCGGCGTGGTTTTCGGCGATCCCGTACGCGCTGGCGCACTTGCAACTCGGCCGCGCGTTCGTTTCCAAGTCATCTCGGGCGTGGTGAGCGAAGTTTCACGATCGAGGAGCGGAACACGACGGCGGAATCCCTTGACCGCCAGCCTCATAGGGGTTACACGGATGACGCTACGCGTACATCGGTCTTTGCGAAGTCAGCGCCCTTGAACAAAAGGGGCTCGTCCATCGATTTCGCCAGCGCGTAGGCGAAACAATCGCCAAAATTCAACCGAGCCCTATGCCGGCCGCGACCAAAGTCGTAGAAGGCCTGACGCGCCAAGGCGCCTTGCTGCAATGTCACTGGTTCCATTACGATCCCGGCGGCGCGCAAAAATGCCTCAGCCTGCCTTGAGGATTCCGGTCTTGCTTGCCGGTCCAACACCATGGAAAGCTCCAGGTGATTCACAACACTGAGGCGGCAGACTTCCGCCTCCAGGATCAAGCGGGAAAAACTCTCCGCCTCCGGTTCCGTGAAAAGGATGGCCACCAGCGCGGAAGTATCGAGAATCACTTCGGCAGCCCATGCTCGTCAAACAGCAGCTCCCCGTGGTCCACATAGGGGCGCTTCACCGCTTGGGAGGCCCTCTTCGCGATGGCCATCAGCTGCGTCAAACTCGCTTTGCGCCTACGCTTTTCCAGCTTTTCGTGACGCTCCCGCAGCGAATCGATCACTACCTTGGTCAGGGTCTCGCCGGTTTCCCCGGCTATGGCCCGCGCCAAACGATACGCTTCCGGATCCTTTACGTTCAACATTGTGGTTCTCCGGTTCTAGAAAATCCAATAGTATTCTACCATGCCTTGCTCATCGTGTTTTGGACTGCAATTGGCGATGGTGATTCAGGGTACAATCGGACCACTTGACCGGCCAAACCATCAGCCATTACAGGATCGCCGAAAAGCTCGGCGAAGGCGGCATGGGTGTCGTCTACAAGGCCCAGGACACCAATCTCGACCGCACTGTCGCCCTCAAGTTTCTCGCCGCCCACCTGCTTGAGAGCGAGGAGCACAAGGAGCGCTTCCTGCGCGAAGCGAAAGCGGCGGCCTCGCTCGATCACCCCAACATCTGCACGGTCTACGAGGTGGGGGAAGCGGACGGCCGCGTCTTTCTAGCCATGGGTTATATCGATGGGGTGGAGGTGCGCGCCAAAATAAAGGAACGTCCGCTGAAATTGGACGCAGCTCTGGACATCAGCATCCAGGCAGCCGAGGGGTTGCGGACAGCCCACCAGAAGGGCATCGTGCATCGGGACATCAAGAGTTCCAACCTGATGTTGACCTCCACCGGCCAGGTGAAGATCATGGACTTCGGCCTGGCGCAGCTCATGGGAGGAACCCGGCTCACCAAAACCGAAACGATGCTGGGAACTCCTGCCTACATGTCGCCGGAACAGGCGCAACGCCAGGCCACGGATCGCCGCAGCGACATATGGTCATTGGGTGTAGTTCTCTATGAGATGTTGACCGGGCGGCTGCCGTTTGAGGGCGAGCATGAGGCGGCGGTGGCGTATTCGATTATCCATCAGGGGCATGAGCCGATCACGGCGGTGCGGGCGGGTGTGCCGATGGAGTTGGACCGGATTGTAAGCAAGGCGCTGGCCAAGAACCCGGCCGAGCGTTATCAACACCTCGACGACATGCTGGTGGACCTGCGGGCCTTGCACCGGGGCACAGGTTCAGGGGCGGGGAAAGGAAGGAGCGCCCCTGGTTGGAAGGTGATTGTTCCCGTGTGCGCGGCTGTGCTGGCAATGTTCGCGGCGGGTTACTACTATTGGCGCCGCGCACCAAAGCTCACGGACAAGGACACGCTTGTCCTGGCCGATTTCACAAACACCACGGGTGACCCGGTGTTTGACGGTGCGCTGCGGCAAGGGCTGACGATACAGCTTGCGCAATCACCTTTCCTGAGCCTGGTCACCGAGGAGCGTATACAGCAGGCACTCCGCTTGATGGGCCAGCCGGCCGATGCGCGGCTTACTCTGGCGCGGGCGAAGGAAATCTGCGAGCGAACCGGGAGCGCGGCCGTCCTGGAAGGCTCGGTTGCGAGCCTCGGGAGCCAGTATGTATTGGGGTTACGCGCAACCAACTGCCGCACCGGAAACGTGCTCGACGAAGAGCAAGCGCAGGCCGCCAGAAAGGAAGACGTCCTGAATGCGCTGAGCCAAATCGCCAGTAAATTCAGAACCCGCGTTGGTGAATCGCTCGCGATGGTGGAAAAGCACTCGGCTCCGCTTGCCGAGGCAACAACATCGTCACTGGAAGCCTTGAAAGCCTTTAGCGCGGCCTTGAAGGTGCTCTCCGCGAGTGGGGACAGCGCCGCGGTGCCCTTTTTCAAGCGAGCCGTTGAGATCGACCCCAAATTCGCGATGGCACATGCGGTTCTGGGGGTCGCTTATTCATCGATTGGAGAGCCTGGCCTCTCCGTGGAGAGCCTTGGCAAGGCCTATCAGTTGCGTGGTCGAGCCAGCGATGCGGAGAAGTTCTTCATCACCAGCGCCTACGATGTGCAGGTGACGGGAAATCTGGAGCGGGCCCAGCAAGCCTGTGAGTTGTGGTCGCGAACCTATCCTCGCGACAATCAACCTTCCGCGTTTCTGGCGGGGATGATCTACCCTATCTTCGGCAAGTATGAAAAAGCAGTTGAAGAAGCCAGGAAAGTGATCAGACTCAATCCGGATTTTGGCATCGGGTATTACCAGCTTTCGTTCAACTCTCAATACCTTGGCCGCCTTACGGAATCCGAGAACGCGCTTCAGCGCGCCTCCGACCGCAACCTGCAGCACCCTGGCTTCCTGTTTCAGCGATACGACATCGCATTCTTGAAGGGTGACAGGGCGGGAATGGAAAAGGTAGCGGCTTTGGGCCGGGGGAATCCCGAAGCAGCGGACTGGATGGCGGACCAGGAGGCCTTTGCCTTGGCATATTCGGGCCGCTTGCAAGAAGCAAAGAAGATGGCACGGCGCGCGGCCGATTTGGCTCGCCAGGGGGGAAGGACAGAAAGCGCGGCTCTGTACGAAACGGGAGCCGCCCTGTGGGAAGCCTTTTTCGGCGATGCGCCTGCGGCAAGGCGGAGCGCGATGGGGGTACTTGAGCTTTCCAAGGGCCGGGACGCGCAGTATGGCGCTGCCGTAGCCCTGGCACTGGCAGGGGATTCTTCCCGGTCTCAAATCCTCGCGAACAATCTGGAAAGGGGCTTTCCGGAGGATACCGCGGTGAGATCCAGTTATGCGCCAACGCTTCGCGCGCTGCTCGCATTGAACCAAGCCGAGCCGGCACAGGCTATTGATCTTCTACAGCCCGCCGTTCCCTATGAGTTGGGCACGCCGCCCAGCTGCGCTATTGGTTTCTTCGGAAGCATCTATCCGGCCTACGTGCGCGGCTTGGCCTATTTGGCTGCAAAGCGAGGAGCCGAAGCGGCTGCGGAATTTCAGAAGATTCTCGATCACCGCACGATTGTGGTGAGCGATCCCATCGGCGCGCTGGCGCACTTGCAACTCGGCCGGGCGTTCGCCTTGTCGGGAGAGAAGGCCAAGGCAAGATCCGCCTACCAGGATTTCCTCACTCTGTGGAAGGACGCGGACCCCGGCATCCCGATCCTCCAGCAAGCCAAGGCGGAATTCGGCAAGCTGTAGGGTAGAATCGAACTACATTGACTGGCCAAACGATCAGCCATTACAAGATCGGCGAGAAGCTTGGCGAAGGCGGCATGGGTGTCGTCTACAAGGCCCAGGATACGAATCTGGACCGGACTGTGGCGTTGAAGTTTCTCGCCCCGCATCTTCTGGAGAGCGCGGAGCACAAGGAGCGCTTCCTGCGCGAAGCCAAAGCGGCGGCCTCGCTGGATCATCCCAACATCTGCCTGATCTACGAAGTTGGCGAAGTGGATGGGCGTGTGTTTCTGGCGATGGGTTATGTCGAGGGGGTGGAGGTGCGGGCCAGGATCAAGGAACGTCCGCTGCCGTTGGATGCGGCGCTAGACATTGGCATACAGGCGGCGGAGGGGTTGCGGGCGGCGCATGAGAGGGGCATCGTGCATCGCGACATCAAAAGCTCCAACCTGATGGTCACCTCCGCGGGGCAGGTGAAGATCATGGACTTTGGGCTGGCGCAGCTCACAGGAGGAACGCGGCTCACCAAGACCGATACGTTGCTGGGGACTCCGGCCTACATGTCGCCGGAGCAGGCGCAGCGCATGGCCACGGACCGGCGCAGCGACATTTGGTCATTGGGTGTAGTTCTCTATGAGATGTTGACCGGGCGGCTGCCGTTTGAAGGGGACCACGAGGCGGCAGTAGCGTATTCGATCATCCACCAGGGGTATGAGCCGATCACTGCGGTGCGGGCGGGTGTGCCAATGGAGTTGGACAGGATTGTAAGCAAGGCGCTGGCAAAGAACCCCGCGGACCGTTATCAACACCTCGACGACATGCTGGTGGACCTGCTGGCCTTGCAGCGGGGCACGGACTCGGGCCGGGCGCCATTCAAAAAGCGCTGGAAGGTGATGGTTCCCACCGCAGCCGTCGTGTTGGCCTTGTTCGCCTCGGCCTACTTCTATTTTCACCGAGCAGCCAAACTCACCGACAAGGACACAATTATCCTCGCCGATTTCGTAAACACGACCGGCGACCCGGTGTTCGACGGGACGCTGCGCCAAGGGTTGTCGATACAGCTTGCGCAATCGCCATTCCTCAGCCTGGTCTCTGAGCAGCGTATCCAGCAGACGCTGCGTCTGATGGGCCAGCCCGCGGATGCGCGGCTGACTCCAGCGCGGGCGAAGGAGATCTGCGAGCGAACAGGAAGCGCCGCCTTCCTGGAAGGCTCTTTTGCAAGCCTGGGAAGCCATTATGTATTGGGGTTGCGCGCCACCAACTGCCACACCGGAGACGTGCTCGATGAAGAGCAGGCGCAAGTAGCAAGAAAGGAAGACGTCCTGAATGCGCTGAGTCAAGTTGCCAGTAGATTCAGAGGCAGGGTGGGCGAATCGCCCGTAACAGTTGAAAAGCACTCGACTCCGCTTGCCGAGGCCACCACGCCGTCCCTGGAAGCTTTGAAAGTCTATAGCGAGGCGTTGAAGGCTATCTTCGCCCTCGACTTTTCCACCGCCGTGCCCCTCCTCAAGCGCGCCGTTGAAATAGACCCCAACTTCGCGCTGGCACATGCGCACTTAGGGGTCCTATACGGCGGTAGTGGAGAGTCTGACCTGGGGGTGGCGAGCACCACGAAAGCCTATCAATTGCGGGATCGCGCCAGTGACCGCGAGCGGTTTTTTATTACGGCGGCCTACCAAGGGGGAGTGACCGGAAACCTGGAAAAGGCCCGCCAGACCTTTGAGTTGTGGGCGCGAACTTATCCTCGCGACCCAATCGCCCCGGGGATCTTGTCTGGCTTCATGACCCACGGCTCCGGCAAGTATGAAAAGTCGATCGAAGAAGCGCAAAAAGCGATTGCGCTCGACCCGAACCTCACGCCGCCTTACCGCAATATTGCATCCAGCTATGCCCGCCTCAACCGTTTTGCGGAAGCCCGAAGCACCATGCAACGAGTTTCCGCGGACAAACGGGAGATGCCTGATTTTTTGGTTCTGGGATACTTTCTCTCCTTCCTCAAAGGAGACACCGCGGGCATGGAACGCGCGGTCGCTTTGGCGAAAGGCAAACGCGGGGCCGAGGACTTTATGTCGCAATTGGAGTCGCTTGTCCTGGCCGGTTCCGGCCGCCTGCAATCGGCCCGCGAGTTGTCACGCCACGCTGTGGAGGCGCCCAAGCAAGCTGGCCAGAGCGAAAGAGCGGCTCTGTTTCAATCCGGAGCGGCCGTGTGGGAAGCTTTTTTTGGGAATACGGCCTCCGCCAGGCGAAACGCAATGGAAGCCCTACAGCTTTCCAAGGGTCGTGATGTGGAATATGGCGCCGCCTTTGCTTTGGCCACAACGGGGGATTCGGCCCAGGCGCAAAGATTGGCCGATGATCTCGACAAACGGTTTCCGGAGGATACATGCGTCCGATTCACGTACCTGCCGGTGGTTCGGGCGCGTTTGTCGTTGAACCACGGGGACCCCGCCCAGGCGATCGAACGGCTGCAAGTTGCGCTTCCCTATGATCTGGCCATGCCTGGCGTCGCCTATTATGCATTTTTTGGGGGTCTCTATCCGGCCTATGTGCGCGGCGAAGCTTATCTGGCCGCGCGCAAGGGAGTGGAAGCCGCCGGGGAGTTTCAGAAAATTCTAGATCACCCAGGCGTCGTATTCGGCGATCCAGTAGGCGCACTGGCGCATTTGCAACTCGGCAGGGCGTTCGCTCTGACAGGAGAGAAGACCAAGGCAAAATCCGCCTACCAGGATTTCCTCACCCTCTGGAAGGATGCCGACCCCAGCATTCCAATCCTCCAGCAAGCCAAGGCGGAATTCGGCAGGTTGCAGCGGTGACAAAGCGGGCTACGCCTATATTCCAAACAGCGTCCGGAAAAAGTCGTTCAACAGGCGGTTGGATGGATCAAACCCGGCGCGCTTGGCGGCCATCCTTGCCAGCCGTTCGCCCAATGCGCGCACCGCTTGTTCCCGTGTGACGCCGAAGGTCTGGTTCGGCAGCGGGATTCCACCCTGGCCGCTGCACCATTCGTTGTAAGCGCCCAGGAACACCTTCCAACCCGGATTGGCGGTGGAAACCGGGTCAATCGTCATTGTGTTGCCGTTGAACGAATAGGACATGAGGGAATTTTGGTCCTTGGCAATTCGATAGCCTACATGCAGCATGTTGGTGCGATAGCCGTTGGTCTTGTAGTAGTTCTTTACCCACTTGGTGTACTTGGGCAGAACCGACGAGTACTTCTCTTCCGGAAACGCCCACAGGCTGAAGGTGTAGCGGGCATCGCCGGAAACTTCCGGATAGAGGATGATCTGGTCACTGGCGCGGGTGTTCTTGCTTCGGATGATGGTTTCCAGATTCAGCCGCCACAGTGCGCCGAAGGCGTCGACTACTTTGTACCGGACGACTTTGTTCTCGATGTCACGTTCGGCCTGGGAACAGGTGACCGGGCCGGCTTGGGACCAGAGATAGTTGCGCAAGGCCCAGGCATGTTCATCGGGCTTGCCCTTCGCGTTGGGATTGTACTTGCGGAACTCCACAGTGACCAGTTCGTCGAACAGAAACATGTAGTACATCATGGAGTAACCGCGGGCCCACAGTTCGGGCAAGCGCGCGCAAAAGTCCTTCACGGAGAAGGTTTCGTGAAAGACCTCCATCGGCAGAATCGGGCGTATGCGGAAAGTGGCCTCGGTCACCACGCCAAAGGTGCCGTAGCTGCAGCGGAGCAACTGCATCAGCTCTGGATCGTTTGCTTCGGTGGCCTCCAGTGTCTCGCCGGACGGCAGCACCATCTTCATCCCGATGCAGTAGGAACTTACCTGCCCAAATTCCCCGGGCATCGAGGCGTCCTTGGTACCCGCGCAGGCGGCCGAGCCGATGGTCAGGCTCCCAATCTCGGTGTTCACGTAGAACTGAAGGCCGCGCTTGTTGAGCTCTTGCGCGACGTTGAATAGGATGGCCCCGGCCTCCACTCTGACCGTGTCGCTTGTGACTTCCAGGATGCGATCCATGCCGCGCATCATAATCATGGTGCCGCCGTCGGCGGCTGAGCAGGCCGCGGTGGAGTGATTGGATCCTACCGCGCGAACGGGGGAAGGGAATTGAACCGGATCTTTAAGAATCCGCGCGATATCCTTGGCTGACTTTGCTTCGACGACGACCTTCGGGTTAGAAACCAGATCGCCGAACCAATTAGTGACTGCTGGCATTGTAACCGTACTCCTTGTCCCGGATTTTATCTTAAGGGCGAAGCGCTTGGTCCAGCGCCCTTGGGAGTTTGGCCGCCCTACAGTCTCACACCGGGCCGCGCCACTAGCGCTTCTTGCCCTGGTTGGCAACGGCATCCATTGCCGCCTTCACCTTCTCCGGATCACCGAGATAGTAGTGGCGGATCGGTTTCAGATTGTCGTCGAGTTCGTAGACCAGCGGCATTCCGGTGGGAATGTTCAACTCAACGATCTCGCTTTCGGGGATATTGTCCAGGTACATGACCAGGGCCCGCAGGCTGTTTCCGTGAGCGGCCACGATCACCCGTTGTCCGCTTTGGATGGCCGGAGCGATGGTCCCGTGCCAGTAGGGTAGAAACCGGGCCACGGTGTCTTTGAGGCATTCCGTGAGCGGCAGTTGGTCCGGCCCGAGATTCTTGTAGCGCGGGTCGCGGCCGGGGTGGCGTTCATCGCTTGCCTCCAGCGGCGGCGGCGGAATGTCGTAGCTTCTGCGCCAGATTTTCACCTGGTCCTCGCCGAACTTCTCCGCCGTTTCCGCCTTGTTCAAACCCTGCAGCGCGCCGTAGTGGCGCTCATTCAACTGCCAGCCGCGATGCACCGGTATCCACATCAGGTCCATCTCGTCGAGTACCATCCACAACGTACGGATGGCGCGCTTGAGCACCGAGGTGTAGGCCACGTCGAACACATAGCCCTCCGCTTTCAGGACGCGGCCGCCTTCGCTCGCCTCCTGCCTCCCCTTTTCCGACAGGTCCACATCCGTCCAGCCGGTGAAGCGGTTCTCTTTGTTCCAACTGCTCTCGCCGTGGCGGATGAGCACCAACTTATTCATTGGCGAAACGCGCTCCGGCCCGCGTACTTCGCGCTCGATCCGAGCTCTTCCTCGATCCGCAGCAACTGGTTGTACTTCGCCATTCGATCGGTGCGGCTGGCCGATCCTGTTTTGATTTGCCCGGCTCCGGTGGCCACCGCGAGGTCGGCGATAAAGCTGTCCTCGGTTTCACCGGACCGGTGCGAGGCGATGTTGGTGTATCCGGCGCGGTCGGCCATTTCCATCGCCTCCAGTGTCTCGGTGAGAGTGCCGATCTGGTTCACCTTGATGAGAATCGAATTGGCGATTCCTTGCTGAATGCCGCGCGCGAGCCGTTCTGTGTTGGTGACAAAGAGATCGTCGCCCACCAGTTGCACCTTGGCCCCCATTCGTTCGGTGAGCGTCTTCCAACCGGCCCAGTCGTCCTCGGCCATTCCGTCTTCAATGGAAAGAATCGGATATTTGGCCGCCCAGCCGGCCCAGAAATCGGCGAGTTGCGCGGCGGTGCGCTCGCTCTTGTCGGACTTCTTGAAAACGTATTTGCCCTTCTTCTTGTCGTAGAACTCGCTGGAAGCGCAGTCAAGGGCGAGGCTGATCTGCTTGCCTGCTTTGTAGCCTGCCTTGCCTATGGCCGTCAGAATCACTTCCAGCGCCTCTTCATTCGACTTGAGGTTCGGGGCGAACCCGCCCTCATCGCCGACCGCCGTAGAGTAACCCTTGGATTTGAGTACGGACTTGAGCGCGTGGAAGACCTCCGCACCCATGCGGATCGCGTCGGAAAAACGTTCCGCTCCGTGGGGCACAATCATGAACTCCTGCAAGTCGACGGAATTGTCGGCGTGGGCTCCGCCGTTGATGATGTTCATCAGCGGGACGGGCAGGATACGGGCATTGACGCCGCCGAGGTAGCGGTAGAGCGGGGTCTGTTCACTGCTTGCGGCAGCGCGGGCCACGGCCATGGAAACGGCCAGAATGGCGTTTGCGCCGAGCTTGCTCTTTGTGGCGGTGCCGTCCAGACTGATCATGCAGGCGTCCACTTCCACCTGGCGGGCGGCATCGTATCCGGCCAGTGCCGGTCCGATCTTGCGATTGATGTTGTCCACGGCCTTGCGGACGCCTTTGCCGAGGTAGCGTTTGGGGTCGCCGTCGCGCAGCTCCAACGCCTCATGCTCGCCAGTGGATGCGCCGGAGGGGACCGCGGCGCGGCCAAAACTGCCGTCGGCCAGCAGCACGTCTGCTTCCACCGTCGGGTTTCCGCGCGAATCGAGTATCTCTCTACCTGTAACTTTGATAATTTCCATGGTTTCCTTAAACGGGGTGGTCACTGCGCAGGGCGCGGTTTGCAAGGCTGCGGCCCGGGTGGCGCTGGTGTCTCTACTATTGTGCCACGTATGGCGATCCCGAGCTATACTCATTCACGGGTTCCGCTCCAGTGAATCAGGCCACTACGGAGTTGCGGCTGGAAAAATACCGGCCCTACCTGCGTTTGCTTGCGCAAACACAGCTTCAGATGAGAGTAGTGCTCCGCCGGAAGGTGAGCGCTTCCGACATCGTTCAGGAGGTGCTCATGCAGGCCATTGTCGCGCAAACTTGATGCGCGCGATGAGTCCCCGTGAAAAACAGCTGTACAGGAAGAAGCGATGAAAACAGCGCAAACGAAAAACAAGCCCCGTAAGATCCGTCTACCGCGAAAGAGCGCCAGCCACAAGGAGCTATCGGATTTTTTCGATAGGCACGATGGAGTTGACTTGCTGGAACAGGGCATCATGGAAATGGATCCGGACCGTGAAGACCTGGAACGGATGTTGCTGGAGTATTGGGGTCAGCCGAACACGAAGCAGTTGAACATTCGAATCCCGCCGTCGGCCAAGCGAATGATCGAGCGGCTGGCGAAGCGCAAGACCGTCGAGGTCTCAACGCTGGTCAGGATGTGGATCATCGAGAGCATGCGCAGGGAAGCGTCGCAGCCCTGACGCCCTTGCTTGGATATTGAGGCCATGCGCGACGCTTGCTGCTTGCGCCGCCGTGGGATTCAGTGGTCATCGGCGCTACGGAACAGATATACGGGTAAAATTGGCGGAGATTCGGTTCGTAACGCTGTGCTGGTGGCATGATCCAACGATCAGGCTCCCGCGACTTCCAAACCGCCCCGGGGTTAGGATGGAGGAAAGGGAGCGAATCGCATGAAGATTGCAGTCCTTTGTTTAGCGGGCCTCACCTTGGCGGGACAAGCCCAGGAAAAAAAACTTGTCCTCCCGGCCGACAACCAACCCCCGGTCGGCGAATCCGCCGGCGACGGCTACGTCCTGAAGGCTGGAACGAGGGTTCCGCTCACGCTGATGAGCACGATCAGCACCAAAAACGCGGCCCCGGGTGACACCATCTACCTGCAGACGATGGTTCCGGTGGCAGTGCGCAATCGCATTGTGATCCCGGTAGGAACCTATGTGATGGCTTCTGTGACCAAGGCGGAGCGTCCCGGCAAGGTGAAGGGCAAAGGCGAGTTGTACCTCACCTTTAACTCCATCATGCTATCCAGCGGGACCACGCTCGATCTTACCGGCCGGCCGGGCGCGGTCGACGGCGGCAACCCCGGTCAACTGAACCGCGAAGAGGGAAAGCTCACCAGCGATGGCTCGGCCGTCAAGGATGTCGTTGTGGTCGGTAGTACCGCGCTCGGCGGGGCGGCGATGGGCCGTTGGGTTGGTGGTCAAGGACGCGGCGGGGCAATCGGGGCAGGCGCGGGAGCAGCCGCGGGGCTGGCGGGCGTTCTGCTGACGCGTGGTCCGGATGCGGTGCTGGAACGCGGATCGATGGTCGAAATGGTGTTGAGCCGCGAGTTTCACCTCAGCGAAGAGGATGTATCCGGCAACGGTGGTTCCCGGCAACCGGGTCCACCCAAGGGCGTCCGCCGGTAACCCCCCAAGCATCCGGCGGAACTTTCTTGTACAATTAGCCGCCAAGGGGGGACTCCCTATGCCGACAAATATCGAGGTTGTAGAAAAGTATCTGGAGGGCATGCGCAAGCACGACATGTCCGAAACTCCTTTCGTCAGTAACGTTGTTTTTGAGACACCGCTCGGTGGAACTATGCAAGGCAAGCACAATGTCATTCGGTTCATTAACGCCTATTCGCCGATGATGAACGACGTTCGCGTCTTGCGGCACATCTCCGACGGCGACCACGTGGCAACGCTGTGGGAAGCGATGACAGCCTTTGGAACACTCACAGTGTTTCAGATGTTTCACATCGAGGACGGCGCCATCAAGGAGCTAAAGTCCTTTTATGATCCCCGCGAGTTTCTGGAAAGCATGGGCACGCACGGCGGCAATTGACCAAAGGCATAATGGTAGGAATGCTTCGCCGATTGAGTGTGTGTCTGCTGTTGTCCGTGCTTTGTTTTGCGCAAACGCGCCAGGAGCGGGTAGCCCGGGCCGCCGAGGGGCTGCGGGATTCCGTGGTGGCCTTGCGCCGCGACTTCCACATGCATCCTGAACTGTCCAATCGCGAGGAGCGTACAGCCCGCGTGGTGGCGGAAAAACTCCGGAGCATCGGCTTGGACGAGGTCAAAACAGGCATTGGCAAATATGGAGTGGTGGCGCTTTTGCGTGGCGGCAAGCCCGGCCCGGTGGTAGCCTGGCGCGCGGACATGGATGCGCTTCCCGTGACGGCCAACATTCAGGCGCCCTATCGATCCAGGAACGCCGGCGTCCACCATGCCTGCGGTCACGATGCCCATATGGCGGT
>Ga0080064_1003878_pt1 | contig 20386 bp, 21 predicted proteins | sample Subgrocontami54m_FD_69260 | JGI IMG/M metagenome (GOLD analysis project Ga0080064, IMG submission 69260) | Subsurface groundwater microbial communities from S. Glens Falls, New York, USA - GMW46 contaminated, 5.4 m (SPADES assembly) (version 2) ...
CCGGAAGCTGATCCGGCCCGGCGCGTCGTCCCGCGACATTGCCGACGCGCACGATGCCTTCATGCGGGCGCGCGGGCTGCCGCCTGAGCTGCGGCTCTATGCCCACGGCCAGGGCTACGACCTGGTCGAGCGGCCGCTGGTGCGCGCCGACGAGACCATGGCGCTCGCGGCCAACATGAACCTTGCCGTGCATCCGGGCTACGAGACCGAGACGCTGTTTGCCGTGATCTGCGATAACTATCTGGTCGAGGCGGACGGGGTGAGCGAATGCCTGCACACGACGCCGAAGCGGGTGTTCGAAATCTGAGGTCCTGGAGACCTTGCGGCCACTCTCATGGAGGGGCCGTGGCCCGCATCGACGGCAGGTCCGAAATGCGGCGCATCCAGGCGGCGAGATGCGGCCTGCCGGCAGTGAGATCGCCAAGGCCGCGTGATCGTGCCGTTTCGACCGCTACGGCCAGGATCAGGTGCGCCATGTCGGGCGGACCCTGCAGCAGGGGCGCGGCAATCTGGGCCTCGAACACGTCCGCCATGCGCCGGGTACGGGCGGCCTCGTGCGCTAGCGTGGTGGGCGAGCGCTCGCTCTCGGGCCGGCGTATCTCGCGCGCCCACACCGCTATGCCATCCAGCATGCTGCGCGCCGACGCCTCGAGCCGGCGATAGCCCCAATCCTGGTCCGATGATGACCGGTGCAGCCGAGGCTTGCCGTCCAGGCTGTCGAGATAGGCGCAGATGACCTGGCTGTCCTCCATGCCGACGCCGGCGTCGTCGACAACGTAGGGCACGCGGCCGGAGGGGTTGATCTGGTAGTAGGGGCTGCCCGCGGTGCGGGTCTTGGCCTCGATGATCTCGACCCGGTCCTCGAGCCCCTTCTCGATGACGAGGATGCGGGCCAGCCGCGCGTAAGGCGAGGTCAATGTCACGTAGAGCTGCATCGGCACCTTCTGTCTGGTTGTGGCCGGCGCGCTGGCGCGCGGTCGTACTTTATGCTACTCAGTCCTACCATGAACAAAATCGACAAGATCTCCATCGCCATCACGCGCGAGCAGCACGCCAAGGTCAAGGCCGCGGTGAAGCGCGGCGACTACGCCTCCACCAGCGAGGTGATCCGCACAGCGCTGCGCGAGTGGGAGCTGAAGGAGGAGTTGCGGCGGATCGAAGGCGAGCGGATCGGCAAGCTGTGGGACGAGGGCATCGCCAGCGGTCCGGCCGTCGACGGGCCGCCCGTTATGGAACGGCTTCGGGCTAAGTATGCGGCGATGCAAGGAAAGCCGAGCAAAGGGCGATCCAAGAAGGTGGCATGAGCTATCGCCTCTCGCCGCAGGCCAAGTCGGAGCTCGAGGCGATTGGCGATCACATTGCCGAGGACAGTCCGGCCAACGCGGAGCGATTCATCGAGCGGCTGACAACAAAGTTTGTTGCCCTGGGCCGCAATCCGCGCATTGGCCGCGCCCGTCCCGAATTGCGCGCCGACCTCCGCTCTTTTCCTTACGGCGCCTATCTCATCCTCTACCGTATCATCGACGATGGCGTGGAGATCGTGCGCGTCGTCCATGCCGCTCGTAACCTCGACGACCTCGTCTGAGAGCTGCTAAGCAGGTCACTTCGCAAAGTGCAGGAGGAAACAGCAATGGCAGTCACCCTATTCGTCGTGCGCGCCACCATCACCAAGGACAAGGAGGCCGCATTCAACAAGTGGTACAACGCGGAGCATGCGCCGCAGGTGCTGCAGTACAACGGCGCCGTGAGCGCCCGGCGCTACAAGAAGATCCTGGGCGAGGACAAATTCCAGTACATGGCGGTGTACGAGTTCGCCAGCGAGGAGGTGTTCAAGCGCTTCCAGCAGTCCGACCACCTGAAGACGCTGGTGAAGGACTACGACGCCAACTTCGCCACCACGTCCGAGCGCGAGCGCTCCGCTTACGTGCAGATCTGGCCGTAGGTTGCCTCGCCCGACGGCGTTTACGCAGATCGGCCTTTTCCCCGGTAGTGGCGCTGTATGAGATAGTCAGCGTACTCCGGCTCAACGAGGGGCGCCATCGCGAGGCGTCTCGATTGGTGCGAGCCGGGGGTCGCATTGGGGGCCCGGCGCAACCGGGACCCACGGGATCCGAGGCCGGTTGGGTCACTCGCCGGAGCCGTTCCCTGGAGCCTCGATGCGGCGCTGGGCGCAGATGTCAGCCTGCCCCGTTTGCAATACCCGAGCCAGGCATCCGCGCCCAGCTCCCTCACTCTCGCAAACCCTCGAGGCTCAGGCCTGCGAGGCAGTACTTGTTTGGTGAGATGGTGAGTAGCGAATAGGGAATAGGGAATAGGGAATAGGAGTGCCGCGCACACTGCCTACTGTCCACTCACCTCTCCCCACTCACCATCTCCTACGCCGGCCGCGCGATCGCCTCGAGCCGTGCCAGCTCGGCCAGCGGATCGGCGTGGTCGTCGACCCGCAGGTTGAGCAGCGCCCACTCCTTGTCGCCTTGGATCAGGAGCGCGGCGGACTGCCGGCCGCGCTTGTCGCCGCCGGCCTGCTCCGCCGCCTGCATGGCGGCGATCAGCCGCTGCGCGAACGGGAGCTCCGCGCCGGCCTCGTAGGCCGCAACCATGGCCTCGAGCACGTTGGCACCGGCCAGGATGTTGCCGGCAGCCGAGAAGCTGCCCTTCACCACGTGCCCGCACCACTCGAGACATTCCGCTCCCGTGTGGGCGGCAAAGTGGCCCTGCCGGTCCATCACGTGCACCTGGCGGATGTCCTGGTCCTCGTCCGCGGCGATCAGCAGGCGCACGGTGTCGGCGGCCGAGGCGCCCGCCGCCATCAGGGCCAGGCCGCGCGGCCCGTAGAGCTGGTTGCCCTTGGCCTGGCTGGCGATGGCGCCGACGCCGGTCTTGATGGAGGGCACGCGCGCGCCGGCGGCGAGCGTCTTGCTGGCGACGGCGATGCCGACCTGGCCGGTTGCCACGTCGTGGGCGACGATCGAGAAGGTCATGGGGAGCCTCCCGGGATGCTGCTGAGGTCGGCGGGAAGCATGCCGCCAGGCCGGCGCCTCACGCAAGATGCGTCTGCGCATAGGCGGCGCGCAAGGGGCAGCTGAAAGCGACGCTCTCGAGCCGCAGAGTGCCGTCGGACCCTATTTCCTCTGGTTCCTCTGGCCAGTTGTTGTCCGCTCCGCGCCGCAGCAGCTCGGCCAGCACGCGCGTCGAATGCACGATGACGATCTCGCGGACGCTGGGGATGGTGGTGTAGGACCACACGTTGTCCCAGGTGTCGGAGGCGTTGCCGGGGGAGAGGATTTCGATCAGGAGGATGGGGTCCGGCAGCGTTTGCTCCCCGGGCGAAGGCGGGGTGCAGCTGATCGCCACATCGGGCACACGCAGATTGATGTTGGAGCGAATGCGGGTCAGCACTGCAGACTCAGTGAGTACCCGACAGCTGCTGCTCGTCCCGACCAAGTGTCGACGCAACTCGTAGGCTAGGTTTGTCTGGATTGCAGCGTGGGCTGTGCTGCCAGGCGACATGGCCCGGAGTTCGCCGTCGACGAGCTCGAATTTCCGACCGCTGCCATCCCCTGGCCAAGCGAGGAAATCGGCGACCGTCATCGTCGGTGGAGGCCTGCGCAAAGCTCCCGGCATGTCGGAGGTCCGTGATTCCATCCGCTAGATGCTACCATACTGATTCGGATGGTAAAAGCCGGGCGGCGTGCGCGCGCACCTCAGCCGGGTGCTCGGCCCGATCATGGCCGCCTCCTCAAAACACCGGTTCAAGGCCGGCGGTGACCAGGGCCGACCGGCGCGCTTGCATCCACCCGCCCTGGAACTGCTGCTTGTCCTGCGGCGGATTGGTCTTGAGGTAGCCGGCCCACGTCTTGGTCTGTTTGCCGACGGCGCTGGACTTGGCGATCACAGCCTATCCGAGGCCGGCTCAGCCCTCGCTCTGCAGCAGCTGGCGCAGGTCGGTCTTGAGGATCTTGCCGTAGTTGTTCTTGGGGAGCGCGTCGACGAAGCGATAGGCCTTGGGGCGCTTGAAGCGGGCGATGTTGTCGAGGCAGAGCTGGTCGAGCGCCGCGGCGGCGATCTCGGCGCCCGCGCGCGCCACCACGAAGGCGATCGCCTCCTCGCCCCAATCGGCATGCGGCCGGCCGACGACGGCGGCCTCCAGCACGTCGGGGTGGGTGAGCAGCACCTCCTCGATCTCGCGCGGGTAGATGTTGGCGCCGCCGGATATGATCATGTCCTTGGAGCGGTCCTTGATGGTGAGGAAGCCCTCGGCGTCGAGTGAGCCGAGATCGCCGGTCCACAGCCAACCCTCGCGCAGGGCTTTGGCGTTGGCTTCGGGGTTGTTCCAGTAGCCCTTCATCACGCAGTCGCTGCGGGTGACGATCTCGCCGACCTCGCCCGGGGGCAGGTCCCGGCCGGCCTCGTCGACCACTCGGACGGCGACGCCGGTGCGCGCCACGCCGGTGCTGCCGAGCCGCTCCTCGTACCTGGGATGGGTCGTGTCGGCGTGCGCCGCCTTGTCGAGGCCGGTGATGGTCATCGGGCTCTCGCCTTGGCCGTAGAGCTGGTAGAGCTTCGGGCCGAACAGCGCGAGCGCGCGCTCGAGGTCGGCGAGATACATCGGTGCGCCGCCGTAGGCGATGGTCTTGAGGCCGCGCGTGTCGGCCGAGCCGGCGAGCCCGTGATTGATCAGGCGCGAGACCATGGTCGGGGCCGCGAACATGGCGACGTTATCGTGGTGGAGAAGCGCGTCGAACACGCGCTCGGGCTCGAACGAGCCCGACAGGATGACGTTGTGGGAGCCGCGCGCGATGTGCGCGAGGCCGTAGAGGCCCGAGCCGTGGGTGAGCGGGGCCGCGTGCAGGATGGTGTCCTGCGGGCCGATGTAGTCGATGTCGGCGTAGTAGCAGTGGCAGGCGAAGAGCAGGTTGCGGTGGGTCAGCACGGCGCCCTTGGGCCGGCCGGTGGTGCCGCTGGTGTAGAACAGCCAGGCTTCCGCTTGCGGGTCGGTCGGCACGTCGCCCGGAGGCGCGCCCGCCTCCAGCGCCGCATAGTCGGCGGTGCCGATGGCGAGGATCGGCGGCAGCGGCGGGCCTGCTGATACGCCGGGCGCGGAGAGGCCGTCGGCGAGCTTGGCGCTGGCGAGGCAGAGCCGCGTCTGCGCGTCGGCCATGATCCAGGCCATCTCGCGGGCGTGCAGCTTGCTGTTGAGCGGCACTGCGGTGAGGCCGGCGCGCCAGATGGCATAGAGGGCGGGGAAATACTCCGGGCAGTTCTCCATCGCCAACGCCACGCGCGCGCCGGGAAGGAGGTTGTGGCGATCCCGCAGCGCGCCGGCAATGCGTTCGACCTGGCTCCAGAGCGCGGCATAGCCGAGCTGGCCCTCCTCCCACGACACCGCCGGCTGGTGGGGCAAGTGCTGCGCGATCGTTCGCAGCGTCTGCGACAGGTTCATCGGAGGGTCCCGAGCGCGAGCCGATACGAGGGTGACCGGACCTTGCCACCACGATTTTTCAGCGGCAAGGCGCGCGCTTTAGTCACGCCTGCGATGCACGCCGAAAGGCGCGCGATCCTTCACGTCCGATCACACCGGCATTGCAAATGATCACCGTTTATCACGCATGCGCGAGGGCACCTTTTCGCATCCGCAAAGGGGGCCATATGACGCCTCGTGAGCCACGCAGAGTGGCAGCAAAAAACGAGCGCAAGACCCTGATCTGAAACGTCAATTTGAAACTAGGAGAGAAGCCATGAAGACCATCGTATCCGCCCTCGTCGCTCTGTCGGTGCTTGCCGGCATCGCCGGCCCGGTCGCCGCCGCCGACGCCAAGACCTTCTACGAGCAGATGGAGCGCAGCCGCTACTGAGCGACTGAACTCACCAACCCAAACCGAACCAGGAGAACTGCCATGAAGACTATCGTATCCGCCCTGATCGCCCTGTCGGTGCTTGCCGGCATCGCAGCCCCCGCCAGCGCCCTCGATGCCAAGAGCTTCTACGAGCAGCAAGAGCGCCAGTCCGGCAACTAACCGGCCGCTGACAAGACTGACAAGGGGCTCGCGGGTATCGCCTGCGAGCCCTTTCGCATTGGTATGCTTGGCATCGCACGACGAATGCACTAACTCTACGCCCATGAACAGCGACAGTCCCAGTCGATCCAGGCGGCCATTGAAAGCGGTCGGCGTGGCCTGAGTCTTCGGGCTCCCCGCGACCGTCGTGGGAGCCCTCGTTTGACGAACCTCCTTTGCCACAGCTTCTTGCGAGCCTCGCAGCGCCACTCTGCGCGGGCGTTGTCGCTGGTGCGCAAATGGTCTCGGGCCGGCACGGCGGCGATCCGATCGCGTCTGCCCCCTTTCCTGCGCAGATGGACGAAGTTCGAGCTGGAGGACGAGATTTCCCTCGTGCTCCTCGCCTATTTCATCATCCTGTTCGGATTGCTGCTGCTCGTGCACTTCCTGCAGCCCGAGCGCGGCCCGACGACCGGCTCGTCGCGATCGCCGATGCATCAGCAGGAGCGGCCCGCCAACTGACGCGCTCGCCCGCATGCGGTGGGGCAGGGCAGGGCTCAGTTCTCCTCGCCGAAGCCCGACTCGATGAGGGCAACGAGCGCCTCGATCGCCTCCGGCCCTTCCGGTCCTTCGGCCTCCAGCACGAGCACCGAGCCCTGGCTGGCCGCCAGCATCATCAGGCCCATGATCGATGTGCCGCCCACCATCTGGCCATCGCGTGCGACGCGCACGGTGGCATCGAAGGCCTCGGCGCATTTCACGAACTTGGCGGAGGCGCGCGCGTGCAGCCCCTTGCGGTTGCGGATCGTCACCTCCGCGGACGGCTTGTTCTTGTTCAACACGGGACGCATGGCTCTCTGCCGCTCAGGGCTCGCCGGACAGCACCTGGCTGGCGACGCTGATGTACTTGCGGCCGGCCTCCTTGGCGGCATTGACGGCCTCGGCCAGGCTCGCCTCGCCGCGCACGCTGGCGAGCTTGATCAGCATCGGCAGGTTGATGCCGGCCAGCACCTCGGCGCCGGTCTCCGCCATCACCGATATTGCCAGATTGGAGGGCGTGCCGCCGAACATATCGGTGAGCACGATGACGCCGTTGCCGCCGTCGACCCGGCGCACGGCCTCGATCAGCTCCATGCGGCGGGCCTCCACGTCGTCCTCGGGGCCGATCGACAAGGACTCCAGGCGCTCCTGCGGTCCGACCACGTGCTCGAGTGCGGCCCGAAACTCCCCGGCCAGGCCTCCGTGGGCGACAATGACGACGCCGATCATAGCGCGGTGCGCATCCTTGTTCCGGGACGCCGGCCGGAACGCTGGCCCGGGCATCCTCAGTTGCGGCAGTGACCACCCTATCCGAGGCGGCGCATGATGATTGAGCCGGGCCCCACGAGGCAAGCGGAAAGAGGCGGTTATCCGAAACCGATCAGCTGTGTTTCGCGCGCGCCAGCGCGATGGCGAGCTTGATCGCGGCCGAACCCTCCCAGGGGGAGAGGCGAATCAAGGGCAGCTCGAGGCCCAAGAGGCTTGCGGCATAGCTGTCCGGCATTCGCTCCAGCTCCCCCGCCGGCACCAGGTCGACCACCAGCGCCAGCTCGGCTTCGGGAAGGGATTTGACCTCGACGATGCCGATGCCCCGCACCTCCATCTTGCCGCGGATGCTGTCCGGTGCCGCGGCCATGAGGCGCGTACCTTGGCGAACGAGCCGCACCTGGTCGTCGGCGACCAGGATCGGGGGCTCCAGGGCGGCGGGGCCACGCCGCGCCAGGAACAGAAAGCGCAAGGCGAGATCGGATTTGCCGGACCCCGAGGGGCCGCGCAGCAGCGCCGCGGTGCGTCCGAGCGCCACGCACGTGCCGTGCACCAGCTCAGGCGCGTCGTCCAAGCAGCTGGGCTCCCTTGGATGGTGCCGCATCGGCGGCCGGCAGGCGAACGGTGAAGCGCGCGCCGGCGACGCCGGGGACGCGCCGGACCGTGGGCCCGGCCTGGTTGCCCTGCCCGCTCGGAGAGACGCCGGGCCGCAACATACGGTTGGATGCGCAGATGCGGCCGCCGATGGCGTTGACGATCTCGCGCGAGATGCTCAAGCCCAGCCCCGAGTTCTTGCCGATCGTGCTGTCGGTCTGCGGCCGATCGGAATAGAAGCGGTTGAAGATCTCCTCGAGCTTGTCGGCGGGGATGCCCGGCCCGTCGTCGTCGATGAAGATCTCGATCTCCGGCCCCACGCGATGGGCGCTGATGGTGATCAGCCCGTTCTCGGGGGAGAAGGAGATGGCGTTGTCCAGGAGGTTGGTGATGACGCGCCCCAGACGCGCCTCGTGGCACTGCACCACGTAGGCCGCAGGATTGTGCGCCAGCTGCGCGATCTCCAGCGCGATGCGCCGCGTGTCCCCGCCCAGGATGTCGCGGAAGACGTCGACGACGCCCTCCAGCACCTGGCTGATATCCACTGGCTCCGTCTCCTGCAGGGCAAGTTCGGCATTCAGCCGGGAGGCATTGGAGACGTCGGTGATGAGCTTGTTGAGGCGCTTCAGCTCTTCCTGGATCTGCCGCACCAGCTCGTGCTGCTGCTCGGGGTTCCGGGCGTAGGCCAGCGATTCCGCGGTGGAACGGGCAGCGGTGAGCGGGTTCTTGAGCTCGTGGGCCACGTCCTGCGCGAAGCGCTCGCTGGCTTCGATGCGCTCGTAGAGCGAGGCCGTCATCCCACGGAATGCGGTGGCCATCTGGCCCACCTCGTCGGCGCGCTGGGCGAGCTCGGGCAGCTCGTGGCGGGCATTGATGTTGCGCGACACGTTTTCCGCCACCTCCGACAGCCTGCGCATGGGACCGGCGATGGTGCGGGCGAGCAGGAAGGAGGCGAGCAGCGTCGCCGCGAAGGCGGTGAAAGCCAGGGCGAGAATGACATTGCGCTCCTCCGACAGCACCTCGTCGATCTCGCCGGGCCGCGTGGAGAGCAGGAGTACGCCCTGAATGGCCTTGCGGTACTGGATCGGCACCGCCAGGGACACGATCTGCTCGCCGCGCTCGTTGACGAGCAGCATCGGCGTGGTGGAGCCGCCCAGCGCCATGCGCACCTCGGGATAGGCCGTGCCATTGGCCCTGCCGATCTCGCGGTAGACGGGCAGCTCCCCGCGCATCAGCCAGGCCAGGAACTTGGTCCAGATATTCTTGACCTTGACGCGCTCCTGCTGGCCGCCCGAGGCCGCGTCCGGCCGCGCCAACGGCGTGAGCGAGAGCAGCTGGGCGGTATCGATGATCAGCGTGCCGTCGTGGGCATAGACGCGGGCGCGCGTGGCGGTTGCCGGCACCAGACGCCGCAGGATCGGCGTCACCCGCTCGGGCGGGATCGACAGCTGGAGCGCGGCGAAGCCGTCATCGCGGAACGGGCTCTTGGCGCCTTCGATCTCGGGCAGCCGATCGGGATCGAGCACGATGCGGCCGGTCTCCACCGAAGCGTTGGCGGCGATGGCGGCGGCAATGATCTCGCCCTGGGCGCGCAGGCTGTCGCGCTTGGCGTCGATGAGCCAGGCATGATACTGGCTCAAATAGAAGATGCCGCCGAGCAGGATGACGAGCCCGATGGTGTTGGCAAGGATGATGCGGCGCTGCAGGGTCCTGGTGAAAAAGCGGATGAGCGGGCCGGAGGTGATCAGCTGGTAGAGCCGCGCCCGCCGCGCCCGCTCGTGCGTACTGGCAGCAGCCCTGTCGACGTAAACGCCGGCTCGACGGGCATGGGCACCGAGCGTACGAGCATAGCCGCCGCAGCTCGCAATGCCGCGCTTCAGCGTCTCCCAAACGCCGACGCCAATCCGCGAGCCCTCGGTTTCGACAGCCATCGCCTGGGGCTTACGCCTCCTTGAAGCGGTAGCCAACGCCGTAGAGCGTCTCGATCACGTCGAACTCGCCGTCGGCTTGCTTGAACTTCTTGCGCAGGCGCTTGATGTGGCTGTCGATGGTGCGGTCGTCGACGTAGACTTGGTCGTCGTAGGCTGCGTCCATCAGCGCGTCGCGCGTCTTGACCACGCCGGGCCGTGTGGCCAGCGCCTGCAGGATCAGGAACTCGGTCACGGTCAGCATCACCGCATGGCCGTCCCAGTGACAGGTGTGGCGCTCCGGATCGAGCCGCAGCTTGCCCCGCTCCAGGACGCGCGCCGCCTCGGCCGCCGCATTGCCGGCATCCTTCGGCTGGAAGCGCCGCAGCACCGCCTTGACCCGCTCCAACACCAGCCGCTGCGAGAATGGCTTGGCGATGTAGTCGTCGGCGCCCATCTTGAGGCCGAACAGCTCGTCGATCTCCTCGTCCTTGGAGGTCAGGAAGATCACCGGCATGTCGGTGAGCTGCCGCAGCCGGCGCAGCAATTCCATGCCATCCATGCGGGGCATCTTGATGTCGAGGATCGCCAGGTCCGCCGGATCCTCGGCGAGCGCCTCGAGCGCGGCTTGTCCTTCGCTGTAGGTGCGAACCTTGTAGCCTTCGTTCTCCAGCGCCATGCCGAGCGATTGGAGGATATTGCGCTCGTCATCCACCAGGACGATCGTACTCTTCTCTTTCATGAGCTTGGCATCCCCGTTCGGCAGGCTCAGTCGCTTTATGGCCCCGCCGTGCGCAAATTGTGGCATTTCTCTCCGGTTCAAGCATATTGTTACCCGAACCCCTCTACCCGGCAATAGCAGCGGATATTCCATGCCTGTCGATGACCCCCAGCCGAGCGCGCCGGCCAAGCCCAGTGAGCCAGCTCCCGCCGCACGTCGGCTCACTCGCACGGCGCTCAAGGGATCGCTGGCCACGCTCGATCGCCAGACCGGGCATCCATACGCCTCTCTGGTCCTGGTCGCAACCGAGCCGGACGGCGCGCCCATATTCCTGATCTCGCGTTTGGCGCTGCACACCAAAAATCTCGAGAAAGACCCGCGCGCCAGCCTGCTGATCGACGGCACCGGCGGCCTCGGCGATCCCCTCACCGGCGGCCGCGTGACCCTGATGGGGGAGGCGCGCGCGAGCGACAGCAGGACCGCGCGACGCCGCTTCCTGGCGCGCCATCCGAGCGCCGAGGGCTATGCCGGCTTTGCCGATTTCTCCATGTATGCGTTGAGGATTGCGCGCGGCCACTACATCGGCGGCTTCGGCAGGATTGTCGATCTCGAGCCGGTGGCCCTCTCGACCTCCATTGCGGATGCCGGCGCATTGCTCGACGCTGAGCCGGACATCGTTGCCCACATGAACGCCGATCATGCCGATGCGCTTGCGCTTTATGCAACCGTGCTCGCCGATTGCCCGGCGGGAGACTGGCGCATGTGCGGCATCGATCCGGACGGAGTCGATTTGCTGCATTGCACAAATGCGGTTGCTGCGCGCATCGATTTTGCGCAACGCGTGCTTACACCCGGCGCTGCGCGCGATATGCTGGTAGCGTTGGTACGGCAAGCCAGGATACGGCCGAAAAGCAACGTGTAACTCTGAAACAGGATTTGACTTCGCCACCTGCGGGCGTTGCCGCTACAGCAACCAATGGCCCGGGAGGGTGCGTTAACGTGCATCGGTGATCGGGCGGCAGGTCTGTTGTAGGTTTGGCGCCGCGTTTGCATGAGGCTCGCCGGCCTAACGTCGGGCAGCCGGTCAGGTACGGGTGCGCGACGTGTGGGTTGTGCGTGAAGGTTCTCCCCTCCCATAGTGGGCAGGGGCGCTGCGAGGGCAGCGGGCTGATCGGATTACAGAGGCGGCGGCAGGCATATGAAAGCTGAGATGTTTCCACTGAGCGCTCCGGCGAAGGTGCATCACAACACGCGCGAGGTGGAGCTGATCGAAGAGGCCATCCGCAGGGGCGAGGCGCGCTTTGCCGCCGGCGGTGCCGTGGTGGTGGAGACGGGCGCGCACACCGGCCGCTCGGCCCAGGACAAGTACACGGTGCGCGATGCCTCCACCGAGAAGGCCGTCTGGTGGGACAACAACAAGCCGATGTCGCCCGAGCAGTTCGACGTGCTGTGGAGGGACTTCCGCGCGCACGCCGCCTCGCGTGAGCTGTTCGTGCAGGACCTGTTCGCTGGCGCCGATCCCGCGCACCGGCTCAATGCGCGCGTGTTCGTCGAGTACGCCTGGCACGCGCTGTTCATCCGCCACCTGCTGCGCCGGCCGACGGCGGCCGAGCTTGCAGGCTTCGTCCCGGAATTCACCGTCATCAACCTGCCGAGCTTCAAGGCCGACCCGAAACGGCACGGCGTGCGCTCGCAAACGGTCATCGCCTGCAACTTCGCCAAGCGCTTGGTGTTGATCGGCGGCACCTCCTATGCCGGCGAGACCAAGAAGTCGGTCTTCACCTTCCTCAACTATGCGATGCCGGAAAAGGCCGTGATGCCGATGCACTGCTCGGCCAACGTCGGCCCCAACGGCGATGCGGCGGTGTTCTTCGGCCTCTCCGGCACCGGCAAGACCACGCTGTCGGCCGATCCCAAGCGCACGCTGCTGGGCGACGACGAGCACGGCTGGTCGCAGGACGGCATCTACAATTTCGAAGGCGGCTGCTATGCCAAGCCCATCCGCCTGTCGCGCGAAGCCGAGCCCGAGATCTGGGCCGCCACCAACCGCTTCGGCACCGTGCTGGAGAACGTGATCCTCGATCCGGTGACGCGCGTGCCCGACTTCGACGACGGCCGGCTGACCGAGAACACCCGCTCGGCCTATCCGCTCGACTTCATCTCCAACGCCAGCAAGACCGGCACCGCCGGCCATCCCAAGAACATCGTCATGCTGACGGCCGACGCGTTTGGCGTCATGCCGCCGATCGCCAAGCTCACCCCGAGCCAGGCCATGTATCATTTCCTGTCGGGCTACACGGCCAAGGTGGCGGGCACCGAGAAGGGCGTGGGCAGCGAGCCGCAGGCCACCTTCTCGACCTGCTTCGGGGCGCCGTTCATGCCGCGCCACCCCAGCGTCTACGGCAACCAGCTGCGCCAGCTGATCGCGGCCCACAACGTCGACTGCTGGCTGGTCAACACCGGCTGGACCGGCGGCAAGTTCGGGGTCGGCCGGCGCATGCCGATCAAGGCCACGCGGGCCCTGCTCGAGGCGGCGCTGTCGGGCGCGCTCAAGCACCAGCCGATGCGGGAGGATCCGCTGTTCGGCTTCCAGGTGCCGACCTCGCTGCCGGGGGTGGAGCCGGCGATCCTCAATCCGCGCGAGACCTGGGCCGACAAGGTCGCCTACGACGCGCAGGCGCGCGCGCTGGTCGACATGTTCAACAAGAACTTCGCCAAGTTCGAGGTGCACGTCGACGACGACGTGAAGGCGGCGGCGCCGGCGCTCAGGCAGGCCGCGGAGTAGGAATCATTCTCAAGAAGGGCAGGGAATGCCACCGAGCAGAAGGCAATGGGATAAGGACCAGATCGGCAAGTCGTCTCCCCCGAGTGGGGGAGACGACCCTGAGCCGAAACCCGGGATTTACTCCGGAGATCGACGTCTTGGCAGCCATATCGTACCAGGAAATTCGTCAAGTGAATCTGAAAAAATTGAACAGGGAGAACAAAATCACAACAGAGATAATTCACTTGGATCAGTGACTTAGTTTCTTGGAGCAGCGTGCAGTCGCGTTGAGAATCGGCGTCTTGGCAAGACAGGTCGAGCGCGATCGCACGGCACACCGGGAGGTCGCCATGCCAGAAGATGCGAACAAGAGCATATCCACATCCGTAGCGACAGCCGCACCAAGCTTGCTTGTGGAACACCCGCCCTTCAATGCGCCCGCTAGAGTGCCCGCTGAAAGGAAACAGTTGGGCAACGTGAATAGCCTGTCAATGGATCGGACGATCCCTCGGCGTTGGATACCGGCATTTCGATTGACGCGCACCCTTGCGGGGGACAGCTCAAGCCAAGTCGAGAATTCAGACTTCAGTGTCGCCCGTTGGGTGGTGATCATCTTGGTCATGATAATTCTCTTGCTAGTTTCAGGAGGCCCACTCGGAATGATGGCTAGAGTGATGAGGCTCATTGAATGGCTCTTGGGGACGTAGGCAGGCTCTCGCAAAATACTTGCCGTCGCACGGCCGTGATTGTCAAAGCTGAGGCGTGCTGGAAAGAACGGGTCCATGCACAGCTACATCGCCATCATCAGCAAGGATCCAGGCAGCGTGTGGGGTGTTCACTTTCCCGACCTACCCGGCTGCACGTCTGCGGGCCGTACCATGGAGGAGGCTGTTGCGAACGCCGGCAAGGCGCTGCGCCTATGGGCGGAGGACGAGGCTGAGATGCCCGTTGCCAGCGCGCTCGATCAGCTGAGGGCGTATCCCGACGTGCGCGACGATCTCATTGTCGGCGCCGCGGTCGTCTACGTTTCCTTGAAGCGCGCGTGAGCCGCAGTTGCCAAAGCGCGCCGCTCGCGTAACCTAGCCCGCATGCTGGCACCAGCACCGCTGATCCTCTCGTATTCGGGCATCTCGCCCGTGTTCGCCACGCCGCCGGTGCATGCCGGCATCGGCTCGGCGGTGCTCGGGCGGGCCACGCTCGGCAAGGGCGCGTGGCTCGGGGCGCTGAGCGTCATCCGCGCCGACGGCCACTTCGTGACGGCCGGCGACGATCTCCATCTCGGCGCCCGCTCGACGCTGCACATCAATCACGGCATCTTCCCCTGCATCGTAGGGAACCGCGTCGGCATCGGCGAGAACGCGTGCGTGCATGCCTGCACGGTCGGCAGCGACGTCGCCATCGACGACGGCACCGTCATCCTCGATGGCGCGGTGGTCGAGGACAACGTGGCGTTCGAGCCGGGCTCCACCGTGTACCCCAACAAGCGGCTCGCCGGCGGCTTCCTCTATGCCGGCAGTCCGGCAAAGCCCGTGCGGCCGCTTGCCGGCGGCGAGGTGGCCGAGCGGCGCAGAGCGATTGTCGAGCGCAGGCGTCAATCCTCGTCCGCCCCGCACCGGATGATCGCCGCCAGCTCCGACATCCACGCCTCCGTGTTCATCGCCGGTACGGCAAGCGTCAAGGGCCGCCTCATCGCGGCACAATCCTCCAGCGTCTGGTACAGCAACGAGTTCGACGCCGGCGCTGCCACGATCGCCATCGGCGCCTGCACCGATATCCAGGACAATACGGTGATCCGCTGTGCGACCGCGCAAGGGGTCACGATCGGCCACGATTCCGCCGTCGGCCACAACGTCACCATCCACGACTGCGTCATCGGCGATGAATGCCTGATCGGCATCGGCAGCGTGGTCGAGACGGGCACCATCGTCGAGGACCGGGTGCTGCTGGCGGCCGCGGCCCGCACCACGCCCGGCCAGGTGCTGGAGAGCGGCTGGATGTATGGCGGCAGCCCCGCCCGTCAGCACAGCCGCCTCGATGAGGCCAAGCTCGCCATGACCCGTCTCATCGTCCGTCAGTATTGTGAGTACGCCCAGGACTTCATGGCGCTGGAGCGAGGCTTGCGGCAAGAGCGCCGCTTCTGATCGATCGGGCCGAGATCGAGAGGCCCGCGCGCCACAAGGTGCGCGGGTCTTGCTGTTCCTGCGGCCTCGATGCTCTAGCCATCCGCCCCGGAGCCCGGCACAATCGCCGCGAGAGCAGAAGGACCGCGCCCCATGCCGTTGCCAGCCGAGACCGACGTTTCGACCCCGAAGTACCTCAGGGACAAGTACGCCATCGTCGGCGTGGGGGAGACCACCTACATGCGCGGCTCCGGCATGACCACGCGCGGGCTCGGCACCTGGGCGGTGCGCAACGCCATCCTCGACGCCGGGCTCGAGGCTTCCGATGTCGACGGCATGCTGTCCTACCAGTCGGGCGACTCCACCTTCTCGACCTTCATCGCCGGCGACCTCGGCATCCGCCTCAATTTCTACATGGACGTGTTCGGCGGCGGCTCCTCGACGGAGGCGCTGGTCGGGATCGCCATGGGCGTGATGGAGGCTGGCATGTGCAAGGCGGTCGTCATCTTCCGCGCCATGAACGGCTTCTCCCAGGTGCGCATCGGAGGCACGGGGGCGCGCTCGGCGGTGCCGGTGTCGGGCGAGATGCTGCACAACCGCGCCTACGGCTGGCAGAGCGCGGGGCAGATGTTCAGCCCGACCTTCATGCGCCACATGCACGACTACGGCACCACGCCGGCGCAGGTGGCGGCCGTCCGCTCGGCGCACAGCATGCACGCCTCCAACAACCCCAAGGCCTTTTACAAGCAGCGGCTGACGGTGGAGGACGTGCTCAAGAGCCGCATCATCTGCAAACCGCTGCATCTGCTCGACTGCTGCGTTGAGACCGACAACGCCACCGCCATCATCGTCACCAGCGCGGAGCGGGCGCGTGATTGCGCCCACCCGCGCGCGCTGATCCGCGGAGTCGCGGGTCGAGTTTGCAAGCCGCGCATCGACATGCACTACCAGCACGGGCCGATCTCGACGGTGGCGGGCCGCTACGCGCGCGAGATCCTGTGGCCCAACTCCGGCGTCGGCCCCGAGGACGTCGACGTGACGGGCTCCTACGACGCTTTCACCTTCACCACCATGCTGCAGCTCGAGGACTACGGCTTCTGCAAGAAGGGCGACGGCGGCCAGTACGTCAGCGACGGCACCATTCGCCTCGGCGGCAAGCGCCCCAACAACACCAGCGGCGGGCATCTGTGCGAGGGCTACACGCACGGCATGAGCATGGTGATCGAGAACGTGCGCCAGCTGCGCCACGACGTCGACGATTCATGTCCCGTCGGCGCCGACGGCAAGCGCCAGCACACCTACGACTACAAGGAAGGCGGCTGCCGGCAGGTCAAGCGCTGCGAGGTGACCGCCAACCTCGGCTGGGCCATGCCGGGCACCGGCTCGGCCATGGTCATGCGGCGCGATTAGTTCATCCCTCTCCCCCATGCCTGTTCAAGGCATGGGCAGGCTGTGACCGCTTCCTGCGAGCTTGCACAAGCTCGCGCGCTCGCTATATCCACGACATTTCCGCCTGCACCGAAGCGAGCGAACCGCATGAGCGCCGAACCCGAGAACGCTGCCCAGACCCATCCATTCCAGGCCGAGGTGGCCGAGCTGCTGGCCCTGATGGTGCACTCGGTCTATTCCGAGAGCGACATATTCCTGCGCGAGCTGATCTCGAATGCGTCGGATGCCTGCGACAAGCTGCGCTACGAGGCCATCGCCAAGCCGGAGCTGATGGCCGACGGCGCGGCGCTTGGCATCCGCATCACGCCCGACGAAAGGGCCGGTACGCTCACGATCGCAGACACCGGCATCGGCATGGACCGCCAGGAGCTGATCGACGAGCTCGGCACCATCGCCCGCTCCGGCACGCGCGTCTTCATGACCCGGCTCGCGGAAGCCAAGGACGGCGGCGGCCTCATCGGCCAGTTCGGCGTCGGCTTCTATTCCGCCTTCATGGTCGCCGACCGCATCGAGGTGACGAGCCGCCGCGCCGGGGCCGGCGAGGCGTGGGTGTGGCGGTCGTCCGGAGGCGCCGGCTTCGAGGTCGCGCCCGCCGCCAAGGAGCAGGCCGACAGCCTCCCCCGCGGCACGGCCGTGGTCCTGCATCTGAAGCCCGATGCCAAGCGCTATCTCGACCCCAAGGAGATCGAGCGCGTCGCGCGCACCTACTCGGACCACATCCTGTTCCCGATCGAGCTTGCCGACGGCAAGGGCTCCCCACGCCAGATCAATGCCGCCAGCGCCATCTGGCAGCGCTCCAAGTCCGAGCTGAAACCGGAGGACTACACGCAAGCCTACCGCACCATCGCCGGTGCCTTCGACGAGCCGGCCATGACGCTGCACTACAAGGCCGAGGGCCGCCAGGCCTACGCCGTGCTGCTGTTCGCGCCCTCGCGCCGGCCGTTCGACCTGTTCGATCCGGACCGCAAGGGCCGCGTCAAGCTCTACGTGCGCCGCGTCTTCATCAGCGACGATGCCGAGCTGCTGCCGCCCTACCTGCGCTTCGTGCGCGGCGTGATCGACAGCGAGGACCTGCCGCTCAACATCTCGCGCGAGATGCTGCAGAAGAACCCGCAGGTGGTGCAGATCCGCAAGGCCGTCACCGGCCGCGTCCTGGGCGAGCTGGAGACCCTGGCCGCCAAGGATGCGACGGCCTTCGGCCAGGTCTGGGAGGCGTTCGGCGGCGTGCTCAAGGAGGGCATCTACGAGGACCCCGAGCGGCGCGACCAGGTGCTCGCGCTGTCGCGCTTCACCACCACCAAGGACGGCGGGGTGCGCTCGCTCGAGGAGTACGTGGCCGACCTCAAGCCGAACCAGACCGACATCTACTATCTCGCCGGCGACAGCATCGAGCGCCTGAAATCGAGCCCCAAGCTCGAGGCCGCCCGCGCCCGCGGCGTCGAGGTGCTGCTGCTCACCGACACCGTCGATGCGTTCTGGACCGCGCTGTCGCTGGGCTTCGAGGGCAAGCCGCTGAAATCGCTGAGCCAGGGCGATGTCGATTTCGCCCTCGTGCCCCTGCTCGACCAGGGCACGGAATCAGCCGAGGCCAAGCCCGCCGCGGTCGACGATGCCGTCATCATCGCGGCGATCAAGGCGACGCTGGGCGAGCGCGTCTCCGACGTGCGCGCCTCCCAGCGCCTGACCGACAGCGCCGCCTGCCTGGTGGCGGGAGGCTCGGGGCCGGACCGCGAGCTCGAGCGGCTGCTCGCACGCCAGAACCGAGCCATGGGCAGCAAACCGATCCTGGAGATCAACACCCGCCACCCCCTGGTGAAGGCGATCTCGGACGCCAAGCTCGCCCAGCGCGACGCCGACGTGGCCGACCTCTCCGAGCTGCTGTTCGACCAGGCGCAGATCCTCGACGGCGAGGTGCCGCTCGACCCGGCCGCGTTCGCCAAGCGGGTCAACCGGCTCGTGGTGCGGGGGCTGCCCGCCTAGTGCCAGGCCCATCGGGCACCCGCGACACGCGGCGTGTTGCGTCGCAACGACCTGCAGGGTCTACAATGCGCCCTCTTCCAGGGGAGAGAGGGCTGCATGGCTTGGCGGGTCGGGGTCGATATCGGCGGGACCTTCACGGATGTGGCCCTGATCGACGATGCGAGCGGCCAGATCGGCGTGGCGAAGGTGCCGACCACGCCGCACGACCTCGCCGCGGGCGTGCTTGCCGCGTTGCGGGCCGGCATGGCCCGCTGCCGGGTGGAGCCTTCCGATGTCGGGCTGCTGTCGCACGCCACGACAGTCGTCACCAACGCCATCCTCGAGGGCAAGGGCGCGCGGGCGGCGCTCGTCACCACGCGCGGCTTCCGCGACGTGCTGGAGCTGCGGCGCTCGGCCCGGGCCGACCTCTACGATCTGTTCCAGGACCCGCCGGCGACGCTGATCCCGCGCCGGCGCCGGCTCGAGATCACCGAGCGCATCGGCGCGGACGGCAGCATCGTCACGCCGCTCGCGGAAGCCGAGATCGACGGGCTGATCGCGACGCTGCGGGCCCAGCGCGTGGAAGCGGTTGCCGTGTCGCTGCTGTTCAGCTTCCTCAACCCCGCGCACGAGAGACGCATCGGCGCGCGGCTGCGGGCGGCGTTTCCGGGCTTGCCAGTGTATCTGTCGTCGGAGGTCCTGCCCGAGATCAAGGAGTTCGAGCGCACGAGCACCACGGCGGTCTCTGCCTACGTCGGGCCGATCCTGGCCTCCTATCTCGAGCGGCTGGAAGAGGCCACGCGTGGGCAAGGCCTGCCGCCGCTGCACGTGATGGGATCGAGCGGCGGCATCCTCGAAGCCGCCGAGGTGGTGGCGATGCCGGCGGCAGCCGTGGAATCCGGGCCGGCGGCGGGGGTGGTGGCGGCTGCGCTGGTGGCGCGGCAGACCGGGCGCCTCGACCTGCTCTCCTTCGACATGGGCGGCACCACCGCCAAGGCCAGCCTGATCCTCGGTGGGCAGTACGAGACGACGCCGGAGTACGAGGTCGGGGGCGGCGCGAGCGGCAACCGCTGGATGCACGGCACCGGCCATCCGATCCGCGTGCCCGTGATCGACCTTGCCGAGGTGTCGGCCGGCGGCGGATCGATCGCCTGGGTCGACCGCGCCGGCGCGCTGCGCGTCGGCCCGCGCAGCGCCGGCGCCGATCCGGGCCCCGTCTGTTACGGCCGCGGCGGCACCGAGCCGACCGTCACGGACTGCGACCTGCTGCTCGGCTACCTCGACAAGGGCTCGCTGCTCGCGGGCGACCTGCCCATCGACCACGCCGCCGCCGAAGCCGCCGTGCGGGGCCGCCTCGCGGAGCCGCTGGGGACGGATGCGCGCACCGCCGCGGCGGCCGTCGTCGATGTCGTCAATCACGCGATGGCGGAGGCGCTCAAGATCGTCTCGGTGCAACGCGGGCACGATCCGCGCCAATTCGTGCTCGCGGCCTTCGGCGGGGCGGGCCCCCTACATGCGGGGGCGCTGGCCGGCCGGGTCCCCCCCCCCCGGGTCATCTTCCCGCCCGCCCC
>Ga0080064_1003879_pt1 | contig 20384 bp, 16 predicted proteins | sample Subgrocontami54m_FD_69260 | JGI IMG/M metagenome (GOLD analysis project Ga0080064, IMG submission 69260) | Subsurface groundwater microbial communities from S. Glens Falls, New York, USA - GMW46 contaminated, 5.4 m (SPADES assembly) (version 2) ...
CTTTCTATGACGGCGTGCATCACACTCCAACCACGACTGAATTCAATGACAAAGTAGCGGCGCTGACTGTGGCGCAATCGCAGGGACAGGGACAATTGATTGCGGCGGCGCAGAGTCTGGGGACGGCACTTTTCACTTCTTCCGAATATCTCAATCTCAACCCCGACACGCCGGCCAACCGAGGACAATTTCTGACTGACCTCTACGCTGCCTACCTGGGCCGAGTGCCGGATGGATACGGATATCAAGCTTGGCTCAACGCGCTGAACACGGGCAGCAGCCGCGAGGAGGTGCGCCACGGGTTCGCGTACAGCGCTGAGTTTCAAAACGACGTGGGCCAACTGTGCGTGACGACATCGAGCACTAGCGCCAGCCTCAAGTACGTGCTGTCAGACGTGCAGGGCACGACCCGCGCGGTGATGAATAACAACTCCACGAGCGGCACCAGCACGGTCATCGCGCGGCATGACTATTTGCCATTTGGTGAAGAGATCTGGTCGGGCACGGGCACACGCACTTCATCGCAGGGCTACGGCAAGACGGATGCAATCAGAGGGAAGTACGGATTGACGGAGCGAGATGACGCTACGGGCTTGGATCACACCTGGTGGCGGAAGTATGAGAGTTTCTCTGGACGGATGACCTCGCCGGATCCTTATAACGGAAGCATGAGTATCGCTCGTCCTCAAAGCCTGAATAAATACAGCTATGTCCTAAACGACCCGATGAACCTTGTCGATCCTACGGGACTCTTGACGATTTGTTATTGGGACTATAGCTACCAGCATTATGAGTATACTCTAGCCGACGGAACACCTGTACTTGGCACCAGAATTAACCTCACGGTGACCTGTTACAATTTTGGAGATATCTTTCTGGGATCGGGAATCGTAGGGGGCGTAGGTGGAGGGCGCGATCCTGGCCCTACATCCGGGTTCTCAAGAACAGATAAGTGGTACGGTTATAATGACAGAGATTTTCGTAATTGGTTTCACCGTTGCTACAAAGAGAAGGGTGATGCAGACGCCTCAAAGCAAGCGTTGGACGCTGCCTACGCAGAGTGGGTGAGTCGCGGATCACCTAGGGGAGGAAAATGCGGGGGCGGCGGAGGCGGAAGGGAGCCGGTGCCGGTACCTGTAGGAGAAAAATCAAGGGAGGGAAAGCTAAACTGGAACAAGATGTTTTTCCCGCAGCACTGGCCGCTCGTGCCCAGCCCTGAAGAGATTGAAGCGGCGAGGGCTTTCGGTGCTGCCGGTACAGCAGCGGTTGTGATCTACATTATATATGTGATTTCGACAACTCCGGTCGCCGTTCCCTGAGCACGCACGAGTGTGAGATTTGTGAATAGTCATGCATGAGTACACTGTAGAACTCAGAATTATCGGAGAGGATCTGGTACCATCCGCAGTTTCGAAAGAGCTTGGACTTCGGCCATCAACCGTTCGAGAGGTTGGAGAGGCTGTAGGATCGAAATGCTTCACTCAGGCCGTTTGGGGATTCAATGGTTCTGATTCGGACAGTCCTCCGATTTGGGAATCGCTCGAAGACGGTCTCTCTTCTGTACTCGCCAAGCTTGGGCCAGTAAAGGCAAAATTAAGAAATTATAGGAACAGATTTGATCTCATTTGGTGGTGTGGCCACTTCCAGTCAAGCTTTGATGGTGGTCCAACGCTTTCTGCTTCATTGCTTAAGGATCTGGGAGACTTTGGAGTTCCGTTATTCATTGACAACTATCTGTCCGACGGGTCTGAAAACGGACCGGAGCAAACTCAGTCAGGCGAATCAAAGAATTCGTAACAGACTTCTACCAGTGTGTGCTCTCCAAAACGGCGCAACACGCGGGGACGTGGGCAATGTGTTCGCCTATAGCGCTGAGTTTCAAAACGTCGTGGGGCAACTCTGCGTCAGCACATCCAGTAGCAGCCCCAGTTACAAGTACGTCTTGTCAGACTTGCAAGGCACGACGCGCGCCGTGATGAACAACAGCGGCAGTTCAAGCAGCGTGATTGCGCGTCATGATTATCTGCCGTTTGGTGAAGAGATCTGGTCAGGTACGGGCACACGCGCTTCATCGCAGGGCTACGGCAAGACGGATGCAATCAGAGGGAAGTACGGATTGACGGAGCGAGATGACGCTACGGGCTTGGATCACACCTGGTGGCGAAAGCTTGAAAACTTCTCCGGAAGATGGACCAGTCCCGATCCTTACAATGGAAGTATGAGCACTGCCGCTCCGCAATCGTTGCATCGTTACAACTATACACAAAATGATCCGGTGAACTTCATTGATCCGAGCGGGTTGTACTGGGCACAATCTTGTAGCTTGTGGGCGTTGTTTGACGTGACCGACCCGAAACACCCCAAGCAAGTGGGCGCTCCATGGGTGCAATGCACCACTTATTGGGTTGATGATTTATCACCTCTTGGCGGGCCAGGTGGCGGCCCTGGTGTCGGCGGCGGCGTCAACCAGAAACCCAAGAATAATCCTACGCCTTTGAAGCCGACGCCGCAGAAAACCCAAGCGGAAAAGCAGAAGGATTATGAAGATTGTGTGAAGAGGGCTGGTGCGGAGTTAAAGGCAGCAAACGACGCTATTCCAAACATTTTCCACAACGCAATAACTGCGGACGATGTTGGGAGCGCTGCCTATCAGGGCGGAGCCATTGCGGTTGTCACCGGCATACCCACCGGAGGGGCAGGGATTCTGACGGGATTGACTGTTTTTGGTGGCAATGTTGTGTTCGCTTTTGGATATAGATCCACGAGAAATTTCTTCCGGAACACAACGGAGAGAAGCACGGCGTTTGGAAAGTTTCTTCATGCGAGGGCTGAATGCAAGCACTTGCTAAATTGAATGTGTAGTGAGCATTCCAGATGAGGATTTTAAGAGATATGACGGCCAACAGGCTTAAGTTCATCGTCGCTTCCGGATTGAAGTGGGGCGCAAGTATGTGGCTTGTTACGATGCTGCTTAAGGTCAGCTATGAATATCTGTTTCATCGGATTCACTTCACGCTGGACAACTTAGTGTACGCATTTTTCTTCTTCCTATTCTGGTTTGGATGTGGTTGTCTTCTTGGATTCTTCATGTGGCCCAGAGTGAGCCGACAAAAGTGACTGCCGCGTCATCTGAGAGGCCCTAGTTTTGGTAATCCGATATTGCGCTCACTCTGAGGAGGCAGAACCGACGGAGGTGCGTCATGGATTCGCCTACAGTGCTGAGTTTCAAAATGACGTGGGCCAGTTGTGCGTGACGACTTCGAGCGCCAGCGCCAGCCTGAAGTATGTTTTGTCAGACCTGCAAGGCACGACGCGCTCGGTGATGAATAATAACGGAAGCTCAAGCGCGGTGATTGCGCGGCACGATTATCTGCCGTTCGGCGAAGAGATCTGGTCGGGCACTGGGACTCGCACATCATCGCAAGGGTACGGTGGCACGGATGCGATCAGACAGAAGTACGGATTGACGGAACGCGATGATGCGACGGGACTGGATCACACGCCATGGAGAAAACTTGAAAGCTTCTCCGGAAGATGGACTTCGCCTGATCCTTACAATGGGAGCATGACAATTGTCGATCCGCAGAGCTTCAATCGCTACGCTCATGTGCAGAACGATCCGGTGAACTTCGTCGATCCCTCCGGACTTCAGGACCCGCCCGGAGGCTGGCCCACAGATCCTTCCGCCTACGGATACGCTTACACTCAGACGTGGGCTCCCTACTATCCCGGTGGCAGTCCAGGTCAAGGTCGTCACGGGATGCTACTAGATACAGACGATGGTCAGCCCTTTGGCGGCAATCCTTTTATTCATATTCCGGGCGTTCACAGAATGGCCCCCAAGTCGTGTAAGGCGCAGCTAAGCCCTACTCCAACGCCGCAAAACCTCTCTTACGACAGGACGACGATAACTGGCGGTCCCTTTTCCGGAGGAATGATTGTCGACTCAAATAGCCAAGTGTTTTTCACATTCGGAGTAGGACCGAGTAAAATTCCCGCGTCGGTTGTGCAGACTCAAGGTTCTGGTCCAGTTAACCAAGGAGTATATCTTTCTGTGACTGGCTCAAATGTTCTTGCTGCGTCACAGTCCGTGAATCTCACGACCGGTGCGGTTTCAAGCGAGGTCGGCCGTGGGACTCCTCAGGGCAGCGCCTCAATAGAGGTTGTGGTGGGACCCCTTCAAGGAACAACTCCCTATGATTGGGATCATTACCCAGACAATCCCAATCGAAAGGGACTAGCATGGCGTCCGGTCGGTCGGTGCCCTTATTAGTTATCTCAGCGCATTAAGCGAGCAAGAAAGCAATGAAGGATAAGGGCTGGAATTCGACCCCCTCCTTTTTCGGAGAATACAAGCGGATAAGCGTTGGGGCTTGCTTCTTGCTCGGGACAATTCTGCTCTTCGTTTCATTTTATGTGCTCGCGACGGAGATTAGCTTCTACCACAAAGCGACGATGTTCGACGCGACAATTGTAGAGATTCGTCATGAGTATGTAGCAGCAGGAAGAGGCTCGGTCCTTGCGTATCTTCCGGTTGTGGAAATACCGGACAGAGGCAGCCGAATTAGTGTGGAGACTTCAAGCGAAGAGAACGTCTATACCGTTGGCGCAAGAATTAGGGTCTTATGCGATCTCTCCTCTTCACAAAGATGTATCAAGAGTACGTTCTTTGATCAGTGGTGGGGAATAGTGGACCTTATAGTTGCGCTGTTGTTTCTAGTGCCGTCAGTCCTTTATCTACGCCGAACGAACAAGGGTTCGGAAGACGTGCCTACTCTCGACGCGACCGAGTAATTCTTGCTGAGGATTTTATCAAGTGCGCGCCAGGATTCTACAATTGACAAGAGTGGTCCGAACTCTCCCCGTGGGCATGCTCTTAATATTTCTCTCCGCATGTCAGGTTCAAAATGTACACCATGACCCGGTCGCGGCTGCCTCTGATGCCAACCGCTTCTTGAAAGCTCTCTACGTTCAGCGAGACTATTCAAAAGCTCTCGAACTTGCCGATGTCCAGCTTCGGCAATCTTCGAATGCCGATGACCTGAGGCCCATCGTGGAGCGGATAAAAGGTGAGCGAGGAGAGCTAAAAACATTGAAGGCGGATTCCTACCTAATGACACCTGGAAGAACTATGGAATTGTTCTACATCGGAACCTACGAGAGGGGCACTTTATATCATCGTCTAGTCTTAGCGGGCGACGTATCGTCTGGCTACAGAGTCTCAGGCGTATGGTACTCGCTCGAGCCCTACCCAGAACAGCCATTGCGTCGAAGATTCAATCAAGACCTATTCGTTCAGTAATACAGGAAAGAGGGCATGGAAGAGGTTGGGTCTGCGATAGAGAGCTAGGAGCGAAGCGCCAAGAGCCATGGGCAAAGCGCAAAGTGGCAAGAGCAAGGAGGAGACCAGCGACTTCACACCACGCGCGTCTTCCATCTACCACGCCGGAAAACCACGGCACTCACCACCGCCAAAGTTGAAAAGGCGATCGTGATCGCGATGAAGACCCCGCGCGGGCCCATTCCAAAACTGATCGCCAACACGTAGGCGAGCGGCAATTCCCACAACCAAAAAACGAAGAGGTTGATGATCGTCGGCGTCCAGGTGTCACCCGCGCCGTTGAACGATTGCCCCAGAACCATGCCATAAGCGTAAAAGAGAAAACCGCAGGAGATAATCCGCAAACAGTCGATGCCATAAGGAGCGACCTGCGGATTGGACGTGAAGATTCGAATGATCGGCCCGGCGAATATTATGAACGCCAGCCCGATGACTCCGAGGAACACGACGTTGTACGAGCCTGCTTTCCAGACTGCACGCTCGGCTCGATCCGGATTGCGCGCGCCGAGCGCCTGCCCAACCATCGTGGCCGCGGCATTCGACATCCCCCACGACGGCAAGAGCGCAAACAGAATCACGCGAATGCCGACGATGTAGCCGGCGACGACGTCGGTGCCAAAGCTGGCGATGATGCGCGCCAGTCCAATCCAACTGGCCATGCCAATGAACACCTGGAAGGTCGCGGTCGAAGACAGCCGCAGCATCCGCATCATGATCGCCGGTTCCACCCGCAAGTGACGGCGGCGAACATCAAAACGTCCACCCGAACGAACCAGCTTGCTGATCGCAAATAGCGCGCCTGTTCCTCGTCCGATGTTCGTTGCTATCGCGGCTCCCGCCACGCCCAATTTCGGAAACGGTCCAATGCCGAAAATCAGCAGCGGCCCAAGAATGATATTGATTGAGTTGGCGAGCCACAGGACACGCATCGCGATGGCCGCGTCGCCGGCCCCGCGAAAGACCGCATTGATCATGAAGAGCATGACCACGGTCACGTTCCCGGCCATCATGATGCGCGTGAACGTCGCTCCCTGCGAGATCACTGTCGGCGACGCGCCCATGAACGAGAGCAGTTTGGGCGCCAGCGGCGCGCCGATCAGGGCAATCACGACCGAGACGGTCAAGGCGAGCAGGATGGCCTGCACCGCCGCGCGCGCGGCGCCTTCGGGGTTTCGCTCGCCAATGCGGCGCGCAATCGTCGCGGTGGCGCCAATGCTGAGCCCAATTGCCAGCGCATAGACCAAGGTCAGCAACGACTCGGTAAGCCCGACAGTGGCCGCCGCCTCCGGGCCCAGGTGCGACACCCAAAAAATGTCGGCGACGGCGAACAGGCTCTCCATGAACATCTCGAGCACCATGGGAATCGCCAAAAGGATTACTGCGCGCCCGATTGGCCCCACGGTGTAGTCGCGATGCGAGCCGCGCAGAGATTCACGAATCGCCGCCCACATTCCTTCCGCTGATTCGGGCACTACGGCTGGCTCCGCCTCAAGCCCCGCCGCCAATTCAGCGTTGGCGATCAGGCCTGATTCGGCGACATTCTCCGAGCCCGGTAGTGTTGGAAAACTTTCAGTTATTTCAGTGGGATCGTGCATTGTCTATCGCGACCGCTCTGGCGACTTCTCTGCGCCACCTCTGCGAACTCGGCGTCTCTGCGTTGTTTGGGTATTAAGATTCACCGCGGAGACGCAGAGGACGCAGAGACCACGCGGAGAAGAGTAAGTGTCTCTCCAAAGATTTGCCAATCAAGGCACGCGCACAACGACCAAAGACACGCGGCCATTGTTAGCGACGACTTCTGCTTGGATCTTCGGATAAGACGTTAACTGTGACTCGTATGCCGTCGGGACGAAGCACAAGACCACGCCGCCGCTATGGCGAGCGGCGTCGGCAACTTGAGTCACGCCTTCCAGTTTGATTGGCTCGCCGTCTGGACCGTAATCCAGGCGCCCGGCCGCGTAGAATTCCGCCGTCCGCTCGATGTTGTGCAATTGAACCACGCGCGAGGCCCCATATCCGCGAGCACGAGCCGCGGCCAAGAGTTCTCGCACAGATTCCGTCCGCGCCGCGACGGGCGCGGCGCAGTTGATCGCCACTGCCGCCGCAACGAACGTCGCAATCGGAATCAACACGAACAGAACTTTTCGCATCTGTGGACGCAGCAACGCAGCGACGCCTGCGACAACCAAAGGCAACAACGTGGCGCCGATACAAAGAGTACTTACATTGAGATGGCGAATCGAATACCATCCCCCGACCGACGCCAGGGCGATCAAGAGCGCGCCCGTGAATCTCATAACCTTGTCGCCGCGTCCAGCGCGCAGAAAGCATTCCAGACGCTCGCCGGACAAAAGCGCGACGGCCGGCATCACCGGCAAGATGTAGGCGGTCAGCTTCGATCCCGAAAATGAAAAGAAGATCACCGGCACGACAATCCAGGCGAGAGCAAACACGCGCAAACGATCGAGCGGCGCGTCTCCGCGCCAGTTCCAACGACGCGCCGATATGAATGCCGCCAGCAGATGAATCGTCCACGGCAAGGCGAGCAGCGCAAGCACTGGAAGATAGAAGTAAAAGGGCGCGGGATGGTGATACTTGTTCGTCGCAAAGCGCGCGAAGTGGTGCTGGATGATGAATTGATCGATGAACGTCCAACCGTGCCGCGCGATCATCGGGCCGTACCAGACAGCCGCCACTGCGAGCGCCAACGGCGCGCCCCAGAACAAGCTGACCACGAATTTTCGCGGCGGCCATTCGCGCCGCAGAAGGAAATAGCAAGCAATCACGCCGAACGGAATGACTATGCCGATTAGGCCTTTGGCGAGCAGCGAGAGACCGATGAAGAAGTAGAAAGCGGGCAGCAGCGCGGTGATTCTTGCACGCGGCAGGTTCGCTTTGATCCCGTCGCTACCGCTCTGGGTTCTGTACCCGACGTGCCAGACGAAGAAGCACGCGAGCGCGCCGGTCAGCGTCATCGTTATGACTATGTCAAAGCTGGCCGCGCGCGCGAACGCGATCACGCCGAGGCTGGAAAGAAAAGCGAGCGCGCTGTATCGAGACAAATTGTCTTGAGATGATTGGGCGAGATTCGCTGCACCCTCCCTAACCGTCCCACCCCAGCCGGGCTGCCCGTCTGGGGACCCCGGGGTCGGGTCTCTGATACTTGCGGCGATCCAGTAAATGAAAAGCGCGGTCAGCAATCCACAAATCGCGGGCCCCAGGCGTGCGGAGAATTCGTTGACGCCAAAGACGCGATAACTCGCCATCATCATCCAGTAAAGCAATGGCGGCTTTTCAAACCACGGCAGCCCGCCGAGTGTCGGCGTGATCAGATCGTGACGGGCCAGCATCTCGCGTGCCACCTGGGCATAGCGCGGCTCGTCCGGGCCAACCAACGGCACCGCCCCCAAACCATAAAGATAGAACGCGGCGATGGCGAGGAATAGAAAAGACCAGGCGCGCTTGGCAAGCATTGAAGGTTCCAAGTATAGTCCCAAAGCAGAGGTCAGAGAACAGAGGTCAGAGATCAGAAGTCAGAACGCAGAGTATCGTCGAAACAGCGCCTCGATTCAATACCGCTCACTAACGTCCGACTTCTTATCTTCGATCTCTGACCTCTGACTTCTGACTTCTGTTCTCTGATCTCTGATCTCTGACTTCTGAGTTCTTCATGCTTCGCACCGCAGTCATCGGCGTAGGACATCTGGGCAGTCAGCACGCGCGCATTCATGCCGCTCTGGCGGCGGAAGGGCTCAGTCAGTTCACTAGCGTCTGCGATCTTGATTTAGCGCAAGGACACCGGATTGCTGCCGAGTATTCCACGAATGTAACCACCGACTGGCGCACGCTGGTCGGTCAAGTCGACGCCGTTAGTTTGGCGGTGCCGACCGAATCGCATTGCGAGATCGCTTGCGGCTTGCTCGAAGCCGGCGTCCACGTTTTGGTTGAGAAGCCGATCTCGCGCACTCTGGAGGAAGCGGATCGCATGATCGCTGCGAGTAAGAAAGGCCACGCGGTTTTGCAGGTCGGTCACGCCGAACGCTTCAATCCCGCGCTCGTCGCGCTCAGGCCACACGTGCGCAATCCCGTCTATTTCGAGATTCATCGCGTCGGCCAATTCACGGCGCGAAGCTTGGACATCGACGTTGTGCTCGATCTGATGATTCACGATCTAGACATCGTGCAATGGCTGGTCGGGGAAGACGTCGAAGTTACTTCGCTGCACGCGGTGGGTATTCCGATCTTGACTGAGCGCGTCGATGCCGCCAACGCGCGTCTGGAATTCGCGACCGGCGCGGTGGCGAACATCACTGCGTCGCGCGTCGGGACCGAGAAGATTCGCAAGATGCGTTTCTTTCAGCCGCGCGATTACATCGCAGTCGATTACACGACGAATTACGCTTCGATTAGCAACCTGGCGCCGTCGGGTACGCATGGCCCGTGGCCCGGCGTCAACACCCGCACGCTCGAGGTGCAGGACGTTGAACCTTTGCGCGCCGAGACCGAAAGCTTTCTGCAAGTGGCAGCGAGTGGCTCGCGACCACTGGTGTCGGGTGAAGATGGGCGGCGCGCGCTGGCGCTGGCGTTGCGCACGCTGGAACAGATTCACGAACATAGCTTGAGCTCTGGTGTAAGCGCTTTGCTGCAAAATGCTTGAGCGAATTTGCAACTTCCTTGCTTGATAAGGGGATTCCAAGTGCTTTCAATCGCTGATATCATCCGCCGCGAAAGGCATGACCCGCCGATGACGGATGAAGAGAGACAACGCGCGATGGATTTCATCGTCGAACAGACGGCGAAGAATTCAGTTCAGATCGAAAAGGTGCTCGAATCGCACCGAGCGGCTGAGCGCAGGCTGGCCATGACGGAGCTTCGACTAGATCGCGACGAGCGAGTACTCAAGCTGATGATTAGGGCCGGCCGCCGCGAGCGACAGACCCGAAGCAAGGCTGATGAGCGGTTGACTAACGCGCTTGCGGATCTCGCACAAGCCCAAAAGCGTACTGAAGATTCGATTGCACACACCGATAGCAAACTCGATGCGTTAGTAGACATTGTCCGCGCTCGTAACAACGGCCGTTCTTAGCCGACGCCATTTTTGACTTCGCCCAAATACCCAATCGTGCCGGACGTTCTTATCACAAACCCAACTCCAGACATCTCGACTATGCTGCGTAGCCGGATTGATGCCGGCGACTTTCCTTCCGCGGCTTACATCGTCGCTGAAAACGGCAACGCGATCTTTGCCGACGCGCAGGGTGATGCAGTGCGCGAACCGGAAACGCTCGCCGCGACACTCGAAACGATTTACGACCTCGCGTCGCTGACAAAACCGCTGGTGACCGGATTGCTTTGCGCGGGTCTGGTCGAATCGGGCCAGTTGACGCTCGACAGTTCAGTCGCGCAATACCTTCAGGAATTCGATCGTCCCGATAAACATCACATCACCGTGCGCGAGTTGCTGACGCATACTTCCGGACTGCCGGCGTGGCGGCCGCTCTACCTCATTGCGCGTGATAAGGAGGGCGCGCTCGCGGCCATCGCGAACGAGAAGCTCGTGTACAAGACCGGGAAGCGAGTCGCGTACAGCGATCTCGGCTTCATCGTACTTGGCTTTCTAATCCGGCAGTTGACCGGCGCATCGCTTGAAGAACTGACGCAAAGGATGGTCATCGATCCGCTTCAATTACGGCACACATGCTTTAATCCGAGCAGCGACTTAATGAAAGATATCGCCGCGAGCGAGACCGGCAACGCCTATGAGCTGGCGATGTGCGAGGGAGACTTCTCGTCCACCGCGCCGGAATCGAAACGTTCGACATGGCGCAAGCAAATCATCTGGGGCGAAGTTCATGACGGCAATGCTTACTTCCTGGGTGGCGCGGCGGGCCACGCGGGATTGTTTTCGACTGCGAGCGAGACTCTGCGTTTGGCTAATCAGTTTATTGGCGGGCAGTCGGAACTGCTTGCGAAAGAAACCTGCGCACTGTTTCGACAGAACATGACCAAAGGATTGAATGCAGCCCGCTCGTTTGCGTGGCAACTCGCCGCCACGAAAGATTCAACCGCCGGTCCGGCTCTGCCAATGGATGCTTTCGGCCACACTGGATTCACCGGCACGAGTTGCTGGGTCGATGCCGAACGCGAACGCGTGTTCATCCTGCTCACCAATCGCACCCATAATCATTCCCTGCCATTCGCAAACATCAACGGCGTGCGACGCGAATTTCATTCGCTTGCAGCCGCGGCATTAAATAGCTTTGGGTAGTATTTACAAATCTCATTCAGTTCTTTCAAATATCGCTCGCAACCCTGATTCCTTGATGAGTATAATGCCCCGGCTAGAGACGAGAGTGCCTTGGGCTCCACCCGTTCGGCAGAGAGGGTCAACGCGAGTGACGGAGAGCGAATCTTTCAACGGCCAAGTCGTACGCCGTGTGATGACACTGCAGATTCTCGTGACAGTGGCGGTCGTTCTGTTCTGCTATCAGGTCTCGTCGACTGCGGCGGCAACAACCGGGGCAACTCACCAAACAACCCAGCCCAAACGGAAGGCTAATACCCGGCCGCGCGCGCCGACAAACCCCAACTCTTCCTTCAAACACCAGGACTATCATCTTGCCAAAGCAAGACTGACTTGCTCGAATTGCCATATTATCCGACCGCCTACGCCTCCCGATGTCGTCGCTTCGGCAACTACCACCGAAGTCAAACGCTATCCCTATCACGACAAGTGTCTCGGTTGTCATCGCATCGCGAAGCCTCAACTGTTCCGCGGCAGGACCCCTGTTATTTGCGCGGTCTGCCATACAGGCTCGAGTCCCCGTCTGACCAAGAACGATATGAATCCATTTCCCAAGCAGAGTGTGCAGACGATCCTGGGCGACCTTTCGCTCAAGTTCAAACATGAATCGACAAACCACAGGCACGACTGTGCGTCCTGTCACCTCAATGTCGCGCAGTTGGATCTTGCCAAGGCCGACGCTCCACTTTCGACCTGCGCTACCAGCCAATGTCACCAAAAGCCAAACGTTCAGCCCGGCTTCGAACAGCAGATGCTCGACCTCGAAGATGACGATATCGCGGGAGGGAAAAACCGGCACGCCTGCGTCGGCTGTCACTCAACCGAGATCGGCGGCACGCCACCGCCGTGTACGCACTACAAGCTGTTTGACAGTGACGGGAAATATTTCAACATTACAGATTTTCCAAAGAGCGCGAAGCTGATCGCGAAGCTGATTTCTGAGCAATGCAAATGACGACAAATCCGCAACCTGGCGCAGAAGAATCCGAGATGGTTGTGCCCCGGCGCTCGGTCTCCGTTTCAAAGCGGGTGATGCTGGCGACGCTAATTGTCTGCTCAATTTGTGCAGTGATGCTCTACGGCATCGGCGCCTCCGCAGTTACTAACCAAGCCTCAGCATGGCGAAACACTAACGCTGGGAGCGCGGACGTCCTCGTCCGCCCCCTTCGTTTCATGAATGCGGACGAGGACGTCCGCGCTCCCAGCTTTGAACTTGATTCTTTGAATTTACCGCTTGCTCCAGACTACTCGAAGTTTTCGCACTCAAGCCCCCGCGAGCATGCCGATTTGATGGGTCGCGGGAATTGTGCGTCGTGCCATCGGCGGAGCGATAGTTCACCGGAACCGAAGTTTCCGCTTCACCGAGATTGCACCGGCTGTCATCTGGTTCAATTCACATCATCCGAGGCTGCCGTCAATCCGATTTGCACGATCTGCCACAAGCCCGAAGGCCTCAGCTCACCAAGCGCGCCCCTGAAGAGTTTTCCGCGCCTGCTCAGCTTTCGCGCGGAGTTCGACCACGCGCAGCATCTGCAGGGAATTGAATCTGCTCGCCCAGCGAAAGGTTGCGCGACCTGTCATACGCCGGCGAATCGTGGCATAGCCGAGACCGTTCCCGCACGCTTGTTTGCTCACCAGACCTGCTACGAATGTCACGCTTCGGGAAAACAAGCGAGCAAGTTTTCTTCCTGCGGATCATGCCATACGCTTGGCCGATATTCGCCGACTTCGACCGCGGCCCGTCCTTACCGAATGGGATTCAGCCACGCAGAACACGGCCCCCGCGAGCGTTTGAATTGCGACCGTTGTCATAGTGTGAGGGCACACGGACTGCCGCAAACCAGACAAGTAAGTTCCATTCTATCCACGCAACACTACAGCAATCCTAGGGCGCAGAGCTGCTCGACTTGCCACAACGGTCAACGTGTCTTCGGGGATAACGGACCCAACTTTGACGTTTGCAAGCGCTGTCATAAGGGTTTGAAGTTCAGCCCGTGAGCCCCTGGAAAAGTTTGACAGGGTTGGTTGACCTAACTATTCTCGGCAAAGCCGAGATCTTGCAGGAGAGCCAATTTTGGTTGAGTCTTTGAGAACGAGCCGCGCGGGGTTAACTAACATGAAATTGAAATTGCTGGTTGCTTTTGTTTTGACGTTGGGCTGTCTGGTGGCTGCGGTTGCTTACAGCAGCGCCTCGTTTGATGGGACCAATCCACCACATGCTGTTGACACCGACGGAAAAACGATTCCGGAATCAAGCGCGACCCAGCCGGATAAGCCAATTATTTTATCGAAAGACATCGGCAACAACACTGACCCTGACAACAAGTATGGCGAGCTAAAGCCCGAGGCTGCCTTTGATCACGCCAAACACAATACGGATCTGAAGCATACCCTCGACGGCGCAACCTTGACGGCTTGCGTTGAATGTCATCATACGGAGCAACCATCGGCGCCTGCCGGTAGGCCGTACCTCAAGACGTTCAATCCCAAGCGGACCGAGATACTCACCACCGCGCAACTTGAAACTTCGAAAGAGCCCGTGAAGGATTGCCGCACTTGCCACTTCCAGAAAAGCACCGCCGCGACGGATGAGTACCCACCGAAGAGCGTTATGTATCCGCGGGAGATAGCAAAGCAGATGGGCACGCGGGAATCGGGAGATTTGGATAACCAAACCGCTTACCACGCCCGCTGTATTAAGTGTCACGAACGTGCAATGAAGAGAGATGCGACCCTTAAGGCTCCGTTTCAGAGGTGCGACGACTGCCATCTACCGAAAGGAACGTCACCAACGCCGAGCGCCAGTCCCGCGACGGCAACACCAAGCCCTGCATCGTAGATTGTCGGGGAACTTCAGAACCTTGTGAACAGCAGCGACGCACCCTGGAGAATTGCACCTCCGGCGTGCGTCGTTAGCTTTTTGGAATAGTAATACCGATCGACTCCAGGAATTTCGTAGGCGGTGCGCCGCCAATCAACGCAAGCACGTAGTCATTCTCAATCGTTCCCTTCTCTTCTTTAGTCCATGGATCTGCCAGAATCACTTCGCGCTCGCGAATTTCTTTGATCATCGTATCGAACAGAATCTTAACCTTGCCTTCATCAATACATTGGTAGAGTTGTTGCTTATTCCCAAATTTCACATCGTTCGTAAAAGCGGTCCGCAAAATGAATGTGACCTCATTAATCTCGTGGTGAGCGCGAAATTCAATTTGGTCTCCGTTACGGCGCGCGACTAGATCGACAACCGCCTCGACCGAGGCGTTACCACCGCCGACCACGGCGATTTTCTTTCGCACAAAATCGTCTGGGTTTGATAACGCATAGACCACCTTGTCTTCGCTGCCACCATCGCGCGTGATTTTCATGCCCTCGCCGGTGGCGCCAAGCCTCATCGGCGCGCCGCGATTGCCGACAGCGAGCACTACCCGACGACTGCGATAACTGCACGCCTCGCGCTTCTCTCCTTTTTCGGTTTCGATGATGAAATAATCTCCATCCGTCGCGCGCTTGACGGTCTTGCATTCTTCATGTTCGTTGATGACCACTCCGTTACTCATCATCGCGCCCACCCATGATTCCAGGAGTCTCTCGCGCTGATCACCGTCGCCATTGATAGCGATACCGCCGCGCGCGGCCATCGATTCCGGCTTAAAGAAAAGATACTTGTTCTTCGGATAGGCGACGATCGTAGCGAGAACCTGCGCTCGCTCGAGGCCGACATATTTCAAGTCATGCTGTTTGGCAATTACAGCCGCGGACAACCCAGCCGGGCCGATACCGATGATCGCTACGTCGAAGTCCGCTTTAGGTTCGGCCGGCGAGTTCGATAGTTCCTGCGCAATGTGCTTGATTACCTCGGCGCCTTCGTTAACAGCGTTTTTGATCAGCGGCGTCCCGGACACGTCGCCGATGATGTAACAGCCCGCGACGTTGGTCATGAACTCTGCGTTACGCGTGGGCACGGGCCGGGGTCTGATGATCTTGGTAGTGTTAACGACGATGCAGGCCTTGGGATTTACCGGGCAAGCGATCTGGCACGAAGTGTCCTCCATGCATTCGGCTTGGGCGACGGGAACGGCGAGGTTGTTGACCATCGCCAGCACACTGTGCGGGCACGCATCGACGCACGCCTGGCAGCCGATACAGCGATCGGCAATCACCACCGGGTGCGGATAGTCCGGTCCGCCGGGATCATACTTTTCCAGCAACTCCTTCGAGAGTTGAACCCGGCGCGCATTCTCGTCAAGATGTTTCTCGATCGGTTCTTCCAGCAGGCGTCTCGCTCGCGCCGCATCGCGAAGCGCAAACACAATTCCTGTGACGGCGAGAAAGATGCTAATACCGATCCACCCATACCACGGTAGCCCACCAAGGTATCTTCTTAGAGAAGACGGTCCAGTGAAGAGCTGATTGGTTGCGAGCAGCAGCGCCAGCAGCGTCAGGATTATCAAGAGTTGGGACTTTCTCATAGCGCTAGTCTATTTCGCAGTCTCGGAGGCCGGCACTTCGGTCTGCGCGACGCGTAGCGACGACGCCCAATGGGTATCCTTGAGGTGCTGCACATGACAGGAAGTACAGCTCGGCGTGTCGATCCCCGTCGGTCCTTTATTCTTATCGAAGATTTGCGCGTTGTGACAGCGTGCGCACGTCTTTTGCGGATAGTTGCGATCGACGTTTCGGCCCATGTAGCCGGTTTTATGGCAACTACTGCATGACAGAACCCTACTGACTCCGTCTTCGGCCAAGATCCCATCGATGCCCTGGACCACTCGAACTCGGTTCACGTGAATGCCGTGGAACTGCGCACTGCGCCACTGTTGCGTCTGACCTGATGTGACCCTGTTCTTATTCAAAAGCACAACTATCTCAGGTTTCTGCGCCAGCTCTTCCGCTTCCAGGCCTTTCCAAACCCAAACCCCACTTACCACCGGGTAACCGAAAGTCCCCTTGTGCGCCGTATGCACGCTCTTGCCGTTGTAAAGATTCTTGTTGGCATCGCTATGGCATTTGGTGCAGGCCGCAAGCGCGCCGTTGATTGGACTGAACCCCGAGCCCCGATGTTCGGTATGGCAAGATATGCAGGTGATGTCTGCCCCGAGATGCGCGGGAATAACGGTCGCGGCGAAGTTTTCCGTTTGATGACACGCCGCGCAATTTGCATTCATCTTTTCTTTGTTCGCCATGCTCACTCCGATCGCATGACAGGACGTGCACGAACCGCGATTTGTTTTTGTGGCAATCGCCGGAGTCATAGCGAACGTAGTACGGGTGTGTGGCAAAGAAATTGGTTCGGGAGCAAACGCGATCTTATATGTGACTGCGGCTACCGCCGAAAGTGATCCGACGACGATCAGAGCCCAAACAAAAATGGCCAAGGGCCAGGGGCGGACCAGATCTCTGGTTGGGATCCAATTGAATTGAATCTTGCCGAGACGCGGGGGCGTGCGCGGATGCAACGGCGACGGACGACCTGCCTTTTCGCGCGTCCGCTTGTTCCAGAACACCTTCAGCGCGTTGATAACCTCAGGTGAACGCTGAACCAGTTCCCCGGTTTGTTGCCTTAAGGCTAATTGCTTCTTGTGTAATTCGCCGGTATGACTGGCTACACGTTCACCAACGTTCACCGCGACCTGAGGCACGACCGTGATTGCGAGCGCCCTATCAGTTTGTTCGATCCTCAGCGAGAAGGGACCGATCTGAATCTCGTCTCCGCTGGTCAGCGCTTCAGCTTCATTGAAAGGAATTGCCCGGCCATTCAGGGTCGTCGCGCTCGCAGCGCTGAGGCTGATAAGGTAGAAGTATCCTTCAACCTCATTGATGCCTGCCTGGAGTCGTGAGACCGTCGGGTGATTTAGCCAGACATCGGAATCCGGCAGGCGACCAATCCTCAACCCTTCGCCGATGATGGTCTTCGGATCTACCGCGCGATCCTCGCGCGCGATGACGAAGGTGCTTTCGTGCTCCGTGCTCATTAGTAGTCAAGCCCGATTTCAGTCACCGCACCGTGAACAGAACCACTTGCGTGATATGAACCAACATCAGCGCCAGCGTGATCGAAGCCGCCACGACATGCGGCGCCAGCCAGAGTTTAAGCAACTGATGCAAGTAGATGAGCGAGTCCACCCGACGTAGAGTCGCCGTCGCCTCAACGGCCTCCATCAGGAAACGCCGCGCCTTTGGATCGCTCAACGCCTCGGCTTCATCCTGAAATTCTTCACGCGCCTCGGCGAGCATCCGCGTTAGCTCTTCGCGTCTCACATATTGCCGTAACAGATAGCGAAGGGAAAAGAAGCGCTTGCGCATTTTCACTTTGATCAGATGGCGAAGCTGAGTATCGCTGGTATCAATCAACCCGAGTTGCTCGCGTAATTCCTGGCGGCGAGTTCGCAGGTCTTCGATGAGCAGCGGATCTCCTTCTATGCTGGTCATGATGCGCGGCACAATGAAGTAGCAACTGATTCCGAACAGGCCGGCGACGATCGTCGCGTCGAACGAGACCATCAGGCAGGAAGTCAGCAGCCCGCCTGAGTCGCGCCCGCCATGTATCAGCAGCACAATGCCCGCAAGCAAACCCAGATATGCGTGCACCAGCTTCCAGTAACGGAGAGGCCCGACTCGTCGCGTGTAAATTTGTTTCCTTCCCGAGTAAGTCACTGCCCCGGCCATGCTGCCCAGACCGAGCAAGCCAGTGACCCAACGCAAGGTCAGCCAGGTCCCTTTGAAATGCCCATCCAAGCCGTACGAGCGCGCCACTCCGAGTACTATCGACACGATCGCGATGATCCCAAGCACGGCGCACACGTGTACGATCCGTGCCGGAACATCACGCTGGTGAATGTTGCGTCCAATGGCGTGTGTCTGATCCTGGAAGACGATACCGATGGCATTTTTCGCTTCGCTGAAATATTCACGCGGGTTAACGCGTACGAGTGCGCCCGTAGGACAGTTTTCCTGACACGAGTATGCCGGTGTTTTCGCATTCTTCGGATTAAGCGACGTGTTCTGGCACAGATTGCATTTAACCGCCAGCAAGTCCTGCGTTGCGGTGACGGCAGGCGGCTCTGTTGGAGGGGCCAGACTCAGCCAGCTCTTGAGCGTGCCGAGGAGCCCAAGCCGCGGAGGCGCCGTTGATTTACGCGGGACCATCGAGATGGCGTTGTAAGGACACTGGGTCGCGCAATCAGCGCATCCGATACAGGTCTTCGGATCGATATCGATTTGCCCTTCTGAGAAACGCGCGATGGCGCCCGTCGGACAGCCCGTCATGCATTCCGGGTCCTGGCAGTGCAGGCATACGGAGGGTGACAAGACGTGTTGAATGAATCGACTATTCGGTTTGACCGGACGGGCGATGTGGATACCATGTCTCATGAGCCGTGATTGCCCATGCACCTTATGACAAGCCATCGAGCAATTCCCGCAACGGATACATAAGTCCATATCCATAACCAGCAGATTTGTGCCATCAACGATCCCGGTTGCGATCTCTTTTCCAGCAGCCGCCACACTTCTCTTGTCTTTTGGAGTTTCGGGCGGTCTCTCATCGGCTTCTGAGAATTGCGGAAGGTGCGCCGAGATCATCTCGACAAGCAGAGGGTTGGATTGCAGATGCGAGATCGCAATTTCCAACACTTCGGTGCGGGCCATCACGGTCGCGGAATAACGCCAATTGGTTTGGTCCTTCCGAAGGATAGCCTCGAGCCCCAACCAGTTACCGGCACCGAGAAAGTCCAGCCCCACGTCCTGACCCAAATCCGTTACCATGTCGGCCAAGAGCGGACCGGAAACCATGCTCCGCATCCGAGCTGGATGCGCGCCCAGGTCACGCACCCGCCGCGTCCAGCCGCTCTTAACAAAAATGAGCCGGTCAATCGCATCTCCTTCCCGGAAAAGGATGTGATCTTTGGCGTAGACTTTAAACCGCGCGGCCTCTTTCAGTTGTTCCAGTTGTTCGGAACTGAAGGAGTTGTTGGTCGCCTCGTTTAGCTCTATCAGCGTCCGGTCGAGGCCGTGCCGACGATAATCATCCTCGAGCCGGTGACCGAACTTCTTGAACTTTCTGAGCAAGCGAAGAGCTGGTCGTTGAATTTCGAGGACGGTTGATTCCCCAGCGTCGGACGCCACCACGGTTGCATTGCGCGGTTGTCCGGCGAGCACGGACATTTCGCCGAAACTATTTTGCGACTCGATCTCGCCGACCTTGCTGTTTACCTCCTGATCATTCTTGACGTACACATCCAGCCGGCCGTTGATCAGAATGTAAAAAGTGTTGCCGCCCCAGTCGCCTTCATGAATGATCTCCTCGCCGGGGCCGTAAACCAGTAGGCGCGCATAGGGCCCAACCCTTTTGCCGGCATAGTCGCGGCCGTAAACGACTAATTCAAGGTCCAACTCATACGTGAAATGGCCTTCATGTTTCTCAAGCAGTTCGGCGATGATGCCGCTGTTACGGATGGCTTCGAGAACAGCGCCGTGGTGTGTGATTTCGCGAGGCATGCCGTATGGCCTTTTCGCCTGGGCCAGTTGTTGGAATCGATGCCGCCAAAGCGGAGCAACCGCTCGCCGCCCGGGGATACCGAGGAATACCTAGCGAAGCTAAAGCCTCAGACCGACGAGCTATGCGACGCGACAGTGCGTGTCAGAACCGCGAGCGGTAGCGACCGGATCGAACACGAACGTTTGATCAAAAGCTGGCACCCTTGATCCGGTAGCTACCGCTGGCGGGTCTGGCACCAT
>Ga0080064_1002992_pt2 | contig 20378 bp, 23 predicted proteins | sample Subgrocontami54m_FD_69260 | JGI IMG/M metagenome (GOLD analysis project Ga0080064, IMG submission 69260) | Subsurface groundwater microbial communities from S. Glens Falls, New York, USA - GMW46 contaminated, 5.4 m (SPADES assembly) (version 2) ...
CTCCTCGAGGGCCTCCGCCATCCGGGCGAGATAGCCGCCGCTGTAGACGGAGAGCCGCTCGGCGCCCGGATCGCCTGCCTGCGGGTTAAGCTCAACATTCCCCTCACCCCCACCCTCTCCCCTTGCAGGGGAGAGGGTAACGGGTGAGGGGTGGATCCGGGATTTCATCCAGCGCTGGACTTCCTGAAGGGAGGGTTCCGTCATTTCGAGGCCGTCAGGCCGAGAAATCTCGTTTTCAGATCGGGATCTCTCGCCATTCCGTGGCTCGAGATGACTTCGGTGAGGGTGGCACGCGCCTGGTCCGCCTCTTGGAGCAGGTATTCAAACGGCGGGATGTCTTCGTCCCACTCGATCAGCGTGGTGACCGGGCCGTAGAGCTTGAGCGCCTCCCGGTAGAGGTCCCAGACCGGCTCGATCACCGGGCGGCTGTGCGTGTCGAAGAGGAATTTCCCCATGTCGGTATGGCCCGCCAGGTGGAACTGGCCGACCAGCTCGCCGGGGATGCCGCGCAGGTACTCGAGCGGGTCGAAACCGTGATTGACGGCGTTCACGTAGATGTTGTTGAGATCGAGCAGGATACCGCAGCCGGAGCGCCGGGCCACGGCAACGAGGAACTGCCACTCCGGCATCGCCGAGTGTTTGTAGGTGACATAGGAGGAAACGTTCTCCAGCAGGATGGAGCGGCCGAGGATCTCCTGCGCGCGATGGACCCGCCCGGCGATGTGGCGGACCGCCTCTTCGGTGAATGGCAGCGGCAGCAGGTCGTGCAGGTTCTCCCCCTCCACGCCGGTCCAGCAGAGGTGGTCGGAGACAATCGCCGGCTCGATCTTGTCGGCCAGCGCTTTTAATTTCGCGAGGTAGCCCTCATCCAGCGGGTCGGCCGACCCGATCGAGAGGGAAACGCCGTGCAGGGCGACGGGGTAGCGGCGCCGGACCTGTTCCAGGACCTGCAGCGGACGCCCGCCGGTGTCCAGGAAGTTTTCGGAGATGGCCTCAAACCAGTCCACCGCCGGCCATTCGGCCAGGATGAACGGGAAATGCTCGCTCCGCAGTCCGACGCCGCACCCGAGCACCTTTATCCCTCGGCTGGAGGGGTGAGACTGCCGTCCTTGATCCGGAGGCAATCGTCCTTGGCGAGGTTGATGTACCCCTGGCCGCCGCACTCGTTCTTGCCGGCGCAGCCGTGCCCCTTGCCGCCGCAGTCGCCGGTGCCCTTGCACTTGTTGACGCCGTAGCAGGGGACCTTCCCCTCTTCCGCCGCCTGAACCGTCTGAGCAGATCCGGCCGCCGCGGCCGCCATGAGGCCCGCCACCGACGCCGCGATCAACGCGCGCTTCTTTGCGTTCATTCATCCTCCCTTGGTTTATAAAAACTACTTCTTCAGCAACCCTTCCACTTCAAGGGTGATCTCCACCTCGTCACCCAACATCAAGCCGCCCACCACCGGCTGGTTCCAATCAATGCCGAAATCATTCCGGTTGATTGTGACCGTCGCCGTGAAGCCGGCCCGCGTGTTGCCCCACGGATCGTCGCCGACGCCGTGGATCGCGAGGTCTAGAACGACCGGCTTGGTCACGCCGTGGATCGTGAGGTCCCCGTGCAGCTTGGCGCTTTGGCCGGCCGCGTCGTCCACCTTGGCGCTCTTGAAAGCAATCGCGGGGAATGTTTCCACATCGAAGAAGTCCTTGGAGCGGAGGTGATTGTCCCGCTTCTCCACGTTGGTGTCGATGCTGGCCGCCTGGATCACCGCCTGCGTATTCCAGGTTTCCGGTTGGCCCGGCTCGTACTCGATCGTTCCCTCGAACTGGTTGAATGAGCCGGTCACCTTGGAGAACAGGTGCCGGATCTTGAAGGTGACCGCCGAGTGGTCGGGGTCGATTGTGTAGGTGGCGGCCGAAGCCGGCAGAGCAAAAGCAGTCAGAAGAGAGAGACTTGCCAAAAAAAGGTTTCGGGTAATTTTCATCGTTTTTCTCCTTTGGGTGCGAGTATGCTTCTATTTTCCTCTACCCGGATGATCTCGTCAAATTGGGCGGGAGTAATTGCCCCGAGCACCTTCACGCCGTTGACGAAAAAGGTGGGGGTGGCGGTCACCCCGAGGCGTTCACATTCCGGGTCCGAGGGAAACTGTTTGACGACGATGGAGATTTTCCCCGGATGGGCCTTGAGCACGATCGCGTTGAACTCCGCCGCCTCCCGGCACAGGGGGCAGAGAGGATCGGTGAACATCACCACCTGCACCGGGGCGCCGGGGCTTCCCTGCCGGGGGCTGTCGCCGGTGTTCACCGTCACGCGCGGCGCCGTCTGCATCCGCTCGACGATCCTCGCCCTCAATCCCTCCGGCGCCCGCGCGAAATACTCCGCCGTGAAATGGACCGACAGGACGCCGCCCAGCCCGGTCAGGAAAACGCCCAACAGCAGCCATCCGGCCGCGGAAGCGGCGGGGGAGCGAAGCCCAAGCCAAAAGGTGGGCATCGGTCGGAACAGGTCCCCCCATCGCCGTCCCAAATCCCGCTTGACCGTCAACACGATCAGCCCCTTGATCCCGTACATCAGCAGGCAAAGAAAACAGAGAGCCCGGATCTTGACCAGCATCACCCAAAGCAGCCCGGCATCCAGCGCGAGGAATATTCCGGCGAGAGCGGCCGCACCTGTCAGCGCCTGCCGGCGCAGTTCCGGGAATATCCGCGCGATCAGGGAAAGGGTGAGCAGGACCAGATAGCCGAGGACGCCCCAGTAGGCGATCGGAACGCCGAGCAGCTTGCCGTACCGGCTGGCGGCCACCGCATGGCAGTTAAGGAAAGAGCCGGCCCCGCCACAGAGCGGCCCGCCGAGGAGCTCTCCGCGAAGCAGCGCGATGTGAAGGAATGAGAGGTAGCCGGCGACAGCCAAGCCGGCCAAGCTGAGGAAGAAAACGATGAAAGCGCCGCGACGGATCGTCATGGGGATACATTCATTATATGACGACTAGGTAGACGATAACGATGTGCACTGTTGCGGTCAAAAAAACAGGGCCAGGGATTTCTCCCTGGCCCATATCCTGTTAATAGAATATATACTATATCTAGCGGGGCCAGGATTTGAACCTGGGACCTTCAGGTTATGAGCCTGACGAGCTACCGGGCTGCTCTACCCCGCAGTAGGACTTTATTATACACTGGTAGCCATGGCCCCGACGAAGAAATCCCTCAAAGACCTCTATCCCGGCCGACGGGACGTGCCGCTGCTGATCACCCTGGCGCTGACGGTGCTGGTGGCCGGCCTTTCCCTGCCGATCCTCACGGTGGAGAAGACCGTCTTCTGGCGGCATTGGGAGAACCACTACTCGGTCTTCGTCGGCGTGATGGAGCTGGGGAAGCACGGCGACTGGCTGCTGGCGCTCATTCTCTTCTTTTTCTCGATGGTCTTCCCGTTCGTCAAGTTGCTCTCGCTGGCCCTGCTCTGGTACCGGAAATTGAGCGACGCCGAGCGAATGAAGACGCTGCACTGGCTGGGCCTGCTGGGGAAGTGGTCCATGCTGGACGTCTTCGCGGTGGCGATTCTGATCGTGGCGGCGAAACTGCGGGATCTGACCCAGGTGCAGCCGAGGATCGGCGTCTACCTGTTCGGGCTGGCGATCATCCTCTCGATGCTGACCACGATGCGGGTGGAGCGCCTCGCCCGGCAGCCGGGCAAGGCCACTTAGCGCTTCTGCGGCTCTTTCGCGGAGCGTTGGAACTTGACGACGGTCTCGCCCGGCCGGACGAAACCGAACTGCCGGCGGGCCACCGCTTCGGCGTAAGAAGGGTCTTCCCGTAACCGCTTCGCTTCCTGGTAGAGCCGGCCGTTCTCCCGCTTGAGCAGCGCGATCTCCGCTTCCAGCTGCTCCTGCCGGGCGTTCATTTCCGACCAGCGCAGGAAGGCCGGCGCGTACAAGAGGACCAGGCCGAGGCCGATCCCTCCTCCGATTAAAAGCTTCTTTTTTGGCTCCACGTGGTCCCCGCGTAGACCGCTTTTTTGCCCAGCTGCTCCTCGATGCGAAGCAGCTCATTGTACTTGGCCACCCGCTCGCTGCGGGAGATGGACCCGGTCTTGATCTGCCCGGCCCCGACGGCCACCGCCAGGTGGGCGATCGTGGTGTCCTCCGTCTCGCCGGAGCGGTGGGAGATGATCGTCCCGTAGCCGGCCATCTGGGCCGTGCGGATGCACTCCAGCGTCTCGGTGAGGGTGCCGATCTGGTTCACCTTGATCAGGATCGCGTTGGCGGCCCCGCGGCGTATGCCGGTCCGCAGCTTCTCGGTGTTGGTGACGAAAAGGTCATCCCCCACCAGCTGGACCTTTCCCCCAAGCTCGCGGGTCATCACCACCCAGCCGTTCCAGTCTTCCTCGCCGAGCCCGTCCTCGATGGAGACGATAGGGTAGTGGCCGATCCAGTTTTCGTACAACCCGGACAGCTTCTCGGCGGAGATCTTCGACAGCCGTTCCGCTCTCAGCGTGTAGGAACCGCCCTCGCCGAATGTGCTGGCGGCCACATCGAGCGCCAGCATCACCTCCTTCCCCGCTTTGTAGCCGGCTTGCTCGATCGCCTGAAGGATAAGCTTGAGCGCTTCTTCGTTGGAGGGGAGCTTCGGGGCAAACCCACCCTCGTCGCCGACCGACGTGGAGAGGTTCTTGGATTTAAGGATCTTCTTGAGGGACTGGAAGACCTCGGCCCCCGTCCGCAACGCCTCCCGGAAGCTTTGGGCGCCGACCGGCATGATCATGAACTCCTGGATATCCAGGCCGTTGTCGGCGTGGAGGCCGCCGTTCAAGATATTCATCAGCGGAACTGGGAGCAGGTTCGCCTTGGGGCCGCCGAGCGATTCGTAGAGCGGCTTGCGCCGGAAATGGGCCACCGCCCGGGCCGCCGCCAGCGAGACCGCCAGCAGCGCGTTGGCGCCGAGGCGGGATTTGTTCTCGGTGCCGTCGAGCTCGATCAGCTTCCGGTCGAGCTGCTCCTGTTTGGCGGCGTCGAACCCTTTGAGGGCCCGCGCGATCTCTTTGTTGACCGCCTCCACCGCCTTCAAGACCCCTTTCCCGCCGAAGCGGCCCAAGTCGGCGTCGCGCAGCTCCCAGGCCTCGAACTTACCCGTCGAGGCGCCGCTGGGCACCGCGGCCCGGCCGGGACAGCCGTTGGCGAGAGCAACGTCCGCTTCCACTGTGGGGAACCCGCGGGAATCGAGGATCTCCCGCGCCGTGATCTTCGTGATCGCGCAGCAGCCCCCTCCCGCCCCGGTCGGTGAGCCAGCCGGCCGCCAGCATGGAGAGGATCAGCGACAGGTTGAACACCACGCCCAGCGAGCTGAAGATCCTTCCCTGCAGCCGCTCGGGGTGGGCCTCGTGGACCAGCGTGTTGGTCACGATCCCGACGGGCGCCACGAAGAAACCGAGCATCCCGGTGGAGAAAGAGGCGGAGACGCCGGACTTGAGCGCAAGAACGGCGGCAATGAACAGCCAAACGCTGAACCCGCAGCCCAAAAAGGCCGTGCCCAGCGCCCGCCGTTTCGGCCAATGGGTCCCGTACTTGCCGTGGGCCAGGGTGCCCAGGAAAATCCCGATGCCGAACCACAAGCTCAGGAACCCGATGTCTTTCGTGACCGAGTGGAGGGCGCTCTGCACCATCACGGCCCCCACCACCATGCTGGCCCCGGCCCCTCCCACCAGCAGGGCCAGCAGGGCCACGATCCGCCGAGTGTTGTCATGCAGCCAGAGCTGCCGAATTCCCTCCCCGATTTCCACCGCGATCCGGTCCGGCGGCGCTTCCTCTGAGGCCGCCGGCCGGGCCGCCCGGTTCCGAAGTGGAGCGATGGCAAGGGCGGAAGCGGCATAGGCCAGCCCGTTCAGCCAGCTGGTACGCGCCGCGCCGAACCGCTCCACCAGCAAAGCGCCCACCAGCAGGATCAAGGCGGAGCCGATCATGCCGGAAGTGGTAAACAGCGCGTTGGCCTTGCCCAACTGATCGGATGGAGCGATATCCGGGATCGTCGCGAGCCGGGCGGGGACGAAGAAGCTGCCGACGGAGAAAATCAGAAAGATGTCCAGGTAGAAGGGGATCCGCCCGGCCGCCGCCGCCCAAGGCAGCGCCAGGATGCCGCCCACCCGGACCAGGTCGCAGGCAATCATGGTCCTTTTCCGGTCCCAGCGGTCCACGTAGACCCCGGCGAACGGCCCGAGCAGGAGGGCTGGCAGCGAGGTCATCACCATCACCTTCGCCAGCGTGAAGGTGGAGCCGGAGGCGTGGGTGGCCGCCAGGCCGATTAGGACCAGCTGCGTCAGCCGGTCGCCGAACTGAGAGCAGAGCTGGCCGATCCAGAGAAGGCGGAAGTTCCGTTCCCGGAGCAGTTCAAGCATGCGAACAGCCTACAACCTTTCGCTCATCGGAGCCAGCGCAGGCCCCGGTCCCCTCGACGCCGCGCGAGGAACCGGTCCAACTGGCGCAGCGACAGCGGGGGCGGCAGGGGCAAGCGGATGGGCATCTTCTTCTTCAGGTCCAGGTGGAACCGGAAATAAAGCCCCAGATCGTAGGGGTAGGAGGCCTCATCCACGCCGACGAAAGCCCCTTTCTCCCGGGCCCGCCTCAAGATCCCTTTCCATTCCCGGACCGGCGTCAGGTCGATCCCTTCCACCGAGTTGGCGAACAGCGTCACGTAGATCTCATCGAACGGCCCGCGCCGCCGGACGTAGCGCCGGAGCTCGTCGGCGGAGGAGCCGGTGTTGAACACCATCCAGAACGGCAGCGCCCCCGCGCGCAGGCACCACCAGGGATCCATCAGCAGGAAGGATTCCGCGAAGAGGCGGCGGGAGCGGATGCCTCGCTGCTCGTACCACCAACGATATAGATCGGCCGTGAAGGGGCTGGGATCGGCCGGGTCTTTATAGACGATGCGGCGTACTCGCCAGCCGTGCTTCTTGGCGACCCGCCGCAGATCTTCCAGCAAAGGGGGCTCGAATCCCCACTCCGCCTCCGGCATCCGGACATCCGCCGGCGGCACGTCCCATTTCCGGACGGCCGATTTGTGCCGCCGCAGGAACGCTGAGATGCGGGGGCTTCCGCGGAGGTATTCGGGGCCGTCGACGCCGCCATACCCGCCGACCTGAAAATAATGGCGCGGGCCCACTCGCGCCATCGGCCAGGACAGAGTGCATTCGGAGGTGAAGATTGTGCCGCCCCGCGGCAGGCGCTGTTTTAGAAATCGCTCGTATCTCTCTCCCAGCCGCAGGCGCTTGATCCGGAAATAACCCATCTGCTGGACCATGAGCCGGTCTTGGATCGGGTCGTGCATCTGGTTGACCTGCAGCTCCGGGTTGCGCTTAAGAAAACGCTCGGCCGGTTCCCGGAATGCCTCCATGTCCCCTTTGAGCTCATCGGGAGAGATCCGGCCGCGGCGGCGGACCGGCACCAGCACCGTCTGCGGCAGCCAGGGGATGCCCAGCGCCGCGCAGAGATGGACCAGCGCCCCATTAGCCGAGCCGACCATCACGGCCGGATATTTTCGATGCGGGTACTGCCCCACCGCCCACCGGGAGATCTCCTCCGCCCTCAGCTCGGGGATCCGGTCCGGCGGGACCGCCTCCTTCCTGCCCCCCAGGATGTAGACGAGCTGCCGCAGCTTCGGCGGCGGGGCGTTGACCAGCGTGCCCAGCACCCGGCTGGAGGGGACGAAGGCCAGGTCCGAGAGGTCCTTGCCGTGCAGGAAATTGGCCGCCGCCCGCAGCATCGTGGAGGCGGAATCAATCCTGGCGATAAACCGTTCGGCTGTCATGGAGCCCCTCAATGGAATCCTCCGTTGGCGCTATACTGTACATTATCACCCATGCCTAAGAAAATTCTGATCATTGAGGACGACCCAGCTCAGGTCCTCATGCTGCAGCTGCGGTTGAGGGAGGAAGGGTTCGAGGTCCTCTCCGCGACGGATGGGAAAGAAGGCCTGCGCAAAGCGGCCGAGGAGACCCCGGATCTTATCCTGCTGGATGTTGTGCTGCCCGGCATGAGCGGCATTGACGTCTGCATCGCGCTCAAGGACGACCCCCGCGCGAAGGAGATCCCGGTGCTGCTGCTGACCGCCTCAGCCATGCGGGGATTGGAAGACCGGGTCAAGACGTTCGGAGTGGCCGGCTGCCTGGTTAAACCCTACGAGATGTCCCAACTCCTCGAAATGATCGGCGCGATCCTCCAGACGTAACCGTTACGCGATGCGCTTGTGTTCCGGCTGGTGCTCATTTTTCGTCCGAACGGATAGAGTCGTGCGTGGACGCAATCTTGAGGAAGCGATTGCCGGGAAGATAATAAAGTTGCACCTTGTCCCCTTTATGGACACGGTCTTTCCACCGGTAATCCCAATTCTCAAGCAACGTTTGCTTGCCGGGAGTGCCTGGCATTGCATATTCGATCGTAACCCCCACGTGCCGAGAAACAGACGGCCCGTAAACATCCCCTTCCCTGGGGTGGACTATAAATTCGGTGTAGTCGCAGGAAACAACGGTCCCTTCCAAGACTTGACCTGATTCCATTAAGCGTTGATAGTCCTCTTGCCTGATGCTGCTGGATCGATCTTCCAAAAAAAATGCGCCGGTCCACACGAGAAAAAGCAACATTACGCAGGAGAAAACCGAGAAAGGGGCTTTCGCGTTGAAGAAAAACAGTCGTAAGCGTGATTTGAGGTTCATCGGGCGAAAGAAAAGCTGGCGAGAGGACTTGAACCTCCGACCCGCGCTTTACGAAAGCGCTGCTCTACCAACTGAGCTACGCCAGCATTGATGAAAAGATTATACCGCGGGACTCCGGGTCGGCCACTCGCCGGACTGACGCTCGGCCGGACGGCCTCGCTTTTCCTCGCTTCGCTCGGCGCCGGCTCACCTGGCCTGCCGCATGAGGAGAAGGACTTCGGCAGGCCAGCCTCCGACCCGCGCTTTACGAAAGCGCTGCTCTACCAACTGAGCTACGCCGGCTTAGGGAACATTATACGCCAGGCTCTTGCCGGATCATGTAGCGCTTGCCGTCGTTGAGCAGGATGGTCCACTTTTCCCGAACCTTCGGGTCGAGCAGCGCCCAATCGCTGAAGCCGATCAGGCAGTAGCGCCGCACGGTCGGAGTTTCCCCCAACTTATCTTGGAAGCTCGGCCAATGGTGCGCGCTGGTGACCCGCGTCACCTCGCCGGAGTAGAAGAGCAGCGACGCCACATCGCTGTTGACGACGATGAATTCCCCGGCCGGCGCGGCGCGCAAGATCGGGTCCAGCCGGGGGACCAGCGCGATGTTGTCGGCGTAGCGGGGCTTGTGGACCCGGATCGGCAGGAAAGTGATTGCAGCCGTGACGGCCACCGCCAGTAAGACCAACCCCTTGATGAGTCTTTCCCGCCAGATCCCCTGAATCCACCGCTCCCCCGCCAGCCCGACCAGCAGCGCGGTTGCGGCATATGACGGCAGGATGTAGTAATGGATCTTGTTGCTGGCCAAGCTGAAGCCGATCGGGAAAGCCGCCGCCCAAAGCAGAACGACCCACCAGAGCGGCTCCTCTTTGCGCCGGATCCGGCCCCAAGCGATCCATCCGCCGGCGAGTGCCAACGGCAGCAGGTACCAGTACTTATGCCAGATCGCCCACCCGTAATACCACCACGGTTTGGCCAGGTGCTTGGCGTACATCAGAAGCTCGTAGTTCTGCGCCCGGTATTGGTGGAAGAGGGTGTCGCCATACAGCTTCTGCTCGAGGCAGATCCACCCGACGACAGGAAGGATCGCCAGCGCCCAGGCGGCCAAGAAGGCCGGGTGGAACAGCTCTTTCCATTTGCGCTGCAGCAGAAGGTAGGCGACACCCACCACCAGGGGGACGAGGCCCACCACCTCTTTCGTCATAATGGCTCCCAGGCAGGCGGCCCCGTACAAGAGGTACCACTTTCTCGACCGTTTCTGCGCCAAGATGAACCCGAAGAAAGCCCAGATCACGAACGCGGTGACCGGAAGGTCCACCCGGCATTGCCGGGCGATCTTCAACACGTGGTTGGTCAGCAGAAAGGCGATGCCGGCGCACCAACCGGCCCAAGGGGTGGACAGTTTTCTGCCGATCAGGAAGAGGCCGGCCACCGCCGCCAAGGTCATCAGCATTGAATACAGCTTCGCCGTCAATGGGGAGACCCCGAACAGCGCCATCATCAGCGCGTTCGGCCAGAGGCTCATCGGGAAATGCCAGTAGTATGGCCCGTTCACCACCGGGTCGAACGGGTAGAGCAGCCGGCCGGTGCGGGCCATCTCTTCCGAGACCGCCGCGTAATGGACGCCGTCAATGTCGAGCGACGGGGCGTTCGCCTGCGCGAAGATCAGGAGGACGGCAATCCCCAGCAGGCTGGCCCAAAGAAGCCACAGGTTGGGCTTATCTATCTCCACCGAATTCTTCAAAGGTTCTTGAGTATCCAGATGACGCCCAGGACGATCCCCGCGGCCGAGGTCAGCGTCACCAGCCAGCGGTAAACCCGCTGCCCCTGTTCGCTCGCCTGCCGGTAGAAATGCCCCGCCAGGTAGCCGTAGATGCTCATGGTGAGCGCGCAGCCGAGGCTGAAGAGGCCGATGTAGAGATAGGCCAGCCCCCGCGACGCCATCAACGTGATCGGCAGCAGGACGAATACCTCGGCGGTGCCCGAAGCGCCGTGCACCATCCCGACCAGCGTGGGGGCGAACCCGTGCACGTGCGGGCGCAGCGGATCGTGCGAATGGGAATGCGGGTGGCCGGGCACGCGCCATCGGTCTTGGGCCAACAACCCCAAGCGCCAAACCCCCAGCACAATGAGGGAAACCCCCACCGCCAGCTCGGCGTAACGCTCGAACGCCGGGTCAAATTTCAGCTTGAGCAGGATGATCAGGGACCCCAGCGACAGCACGGTGATCGCGTGTCCGAACGCCCAGCGGAAGCCGAACCACGCGCTCTTGAGCGGGTCCGGCTCCAGGGAAATGAAATGGGTGACGGCCGCCACGTGGTCCCGGTCAAAAGCATGGCGCATGCCGAGAAACAACCCCGTGAGCAGCAAAAGCGCCATCCCCGTCTCGTGCGTCATGGCCCCATTCTACGAAACGGCGGAGGTTCGCGCTACGAGGATCGCTGCCGGCAGAAAGCGCTCTTCACGGTCCCGACGGCGAGCAGGACCAGGCCGAACGCGCAGACCACCGCGGCGCCGGTGGGAAGATCCAGAAAATAGGAGGCAGCGATCCCGATCACACTCGTCAGCGCCCCGATCCCCCAGCCGATCCAGAGGCGCCGGCCGATGCCGTCGCCGCCCAGCAAGACGCCGCAGATTGCCGGCACGATCAGGAAGCTGAAGACCAGCAGGACGCCGGCCAGCTCCACGGAGCTCGTCACGACCACGCCGAAGGTGATGTAGAAAAAGAGGTCCCACCAGCGGACCGGCACCCCCTGATCGAACGCCTCGCGCGGGCGCTGCGAGATGAAGAGCAGCCGGCTTCGGAAGAGCCAGTGCAGGAAGCCGATCACGCCGTAGATCGCGGCCATCTTCCCCACCTCAGGCCAGCTGACAAAAAGAAGGTGCCCGACCAAAAGACTCTTGAGCTCCTCGCTGCCCTCGGCGGCCCGGCTCAAGACCAGGATCGAGGAAGCGGCGGCCACCGCGTAGACCACGCCGATGATCGCCTCGTGCGGGACCTTCTCTTCTTTAAAGCGGGTCAACGAGAAAACGGCCGCACCGAGAAACGTGAAACCCAACGCGAACAGGTAGTTCTCGCTGTGGTGCAGCCCGAACCCAAATAGGAACCCGACCGTCGAACCCAGCGCCGCGATCTGCGCGAGGGCCAGGTCCACAAAGATCACCTGCCGTTCGATCACATGCAGGCCGAGGTAGGCGTGGATCCCGGTCAGGACAAGGCAGGCGGCAAAGGGGGCCGCCATCAGGTGAAGGAACTCAGCCATTGCCTCCCTCCAGCGCTTGAACCATCTGCCGGATATTGTAATCCACGAAGGCGATGTAATCGGAGGCCTCCGGCAGCTCCTTGACATTTTGGCAGAGGATCGCCGCTTTCGCCCCTGTCCGCTTGGCCAGCACATCGGAAGATGAGCGCGGGAAGTAGGTCGGCTGAACGATGACCCGGATGCCCCGCTGCCTCATGTGCTCCTCCAGGAAGCCAATGTGCTTTGGCGAAGGAGGGACTCCCGGCTTGGGCTCCAGGAACTGCTCCATCCGCAGGCCGGTGAACCGCATCAGGTAGGGCCACTCGTTGTGGTAGCCGATCACCTCTTTGCCCTGAACACTGGAGCAGAGTTGTTTCCACTCGGCGATCTTCCCATCGAGGCGGCCGAGGAAATCCTCCAGATTCTTCCGATACTCCTCGGTATGGGCGGGGTCCATCTCTGATAGTTTGGCCGCGATCGCCCGCGCCATGATCCGCCCGTTCTCGGGATCGGTCCAATAATGGGGATTGCCGAACAGGTGAATGTCCCCCATCAGCCGGGAAAGGGGCTGGTCCGGCACCTCCAGCAGGGAGATCCCCTTCGACAGGTCCAGTTCCCCCGGCTGGTTTGGAAAATGCCGGGGGTTGCCGGCCGCGTCCAGCAGGGGTCCTCTCCACGCCTCCAGGTCAAGCCCGGCATGGACGAACAGATCGGCCTTCTTGACCTTGAGCACGTCGCTGGGCCGCGGCTCGATGAAATGCGGGTTGAACCGGGGCGGCGCGATCGTGGAAACCTCGACCCGGTCGCCGCCGACCTGCTTCACCAGGTCGGCGAAGGAAGAGAGGGTGGCCGCCACTCTCAGCTTCTCCTCCGCACGGGCCGAAATCGGCAGCATCACGATTGCCAACGCAACAGTCATTTCGACGAGCGAAGCGAGGAGAAATCCCGCTTTAAGAAAATTGGATTTCTCGGCCTGACGACCTCGAAATGACGACGAGAGTAAGTTTTTCATCATTGGCTCATTGGAAGACGGCGGCGCCGATCTTCTCGGTCACCGGCAGATATTCAGACCCTTTCTGGATCATCCAGCCGCTGTCCAGGTTATGCTCCAGCAGGTCGTCCGAGAAGGTCCGGATCATCTCCCGGATCATGTTCTCGGTCATCTCCAGATGGAACAGCAGCCCATAGAGTTTCCGCCCGTGCCGGAAGGCCTGGTGCGGCGTCATGTCGGAGGAGGCCAGCGAGACGGCGTCCGGCGGCAGGTCGAAGACGTCGCCGTGCCAATGGAAGGCCGGGAAGGAGGCGGGGACGCCGGCCCAAAGGGGATCCTGCTGGGCCTGCGGGGAGAGGCGGACCGGAGCCCACCCGATCTCTTTCTTGGCGGCGGTCACGCGGCTGCCAAGGATGCTGGCCAGCAGCTGGCTGCCGAGGCAGATGCCGAGCACCGGTTTCTCCTCCTTGACCGCCTGCTCAAGGAGCCGCATCTCGTCCCGCAGGTAGGGGAACCTTCCCTGGTCCCGAACCCCCATCGGTCCCCCCATCACGATCAAGCCCGCAGCGCCGTCGAGCGCCTTGGGCACCGGCTCATCCTGGAACGTGCGGATGTATTCGACGGAGACCCCTTTGGGCTCCAGCGAGTCGGCGATGGTGCCGATCGTCTCGGGGGCGGTGTGCTGGAGGACCAGAACTTTTTTCAGGGACGGTTCTTTACTCATCGTCCCTATGATTCACAGCGCGGCGAGGACCTCATCCAGGTGGCCGTCCACTTGGACCTTCGGGAAGATCTTGGAGATCTTTCCTTCCTCGTTGATCAGGAAGGTGGAACGCTGCAGCCCCATGTACTTGCGGCCGTAGAGGGACTTCTGCTTCCAGACGCCGTAGGCCAGCGAGATCTTTTTCTCGGAATCGCTCAGCAGCGGGAAGTTGAGCGCGTATTTTTGCTTGAAGCCCTTATGGGTGGCGACCGAATCGGTGCTGACCCCCAGCACCACGCTCCCCCGGCGCTTGATCTCGGTGAGGTTGTCCCGGAAGGAGCAGGATTCCTGCGTGCAGCCGGGAGTGTTGTCCTTCGGGTAGAAATAGAGGACCACCTTCTTGCCCTTGAAATCCGACAGCGAGACCTTTTTCCCATCATCGCCGAACACCGTGAAAGCCGGAGCCTTGCCGCCGATCTTTGTTTTAGCCATAGGTCCTCCTTAGGACTATTGTAACAGCGGAAGCTGGAGCCACAGCAGGAGGAACGCCAGCGCCAGCGTCGGCAGCGTCACCGCCAGCCCCGGCCCCAGCCACCGAGAGAATTGGGTTTTATGCCCTTCCTTCTCCAGCATGCCGATCGCCACGATGTTGGCCGTGGAGCCGATCATCGTGGCGTTGCCGCCGAGCGTGCCGCCGAACAGCAGCGCCCACCAGAGAGAGCCCACCGCGGTGCCGGAAGCGGCCAGGTCCGCGACGATCGGGATGAAGGTGGCCACCACCAGGATGTTGTCCAGGATCGCCGTGAGGGTCGCCGAGATGCTGAGCACGAGGGCCAGCAGCAGCGCCGGGTTGGTCCCGGCCACCGCTTTGAGGCCCCCGGCAATCCGGTCGGTCACACCGACGTAGCGCAGCGTCCCTACCGAGGCAAACAGCAGCAGGAAGAAGGAGAGCGTCCACCAGTCCACCCGTTTCTCCACCAGGGCCCGGGATCTCTCCCCCTCGATGAAGAGGCAGACGCCGGCCATCAGGAACGGGAAGCCCAGCAGCAGCGTGTTCTTCTCCAGCCCGAGGTGGTGCTCCACCGCGTGATGCAGGATGAGGCCCAGGATCGTGAGCCCGAAGATGAGCCCCGCGAGCCGGAATGCCTTGCGGGTGGAATGGGTCTCCTCGATCGCTTTCTCTCTGGTTTTAGCGATGCCGGCGGCCATCTCCCGCAGCGGTCCCCGGAAATAGAGCATGCAGATACCAATCGTCAGCACGAGACAAGCCAGGGAGATCGGCGTCGCCCAGCGCAGGAAATCGCCGAAGGCCAGCCCCGCCCGCATCGCGATCAGCACGCCGATCGGGTTGCCCACCACGGTGGCGCTGGAGCCGACGTTGGTGGCCAGCACGATCATCACGATGAACGGGAAGGGGTCGAGCTTGAGCTTCTTGGTCAGGTGCAGCGTGAGCGACGTCATGAAGAGGATCGAGGTGACCTCGTCCACGAGCGCCGCCGTCAACATCGCCAGGGCCATCATCACCGGGAAGAAAAAGGCGGCCCGGTGGCTGACCCGGTCCAGCAACCGCTCCATCAGCGTTTCGAAGAACTTCCGCTCTTCCAGGAAGCCGATCACGATCATCATCGCGATCAAAAAGAGGATGATCTCCACGTTGGCGAATTCGATCAGGTGCGGGATGTCGAGGAGCCGGGTGGCCAGCAGCGCCGTGATGCCGGTCAGCGCGAAGGCCAGCCGGAACTGCCAGTAGAAGAGGGTGCCCAGGATGAAGCTGGCAAAGATTGTCACCGCGAGGATTTGGGGAGAAGTCAGGCGGGCCGCCGCGGCGCATCCGACCACCGCCGCCAGCAGCCCGAAGAACCAGGGGAGAGACTTCAAACGGCCCCCTCGGCGACATCGTCGAGCAGCAAGAGGGCCTGATTATGCTGGACCTCCAGCAGCCCCTCGCCGGCCGACTGCATCACCCGCGGGGCGCCGCCGGCCGGTTCCCGGAAGGTGACCTTGCCGGGGACCAGCGTGGTGACCAGCGGCGCGTGGTTGGAGAGAATGCCCAGATACCCCAGCCCGCCCGGCGCCACCAGCGAGGTGACGGGCCCTGAGAAGATCCGCTTGCGCGGCGTGAGAATCTCTAATTTAAATGAGTTAGCCATAAATTCCGTTCACCCTGAGCTTGTCGAAGGGTGAACCGTTTGTGCTTCGACAAGCTCAGCACGAACGGCTTCCGTCACTTGGCCGCCCCGACCGCCGCCAGCTTCTCGGCGGCTGCCTGCACGTCCTCAATGGTGCCCTGCATGTAGTACGCCTGCTCCGGCAAATCGTCCAGCTTTCCTTCAACGATCATCTTGAAACCTTTGATCGTGTCGGAGAGCTTCACGTACTTGCCTGGCTGGCCGGTGAAGGCCTCGGCCACGAAGAAGGGCTGCGACAGGAACCGTTGGATCTTTCGGGCGCGCGCCACGATCCGCTTGTCCTCCTCAGACAGCTCGTCAATCCCGAGGATCGCGATGATGTCCCGCAGGTCCTTGTACCGCTGCAGGATCTTCTGCACCGCCCGGGCCACCGCGTAATGCTCCTCCCCCACGATGCGGGGGTCCAGGATGCGGGAGGTGGACTCCAGCGGGTCCACGGCCGGGTAGATGCCGAGCTCCGCGATCTGCCGCGAGAGCACGGTGGTCGCGTCCAGGTGGGAGAAGGTGGTCGCCGGCGCCGGGTCGGTCAGGTCGTCGGCGGGCACGTAGACCGCCTGCACCGAGGTGATCGAGCCCCGCTTGGTGGAGGTGATCCGCTCCTGCAGCTGCGCCATCTCGGTGGCCAGGTTCGGCTGGTAGCCGACGGCCGACGGCATGCGGCCCAGCAGCGTGGAGACTTCCGCCCCCGCCTGCGTGAACCGGAAGATGTTGTCGATGAAGAGCAGCACGTCGCGGCCTTCCTCGTCACGGAAGTATTCCGCCATCGTGAGGGCCGAGAGGGCCACCCGCAGCCGGGAACCGGGCGGCTCGTTCATCTGCCCGAAGACGAGGGCCGTCTTCTTGACCACGCCCGACTCGTTGAGCTCCAGCCAGAGGTCGTTCCCCTCCCGGGTCCGCTCGCCGACGCCGGCGAAGACCGAGACGCCGCCGTGCTGGGTGGCGATGGATCGGATGAGCTCCTGCAAAATGACCGTCTTGCCGACGCCCGCACCCCCGAACATGCCGACCTTGCCTCCCTTGACGTAGGGGGCCAACAGGTCAATCACCTTGATGCCGGTCTCCAAAATGCTCGTCACCGGCACCTGCTCGGTGAACGGGGGCGGGTCCCGGTGGATCGGCAGCCGCTTGTTTGGCTCCGGCATGGGGCCCTTCTCATCAATCGGGTCCCCCAGCAGGTTGAAGATCCGGCCCAGCGATTGCGGGCCGACCGGCACCGAGATCGGGGCGCCGGTGTCCTTGACCTTCATGCCGCGCACAAGCCCTTCGGTGGACCCCAGCGCGATGCAGCGGACCGCGTTGTTGCCGGTGTGCTGCGCGACTTCCAAGGTAAGGTTAATTTTCCGGGCCGCGTCCTCGATTTTGACGGCGTTGGTGATTTTGGGGAGGGCCTCATTGGGGAACTCGACATCCACGCTGGGCCCGATGACTTGAATGATGAATCCTTCGGCCATGATAGGTTCTCCTATTTCAGCGCTTCCGCGCCGCTGACGACTTCGATGAGCTCTTTGGTGATCGCCGCCTGCCGCGCCTTGTTGCGCACCAGCGTGAGCGACGAGATCATTTCATCCGCGTTCTCGGTGGCGTTCTTCATCGCCACCATCCGGGCGCTGTGCTCCGAGGTGAAGGCCTCCAACAGCACACGCGCGAACTGGGAGCGCAGCTGCCGCCGCAGCAAGCGGTCGGCGAAGGTGGCGGCGTCCGGCTCCACGATCACCTTCTCCGGAAAATCGGTACCAGGTACCGAACTTTGAAGATCGGTACCTGGTACCGATTTTGGATCTCGCTCCGCCGGAAGCAACCGCTCCACCACCGGCTTCCAAGAGAGGGCCGAGATGAAGCGGGTATAAGCCACATTCCAGGAGGAGACGCGTCCACCCAAGTATTCCGATTCCAGCCAGTCCAGCAGCGCGTGGGCCTGGGTCACCTCATACCGGCCGCCCCAGGTGACGATCTCCTTCACGGGCCGGGGGCCGCCGCGAGCGCTCAGCGAGCGGGTCCCCTTCTTCCCGATCGCCACGACCACCGCCGACGGGAACTCCATCCGGAACTTCGCGGCGGCGGAGAGCACCTTCTCGTTGTAGGTGCCGCAGAGCCCGGTGTCGGAGGTGACGATGACCAGCCCGGCGGGCGCAACAACATCGGTACCAGGTACCGAACTTTGAAGATCGGTACCTGGTACCGATTTGCCCAGCAGCGGGTGGTCTAACCCCGGGTTCGCCCAGAGGAACCGCCGCGTCACCTGGCTAAGATGCTCCGCGTAGGGCCGGAAGGAGAGCATCTCCTCCAGGGACCGGCGCAGCTTGGCGCCGGCCACCATCTGCATCGCCTTGGTGATCTTCTGCGTGTTCTGGACCGAGCGGATCCGCTGTCTTAAGCTGCGTAAGTTTTGCATGGTTTAAATCGGTACCAGGTACCAAACGGTACATCGGTACCTGGTACCGTTGTTCATTTGAACTGCTGTTTGAACTTATCGAGGGCGGTCTTGAGCTTCTGCTCGAGCGCCGGCTCGATGAGCTTCTTCTGCTGCAGGTCGTGCGGGATGTCCGGGTAGCTCTTGTCGAGGAAGGCGAGGAACTCCTTCTCGAAGGCCTTCACGCGGGCCACCGGGACATCGTCCAGGTAGCCGTTGACGCCGGCGAAGATGCCGGCTACCTGGTGGGCCAGCGGCATCGGCACGTACTGCTCCTGCTTCAGGAGCTCCACCATCCGCTCGCCGCGGGTCAGCTGCGCTTGAGTCGCTTTGTCCAGCTCGGAGCCGAACTGCGCGAAGGCGGCCAGCTCCCGGTACTGCGCCAGGTTGAGCCGCAGCCGGCCGGCCACCTGCTTCATCGCCTTGGTCTGCGCGTTGCCTCCCACGCGGGAGACCGAAAGCCCCACGTTAATCGCCGGACGGACGCCGGAATAGAACAGGTCCGCCTCCAGGTAGATCTGCCCGTCGGTGATGGAGATCACGTTGGTCGGGATGTAGGCCGACACGTCCCCCGCCTGCGTCTCAATGACCGGCAGGGCCGTGAGAGAACCGCCCCCCAGGTCGTCGCGGATCTTGGCCGCCCGCTCCAGCAGGCGGGAGTGCAGGTAGAAGACATCGCCGGGATAGGCCTCCCGACCCGGTGGGCGGCGAAGCAGCAATGACAGCTGCCGGTAGGCGGCCGCGTGCTTGGAGAGGTCGTCGTAGACCGCCAGCGCGTGCCCGCCGTTATAGAGGAAGTGCTCCCCCATCGCGCAGCCGGTGTAGGGGGCCAGGTACTGCAGGGGCGCCGGCTCCTCAGCGGTGGCGCTGACGATGATCGTGTGCTCCATCGCGCCGTAGCGCTTCAGGGTCTCGGCCACGGCCACCACGGTGGAGAGCTTCTGGCCGATCGCCACGTAGACGCAGATGACGCCGGTCCCCTTCTGGTGGATGATGGCGTCGAGCAGGATCGCCGTCTTGCCGGTCTGGCGGTCGCCGATGATCAGCTCCCGCTGGCCGCGCCCGATCGGGATCATGGCATCCACGGCTTTGAGGCCGGTCATCAGCGGCTCCTTCACCGGCTGCCGCTGGATCACCGACGGGGCGTTGCTCTCGATCGGCCGCGTGGCCTCCGCCGCGATCGGCCCCTTGCCGTCGATCGGCCGGCCCAGCGCGTCCACAACGCGGCCGACGAGGGCCTTGCCCACCGGCACCTGGGCGATCTTGCCGGTCCGCTTCACCTGGTCGCCGTCCTTGAGCGACCGGTCGGAGCCGAGGATCACCGCGCCGATCGAGTCCTGCTCCAGGTTCAGCGCCAGCCCCATGATGCCCCCCGGGAACTCCAGCAGCTCGCCGGCCATGCACTCGTCCAGGCCGTAGATGCGGGCGATGCCGTCCCCCACCTGGAGGATCGTCCCGATGGATTCCAGCTTCAGTTTGGTCTTATAGCTCTCCAGCTCCTGCTGGAGGATCGAGGTCACTTCTTCCGGTCGAATGCTCATGGGATCAGTTCACCTTTGCCGCTTTGAGTTGTTCACGCACTTTTTCCAGTTGGGCCCGGACCGACCCGTCCAGCAGGGTCCCGCCCACCGACACCCGCGCGCCGCCCAGCAGCGACGGGTCCACCTGCCGTTCCAGGATCACCCGCTTAGCGATCGCCTTGCCGACCGCCTGGGCCAGCCGCTGGGTCTCCGCCGAGGAGATCGCGTGGGCCGTGGCCACCCAGCCCCGCACCACCCCCTGCCGCCGCTCGGAGACCGCCTTGGCCTCTTCGTTGACCGCGGGCAGATTCTCCACGCGGTCTTTCTTCAGCAGCAGGCGCAGCAGCCCCATCGTCTCCGGGGCGGCGCCGGCCGACAGCGCCCGGTCGAGTGTGCGCTCCTTATCCTCCGGGGCAATCTCCGGAGAGCCCAGGAACCTCTGGAGCTCTTTGGATCCGCCGTACATCCGGGCAATCTGCTCCAGATCCTCCAACCCGGCAGCCAGCCGGTTCGATCCCTCGAGCGAGTTCACGAAGGCCTCGGCGTACCGGCGGGCGACCCCCCGGTCGATCATTTGTTGCCTACTCCATCAATCTCCTTGATGAAGGCCTCGATCATCCGCCGGTCGGTCTCCTCGTCCAGGTGCTGCTGCAGAATCT
>Ga0080064_1003883_pt1 | contig 20367 bp, 34 predicted proteins | sample Subgrocontami54m_FD_69260 | JGI IMG/M metagenome (GOLD analysis project Ga0080064, IMG submission 69260) | Subsurface groundwater microbial communities from S. Glens Falls, New York, USA - GMW46 contaminated, 5.4 m (SPADES assembly) (version 2) ...
TGGCGAAGAAGAAGTTCGAGCGGACCAAGCCGCATGTCAACATCGGTACGATCGGTCACATCGACCACGGCAAGACCAGCCTGACCGCGGCGATCACCAAGTACCTCGCCCTGCGCGGTGGCTCGGAGTACCGCGCCTTTGACACGATCGACAACGCCCCCGAGGAGCGCGAGCGGGGGATCACCATCGCGATCGCCCACGTCGAGTACGAGACGAGCGCCCGCCACTACGCCCACGTCGACTGCCCCGGCCACGCCGACTACATCAAGAACATGATCACCGGCGCCGCCCAGATGGACGGCGCGATCCTGGTCGTGGCCGCGACCGATGGCCCGATGCCCCAGACCCGCGAGCACATCCTGCTGGCCCGCCAGGTCGAAGTGCCCTACATCGTGGTCTTCCTCAACAAGTGCGACGCGGTCGACGACCCCGAACTGCTCGACCTCGTCGAGCTCGAGGTCCGCGAGCTGCTCAGCAAGTACCAGTTCCCCGGCGACGACATCCCGGTCATCCGGGGCTCCGCCCTCAAGGCCCTCGAGGCCGGCGACAACCCCGAGGATCCGGCCTATGCCCCGATCCAGGCGCTGATGGATGCGGTCGATACCTATATCCCGACCCCCGAGCGGGCGATCGACAAGCCCTTCCTGATGCCGGTCGAGGATGTCTTTGGGATCAAGGGCCGGGGGACCGTGGCCACCGGACGGATCGAGCGCGGGATCGTCAAGGTCGGCGACGAGGTCGAGCTGGTCGGGGTCAAACCGACCCGCAAGATCGTGGTCACCGGGGTCGAGATGTTCAAGAAGCTGCTCGACGAGGGCCGGGCCGGCGACAACGTGGGCTGTCTGATCCGGGGCATCGAGCGCGACGAGATCGAGCGCGGCCAGGTCCTGGCCAAGACCGGCTCGACCAAGCCCCATACCAAGTTCAGCGCCCAGGTCTACGTCCTGACCAAGGAGGAGGGTGGCCGCCATACCCCCTTCTACAACGGCTACCGGCCCCAGTTCTACCTGCGCACGACCGATGTCACCGGGGCCATCGGGCTGCCCGATGGGGCCGAGATGATCATGCCCGGCGACAACGTCGAGATGACCGTCGAGCTGATCACCCCGATCGCCCTCGAGACCGGTCAGCGCTTCGCCATCCGCGAAGGTGGCCGGACCGTCGGGGCCGGCGCCATCACCACGATCACCGAGTAGGACGATGGCGAAGCAGCGGATCAGGATCCGACTCAAGGCGTACGACCACCGGCTGCTCGATCAGTCGGCGGCGCAGATCGTCGAGACGGCCCAACGGACCGGCGCCGATGTCGTCGGCCCGGTGCCGCTGCCGACCCGGATCGAGAAATTCACCGTCATCCGTTCGCCGTTCATCGACAAGGACTCCCGGGAGCAGTTCGAGATCCGCACCCACAAGCGGCTCGTCGACATCCTGGATCCGAGCGCGAAAACGGTCGACGCACTGATGCGACTCTCGCTGGCCGCGGGCGTCGACATCGAGATCAAGATGTAATGACGCACCAGCTGATCCGGCCCGACGGCCGCGTTGTCGCCTGCGCTCCTCGCTCACGCACCTCGGAGTGCGCTCGCTCCGGTGCTCCGCTCCGCCTTGCCCTCGGACCGGCTGAGCGCGCGCGCGTGGAGCCCAGCCGATGACGATCGGACTGATCGGCCGCAAGGTCGGCATGACCCAGGTCTTCAAGGCCGACGGAACCATGGTCGCGGTGAGCGTCCTGGCGGTCGAGCCGAATACGGTTACCCGCCTCAGGACGGTCGAGCGGGATGGCTACACAGCCGTCCAGCTCGGTGCCGAGGTCTCGACCAGGCTGACCAAGCCCGAGGCGGGACAGCTCCGTGACGGCCTGCCCAAGCTGGCCAGGATCCGCGAGTTCCGGGTCGACGACCTGGCCGGCTACGAGGTCGGCCAGACCGTGTCGGTGGCCGACCTGTTCAGCGCCGGAGACCTGGTCGACGTGACCGGGGTATCGAAGGGCAAGGGCTTCTCCGGCGTGATCAAGCGCCACAACTTCAAGCGCGGACCGAAGACCCACGGTTCGGATCACCATCGCGCCCCGGGTTCGATCGGACCGGGCACGACCCCCGGTCGGGTCTACAAGGGGATGCGCATGGCCGGCCACATGGGCGACGAGCGGGTGACCGTCAAGAAGCTCGAGGTCGTGCGGACCGATCCGGAGCGCAACCTGATCCTGGTCAACGGCTCGCTGCCCGGCTCGCGCAACGCCCTGATCCTCGTGAAGAAGGCCTGACGATGCCGCAGACCACCCTGTACGACCGAACCGGCAAGAAGATCGGCAGCGTCGAGCTGAGCGACCTGCTGTTCGGTGCGCCGGTCAACGCCGCGGTCCTCCACCAGGTCGTGACCGCCCAGCTGGCCGGTCGCCACCTCGGCACCCACGACACCAAGACCCGCGGCGAGGTCCGCGGCGGTGGCCGCAAGCCGTATCGCCAGAAGGGCACCGGCCGCGCCCGCCAGGGTCACCGGACCGCGCCCCACTTCCGCGGCGGCGGGGTCGTCTTCGGCCCGCATCCGCGGTCCTACGTGCAGCGCCTGCCGCGCAAGATGAAGCAGCTGGCGCTGCGTGGGGCGCTCACCGCCAAGTTCGACGGTGACGCGATCAAGATCATCAGCGCCTTTGGCCTCGAGGCGATCAAGACCCAGGACCTGGTCGGCGTGCTGACCGCGGTCGGCGCCACCGGACGCGTCCTGTTGGTGGCCCCCAGCCGGGACGAGAAGCTCCACCTGTCGTCGCGCAACCTGCCGACCGTCGAGGTCATCCTGGCCGACTCGCTCAACGTGGTCGACCTGCTCAACGCGGACACCGTCCTGATCGAGCAGCCGGCGCTGGCTCGGATGGAAGAGGTCTACGCATGAGCCTGACCGCCCACGAGGTGATCCTCCGCCCGATCATCAGCGAGAAGTCGATGGATGAGTCGGGCCGCGGCAAGTACACCTTCGCCGTCCACGATGACGCCAACAAGATCCAGATCAAGGCCGCCGTCGAGACGCTCTTCCAGGTCAAGGTCACCGGGGTCAACGTCCTGACGACCAAGGCCAAGGAGAAGCGCCGCGGGACCAAGCGCGGCCGGATCAGCGGCTGGACCACACCCTGGCGCAAGGCGGTCGTGACCCTCGCCGCCGGCGACAAGATCGAATTCTTCGAGGGGGTGTAGGGATGCCGCTGCGCAGCTACAAGGCGACCTCGCCCGGTCTTCGCCAGATGACCCGGTCGACCTTCGAGGAGATCACCACTCGCGAGCCGCATAAGCCGCTGCTCGAGGCCCAGAAGCGCGGCTCCGGTCGGAACAACGCCGGCAAGCTGTCGGTCCGCCACCGCGGCGGCGGCGAGAAGCAGCACTACCGCCGGATCGACTTCAAGCGGGACAAGGTCGGCGTGCCGGCCCGGCTGGCCACGATCGAGTACGACCCGAACCGGTCGGCCCGAATCGGTCTGCTCCACTACCGCGACGGCGAGAAGCGCTACATGCTCCTGCCCCACGGCCTCAAGGTGGGCGACGTGGTCGTGGCCGGCCCCGACGCCGAGGCGCGGGTCGGCAATGCCCTCCCGATCTCCAACATCCCGCTGGGCACGACGATCCACAACATCGAGCTGATCCCGGGCAAGGGCGGCCAGATCGTCCGCTCCGCGGGCGTTGCCGCCCAGCTGCTGGCCAAGGAAGGCGACTACGCCCAGGTCCGCCTGCCCTCTGGCGAGGTCCGCCGGGTGAGCATCCGGTGCATGGCCACCGTCGGCCAGGTCTCCAACCTCGACCACGAGAACCAGAACCTGGGCAAGGCCGGGCGTGCCCGGCACATGGGCCAGCGACCCGAGGTCCGGGGCGTGGTGATGAACCCGCGCGACCATCCCCATGGCGGCGGCGAGGGCAAGTCCCCGACCGGGATGCCGCCAAAGACACCGTGGGGCAAGCCCGCCATGGGCTATCGGACCCGACGCAACAAGACCAGCGGACGGCTCATCGTCCGCTCCAGGCATCGCCAGTAGCGGGGAGGAGGTACACCCATGTCGCGATCGGTCAAGAAGGGACCATTCATCGAGGCGCGGCTCCTTGGCCGCGTGACGGAGATGAACAAGCGCAGCGAGAAGAAGGTCGTCAAGACCTGGTCTCGGGCATCGGTCATCTTCCCCGAATTCATTGGCCACACGGTGGCCGTCTACAACGGCAAGAAGCACATCCCGGTCTACGTGACCGAGAACATGGTCGGCCACCGTCTCGGTGAGTTCTCGCCAACCCGCAACTATCGCGGGCACGGGAAGCACACCGAACGGGCGACGGCCCTGAAGTAGGAGCGACCGGGATCGTGCGCGTCTCCGCCACCGCCAAGTACCTCCGCGGCTCCACCCGCAAGGCTCGTCTCGTCACCCTGGCGATCCGGGGCAAGCGGGTCGAGGAAGCGGCCGCCCTGCTTCGGTTCATGCCCCAGCACGCTGCTCGCGACGTTGCGCTCGTCCTCAAGAGCGCGACCGCCAATGCGGAGAACAACCACAACCTGTCGGCCGAGGACCTGTTCATCGTCGACGCCATCGCGAACGAGGGACCGACCATCAAGCGGTTTCGGCCGCGCGCCCAGGGGCGTGCGTTCCCGATCCACAAGCCAATGACCCACATCACGATCGTCGTGGAAGACCGGGAGGCCTAGCAGATGGGACACAAAGTCCACCCGTACGGCTTCCGGCTCGGTGTGTCGCGCACCTGGACCGCGAAGTGGTACGCCGACAAGGAGTACACGACCCTCCTCAAGGAGGACATCGGGATCCGCCAGCTCGTCGAGCGGCGGTTGGCCAATGCCAGCGTCAGCCAGGTCGAGATCGAGCGCGGAATCAACCACGTGACCGTCACCGTCCACACGGCCAAGCCGGGGATCGTCATCGGCAAGGGCGGCCAGAACGTCGAGATCCTCCGCCAGCAGATCGGCGCGCTGACCAAGCGCAAGGTCAAGCTGGAGATCAAGGAGATCCGCCAGCCCGAGCTCGACGCCTACCTCGTGGCGATGAACATCGCCCAGCAGCTGTCCCGCCGGATCGCCTTCCGCAAGGCGATGAAGCAGGGCATCCAGCGGACGATGAAGGCCGGCGCCAAGGGCGTGAAGATCCAGGTCTCCGGTCGCCTCGGCGGCTCCGAGATGGCCCGCCGCGAATGGGACAAGGAAGGCCGGATCCCGCTGGGGACCCTGCGCGCCGACATCAGCTATGGCCAGATCCACGCCCACACGACCTACGGCCGGATCGGGGTCAAGGTCTGGATCTACCGGGGCGACATCATCCCCGAGCGCACCCCGGCCCGCGACGTCGTCGCCGCCCAGGCGGCCGCCGCCGCGGCCGTGGCGGTCTAGCCGTGTTGATGCCAAAGCGGGTCAAGCACCGCAAGGTCATGCGTGGTCGGATGTCCGGCGTGGCCAAAGGCGGCCACACGGTGGCCTTTGGCGACTATGGCCTGGCCACGATGGAGCCGGCCTGGATCACCAGCCGCCAGATCGAGGCCGCTCGCCGGGCGATGACCCGCTCGGTCAAGCGCGGCGGCAAGATCTGGATCCGGATCTTCCCCGACAAGCCGGCCACCAAGAAGCCGGCCGAGACCCGGATGGGTTCGGGCAAGGGCGCTCCGGACCACTGGGTCGCCGTGGTCAAGCCCGGCCGGATCCTGTTCGAGATGGCCGGCATCCCGCACGAAGAAGCGGTCGAGGCGATGCGCCTCGCCAGCCACAAGCTGCCCGTTGCGACCCGGGTGGTCGCGCGCGAGACGACGGTCAAGGAGGCGGTCGGCGATGGACATCGATAAGGTCCGGGCGATGACCGACCCCGAGCTCGAGGAAGCGCTCCGCCAGGCCAAGCAGGACCTGTGGGGCGCCCGCTTCGCGCTGTCGACCCGCCAGCTCAAGGACTACAGCACCATCCCCCAGACGCGTCGGACGATCGCCAAGATCCTGACCGTCCAGCACGAGCGCAAGCTCGGCCGAACGGCCTGAGGGGAACCGCCCGATGACAGGAGCAACCGTGAACGGCAAGCGGAAGACCAAGGTCGGCCGCGTGGTCAGCGACAAGATGGACAAGACGATCGTCGTGTCCGTCGAGCGCCTGGCGCGCCACCGACTGTACAAGCGGGTGATCCGCTTGAGCACCAAGTTCAAGGCCCACGACGAGCAGAACGAGGCCCGGGTCGGGGACACCGTCCTGATCGAGGAATCGCGCCCGCTGTCGGCGACCAAGCGCTGGCGGCTGATCGAGATCACCGCTCGGGCCGGTGACCACAGCCCGATCGGGGACATGGTGTCCGAGGAGGCCGAGACCTCCGAGGCGATCCACGGTGCCGCCCATCCCGGCCGCCATCGCGCCGACGAGGCCGCGCCGGCCGACGCCGAGTCCGCGGAGGTCGAGGCGTGATCCAGGAGTCCACTCGTCTGAAGGTCGCCGACAACACCGGCGCCCGGACGATCGAATGCATCCGGGTCATGGGCCGCTCCCAGAAGCGGACGGCCGGCGTCGGTGACGTCATCGTCGCCAGCGTCAAGCAGGCGATCCCGAATGCGGCGGTCAAGAAGGGCGACGTGGTTCGGGCCGTCATCGTCCGGACCGCCAAGGAGTACGGCCGACCGGACGGCAGCTACATCCGCTTCGACGAGAACGCCGCGGTCCTGATCAACAACCAGGGCAACCCGCGCGGGACGCGGATCTTCGGGCCGGTGGCCCGCGAGCTGCGCGACCGGAACTACATGAAGATCGTGTCCCTCGCTCCGGAGGTGCTCTGAGATGGCGCAGCTCCTGCGCAAGGAGGCGACCAAGGTCCCCGAGATCCGCAAGGGCGACACCGTGGTCGTGCTGACCGGCAAGGACGCCGGCAAGCGCGGCGTCGTCGATCGGGTCATTCGCGATCCCCAGGGGATGGCCAAGACCAAGGCCCGCGGCGGCGGAGCGTGGCGACACGTCAGCCCCCTGTCGCAGGTGGCCGTGGTGGTCGAGGGACTGAACATCGCCAAGCGGCACACCAAGCCGCGGACCACCGGCTCGACCTCGGAGCGGATGCCCAAGGTCCAGCAGGGCGGCATCCTCGAGATCGCCCAGCCGCTGTCGGTGAGCAAGGTGATGGTCGTCTGCGGCAGCTGCGACCGCCCGACCCGGATCAAGCATGCCGCGCTCGACAACGGCGACCGGGTCCGCGTGTGCGGCCATTGCAATGAGCGGCTGGAGGTGAAGGCCTGATGGCCAACCGACTCCAGGAGCGCTATCGGGATGAAGTCGCGCCGGCCCTGATCAAGCAATTCGAGTACGGCAACCGGAACGAGGTTCCGCGGGTTGCCAAGATCGTCGTCAACATCGGCCTGGGCGAGGCGCTGACCAACGCCAAGGCCATCGACGCCGCGGTCGGCGACCTGAGTGCGATCACCGGTCAGAAGCCGATCGTCACCCGGGCCAAGCGTTCGATCGCCCAGTTCCGGCTGCGAACCGGCAACCCGATCGGGGCCAAGGTCACCCTCCGCGGTGAGCGGATGTGGGACTTCCTCGACCGGCTGACCTCGATTGCCCTGCCCCGGATCCGCGACTTCCGGGGAATCCCGGCCAAGTCATTCGACGGGCGGGGCAATTACTCACTCGGCTTTCGGGAGCAACTCGCCTTCCCGGAGATCGATTACGACAAGGTGGACCGTCTCCGCGGGCTGGAGATCAGCATCGTGACGACGGCGAAGACCGACGAGGAGTCGAAGCGTCTGCTCGAACTCCTCGGCATGCCCTTCGCCGGCTAGGCGCGGGGAGGAGTCAGATGGCCAAGAAGTCGATGATCGCAAAGGCGAAGCGAACGCCAAAGCACCCCGTCCAGGCCTATCACCGCTGCTTCGTCTGCGGCCGGCCACGCGCCTACATGCGCCGTTTTGCGCTATGCCGGATCTGCTTCCGGGAGCGAGCCCTGTTGGGCGAGCTGCCGGGTGTCACGAAGTCGAGCTGGTAGGGACCGATGAACATCTCCGATCCGATTGCCGACATGCTCACCCGGATCCGCAACGCGTCGCGGGCCCATCACGCCGAAGTCGTCGTGCCGGCCTCGCGGACCAAGCGCGAAATCGCCCGGATCCTCAAGGACGAGGGTTTCATCGCCGAAGTTCGCGAGGATCGTGACGGGACGGTCCCGGTGCTCCATCTCCAGCTCAAGTACGTCGACGGCAAGGTGTCGGTCGTATCCGGGCTGAAGCGGATCAGCAAACCTGGACTCCGGGTGTACGCGCGCAAGACCGACATCCCGCGGGTCCTCGGTGGGCTCGGCATCGTCATCGTCAGCACCAGCCAGGGGATCATGACCGGCGCGCAGGCCAAACGGGCCCAGCTCGGCGGCGAAGTCCTCGCCTACGTCTGGTAGGGGAGGAACACCATGTCGCGGATCGGCCGCCTTCCGATCTCAGTCCCGTCCGGCGTCGAGGTCACCGTCGTCGGTCGGGCGATCACGGTCACAGGCCCCAAGGGCACCCTGGCGCGTCAGCTCCATCCCGACATGCGGATCGTCCAGGCCGCCGATGGGCTGCTCGTCGAGCGCCCCACCGACGCCAAGATGCACCGCCAGCTCCATGGCCTGACCCGGACCCTGGTGGCCAACATGGTCGAAGGGGTCACCAAGGGCTATCGCAAGGGGATCGAGATCACCGGCGTCGGCTATCGGGCCACCAAGGTCGGCGAGAAGCTCCAGCTCAACCTCGGTTACAGCCACCCGATCGAGATCGCTCCGCCGGCCGGGATCAGCTTCGAGGTGGAGAACCCGACTCGGCTCGCCGTGGTCGGTATCGACAAGGAGCTCGTCGGCCAGATCGCCGCCCGGGTCCGCTCGACCCGCAAGCCCGAGCCGTACAAGGGCAAGGGCGTCCGCTACGCCGGCGAGGTCATCCGACGCAAGGCCGGCAAGGCCGGCAAGATCGGCGCCAAGAAGTGATCACGAAGGATCGACCAGGATGACCCCAACCCCTACCCGGAGCGCCGCGCGCGAGAAGCGCCACGAGCGGATCCGGCTCCACCTCCGCGGGACCACCGATCGGCCGCGCCTGGCCGTCTTCCGCAGCCTCAACCACATCTATGCCCAGGTCATCGACGACGGGTCCGGCCAGACGTTGGCCGCCGCTTCGACCGCCGAGAAGGAGCTCAAGGGCTCCAGCTCGACCAAGTCGCAGGCGGCCGCGGTCGTCGGTCGCCTGATCGCCGAACGCGCCCGCTCAGCCGGCGTCACGCACGTCGTCTTCGATCGGGCCGGGTTCCGGTATCACGGACGGATCAAGTCGCTCGCCGACGCCGCCCGCGAGGCCGGTCTCGACTTCTGATTCGAAGGGAGCAGCCGAGTGGCCAGGATCGATCCGAACAAGCTGACGCTCGAAGAGCGCGTCGTCCAGATCAACCGCGTGGCGAAGGTCGTCAAGGGCGGCCGTCGCTTCAGCTTTAGCGCGGTCGTCGTCGTCGGCGACGGGCAGGGCCATGTCGGCGTCGGGCTGGGCAAGGCCGGCGAGGTCCCGGAGTCGATCCGGAAGGGCGTCGAGGACGCCAAGAAGAACCTCATCCGGGTGCCCATGGTCGGGACGACGATCCCGCACGAGATCCGGACCGAGTATGCCGCCGCCCGGGTGATGCTCAAGCCGGCCTCCCAGGGAACCGGGGTCATCGCCGGTGGTGCGGTCCGGGCCGTGGTGGAGGCCGCCGGCATCCGGGACATCCTGGCCAAGGTCCACGGCTCGACCAACCCGGTCAACGTGACCCGGGCGACGATCGCCGCCCTGAGTTCGCTCCATTCGGCGGCCGAGATCTCCGCCCGCCGCGGCGTGCCGGTCCGGGCGTTCATCCCCGGTCAGCCGGCGATGGAGGGGACCGATGGTCGCTAAGCTTCGGGTGACCCAGATCAAGAGCACGATCAGTCACATAGCCCGGAACCGGGCCACGATCCGGGCGCTCGGGCTGCATCGGATCGGCGATATCGTCGAGGTCCCGGACAACCCCGCCACCCGGGGCATGGTCCGTCAGGTTCGCTTCCTCGTCAGCGTCGAGGAGCTCCCGGGGACCGCCACCCCCGAGGAGAAGGCATGAAGCTCCACGATCTGAAGCCGGCCCCCGGTTCACGGACCGCCCGGACGCGCGTCGGTCGGGGTATCGCCGCCGGCCAGGGCAAGACGGCCGGTCGCGGAACCAAGGGCCAGAAGGCGCGCGCCGGTGGTTCGATCCAGCCCTGGTTCGAAGGCGGTCAGACGCCGCTCCACATGCGCATCCCGAAACTCCGCGGGTTCAAGAACCGGTTCAAGATCGAGTACGAGATCGTCAACGTTGGACGGATCGCCGAGTTGGCCGCCCTTGGGGCCTTCGAGGCGGGCGACCTGCCCGGCGGGTCCAAGCCGGCCAAGGCCGTGCCGATCACGGTCAACCAGGAGATCCTGCGCGCCGTCGGGCTGGTCCGGACCCTGGACAAGCCGCTCAAGGTCCTCGGCCAGGGCGACATCGAAATGGCCCTGTTCGTGGTGGCCGATGCGTTCAGCAAGAGCGCCGTAGCCAAGATCGAGGCGGCCGGTGGCGCCGTCCAGGCCCTCCAGATCCCGTCCCGTTCGCTGCCCGCACTCGGTCTCGAGCCGACCGCGGAAGCAGCCTCCGAGACCGCGCCGAAGCCAAAGGCGAGCCCCAAGGCCAAGGCGAAGGCGGGGCCGGACGCCAGCTCGGCCTCGGTCGCCGAGTCCGCCGAGGTCGCCGAGACTGAGCCGGTCGCCGCGGCCGTCTCAGCCGACGCACCCGCCGCACAGTCGGAGTCGGTCCCCGTCGCGTCCGACGCTCCCGAGGCGCCGGCCGAGAAGCCCGCCCGGGCCGCCCGGCCGAAGGCCGCCAAGACCGACGCCGGATCGGCAGCCGCCGTCGTCAAATCCGTCAAGACCGGCGCGGGATCGGCCGCCAAGCCCAAGCCCAAGGCCAAGGCCAGGCCCGCTGCGACGGTCAGCCCTGAGCCGACTGCCGATCCGGCCCCGGCCGCCGACGATGCCCCGGTCGGCGAAGACGCCTGACCCGTGATCGAGAGCCTGCTCAACGCGTTCAAAGCCCCGGATCTCCGCCGTCGGCTGCTGTTCGTCGGCGCGATCCTGATCATCTTCCGCTTCCTGTCCCACGTCCCCGTGCCGGGTGCGGATCCCAACGCGTTGAGCACGTTCTTCAACAACAACGCCCTGCTCGGGCTGCTCGACCTGTTCTCGGGCGGCGGTCTGTCGCGCTTCTCGATCGTCGGCCTGGGGGTGAACCCCTACATCAACGCCTCGATCATCATGCAGTTGATGACCAACGTCGTGCCCCAGCTCCAGGCGCTCAGCCGGGAAGGTGAGTACGGCCGGAACAAGATCAATCAGTACACCCGTTACCTGTCGGTCCCGCTGGCCATGCTCCAGTCGTATGGGTTCCTGGCCATCCTCCACAGCGGCGCGACGCCGGTCCTGGCCGGTCCCTTCGGACTGAACGACCTCGAGACGCTGACCCAGATCGTCGCCCTGACCAGCGGCTCGGTCCTGCTGATGTGGCTCGGTGAGCTGATCACCGAGAAGGGGATCGGCAACGGGATCAGCTTCATCATCTTCGCCGGCATCGTCGGCCGCGCGCCGACCGCCCTGGTCAGCTTCGTCCGCGCCCCGGACTTCGTGGCCCTCGCGGCCTTCGCCGTGGTCGCGATCATCGCGGTCTTCGTGATCGTCTACATCCAGGAGGGCCAGCGTCGGATCCCGATCCAGTACGCGTCCCGTGTCCGCGGCCGGCGGATGTACCAGGGCGGCTCGACGTTCCTGCCCCTCCGGGTCAACCAGGCCGGGGTCATCCCGATCATCTTCGCGGTCAGCATCCTGCTCTTCCCGTCGCAGATCGCGAGCTACTTCACCAGCTCGCAGGTCGACATCGTCAAGAACATTTCGCAGGCGATCGTCGATTTCATGCAGCCCACCCGGCCGCCCTACGCCATCCTGTACTTCCTGTTGACCTTCGGATTCACCTACTTCTACACGGCGTTCACGTTCAAGCCGGACGAAACGGCCGAGCAACTGCGCAAGAACGGCGGGTTCATACCCGGGATTCGACCCGGTCGGCCGACCCAGGACTACCTGACCCGGGTGGTCTACCGAATCACGATCGCCGGGGCGTTCTTCCTGTCGGTCGTGGCCGTCGCGCCGCTCATCGTGGCCGGGATCTTCCCGTCGCTCGGTGGCTTGACCCTCGGCGGGACGAGCCTCCTCATCGTGGTCAGCGTGGTCGTGGAGACGATGAAACAGATCGAGGCCCAGCTGATGATGAGAAACTACGAGGGATTCATCCGGTGATCTTCCTGGTCCTGCTCGGCGCCCCCGGCGCTGGCAAGGGCACCCAGGCGACCACCCTCTCCGAGCGCCTTCGCATCCCGCACATCGCCACCGGTGACCTCTTTCGCGCAGCGGTCCGCGAACGGTCGGCGATCGGCCTCGAGGCGCGCCGGTTCATGGAGCGCGGCCAGCTCGTCCCCGACGACATCACCGTCCGGATGCTCCTCGCCAGGCTGGCCGAGCGGGATGCCCAGGACGGGGTCGTCCTCGACGGCTTTCCGCGCACCGCCGCCCAGGCCGAGGCCCTCGACCGGGCCCTCGACGAGCACGCGGCGCGGGTCGATCACGCCCTCGAGATCGTGGTCCCTCCCGAAGAGCTCCTTCGGCGCATGTCGGGCCGCTGGATCTGCGAGGCCAACGGCCACGTCTACCACGAGACGAACCATCCGCCCAAGGTTGCCGGGCTGTGCGACCTCGACGGGTCGGCCCTGATCCAGCGGGCGGACGACCGGCCGGAGACCATCCGGGCCAGGCTCGAGCTCCAGCTCGACGCCCTGCGCGAGGTCAGCGGCCACTATCGCGATCAGGGCGTCCTGCGCACGGTCGATGGGTTCCGTGCTCCCGAGGAGGTCACCGCCGCCCTCATGGCGATCGTCGAGCCGGCGATCCGGGAGCGGGCCTGATGGCCGTCACCCTCAAGTCGTCGACCGAGATCGACCGGATGCGCCGGGCCGGACGGGTCGTCGCCGAGGTTCTCGCGCTGGTCGAGTCCGAGCTCCGACCCGGGATCTCCACGGCCCACCTCGACGCGCTCGCCGAGGCCCACATCCGGCGGGCGGGCGCGGTTCCGTCGTTCAAGGGCTATCCCGGGGTCAACCCGCGTCGGCCGTTTCCGGCCAGCCTGTGCATCTCGATCGACTCCGAGATCGTCCACGGCATCCCCGGCGATCGCAAGCTGCGCGACGGGCAGATCGTGTCGATCGACGCCGGCGCGATCGTCGATGGCTGGCACGGCGACGGCGCCCGGACCTTCTACATCGGCGACCCGCCAGAACCGGTTCGCCGGCTGATCGACACGACCCGCCTGGCGATGATGGCCGGGATCGCCGCCGCCGTGCCGGGTGGTCACATCGATGACATCTCGGCCGCGGTCGAGGATGTCGCCGGGCCCGCCCGCCTGGGCATCATCCGACAGTTCGTTGGCCATGGCATCGGCCGGTCGATGCATGAGCCGCCCCAGGTCCCGAACTACCGGACCGGCCAGAAGGGTCGACGCCTTGAGGTCGGGCTATGCCTGGCCATCGAGCCGATGCTGACCCTCGGCGGCCACGACACCCGGATCCTCGACGACGATTGGACGATCGTCACCCAGGACGGCAGCCTGGCCGCCCACTTCGAGCACTCCATCGCGATCACCGAGCGTGGCCCGGAGATCCTCACCACCATCTAGGCCGGCGACCCACCACGAGTTGCCGGAACGACCATCATTTGATATCCTGACCGTTCGTGTGTCGGCCCGGCCGGGCCGACACTGCGTGCGAGAAGGGGAACCTGGACGCCTGTGGCCAAGAAAGACGCGATCGAAGTCGAGGGTACGGTCATCGAGCCGCTGCCCAACACGATGTTCGCGGTCGAGTTGGAGAACGGCCATCGCGTCCTGGCCCACATCAGCGGCAAGCTCCGGATGAACTTCATCCGCATCCTGCCCGGCGACCGCGTCCGGGTGGAGCTCTCGCCGTACGACCTCACCCGAGGTCGGATCACCTACCGACTGAAGTGACCCGGCGACCGTCCCAGCGGTCGCATCGAGAGCGAACGAGGATCCATTGAAAGTCCGAGCCTCCGTCAAGGCGCGCTGCGACAACTGCAAGGTCATCCGTCGCCACGGGACGGTGATGGTCATTTGCACGAACCCCAAGCACAAGCAGCGGCAGGGGTAACCGATGGCACGTATCGCCGGCATCGACATCCCGCGCGAAAAGCGGGTCGAGATCTCCCTGACCTACATCTACGGGATCGGGCTGCCGACCAGCCAGAAGGTCCTCGCCCAGGCCAACATCAACCCGGACACCCGGGTCCGCGACCTGACCGAGGAGCAGGTGAACCGCCTGCGCGAGATCGTCGACCGGCGCTACAAGGTCGAGGGCGACCTGCGCCGCGAGGTGGCGCTCAATATCAAGCGACTGATCGAGATCGGCTCGTATCGCGGCGTGCGCCATCGGCGCAACCTGCCGGTGCGCGGCCAGCGAACCAAGACCAACGCGCGCCAGCGTCGCGGACCGAAGAAGACGGTCGGCGTGCGGCGCAAGAAGTAAGGGGCTCGGACCAGACCCATGGCCGAACGCAAACGCGTCGTCAAGCAGCGCCGCCGGGAGAAGAAGAACGTACCCCTCGGACACGTTCATATCCAGGCCACGTTCAATAACACGATCATCACGATTACCGACCAGACCGGGGCCGTGATCAGCTGGGGCTCGGCCGGCGTGGCCGGCTTCAAGGGCTCCCGGAAGAGCACGCCGTACGCGGCCGCCCTGTCGGCCGAGGGAGCCGCCAGGCGAGCGATGGAGCACGGGATGCGCTCGGTCGAGGTCTATGTCAAGGGTCCCGGCGCAGGACGCGAGCAGGCCATCCGCTCGCTCCAGTCGGCCGGCCTGGAGGTCACCGCCATCACCGACGTCACGCCCATCCCCCACAACGGCTGCCGCGCCCCCAAGCGGCGCCGGGTCTAGGGGGTCGCCATGGCTCGTTACACCGCTTCGGTCTGTCGGTTGTGCCGTCGGGAAGGCGCCAAGCTCTTCCTCAAGGGCAGCCGCTGCTATTCGAAGAAATGCGCCTTCGAGCGTCGGCCCACCCCACCCGGCCAGCACGGCGTCCGACGCCGCAAAGTCGGCGACTACGGGCTTCAGCTGCGCGAGAAGCAGAAGGTTCGCCGGACCTACTCGGTCATGGAGCGCCAGTTCAAGAACTACTTCGACGCGGCCGAGGCCCGACCCGGGATGACCGGCGAGAACCTCCTCCGGCTGCTCGAGCTGCGGTTCGACAACGCGGTCTTCCGAATGGGCTTTGCGACCAGCCGAGCCGCCGCTCGGCAGCTCGTCACTCACGGTCACTTTTCGGTCAATGGACGGCCGACCAACATCCCGTCCTACCAGCTCAAGACCGGCGATCGGGTCGAAGTCCGCGAGTCGCATCGCGAACGCGAGCCGTTCAAGGTGGCCAAGGAAACGCTCCGATCCCATCAACCGCCGGAGTGGTTGAGCGTCGATGCCGCCAAGCTGGCCGGCTCCGTCCTCGACCAGCCCCGCCGCGACCAGATGCCGCTCGATCTCAACGAGCAGCTCGTGGTCGAGTACTACTCGAGGTAAGCCCCAGACCATGATCGAACTCGAGAGCCCGCAGATCGAGCCCGTTGAGGAGCTCGGGACCTACGCCAAGTACGAGGCGGGTCCCCTCCCGGCCGGCTACGGCGTCACCCTCGGCAACGCGCTTCGGCGTGTCCTCCTATCGTCGCTCGAGGGAGCGGCGGTCACGTCGATCCAGTTGCGCGACGTGTACCAGGAGTTCTCTACCATCCCCGGGGTCAAGGAGGACGTCACCCAGATCGTCCTCAACGTCAAGAAGCTCCGCCTCAAGAGCTTCGCGACCCACCCGGTCCAGCTCCGGCTGGTCAAGAGTGGAGCCGGCGCGGTGACCGCCGCCGATGTCTCCGAGTCGGCCGACGTCGAGATCGTCAACCCGGAACAGATCCTGATGACCCTCGACACGGACGACGTGCCGATCGAGATGGACCTGACCGTCGAGCGCGGCGTCGGCTACCTGGCCGCCGAGCGGTCCGATCCGCTGCCCATCGGGGTCATCGCCGTCGACGCGATCTTCACCCCCGTCCGCAAGATCAACTACTGGGTCGAGCCGACCCGGGTTGGCCAGATCACCAACTACGACAAGCTGACGATGGAGATCGAGACCGACGGGACGACCACCCCCGAAGAGGCGCTCGCCCGGGCGGCCGACATCCTCGTCCGCCAGTTCTCGCTGTTCGCCAACATCGGGATGGTGGCCAGCGCGGTCGTCGCCCCAGGCGGTGCCCCACAGCTGCCCCCGAACATGCTCGACATGCCGATCGAGGAGCTCGATCTGCCGATGCGGGCCTACAACTCGCTCAAGCGCAACAACATCGTCAAGGTCGGCCAGCTGCTCCAGCTCTCGGACGACGATCTGCTCCGGATGCGCAACTTCGGGCGCAAGTCGCTCGATGAGATGAAGGAGCGCCTCCGGATGCGTGGCTTCGTGGTCCCGGACACGGAGCTGTCCGATGAGCCCTTCGCCGACGACGAGTCCGAGGAGGTCTAGCCGTGGCCCATCGGATCGACGGTCGGAAGCTGTCCCGCAAGAAGGGACCTCGACAGTCCCTCTACAAGAACCTGACCGTGTCGGTCCTGCGCTACGAGAAGGTCAAGACGACCGAGGCAAAGGCCAAGGAGATCCGCGGCCGGGTCGAGCGGGTGATCACCCTCGCCAAGCGGGGCGATCTGTCCGCCCGGCGGGCGGTCGTGGCCCAGTTTCCGAACGAGCCACTGGTGATCGACAAGCTGTTCGACGAGATCGCCCCGAAATACGCCGATCGGACCTCCGGCTACACCCGGATCGTCCGCCTCGGACAGCGCCTCGGCGACGCTGCCGAGATCGTCCAAATCGAACTCGTCTGATGTCCTCTCCGGACATCAAGGTACGGTCAACAGGCGCCTGAGAGGGCGCCCTCGTGCGTTATCGGGCACGGGTGGAATATGACGGGACGGACTTTGCCGGATTCCAGGTTCAACCGGGAAGGCGGACGGTCCAGGGAGAACTCGAAGCCGCGCTGGCGCGGCTCGATCCTTCGGGCTCGAGCCGGGTCGAAGCGGCGGGTCGGACCGACGCGGGGGTCCATGCCACCGGGCAGGTGATCGCATTCACCTACCGGGGACGGGCCTCGGCGGTGGAGTTGGGCAGGGCGCTCGATGCGCTCCTCCCGATGGACGTCTCGATCGGGCGACCGATCCGGGTCCCCGATGGGTTCAATCCCCGCTTTGCGGCGCGGTACCGGGAGTACCGCTACACCGTCTGGAACGGGCCGCGCAGCCCGCTCCGCGAGCGCCAGGCGTTCGGGGTGCGGGACCCGCTCGATGTCGCCGCAATGGCACGGGCCGGGTCGGTTCTCGAGGGCCGGCACGACTTCAGCGCCTTCGGGGCGACGGGCCGGTCGCCGGTCCGGACCGTTCACGCGGTTCGGGTCACGCGGAGGGGTCGGATCGTGACGATCGACGTCACGGCGGATTCCTTCCTCCGCGGGATGGTCCGCCGAATAGTGGCCGTCCTGCTCGAGGTCGGGCTGGGTGAGATGAATGCAACAGGGGTCGCCGCGGCGCTCGTCGCCGGGCGGCCGGCTCTCGACGGAGCGAGTGCTCCGGCGCAGGGCCTGTGCCTGCGGCGGGTCGTCCTCGGACGGCCGCCCCTGGTGGACGAAGTGCAGGGAGAGTACGGAGAACCATGACCGCCAAGACCTACGCACCTCGCGAGAGCGAGATCGAGCGCCGCTGGTTCGTCGTGGACGCGGCGGACGAAACGCTTGGTCGCCTGGCGTCGCGGATCGCCCATATTCTCGAGGGCAAGCACAAGCCGACCTACGCCCCCAATCTCGACTCGGGCGATCACGTGATCGTCCTCAACGCGGCCAAGATCGCGGTCACCCGGGACAAGCTCGAGTCGAAGATCTACCACCGCCACAGCGGCCATCCCCAGGGTTACAAGGAAGAGACCCTCGGTCATCTCCTTGCCCGGCGCCCCGAGGAGGTCATCCGCCGGGCGGTCAAGGGGATGCTGCCCCACAACCGGCTCGGCGCCCAGCAGCTCCGCAAGCTGAAGATCTACCCCGGTTCGGACCACCCGCACCAGGCCCAGCGGCCCGAGCCGCTGGCCTGACGAGGAGCCTGCATCCCATGCCCATTCCAGCGTTCTACTACGGCACCGGTCGGCGCAAGACCGCGGTCGCTCGGGTCCGGCTCCTGCCGGGCGATGGCGAGATCGTGGTCAACGGCCGCACCCTCGACGAGCATTTCGGGAACGCGATCAACGAGGCCGAAGTCCGGATGCCGTTCCGGGTGACCGGCACCGAGGGTCGCTTCAACGCGATGATCAAGGTCGAGGGTGGTGGGGTGACCGGTCAGGCCGGAGCAATCCGTCACGGGATCGCCCGGGCGCTGCTCCAGCTCGACCCCGAGGGCAATCGCCTGCCGCTCCGCCAGGCCGGCCTCCTGACCCGCGACCCGCGGATGAAGGAGCGCAAGAAGTACGGGCTCAAGCGCGCCCGCAAGGCCCCCCAGTACACCAAGCGCTGACGGCGGCCCAACCGGCGGCCGATGCCGGCGTTGCTCGCTCCGGGCGCTCGCGTACATCCTTGGGCCGATCCGGTCGCGGGGCTCCCGATCGGACCTCGGAGATCGAGCGGCGGATTGCTGCCGAGGGTGCCCGCTCTCGTCCTCGCGCCCGCCGTGGCATCGACCGCCATCTGCGCGGCCGGGGTGGACCGCGGCCGGCCGTGGCCCCGACTCGCCGAATTCGTCGCTAGAGTGGACCGATGAGCGCTGCCCCACGTCCAGTGTCGTTGCGAGGGCGGGACCTCCTCAGCGCGGCGGATCTGTCGCTGGTGGAGGTCGAGCTGGTGTTCGATCGGGCCGCGGCGCTCAAGGCCGAGTTCCGGGCGACCAGGCGTCACGCTGACCGTCCGCTCGACGGCCGGACCCTGGCGATGCTGTTCCAGAAGCCCAGCCTGCGCACGCGGGTTACGTTCGAGGCGGGGATGACTCAGCTCGGCGGCCATGCGGTCCACCTGGCGACGTCCGACGTCGGGGTCGGGACGCGCGAGAGCGTCGCCGATGTGGCCCGCAACCTCGATCGGTGGGTCGACGGGATCATGGTCCGGACGTTCGCCCACGCGATCGCCGAGGAGATCGCCGGCGCGGCCACGATCCCGGTGATCAACGCCCTGACCGACCTGGAGCATCCCTGCCAGGCACTGGCCGATGTGTTCACCCTGCGCGAGCGGTTTGGCCGGCTCGACGGTCTCGTCGTGGCCTTCGTCGGCGATGGCAACAACGTCTTCCATTCGCTGGCCCTGCTCGGCGCCCGGACCGGGCTCGAGATCCGACTGGCCCATCCAGCGGGTCATGGACCCGACTCGGCCATCGTCGCTCGGGCGACCGCGATCGCCGGTGGGTCGGGGAAGGTGGTCCTCGGGACCGACCCGCTGGCTGCCGTCCGCGGTGCGGACGTCATCTACACCGACGCCTGGACGTCGATGGGTCAGGAGGTCGATGCGGAGCGCAGGCGCACCGACTTCGCCGGCTTCCAGGTCGATCGGCGGCTGCTTTCCGCGGCCGGACGGGCTACCCTCGTGATGCACTGCCTGCCGGCTCACCGCGGTGAGGAAATCGCGTCGGATGTCCTCGACGGGCCGCGCAGCCTCGTCCTCGAGCAGGCGGAGAACCGACTCCACGTGCAGAAGGGCTTCCTGGCCGAGAGTCTCGGGGGTCCATGAGCGAAGAAGCGCTGTACGAGCGCTACAAGAGCGCGCTCCGGGTCGGGCACGTGGCCGCCGTCCGCGGGCGCCACGAGGCCGCCCTGAGCGCCTACGGCGATGCGGCGGCACTGGCGCCGGATCGGCCGCTGCCCTACGCCAACATGGGTCGAGTCCTGCTCCGGCTGGATCGGGTCAGCGAGGCCCTTGAGGCCTACGCGACCGCGCTCCGCCTGGCACCCCGCGACGAGACGAGCCTGGCCGGCCGGGCCGACGCGCTGGTGGCCGCCGGCCGGCCGGCCGAAGCAGCCGGTGTGCTCGACCTTCTGGCCGAGACCCAGCAGGGTCTGGCCCGCCTGCCCGACGCATGCGACACTGCCCGGCGGGCGCTCGAGCTGGCCGAATCGCGGGCCCGCCGGCGCTACCTCGAGTCGCTCGCCGCGGAGCTTCGGACCTGGCCGGCCGAGCGGGGCGGAGAGGACCAATTGGCGCGCGCCCTGCGGACGCTC